>Ga0310786_10000861_pt1 | contig 48292 bp, 43 predicted proteins | sample AusTroGonzalo_MG_FD_203881 | JGI IMG/M metagenome (GOLD analysis project Ga0310786, IMG submission 203881) | Bovine rumen microbial communities from tropical cattle in Woodstock, Queensland, Australia - Gonzalo_03 (v2) (version 2) | ecosystem: Host-associated > Mammals > Digestive system >...
CCTTTGATGTGACGGCTCCTTTCACCGAGACCTTTGTATGGACTGGTTCCGCAGAGGTTGACGGATGGGCTGGCGTTACCCTGGGTGACGACCGCTTCATCTGGAATAGCCTGGGCCTCAAGGAAGGTGATGTGATCAAACTTTACTACACCGCTCCCGAAGAAGGCTGGTGGGATCTGCAGCTGTGTAATGGTCACTGGGGCGGTCTCGAGCTTGCCGAACTGGACGGCGGCAACGAAATCAAGCAGGATGCCGGCTTCCCTGGCGGCAGCCAGAGCTTCTCCTTCAATGTAACGGAAGCTGTTGTTGCTTCCCTTACCGAAGATGTGGGCTGGGGCGGCGCCATGGTTATCAATGGTGACGGTAAGGTTGTGATCACCGGTCTGTCCCTCATTCAGTTCGGTTCTGCCAAAAAGTATCTCTGGCAGGGTGACATCGGCCCCACGAACTGGGACGGTGATGTCAAACCGACTGGCGTTGTCGACCTGGATACCCTCGAACCCGGCATGACGATGGGCTTCGAATTCTATGTGGAAGACGGAGAAGAGGTAGGTCAGGTAGAGTTCATGGGCAGCTGGTGGGATCAGCTCCCGTCTCTGATGTACCCCGACGGCACCCGTCATATCTATGACTTCCAGCCCGGAGAGACTTCCATCGAGTTCGTACTGACCGCAGCAGATATCAACATTATTAAGACGGAAGGTTTCCTCTTCGTCGGTAATGGCGGCCTGCATATCACCGGCATTTATGTGCTGTAATATTTTAATCCGGAGGGAGCCGACCCTCCCTCCGGGTTCTCCATACCAATACAAACTACTATGAAAAAGATGATACCAGCTTTTCTTTTTATACTTTCCGTAGCCATTTGCTGCGGGAAGAATGAACCGGGTGGGGGAGGAGGTACCACGCCGGCGACACCCACGGACATCACCCTGAGCGCTGCTTCCGTAAGCGCTCCGGCTGCTGGCGTGAGCGAGGAGATTGTCATCACCAGCCCCGAACGCCCCGTGGTGACAATCCCTTCTGCTGCCAAGTCCTGGCTGAGCTACAAGGAGAAAGGGGTGTACAAGAACTACACCCTCACCGTAACCCTCACGGCTGCAGCCAATGACCAGTACGAAGCCCGCAGCGCAGACGTAACGGTTTCTGCCAAGGGCATGACGGCAAAGACCATTACGGTTTCCCAGGAAGCCAAGGAAACGATTCCGGATCCCACCCTGCCCGACAATGATGCGGTGGCTATGAGCCGGGCGCTGGCCCTGGGCTGGAACATGGGCAACCATTTCGATGCCTTCTACAACGGCTCCTGGGCAGGGGAAAAGGAAGGCTATCCGGATGAGACCGCCTGGCAGCCCAACCCGGCAACGCAGGCGCTGTTCAACGCGGTCAAGGCGGCCGGTTTCACCAGCGTCCGCATCCCCATTTCCTGGCTCAAGACCATTGGCGAGGCCCCGGACTATGCCATTGAAGAGAACTGGATCAACCGTGTTTACGAGGTGGTGCAGTTTGCCCACAACGCCGGCCTCAAGGTGATCATCAACATGCATCACGACGAAAATCACGGCGTAGCCAATACCTATCAGTGGCAGGATATCAAGAACGCCGCGAAGGATCCCGCCCTGAACACGGCCATCAAGGCCAAGATTACCGGCGCCTGGACTCAGATTGCCAACAAGTTCAAGAGCTGCGGGACCGACTGGCTCATCATGGAAGGTTTCAACGAGATCAACGACGGCGGCTGGGGCTGGAGCGCCGACTTCCGGGCCAACCCTCATACCCAGTGCGACATCCTGAACGAGTGGAACCAGACCTTCGTGGATGCCGTCCGTGCCACCGGCGGCAACAATGCCACCCGCTGGCTGGGCGTTCCTTCCTATGCTGCGAATCCGGGCTTCACCGAGTACATGACCCTGCCCAACGATCCTGCCTCCAGGATTATGGTCTCGGTTCACTTCTACGATCCCTCTGACTACACCATCGGCGACACCCAGTACTCCGACTGGGGCCATACCGGTGCGGTGGGCAAGAAAGCTGCCGGCAGCGACGAGGACCATGTGCAGGAAGTATTCAATAACCTGTATACCAACTTTGTAGCCAAGAATGTTCCTGTCTATATCGGGGAATTCGGCTGCTCCATGCGCAACAAGGCAGACACCCGCGCCTGGAAGTTCTATCTGTATTATCTGGAGTATGTGGTGAAGGCCGCCAAGGTCTTCGGCATGCCCTGCTTCCTCTGGGACAATGGCGCCGAAGGTTACGGGAAGGAAAAGCACGGCTACTTCAACCACGGTACCGGGGAATATGTCGGCAATAGCAGGGAGCCTGTCCAGGCAATGGTGAAGGCCCGCAATACCGAGGATGCCACCTATACCCTCCAACATGTTTACGAATCAGCGCCTGTTTTCTAATGAAAAAGATTAGCCTTATCTTTGCGGCCCTGTCCGTCATGGCCTGCAGCACCGAAATGACTACACCGAAAGACCAACTGGCGAAACGCCTCGCCGACATGGCCGCCAGCGGCCAGATTGCCTATGCCCATCAGGACGACCTGGCCTACGGCCACACCTGGTGCGTGGAAGACTGGGAGGCCGATGCCCTCGAGCGCTCAGACGTAAAAGCCGTGGCCGGGAAGTATCCCGCCATGGTGGGCTTCGACCTGGGCGACATCGAACATGGGGCCGATAAAAACCTGGACGGCGTACCCTTCGGCCTTATCCGCAAGGCCGCCCTTGCGCACATCGGGCGCGGCGGCATGGTCACCTTCTCCTGGCACCCGGACAACATCGTTACCGGCGGCGACGCCTGGGACGTGTCCTCCAACCAGGTGGTAGCCTCCATCCTCCCCGGCGGGGAGAAGCACGCGGAATTCATGGTATGGCTGCAGCGTGCCGCCGACTTCTTCGAGAGCCTCGGCGACGTGGCGGTCATCTTCCGCCCCTGGCATGAGAACTCCGGCAACTGGTTCTGGTGGTGCGCGAACGTGTGCACGGTAGACCAGTACAAGGCCCTCTTCCGCATGACCTACGACTACTTCACCAACGAGCGCGGCCTCACAAACCTGCTGTGGTGTTTTTCTCCCAACGGCCCCTTCACTGAGGAAAGCTACATGGAGCGCTACCCCGGCGACGACATCATCGACATCCTGGGCACCGACTATTATCAGTTCGTGGGTTCCGAAGGCCTGGATGCGAGCGGTGTCCGCTATGTGGCGGAACTGAGCGACATGCTGGCCCGGCTGACGAAGATGGGGCGGGAACATGGCAAGCTCATCGCTCTCAGTGAAACCGGCCTGGAAGGCATTCCGGACACCAAGTGGTGGTGCGACGTGCTCTACCCGGCCCTGCAGGATTATCCTGTTACCTACGTCCTCACCTGGCGCAACGCCCACGACAAGCCCGGCCATTTCTACGGCCCGTGGGAAGGCTATGGCGGCGAGGAAGATTTCAAGGCTTTTGCAGCCAAAGACAAAATACTATTGTTAGACTAGAGATATGACTTTCGAGGAGCGTCTGGAGTGGCTCAAGCACTGCCACAACCAGCTGATTGAGAAAAAGAACTTCCCCATCGAGGGAAACGGTGTATACGAACGGTATGAAAACCCCATTCTTACGGCAGAGCATGCTCCGCTGGAATGGCGCTACGACCTGAACAAAGCCAGCAATCCTTATCTGATGGAACGCCTGGGCGTGCACGCTACGCTCAATTCCGGCGCCATCAAGTGGAACGGAAAATACGTACTGGTGGTCCGCGTGGAAGGCAACGACCGCAAGAGCTTCTTCGCCGTGGCCGAAAGCCCGAGCGGCGTGGACAATTTCAAGTTCTGGCCCCGTCCCATCACCATGCCCGAGTGGGGTGAACCCGCCACCAACGTGTACGACATGCGCCTGACCGCCCACGAGGACGGCTGGATCTACGGCATCTTCTGCGTAGAGCGCAAGGATCATACGGCCGAGGGCGACCTCTCCGCTGCAACGGCCGCCGCCGGCATTGCTCGCACCAGGGACCTCATCAACTGGGAGCGCCTGCCGGACCTGGAAGCCACCAGCCAGCAGCGCAACGTGGTGCTGCATCCGGAATTCGTGAACGGCAAGTATGCCCTGTACACGCGTCCGCAGGACGGCTTCATTGACGCCGGTAACGGCGGCGGCATTGGCTGGGCCCTGGTGGACAGCATGGAGCACGCCGTGGTGAAAGAAGAAAAGATTATCAACCGCCGCTTCTACCACACCATCAAGGAGGTGAAGAACGGCGAGGGACCGCACCCCATCAAGACCGCCAAGGGCTGGCTTCACCTGGCCCACGGCGTACGCGGCTGCGCCAGCGGCCTGCGCTATGTGCTGTACCTGTATATGACCGCGCTGGACGACCCTTCCCGCGTGATCGCCGAACCCGGCGGCTTCTTCATGGCCCCGGAAGGCGGGGAATACATGGGAGACGTGATGAACGTGCTCTTCGCGAACGGCTGGATTGCCGACGAAGACGGCCGCGTATTCATCTACTACGCCTCCTCCGACACCCGTATGCACGTGGCTACCTCCACGGTAGACCGCCTGGTAGATTATTGCCTGAACACCCCGGAAGACGGTCTGCGTACCGGCCTTTCGGTGGAAACTTTGAATAAACTGATTGACAGAAATCTTTAAACCTATGTCACGTTGTAAAACCGTTTGGATGGCTGCCATTCTGCTGGCACTGCTTAGCTGCCAGCGCAGCGAGGTAGTTGTCAAAACCGCCGAGGGATCGGCGGTGCGCCTGCAGTTTGTGACGCCTGAGGTGGTGCGCGTAAGCGTATCGCCGGACGGTAAGTTCCGCGACCGCGAAAGCCTTATGGTCCTGCCGCAGAAGGACTTCCGGGACTTCAAAGTGAATACGGCCGACGGCTGGGTGAGCATCACCACCGACGCCCTTCAGGTTAAGGTGGCCCTCTCCGACGGAGAGACGGGCTTTTATAAGGCCGATGGTACCCCGCTCGCCGTGGACGGTCATGCATCCTTCGCCCCGAACGGCGAGGCATGGAGCACGACCGTAAGTTATGCCTCCGCCGCCGACGAAGCCTTCTATGGCCTGGGACAGCACCAGGCCGGAGAGTTCGACCACAAAGGCCGCCGCGAGGAACTGTACCAGTACAACACCAAGATCAGCGTCCCCATGGTGGTCTCCAACAAGGGATACGGCTTCCTCTTCGACGCCTACTCCCAGAGCCGCTGGGGATCGGCCGAACCTTACCGTCAGCTGGGCGAAGTCTTCGACCTCAAGCTGAAGGGAACGTATAAATCGGCCTCCGGTGCTACGCTGGTGCAGCAGGAAGACAGCCTCTTCTATGAAAACGAGTGGGCCATCAGGAACCTCCCGAAGCTGCCGCTCTCCGGCGCCAAGGTGAGCTACGACGGCACCATCACCGCCCGCGAGAGCGGAGACTATCACTTCATTCAGTACTACGCCGGCTTCCAGCGCACGGTAGTCGGGGGAGAGGAAGTGATGAGCCGCCGCTGGCGTCCGGCCTGGAACCCCAACAGCTACAAGTTCACCGTGCACCTGGAGAAGGGCGTCCCTACGCCCGTGCACATAGACTGGGAGCCCGACGGCGGTGTCTCCTACATCGGCCTCCGCGTTGCGCCGCTGGAGACCCCCGAGCAGGAATCCCGCCTCACCTACTGGAGCGAATATGAACCCCAGGCCGACTATTACTTCATGGCAGGGGAGAACTACGACGGCGTTATCAAGGACTACCGTCTGCTCACCGGCAAGGCACAGGTGATGCCCAAGTGGGCCCTGGGCTTCTGGCAGAGCCGCGAGCGTTACGCCACCCAGGAAGACCTGGTGGAAACCCTCCGGGAAATGCGCAACCGTCATATTCCCGTAGACAATATCGTGCAGGACTGGCAGTACTGGCAGGACGACCAGTGGGGCAGCCATGAGTTCGACCCCGAGCGTTATCCGGAGCCCGAAAAGATGCTGGACGACGTGCACGACATGAGCGCCCACTTCATGATTTCCGTGTGGCCGAAGTTCTATACCAATACGGAACATTACAAGCAGCTGAAGGAAGCCGGCTTCGCCTATACGCACGCCGAGGAGGATAGCCTCACCGACTGGCTGGGCCACAAGCAGAGCTTCTATGACGCCTACGCCCCCGGCGGCCGCCAGCTGTTCTGGCAGCAGATGGACGAGAGCCTCTACTCCCGCTTCGGCAAGAAGATCGACGCCTGGTGGATGGACGCCAGCGAACCCAACCTGCGGGACTGCCTGCCGCTGGATTATATGAAATGGCTGCTGGAGCCCAATGCCCTGGGTTCCAGTACGGAATACTTCAACGCCTATGCCCTGGTGAATGCCCAGGCCATCTACGAAGGCCAGCGCAGCGTGGACCCCGACAAGCGGGTGTTCCTCCTTACGCGCAACGGCTTCGGTGGCCTGCAGCGTTACAGCACCGCTTCCTGGAGCGGCGACATCGGCACCACCTGGACCGACATGCGCATGCAGATGGCAGCCGGCCTGAACTACTCCATGAGCGGCATCCCGTTCTGGGGCATGGACATCGGCGGCTTCTCTGTCATGAGCAAGTTCTACGACCCGGCCAACGCCGACGAATGGCAGGAGCTCCAGACCCGCTGGCATCAGTTCGGTACCTTCGTGCCGCTGTTCCGCACGCACGGCCAGTTCCCGCGCCGCGAACTCTGGAACATTGCGCCGGAGGGATCATCGGCCTATAATAGCATCCTGTGGTACATGCAGCTGCGGTACCGTCTCATGCCTTACCTGTATTCCCTGGCTGCCGCCGTCCACTTTGAGGATTACACCCTCATACGCGGTCTCCCGATGGATTACCCCGACGACCCCGAGGTGCGCGACCTCTCGGACCAGTGGCTCTTCGGCCCGTCCCTGATGCCCTGCCCGGTGTATGAGTACAAGGCCCGCTCGCGCAGCGTGTATCTGCCCGCCGGCGGCTGGTACGACTTCTATACCGGTGTCTACTATCCCGGCGGCGGCCGCATCACCGCCGACGCTCCCTACGAGCGCATGCCGCTGTTCGTGAAGGCCGGCAGCATCATCCCGCTGGGCCCGGCCATCGAATACACAGACCAGAAGCCGGCCGACGAAATCCTCATCGTGGTCTTCTCCGGGGCCGATGCCCACTTCACGCTCTATGAAGACGACGGCGTCTCCTATGGCTACGAGAATGGCAAGTACGCGACCATCGACTTCTTCTGGGACGAGGATGCCCGCCAGCTGCACATCGGCGGGCGCAAGGGAAGCTATCCCGGCGTCCTGAAGACCCGCACCTTCCGTGTCTGCGTGCTGGATCCCGAGCATCCGCACCCCTACGACGCCGACGGCAGCGGGGCCATGAACGTGGTTTATGCCGGCAACCCTTACTCAGTAAGATTATAAAATGTACTATATGAAAAAATACCTAATCCCTGTTGTGATGTTATCTGCTGTTTGTTCCTGTAATGCGCCGAAGACTGCGCCCGCCATCCCCGCCGACAAGGCCGTTGAGGCCAAGGTGGAGTCTGTGCTGAAGAAGATGAGTCTGGAGGAGAAGGCCGGCCAGCTGGTTCAGCTGAACATCTCCACGCTGGAGGACGAGACCCGTGAGGCGATTGACCCTGCCAAGCTGGACAAGATTATCGGCCAGTACAAGGTGGGCTCCATCCTGAATGTGATGCACGACGCCGCCCATACGCGCGAAGAAACAGCCGCAATGGTCCGCCAGATCCAGGAGAAATCCATGGAGACTATCGGCATTCCCTGCATTTACGGCCTGGATATGATCCACGGCGCATCCTATATCTTCGAGGGTTCCCTGTATCCGCAGGAGATCAACCTCGGCGCCACATTCAACCGCGAGTTCGCCCGTCAGATGGGCCGCGCCATGGCCTACGAGACCCGCGCCGCCCAGGTGCCGTGGGTGTTCTCCCCGGTGATGGACCTGGGCCGCGACCCGCGCTGGCCGCGTATCTGGGAAAGCTTCGGCGAGGATCCCTATCTGCAGGCCGAGATGGCCCGCGAGGAAACCCTGGCCCTGCAGGGCACGGATCCCAACCACATTGACGCCGAGCACGTAGCCGTGTCCATCAAGCACTTCATGGGTTACGGCGTGCCCGCTTCCGGTAAGGACCGCACCCCCGCCTACATCGCCGAAAACGACCTCCGCGAGAAGTTCTTCGCGCCTTTCCTGGCCTGCTTCCGCGCCGGCGCCCTCACCGCCATGGTGAACTCGGCCTCCATCAACGGCATTCCCACCCACGCCAACGCCATGCTGCTCACCGGCTGGGTGAAGGAGCAGCTGAACTGGGACGGTATGCTGGTGACCGACTGGGCCGATATTGACAACCTCTACGTGCGCGACCACGTGGCCGCCGACAAGAAGGAAGCCGTGGCCATGGGCATCAATGCCGGTATTGACATGATCATGGATCCCTACGATCCCGAGTGCTGCAAGGTGATTGTGGAACTGGTGAAGGAAGGCAAGATTTCCGAGGCCCGTCTGAACGACGCCGTGCGCCGTGTGCTACGCCTGAAGGTGCGCCTGGGCCTGTTCGAGAACCCGCTCTGGGAGCATGAATATCCTGAGTTCGCCTCCGAGGAATTCGCCAAACAGTCCTATGCCGCCGCCCTCGAATCCGAGGTGCTGCTCAAGAACAACGGCATCCTGCCGCTGCCGGAGCACAAGAAGATTTTCGTGACCGGCCCCAATGCCAACAGCCTGCGCGCCCTGAACGGCGGCTGGAGCTACACCTGGCAGGGAAGTGCCGACAATTATGTTCCCCAGTACAACACCATCCTGCAGGCCTTGCAGGCCCGCTTCCCGCACGTGAGCTACGAGCCCGGTGTGGTCTATGACGAGACCCCCATGGCCTGGCAGAACGAGGACGCTTCCGGCATCGCCCGTGCCGTGGCTGCCGCCCGTAAGGCCGATATCATCGTGGCCTGCATCGGCGAGAACTCCTACTGCGAGACGCCCGGCAACATGGACGACCTGAACCTTTCTGCCAACCAGCAGAAACTGGTCAAGGAACTGGCTGCCCTGGGTAAACCCCTGGTGCTGGTGCTCAATGAAGGCCGTCCCCGCCTGATTGGCGAACTGGAGCCCCTGGCTGCTGCCGTGGTGGACGTGATGCTGCCCTCCAACTATGGCGGCGACGCCCTGGCAGCCCTCCTCTCCGGCGACGAGAACTTCTCCGGCAAACTGCCTTTCACCTATTCCAAGCACATCAACGCCCTCCATACCTACGACTACAAGGTCTCCGAGCACCGCGAGACCATGGAAGGCTCCTATAACTACGACGCCGTCATGGACGTGCAGTGGCCCTTCGGCTTCGGCCTCAGCTACACCAGCTACGCCTACTCCAACCTGTTGGTTTCCAGCGAGTCCTTCAAGTGCGGCGACGTCCTCAAAGTCTCTGTTGACGTGACCAATACCGGCAAGCGCGCCGGCAAGGAATCCGTCCTGCTGTACAGCTCCGATCTGGTGGCTTCCCTCATTCCCGACGTGAAGCGCCTGCGCGGCTTCGACAAGGTTTCCCTGGAACCCGGCGAGACCAAGACCGTGTGCTTCGAGCTGCCCGCCTCCGACCTCGCTTTTGTCGGGGCCGACGGCCGCTGGCGCCTGGAGGCCGGTGACTTCCGCATCAGTGTCGGCGGTCTGGGACAGCTGGTCAAGTGCACCGAGACCAAGATCTGGGACACCCCTAATAAATAACACATATGGAGACCAAAACCGATCTGCTTTTGATGGAGGTCAGGGAGAACCTGACCTCCAATATTCTGCCTTTTTGGCTCAATCTGAAAGACCCGCGCGGTGGCTTCTACGGAGAAGTGTCAGCCGACGGGTCTGTTTCGTATGACGCCCCCCGCGGTGTCATCCTGAACGCCCGCCTCATCTGGAGCTTCGCCGCCGCTTACGGCGCCCTCCAGAAGACCGAATACCTGGTGGCGGCCGTGCACGCACGCGACTGGTTCCTGGACCATTTCTGTGACCATAAGAACGGCGGTGTGTACTGGAGCGTCAGCGCAGAAGGGGAGCGGCTGGACACCAAGAAACAGCTCTACGCCCAGGGCTTCGCCATCTACGGCCTGGCCGAACTGTACCGGGTGAGCGGTGACGAAGAAGCGCTGAAGAACGCCATCAACCTGTACAAGGTGGTGGAAACCTACTTCAAGGACCCGAAGAACGGCGGTTACATCGAGGCGCTGGCCCGGGATTTCTCCCCGCTGGAGGATATGTCCCTGAGCGCCCACGACATCAACGCCGAAAAGACCATGAACTCCCACCTGCACATCCTGGAAGCCTATTCCAACCTGTATCAGGTGTGGCCCGACGAAGGCCTGAAGGAAGCGCTGGTGAAGCTGCTGGACATTGTAGGGACCAAGATTATGGCCCCCGACGGCCATCTGCAGCTGTATTTCATGAAAGACTGGACGGTGCTGCCCGGCCCCGTCTCCTTCGGCCACGACATCGAGACCTCCTGGCTGCTGATGGAGGCCGCCTTCTCCCTGCGCGACGCCGAGCTGGTGAACCGCGTGCGCCCCTGGGCTGTGAAGATCGGCCGGGCCGGCAACGAAGGCCTGCTGCCCGATGGCTCCATGCGCTATGAGAAGCTCGCCGACGGCCGCTACGACGACGCCCGCCAGTGGTGGGTGCAGGCCGAGACCGTCGTCGGCAACCTCTGGCTCTGGAAATATCAGGCCGATGCTGCCGCGTGGGACCGTGCCCTCGGCGGGTGGAACTACATTAAGGACAAGCTAATCGACAATGCCTCCGGTGAGTGGTGGTGGGCCATTCTGCCTGACGGTCAGCGCGATATGTCGCAGCCGAAAGCAGGATTCTGGAAATGCCCTTATCATAACACGCGGATGTGCCTCCAGGTCTTGTCCATCTTGTAGCTTTTTTGTATCTTTGAGGAAATAACGTAAACGAAGTAGATGTCTGCAAAACTATCCGAGAAAGTAGGCTATGGACTGGGAGATTTCGCATCTTCCATGTTCTGGAAAATCTTTTCCTATTACCTCCCCATTTTTTATTCCGACGTGTTCGGCCTGAAACCGGCCCATGCTGCTACGCTTCTGCTGGTGACCAAGCTCTACGATGCCATCTCAGACCCTGTGATGGGCCTCATCGCAGACCGTACGGATACCAAGTGGGGTAAGTATCGGCCCTATCTTCTCTGGATGGCCATCCCGTTTGCCATCATCGGCATCCTGTCCTTCTATGTGCCGGGCGGCTCCTATGAGTTCAGGCACGTGTACGCCTACCTCATGTACATTCTCATGATGACAGCCTACACTGCGGTGAACGTGCCCTACGGCGCCATGCTGGGCGTGGTGACGGATGACTCCCGGGAGAAGAGCGTCTTCTCCAGCTTCCGCATGTTCTTCGCCTACATCGGCAGTTTCATTGCCATGGGTATCTTCTGGCTCTTTGAGAAGTCGGTGATCGGCACGGAGAATGCTGCCGGCAAGATTGTGCGCGGCGTGGGAGACGCCAACCCCATGCAGTGGACGCTGGTGGTTACCATCGTGGCGGTCCTGTGCGCCCTGCTCTTTGTGGGCTGCTTCCTGCTCACCCGTGAGCATGTGAAGATTGAGAAGAAGGAGAGCGAAGGCGTGTCTTCCATCAAGGAGGATCTCAAGGCCCTGGCCAAGAACGGCCCCTGGTGGCTGCTGCTGGGCGCTTCCATCGGCCAGCTGCTCTGCGGTTCCATCCGCGGCGGCGCGGCTGCCTACTACTTTGCGAATATCCTGGATACCAGCATCTTCCTCACCTGCGCCATCTACCTCACCATCGGTGAGATTGGCCAGATGATCGGTGTGACGTTCTCTGTAGGCCTGTCGGAGAAATTCGGCAAGCGGGATACCTTCATCGGCTCGCTGGCCGTGGTCATCCTCTTCAGCTGCCTGGTGTGGTTCGTGCCTGTGCACTCCGCCGCCGGCGTATGGATGCTCCTGGCCCTGCAGGTGATTGTCTCCCTGGCCTTCGGCGTGGCAGCTCCGCTTACCTGGAGCATGTTCGCCGACGTAGCAGACTACTCCGAGCTGGAGCACGGCGCCTCTTCCACCGGCCTCATTTTCTCTTCGTCTTCCATGGCGCAGAAGTTCGGCGGTGCCATCGGCGGCTTCCTCCTGCTGGCCCTGCTGGGCGTGTTCGGCTACGACAAAGCCCTGGATGTGCAGCAGCCCCAGACGCTGGGTGCCATCAAGGCCATGATGAGCTTCGTCCCCGCTATCGGTGCCGCCATCGGCATTGTATTCCTTTGCTTTTACCCTCTTACGACTGCCCGCATGAAGGAGATCCAACTCCAGTTGCAGGCCCGCCGTCAGGGGAACCAATAACCAACAACACAATCAATCTTCAATGAAAAACCCCGTGAATGCTTAGCAATCACGGGGTTTACTTTTCTTGCAGGAAGATTACCAACGATCCTCGCTGGATACGGTAAGTTTCTTGCGGGCGTGACGACGGCGGGCGTTCAGAACGCGGCGACCGTTGGCGGAAGCCATTCTAGCGCGGAAGCCGTGCTTGTTCACACGCTTGCGACGGGAAGGTTGAAATGTTCTTTTCATGATATATCTTTTTTATATTTTCGCGTAATGGACTGCAAAGGTAAGAATTTCCACCGAAACCGCCAAATTATTTTTCAATATGAATGACTAATTTCCCGTCGTAATAGCTGTCTTTCAGCCATGCCCCGACGGGCCAGGTGTGCACGCTGCCGCGGGCGAGTTTGTGGCGGGACATCACTTCGGCAATCTCTTCCACCACGTCGCCGCCCTTGAGGTAAAGGATGCCGTGGCGGTATTTGCCCTTGACCCAGGGGAAGAAGTCCACGAGGGAGGCCACCGCGCGGGACACCACGAAGTCGAAGGTCTGCGGGAGACTCTCGGCGCGGGCGTTCACCACCTGCACGTTCTGCAGTTTGAGGGCCGATGCAACCGCCTGTGCGACAATGGTTTTCTTATTCACGGAATCGCAGAGGACAAACTTCGCCTCCGGGAAGAGGATGGCCAGCGGAATGCCGGGGAAGCCGCCGCCGGTACCGAGGTCCAGGATGGTCCCCTTGGAGAAGGTCTCGTACAGGCCGGGGACGGTCTGCAGGTAGCGGGCGATGGCCAGCGAATGCACCACGTGATGGTCGTACAGGCCGTCGATGTCCTTGCGGGAGATGACGTTAATCTGTGCGTTCCACTCCTTATACAGGGCGTCCAGGGCCTCGAAGGAGGCTTTCTGGGCGTCGGTCAGGTCGAAATCGGCCTGGATGAAATTGATGAATTCCTGTGCGTTCATTCCACTTCTCCTCTTAACATCATTTCGGAGAGATGCTGCTTGCCGCGGCGGATGCGGGTGCGGACGGTGTTCAGTTCCAGCCCCAGCTCCTTGGCAATCTCTTCGTATTCCAGTTCTTCTATCATGTATTTGATCATCACGTCTTTATACAGGGAGGGAAGTTCCTCGATAAAGCCCATGAGGCGGCTGTGCACCTCGTCGTTGATGATTTCTTCTTCCGGTGTATAGTCCGTGAGCGGGGCGGCCCCGTCGGGGGACTCGGTGGAGGCCTTGTGCAGGATGCCCTCCTTCTTCTGGTCTTCCCGCTGGATGGTGCTCAGGTGGTCCAGCGCCGTGCGGGTGGCGATGGTCAGCAGCCAGGGGCGGAATTCCCGCGTGGTGTCAAAGCCCGGCAATGCGGCGAAGGCCTTCTGGAAGCTCTCCAGCACCACGTCGTCTACATCGGCCTTCCATTTGAAATAGCCGCTCACGCGCCCGCGGACCGCCCGTTCGTATACCTGGTACAGCATGCGGTAGGCATCCTGGTCGCCGGCGATGGCGTGCTCGATGATTTCTTTCTCTTTATTCTCCATATTAATGTGCCTCCAGCCAGTTGGCTCCGGCGCTGCATTCGACCGTGAGCGGGACGGAGAGGGTCATGACATGTTCCATTACGTCCTTCACCAGGGCCTGCAGGGCGGGGACTTCCTCCGGAAGGGCATCGAAGAGGAGCTCGTCGTGAATCTGCAGCACCATCTTGCTCTTCAGGCCTTCTTCCTGCATGCGCTTGGCTACGCCAATCATGGCCAGCTTGATGATGTCGGCCGATGTCCCCTGGATGGGGGCGTTCACCGCATTGCGCTCTGCGAGCGCGCGCACCGTGGCATTGTGGGCCGATATGTCCGGCAGGTACCGTCTGCGCCCGAAGAGGGTTTCCACGTAGCCGTTCTCCCGGGCGAAGGCGATGCTGTCGTCGATGAAGGAACGGATGGCGGGGAAGGAGGCGAAGTAGCCGTCGATGAGCTCCTTGGCGGCGCTGCGGCTCAGGTGCAGCCGCTGGGCCAGGCCGAAGGAGGAGATGCCGTACATGATGCCGAAGTTGGCGGTTTTGGCCATGGAGCGCTGCTCCCGGGTGACTTCTTCCACAGGGATGCCGAAGATCTTGGCAGCGGTGGCGGCGTGAACGTCCACGCCGTCGCGGAAGGCCTGCACCAGATGGGCGTCCTGGCTCAGGTGGGCCATGATACGCAGTTCGATCTGGGAGTAGTCGGCGCTCACAATCACGCCCTGCGGGGTGCCGGGCACGAAGGCCTTGCGGATTTCCTTTCCACGCTCGGTGCGCACCGGGATGTTCTGCAGGTTCGGGTTGGAACTGGACAGGCGGCCGGTGGCGGTGAGGGCCTGGTTGAAGGTGGTATGCACGCGCCCGTCCAGGTTCGAGATGAAGCTGGGGAAGGGCTCGATGTAAGTGGAAAGCAGTTTCTTGACAGCCCGGAATTCCAGAATCTCATCCACGATGGGATGCTTGTCTGCGATGGCCATCAGGGTGGCTTCGTCCGTGGCGTATTGGGTTTTGGATCCGGTCTTCTTAGCCTTGGGATCCAGTTGCAGTTTCTCGAAAAGGAGGTCTCCCACCTGCTTGGGGGAGGAGATGTTGAGGCTGGGTTCATCGGCCAGCTCCCGGATGCGCGCTTCGCGCTCTACGAGCTCCTTGCGGAGGCCATCGGCAAACACTTTCAGCTGCGCCATGTCTACCTTCACGCCGTCCAGCTCCATCTGCGCCAGCACTTTGGAGAGCGGCTCCTCCATCTGGTCGTAGAAGGCGGGGAGGGTTTCGCGGAGTTTGTCGCCCAGGGGGACCAGCACGGCGGCTTCCTTCATGCGGGGAGACTCGTCTTCGTCGGGGAGGTCGTCAAAGAGGGAACCGGTGGAGCCCGGGGCCTCTTCCAGCGTCACGCCCAGGTAGCCCTGTGCCAGGGCGGCGAGGTCGTGGCTGCGCTCGGGGTTCAGCACGTAGTGCATGAGTTCGATGTCGTTCCACTGTCCTTTGAGGCCGATGCCTTCCGCCGCCAGCTGCCGCGCGGTCTTCTTCAGGTCTACGCCGTACTTGGCGATGGTCTCGTCCTCCAGGAGGGCTTTCATCCCGAGGTTTTTCCCCTCTGTCATCCCGAGCGAAGTCGAGGGATCTCCTTCCACAACAATCCCATCGGCCGCAACAATCAGTTTTGTGCCGCTGAGCACCAGGCCGGCCTTGCCGGTTTTGCTGGCGGCTTTGAGCACTTCTTCCAGTGTTCCGGACACGAAATCCAGGGTTTTGGTGTCCGCGTGCCCGTTTTGGGCCGGCCCGGACACGGAAACGGCACTATTGGTGCCCGCGCTGCCCGAAAGGTACTTCTTCAGGGAGGAGAACTCGTAGTGGTTGAACAGTTCAGCGAGTTTGGGCTGGAACTGTCCGGTATAGTGCATGTCTTCCAGAGTAACCGGAAGCTCCATGTCTGTCTTTATAGTGACGAGGGCCTTGGAGAGGGCCATGTGGGGTTCGGCCTCCTTGAACAGGGCCTGCTGTTTGGCGGTGAGCTCTTCCAGGTGGGCGTAGATGTTCTCCAGCGAGCCGTACTTGGCAATGAGCTTGGCGGCGCCCACTTCACCGACGCCTTTCACGCCGGGGACATTATCGGCCGTATCGCCGCAGATGGCCAGCATGTCAATAACCTGCGCGGGCTCGGCGATGCCCCATTTTTCGCAGAGGGCGGCGCTGTCCACCAGTTCAGAATCGGCCCCGCCTTTTCCCGGTTTCAGCTGGAAGGCGTGCGAGCCGATGAGCTGGCCGTAGTCCTTGTCCGGCGTTACCATGTACACCTCCAGCTTGTCGGAGGCCAGCTGCGTGGCGGCCGAGCCCAGGACATCATCGGCCTCAAAGCCCTTGATCATGAGCACGGGGATGTTCATGGCCTGCACCAGCTCCGTGAGGGGCTCCAGTGCGTCGATTACCAGTTGCGGGGTAGGGGGACGCGTGCCTTTGTAGGCGGGATACATCTCATTGCGGAAGGTGCCGCCCGGCGGGTCGAACGCCACGGCGATGTGCGTGGGCTTTTCCCGCTCAATGAGTTCCAGAAGATATTTCGTGAATCCGAAGAGGATGGACATGTCCATCCCCTTGGAGTTTATCATCGGCCTTCGAAGGAATGCGTAGTACATCTTAAATACCAGCGCATGTCCGTCTATGAGGAATAATTTGTCCATAGACTTCAAAGATACGAAAAAAACTTATCTTTGCATGAATACATACGGTTATGAAGGCTTATTATTTGGCGGCAATTGTTGCTGTGGCGTTTGCGGGAGCGCTGCCCCTGCAGGCGCAGAAGGTATGCGCACACCGGGGCTTCTGGCAGTGCGAAGAGGCTGGCTATGCCCAGAATTCCATTGCTTCGCTGCGCCTTGCGCAGGAAAATGGCTTCTGGGGCAGTGAGTTCGATGTGCATCTGACCAGCGACAGCGTGGTGGTGGTGAATCACGATCCCGCCATTGGCGAGCTGCGCATTGCTTCCAGCACCTATGCACAGCTTTTGAAAGCGAGTCTTCCCAACGGGGAAACCATTCCCACCCTGGATGAGTACCTGACCCAGGGCGCCGGGTCTTCCTGCATGCTGGTGCTGGAGATCAAGCCGCAGCCTACGGTATCGGCCACCCTGGAACTGGCCGCTTCCTGTGTCCGTTCTCTCCGCGCGCACGACCTGCTGGATCCTTCCCGCGTCATGTTCATCTCTTTCAGCTACGATGCCTGCCGCTGGATTGCCCAGCAGCTCCCGTCCTTCGACAACCAGTATCTGGAAGGGGACAAGGATCCCGAAACGCTGCATGCCGACGGCATCCGCGGCCTGGATTATCACTACGATGTCTTTCGCAGTCACCCCGACTGGGTGGCCCGCGCCCATGCCCTGGGTATGAGCGTCAATGCCTGGACGGTGGACCGGGAGAGCGACATGCGTGAACTCATTGATTTAGGGGTAGACGTGATTACGACCAACCGGCCGCTGGAGCTGAATGCACTGGTGAAATAGGTTTTAGAACCACTCTACGCCATCCAGGGAGAGTTCGCGTTCTTCACCGCCCCAGCCTTCCTGGTACACGAAACTGTATCCAAGCAGTTCCGAAGGAATCCGGTCCAGAAACCGGAAATCGGGCTCGCCGTAATCTCCGGAGCTTCCGTACAAGGTCATGATCTTCTTGATGTCATCCTTGTGATACCATCCGCCCCCGTGCGCAATCTCGTAGCCCTTCTTCAGCTCCTTGTGCTGGTATACCAGTCCGTACACAAAGGTACCGATGAGCGGCTTCGCCGGGTCAGACAATATGAGAAACTTCGGATTCACGCCACAAATGTACGAACTTTTTTTCTACGCTCGCTACGCCGGGGCCGGCGGTGCCCCACTCGCTCTTGCGGCTGTGGGATAAATTACCTATCTTTGCGCACTTAGGTTAGTTTAGGAATATGAAAGAGATCTACTTTGCAGGCGGATGCTTCTGGGGCGTCGAGCACTTCTTCAAGGGTGTTGACGGCGTGAGCGAGGCCATGCCTGGATATGCCAACGGCAACACGGAAAATCCCACTTACAAGGAAGTCTATACAGACACCACCGGCTTTGCCGAGACCGTGCGGGTGCGTTACAACCCGGAACGGGTGAGCCTGGAGTTCCTTCTGAGGATGTTCTTCACAGTGACGGATCCCCTTACCCTGAACCGTCAGGGGCACGATGAAGGCACCCGTTACCGCAGCGGTGTGTTCTATGTGAACGAAGAGGACCGAGCCGTGATAGAGACTGTGTTCAAAGAAGTGTCGGCCAAACTGGGTGTTCCGCTGGTGACCGAACTGGAACCCCTGAAGAATTTCTATTCGGCTGAGGAGTATCACCAGAACTATCTGGACAAGAATCCGGAGGGTTACTGCCACCTGCCCATCAAGACCTTTGCCTACCTGCGTCTGTACCAGGATGCAAAACTCTACCTGGGAGACGAGACAGATACCGTGGCCCGCATGGCCAATCTGGCTGCGCTCATCGCCAAGAAGATGCGTTTCTTCTGGACCGGTTTTTACCGCGTAATCGACGGTCAGCTGGTGCTGGGCCCGTTCCAGGGCACGGCGGCCTGCTTCCGTATTGGCTTCGGAAAAGGTGTATGCGGGGCGGCCTGGAAGCAGAAAAAGACGCTGGTGGTGCCGGATGTGGAAGAGTTCCCCGGCCACATTGCCTGCAGCAGTGAGTCCAAATCCGAAATCGTAGTTCCCGTCTTCAACGAAAAAGGCGACGTAACGGCTGTCCTTGACATTGACGACAACCAGTACGCCACCTTCGATAACACAGACGCCGCCTGGCTCGAATGGCTGGCGGCGCTGGTCTAAGCGGAAATTACTCCATCAGTTTCTTGTACTTGAAGCGCTTGGGCTCAGTGTCGCCCAGGCGCATTTTTCTATTCTCTTCGTACTCCTGGTAGTTGCCTTCGAAGAACACCACCTGTCCGTCGCCTTCATAGGCCAGGATGTGGGTGGCAATACGGTCCAGGAACCAACGGTCGTGGGAGACCACGACGGCGCAGCCGGCGAACCCATCCAGACCCTCTTCCAGGGCGCGGATGGTGTTCACGTCCACATCGTTGGTCGGTTCATCCAGCAGGAGCACGTTGCCTTCGTCTTTCAGCGTGAGGGCCAGGTGCAGACGGTTGCGTTCACCGCCGGAGAGCACGCCGCACTTCTTTTCCTGGTCGGCCCCGGAGAAATTGAAGCGGGACACCCAGGCGCGGGCATTCACGTCGCGGCCGCCCATGCGCACCCACTCGGAGTTGCCGGCGATGGTCTCGTACACGGTTTTTTCCGGGTCGATGGAGCGGTGCTGCTGGTCCACGTAGGAAATCTTCACGGTCTCGCCAATCTCGATGGAACCCGTGTCGGGCTTCTCGATGCCCATGATCAGGCGGAAGAGGGTGGTCTTACCGGCGCCATTCGGGCCGATGACACCCACGATGCCTGCCGGCGGCAGCTCGAAGCTCAGGTGCTCGAACAGGAGCTTGTCCCCGTAGGCCTTGGAGACATCGTTGAAGCGGATGACCTTGTTGCCCAGGTGCGGTCCGTTGGGGATATAGATTTCCAGGTTGGCTTCCTTCTGCTTGGTGTCGGCCGATGCCAGTTTCTCATAAGCACCCAGACGGGCCTTCTGCTTGGCCTGGCGGGCCTTGGGGGCCATGCGCACCCACTCGAGCTCGCGCTCCAGGGTCTTGCGGCGTTTGCTCTCGGCCTTCTCTTCCTGCGCCAGGCGCTTGGTCTTCTGGTCCAGCCAGGAGGAGTAGTTGCCCTTCCAGGGAATACCCTCGCCGCGGTCCAGTTCCAGGATCCAGCCGGCCACGTTATCCAGGAAGTAACGGTCGTGGGTAACGGCGATAACCGTACCCTTGTACTGCTGCAGGTGGGCTTCCAGCCACTGGATGGATTCGGTATCCAGGTGGTTGGTGGGCTCGTCCAGAAGCAGCACATCCGGCTCCTGCAGCAGCAGGCGGCACAGCGCCACACGGCGGCGCTCACCACCGGAGAGCTCCTTCACCTTCTGGTCGGAAGGCGGGCACTGCAGCGCATCCATTGCGCGCTCCAGCTTGGAATCGATCTCCCAGCCATTTACCTGGTCAATCTTTTCCGTGAGTTCGCCCTGGCGCTCGATCAGACGATTCATTTCATCGTCGTCCATCGGCTCCATGAACTTTTCGGAGATTTCGTTGTACTCCTTGAGGATATCCATCACCTCCTGCACACCTTCCTGCACTACTTCCAGCACGGTCTTTTCCGGATCCATCTGCGGCTCCTGCTCCAGGTAGCCCACGGAGTAACCGGGGGCCCAGACCACCTCGCCCTTGTAGGATTTCTCCACACCGGCAATGATTTTCATGAGCGTGGACTTACCGGAACCGTTGAGACCGATGATACCAATCTTGGCACCATAGAAGAAACTCAGATATATGTCTTTGAGAATGACTTTGTTATTGTGGGGAAGCACCTTGCCTACCCCGTTCATCGAGAAGATAATCTTTTCGTCGGCCATAGAATTCTTTTAATTTGCGCAAAGGTACGACAATTATCCCACAGCCGCAAGAGATGCCCGGTCGGGGCCGGGCATGACGGAACCGCTAGTTCCGGAACATGTCCCGCGTGGGAAGCTGGGAGGAGAAGCGGCCGCGAAGGTTGCGGAAGAGGGCGGCGGTGTTGCGGGTGAAACGGGAGCCGCGCCAGGCGCTGGTGTTGGTCACCATGATCCAGCATTCGCCGTCGGGGTAGACTTTGATGAGGGCCGATGTCCCCGAGAACGAACCGGTGCGTGTCCATTCACCGTCCGGCTTGCAGTCTACCCAGCCCAGGCCGTAGGTGTTTTCGTCGAAGTAATGCGTCATCTGGCCCACGGAGAAGGGGTCCAGGATGTCCGGCACGGGGCCATGACCGTCGATGGAGCACACCAGGCGGGCCAGCTCCACCACGGAGCCAATCCAGCCGCCGGCGCCATACAGGCCGGAAATGTAATTGCCGCCATAGCACTTTTCCACCGAGGCGTACTTGCCGTCGAAGGACGGGCCGGGCTCGGCGTCGGGGTGCATGTAGTAACGGGTTTCACCGGGCAGGCGGTCTTTCAGATAGTCTCCGCCCAGGGAGAAGTGACGGCAGCCGGCCGGGCCGAAGACCTCCTGCTGCATGAACTCCTCGTAAGACATGCCCGAAGCCTTTTCAATGACCAGCGACAGCAGCAGATAGCCGAAGTTGGAATACTCCTGATAGCTGCCGGGCTCAAAGGCCAGGCGCCGGCCCAGTTCCTTGCGCACCAGGTAGTCGGTGGACGGCGGCTCCGAGAGGCCGTGCTGCTGCATGAAGCGGCCCGTATTGAACATCACGTCGCCGCCTCGGGTGGAGAACCCGCCCTGGTGGCGCAGCAGATGCTCTACCGTCATTTGGTAGTAATGGTCGTCTTTGATGCAGGAATCGTATTCCTTCAGAATGCCGAAAGGGCCGAAGACCGGCGTCTCCAGAAAGACCTTTCCCTGCTCCTGCAGGCGCATGATGCCAATCGCCGTGAGAAGCTTCGAGACGGAGGCCAGACGCAGGCGCACATCGGCACTCATCCGCGTGGAAGCATCGGCCCAACCATAGCCCCGCGCATAGAGGAGCGAGTCGTTGCGCACGATGGCCAGCGACGCACCGTGCAGGCCCCAGAAGTTCAGGAAACTGTCAATGGCGTGGTCCATCCGCGGGAGCTCGGAGAGCTCGTTCGGCACGGTGCCGTGGAGGTCGGTCTTCCAGGGGATGGGCTCCTCCTGCGGTTCAAGGACGGCGTCGGTGGAAAAGCGCTGCTTCCCGCACAGCAGGTAACCTGCCAGCAGGAGCGCCGCTACGATATATATGAAGCGCCAACGCCTCACTTGATGAGGCCGGCACGGCGGCCGAAGTCGATGATGTAGTCGGCCGTACCGTCAATCCCCAGCACAGAACTGTCTACGCACAGATGATAGTTCGAGGCATGTCCCCATGCGCCGAACGTGTAATAATTGTAATAAGTCTCGCGGGTGCGGTCCTTCTTGCGCATGAGCTTTTCGGCGTCGTCCTCGGAGAGGTTCTCCTCCTGCATGAGCCGGCGGATGCGGTATTCCTCGGGGGCGCCGATGAATACGTTCAGGCACTTTTTCTCCCGCAGAATATAGTCGGCGCAGCGGCCGATGATCACGGCGTCGCCCTTTTCGGCGATGCTGCGGATGACCTCGCTCTGAATGTTGAACATGACATCGTCGTTCACATAACCGCTGTCCATGTAGCTCAGACGGCTGGAGGCGAAGAAACTGCTCATGGAGAAGAGGCTGCGCTTCTCCTCGCCGGCGAAGAGGTTCTTGGAGTAACCGTTCTCCTCTGCGACCTTGGAGATGAGCTCGTTGTCGTAGAAGGGAATGCCCAGCTTTTTGCCGATGGCCTGGCCGATAGAACCGCCGCCGCTGCCGAAAGAACGGCCGATATTAATAAGCGTATTCATGTCTTTTGTCATTCTGAATTAAATCTGGCTGCCAAGAACAGCCGGGTCGTCTCCGTCTTTGAGATGGCCCAGCTTTTTCAGCAGGCCCAGCGCAAAGATGCCTGTAAGGAGGGCCGATACAGAGTCGGAGATGGGGAAGCTGTACCATACGCCGTTCTCGGACTCCAGCAGAGCCGGGAGCAGGTAGATACAGGGGAGGAGGAACAGCAGCTGCCGGGACAGGGAGAGCAGGATGGACTTGCGCACCATGCCCAGGCACTGGAAGAGGTTGGTGGTGACCATCTGGAAACCCACGATGGGGAAGACCACATTCATTTTTTGCAGGCCCCGGGCGGCTTTTTCCATGAGCACGGGGTCGTTGGTAAAGATATTCACAGCCGGTTGCGGCAGGAATTCGAAGACAATCCAGCCCAGGGTGGTGACAAGGGTCGCCCACATGGCGGTCTTTACGTAAACCTCGCGCACACGGCCGTACTGGCGGGCGCCGAAGTTATAGCCGGCGATAGGCTGCATACCCTGGTTGAAGCCCATCACAATCATGACGAACAGGAACACCAGGCGGTTCACAATGCCGTAAGCGCCGATGGCCAGGTCTCCGCCCCATTTCACCAGCTGCTGGTTGATGAACAGCACCACGATGCAGCTGGCCAGGTTCATCAGGAAAGGACCCATGCCAATGGCCAGGGAGTCCTTGGCGATTTTCCAGTCTACGCGGAACATCTTCGGCGAACGCGGCAGGTGCAGGAAGCGCTCCGGGTTCAGGAAGTACCACAGGGTGTAGCCCAGGGACATGAGCTGGCACAGGACGGTGGCCAGTGCGGCGCCCTGGATACCCATGCCCAGCGTGAAGATGAAGATAGGGTCCAGGATGGCATTGGAGAACACCGTGAAAAGGGTGAGCTTCATGGCCAGTTTGGGGTTGCCGGAAGAACGTACCACGGAGTTGAGGCCGAAGTACAGATGCGTGATCATGTTGCCGAGGGCAATGATGAGCATGTAATCCCGGGCGAAGGGGAGGGTGGCGTCCGATGCGCCGAAAAAGCGGAGGATAGGGTTCATCCACAGCAGCGTCACCAGGGTGAAGATGAGGCCGGTGAGGATGTTCAGGGTGACCTCGTTGGAGAGCACCTTGCTGGCCACCTTGTAGTTCTTCTGGCCCAGGAGCACGGAGATCATGGTGGCGGCGCCCACGCCCACCAGCGTGCCGAACGCGGTGGAGATGTTCATGAGCGGGAAGGTGATGGCGAGGCCGGCGATGGAAAGGGAACCTACGTCGGGAATATGGCCGATGTAGATGCTGTCCACCATATTATACAGCGAAGACGCCGTCATGGCGATGATGCCAGGAACGGCGTATTGCTTGATGAGCGCGCCGATGGGCTTGGTGCCCAGTTCTGTAGGAATGGCGGTATTACTCATTAATCGTTGACGATTTCCAGTTCAAAAATGAGCGTGGCGAAACCGGGGATGGTGTTGCCGCTGCCGCTGGAAGTGTATCCGTGCTTGGAGGTAAACAGGACGGTAGCCTTCTGGCCCTTCCATTTCATGAGGGAGAGGCCGCCCTTGAAGCCGGAGATGAGAGAGGAGCTGTCGCCCATGGTGATGTCGGAGTAGGACTCGGCCAGGGTGACGGACTGGGGCTCGTAGGTACGGCTGGCAGAATAAATGCCGGCGTCCTTAGCAATCTTCTCAATGGAGGTGTCGAAGACAGTGCCGTCCAGCAGTTTGCCGGTATAGTTGATGTTGATGGTTGCGGTGGAAGAGAGGGCGTCTTCCTCCTTGAAGCCGGAGATGTCGCTCACGAAGTAGAAGCTGTCGTCGGCCTCTGCATCCTCGATGTAAGTGACGCTGGCGAGGTTGCCGTAGTGGAGGGCGACATAGCGGCGGAGGTTGACAATCTCATCCTCGTTGGGGTCGTCGGTCTGTCCTTCTAGGGTAATCTCGTAGATGAGGTGCGTGCTGGAGGAGCAGTTGTTGATGTAATCCTGCTGGGTATTGTAGCGGCTGGAAGTGAGCATCCAGGCGGGGATGATGGCCTTGCGGGTGCCGCCGATGCGCATACCCTGCAGCATGGCGTCCACGCCGGCATAGCTGTAACCGCTGCCTACGGCCTGATAACGCGGGCCGTAATAATTGCCCTTGACATACGTGCCCAGCTGCCTGGCCAGTTCCTCGCTGGTGGAAGAGGAAATGGTGCCGTCCAGGGAGCGGATGGTCGTTTCCACGTAAACGTAGGGAAGTTCGCTGTCCCACTGTGCGCCGGAACCGGGTTCGTCGCTGATGATATACAGGCCGCTCTCGTTGGGCGTGAGGCCGGGATGGTATTTGTCCACCCAGAGCTGGATGTATTCCTTGGCGAGGGTACCGGTGTTAGACACAGTTTTTTTGGCGCAGGAGCCGGCCATCAGGCATACGGCGGCGGCCAGGGGGATCAGGATTTTTTTATTCATTGGGCAAAATTTCTTCAATGTAAATGTAATAAGCCAGGGCACTCATTGCAGGAATCGTGCCCCGCTCGGTCTTTCCATAACCATATTTTCCGGTAAAGAGGATATATCCCTCATCTCCAGGCTGTACGCCCGCCAGACCCTCGGCCAGTCCTTTGACCAGGGTATTGTCCAGCGTAAGGGTGTCCAGCTTGTAAAGGGAGGTATCCGTGAGCTTCCAGCCGGCCTGTTCGGCCAGGCTCTGGAGGTTCGTGGCTACCAGGTTGGCGGTGGAAAGGGTGGCCGATGTGAGCGTGAAGCAGCCGTAGTACAGCGACACGCGCTGCCCCCAGGCGAGGGAATCCCGCGTCGGGTCCAGCGTGTCGTGCAGGGTGAGGCGGTAGGCGCCGCCGTTGCGGGTGAGCGTCGCCGTGGCGTCCTTGTTCATCTGGGCGCTCACAAAATTCTCAATATAAGTGGTTTGCTTGTCATAGGTGGTCTGCAGCGCCTGCTTCGTGCAGGCGGAGAGCGCGACAAGCGCAACCGTCGTTATGAGGAGGAGTTTTCTCATGCGAGGAAGTCTTTGAGAACTTGTTCGATATAGGCCGATGCCTCTTCGGGGCAAGCGATGTCCTGCCCGATGAAAAGCTTGCCGCCCGCGGCATTCTCGTGCCCGCCGCCGTGGAAATGGCGCAGGGCCAGCTGCTGGGCGCTGGTGCCTTTCTTGGAGCGCACCGACACGCGGAAATGGCCGACGTCCTCCTTCAGCAGGACGCTCAGCTTGACAGGGCCGATGGAAAGCGGCACGTTCACCAGCCCCTCGCTCTCTCCGTCCAGCAGGCCGAAGCGTTGCTGGATGTCCCGGGTGAGGATCATGTAGGCCGTACCGTTGGGGAGGATATGCAGCTGTTCGCTCTGCATGTAGCCCATCAGACGCACCCGGTTCTCCCGGTAGCTCTGGTAGAGCTGCACCAGCAGGGCGTCCCGGTCCACGCCGAGGGCCAGCAGTTCGGAGGCCATCTGCAGGGTGGAAGGGAAGACAGAGTTGGCGAAGTTGTTGGTGTCGGTGGTCATGCCGGCCAGAAGGGCCGTGCCAATCTCGACGGTAAGCTCCCTCGTGAGGGCTTTCAGCACCTGGTAGACGACTTCCGAGGCCGACGAAATGTCGGGCGTGGAGAACACCACTGCGAAGCTGTCGTAGTCGGGGTTCAGGTGATGGTCCATGAGGACTTTATGGGCCGATGATGCCTGCAGCGCTTCGGCCAGCCCTTCGACGCGGTTGAACGCGTTGGCATCGGCCAGAATAATCAGGTCGGCCTGCGCGATGCACGCCTTTGCGGCGGCCTCGTCCGTGTCTCCGTAGAGGTAGGAGACCGTTTCCGGCTGCATGAAGCGGAGGTTCGCGGCGGGCGTGTCGGGGAAGATGACGGTGGGCGTTTTCCCCAGGCCCTGCAGGTACAGCGCCAGGCCGGCCGTCGAGCCGATGGCATCGCCGTCCGGATGCGTATGGCCGAGAATCAGGGGATGCCTTGTGCCGGCCATCCACTGCCTCAGTGTCTGTATGTTTTCCTGCAGAATGAAATCCATGCGCGTTGTGTTTTCCGCTCGGCAAATTTACAAAAGATTATTGCTTTTGAGAAATGATTTTGCTAACTTTGTCGGAACTTTTGAAAATAATAAAACAACACAATAATGAACAAATCAGTCAAAATTGCAACCGAGATTGTTCTCGCAGTCGTAATCTGCGTGCTCATTGTCCTTACCGTCAAGAGCGTCCAGAAGCCCGTTCAGTTCAAGAAAGAAGTGGCTGCCCGCTCCCAGGTCGGTATCCAGCGTCTGAAGGACATCCGCACCCTGCAGGAGGCCTTCAAGAGCGTCAACGGTCGTTTCTCTCCCACTGTAGACTCCCTCAAGCTGTTCTACGAGACCGGTAAGATGGACATCGTGATGCAGATCGGCTCCATGGACGACTCCCTGGCCGTTGCCAACACCGAAGCTATCAAGAAAGCCAACAAGAATCTCAAACCCGCAGAGATGACCGCCAAGCTCGCCGCCGCCTATGCCGCCGGCCAGAAGGTTGTGTTCTCCACCGTCACCGAGATTCCCGTACGTGATACCCTGTTCCACAGCCGTCAGGATTTCTGCATCGACTCCCTGGCTTACATCCCGTTCTCCGGTGGCCAGCTCACCGAGATGGAGTCCACCATCAAGACGGTTTCCGGTGTACAGGTTCCCCTGTTCGAGGCCCGCATGCCTTACAAGGCTCTGTGCAACGGTCTGGACAACCAGCTGCGCATCAACCTCGATGCCGAGCGCAAGGACCAGAACAAGTACGAAGGCCTGCAGGTTGGTAGCGTGACCGCTCCTAACAACAACGCCGGTAACTGGGAATAGTATTCAGTCCATACTATGGACCGTACAAACACAGCATATACAGGAATATCCATTCAAGTCTCCTTGAGTGGATATTCTTTTAAGGTGCATACCCCGGAAGGTGTGCAGGTTTCGCCCTGGCTCACCGCCGAACATGTATTCACCACCCCGGAGTTCCAGCGCCGCTACGAGAATGTGGAGATCTCCCTTCTCACCCCCAAGGTGGCCCTGGTTCCGGACGCTTTCCTGGACGCAGCATCGGCCCGGAAAGCCCTTTCGGAGGTGGCCTCCCTGCGCGAAGGAGACTTTGTGGAAACCGTTCCGGTTCCCGGCCTGGCCGCCACCCTCGTTTATTCCAACTCCCTGGACGAATCCCTGTCCAAGGTGATGGCCCAGACGGTACTGCCCACTTCCGGCACGCCCGTTCGCGTGCTGCCGGAACTGTACTACCTCCTGTGCCAGCTGGATTCCATGCCGGACTATAATAAGATTGTAGCCTCCTGGCACGGCGGCTACCTGCACCTGGTCATTGCCCAGGGCAAGAGCCTGTGCCTGGCCAATGTCTTCGAGGCCCCGGACTTCACCACGGCAGAGTATTTCCTCTTCCTCAGCCTCAAGCGCCTGCAGCTGAATCCCGAAGTGTCCACCGTGTGCTTCCGCACCCCGCTGGACACCGATGCCGAAATGTCCCTCTACCGCTACTTTAAAGCTGTAGTTCAATTATGAGAATCATCGGCGGCAAACTGAAAGGCAAGAGCGTCCTGCCCCCTGCAGGGTACAAGGCCCGTCCTACCACGGACTTTGCCAAGGAAGGTCTGTTCAATATTCTGGACAACGAATACGAATTTGAAGACCTGAAGGTGCTGGACCTTTTCGGCGGCACCGGTTCCATTGCCTATGAGTTCGCCTCCCGCGGCGCTTCCCGTGTTTACTGCGTGGAGATGGCCCGCGAGAATGCCAGTTTCATCAAGACGGAAGCAGCCCGCCTGGGCCTGCACAACGTCACCATGGTGCGGGACAATGTCTTCGACTTCCTGCCCATCTGCCGCGAAAAGTTCGACATTATTTTCGCCGACCCGCCCTACGCCCTCGACGGCCTGGCCGGTCTCCCGGACCTGATTTTCTCCCTGGACCTGCTGCACCCCGGCTGCTACTTCATCCTGGAACACGGGGACGAACATTCCTTCAAGGATCATCCCCACTTTGTAAAGGAACGCTCCTACGGCCGCGTGCACTTCTCCTTCTTCGAATAGACTTTTAGTCGTTCTAACCACATGCTCTCATTCATTATCAGTATCGTCGCCCTCGTACTGGGCTACATCCTGTACGGAGCCTTCGTAGACCGGGCATTCGGCCCGGATCCCCAGCGTCCTACTCCGGCCCTTACCAAGGCCGACGGCGTGGACTACATTGCCATGCCCAGCTGGAAGGTTTACATGATCCAGTTCCTGAACATTGCCGGTACCGGCCCCATCTTCGGCGCTATCATGGGTGCCAAGTTCGGCCCTGCCAGCTACCTCTGGATTGTGTTTGGCTGCATCTTCGCCGGTGCCGTACACGACTACCTCTGCGGCATGCTCAGCGTGCGCCATGGCGGTGCGGGTTTCCCCGAACTGGTGGGACAGTACCTGGGACAGCGCACGAAGAAGGTGATGCTGGTGTTCAGCATTGTCCTGCTGCTGCTTGTGGGTACGGTGTTCGTCTACAGCCCGGCCCTCATTCTGGGGGACATCGCCGGAGACGGCACCCGTTCCTCCATCATGCTGTGGGTGGGCATCATTTTCCTGTATTATGTGGTGGCAACCCTGCTGCCCATCGATAAACTCATCGGCCGCGTATATCCGCTCTTTGCGTTCTCGCTGCTGTTCATGGCGGCGGCTCTCATGGTGTGCCTCTTTGTGAAGTGGCCTTCGCTGCCGGAACTCTGGGACGGCCTGGGCGGCTGGTCGGAGCAGGCCGGGCTCAAGAACCAGCCCATTTTCCCCTGCCTGTTCATTACCATTGCCTGCGGTGCCATTTCCGGTTTCCATGCCACGCAGAGCCCGCTCATGGCCCGCTGCATCCAAAGCGAAAAGATGGGCCGTCCGGTATTCTACGGCTCCATGATTACGGAAGGTCTGGTGGCCCTCATCTGGGCAGCCGTTTCTTCCTGGTTCTTCTTCGACGGCGGTGCTGCTGCAGTGGGTTCGGACCTTTCTGCTGCTGCGCCTGCTGTGGTGACCAAGGTGTCTGAAAGCTGGCTGGGCCTGCTGGGCGGCATCCTTGCCATCCTCGGTGTGGTGGCGGCGCCCATCACTTCCGGCGACACCGCTTTCCGCAGCGCCCGCCTCATCATCGCGGACTTCCTGCACATGGAACAGCGCACCATCGGCAAACGTCTTCTGGTGGCCGTGCCCCTTTTCATCGGCTCGTCCTTCCTGCTTTGGTATAATATCGCCGACGCCAACGGCTTCAACACCATCTGGCGTTACTTTGGCTGGAGCAACCAGACCCTGGCTGCCTTCATGCTTTGGACGGCTACCATTTACTTCGTGCGCACCAAGGGCGGCCTCTGGTATCTGATTACCCTGCTGCCGGCGCTCTTCATGACAGCCGTCTGCGTTACCTTTATATTAGTAGATAAGACCGGCTTCTGCGTTCCGCAGACCCTTGCGCCCTGGATCGGCCTGGGCACCTTCTTCTTGTCGGCCCTCCTGTTCTACGTTTGGAAGGCACGCCTCAAGTAAACGTCTAAAGACCTTTCGCCTTAGCCTCGTCCCAAATGGCATCCATCTGGGCGAGGCTAAGGTCTTTAAAGGAGACACCCTTGCGAAGGGTCTGCTCTTCCAGATAGGTGAAACGGCGGCGGAACTTCTCGGAGGAGCGGTTCAGCGCGGCCTCGGGATCTACGCCATAGAGGCGGGCGGCGTTCAGGACGGCGAAGAGCAGGTCTCCGAACTCCATCTCCAGATGGGCAGCATCGGCCTCACGGGAGGCCCCGGTGACTTCGTTCACCTCTTCCTGGACCTTGGCCCAGACGTCCTCTTTCTTTTCCCAGTCGAAACCGCATCCGCGGGCTTTTTCCTGCATGGCAATGGCTTTCAGCAGGGCCGGCATGGCCTGCGGGATGCCTGCCATGATGCGCTTGTTGCCGCCTTTCTCCTTGGCCTTCACCAGTTCCCAGTTGTCGGCAATCTCTTTGGCCGTGGTGCTCTGGCCGGCGTTGGGGCCAAAGACATGCGGGTGACGGAATTCCATCTTGTCGCACACCTTATTAATGGAGTCGGCAATATCGAAGGCGCCTTCCTCCTGTCCCATGCGGGCATAGAAGACCATGTGGTACAGCAGGTCTCCGATTTCCTTGGCGGTGGCCTGACGGTCACCTTCCAGGATGGAGTCGCTGAGCTCGTACACCTCCTCCTCCGTCAGACGGCGGATGGAGTCGAAGGTCTGTTCCGCGTTCCAGGGACATTTTTCGCGCAGGGCGTCCATGATATCCAGCAAACGGCCGAATGCCGCCACTTTTTCCTCTCTCGTGTGCATAGAAAATGGTTTTGAGGGCACAAAGATACAACAAAAAATACTATATTTGTATAATATGGTGAAGCTTAACTTTATATCGGCCGACGAAGCCGTGCGCAAGGTGCGGAGCGGGGACCACATCCACCTCTCCAGCATCGCAAGCGTCCCGCACATCCTCATCGAGGCCCTGTGCCGCCGGGCCGGAGAACTCAGCGACATCCATTTCCACCACTTCCACACGGAAGGACCGGCCCCCTACGGCAGCGCCGAATACGAGGGCACCTTCTTCGACCAGGGATTCTTTGTCGGCCCGAATCTGCGCGCCAGCGTGCAGGCCGGTGTGGCCGATTATCTCCCCGCCCACCTCTTCGAGTCGCAGGCCATGTACCGCAGCGGTGCGCTCCGCTGCGACGTTGCCATGGTCCAGGTGTCCCTGCCGGTGAACGGCATGGTGTCCCTGGGCACCTCGGTAGACTGCTCGGTGGCCGCGCTGGAAGTGGCCCGCGAGCGCATCGCCGTCGTCAACCCCTGCGTCCCGTTCGCCTACGGAGACCTTATTCCCGTAGAGCGCTTTACGGCGCTGGTCAAGGACGACCGTCCCCTCATCACCAAGGACTACGTGCAGCCCTCGGAGGTAGACCTTGCCATCGGCCGCAACTGCTCGGAACTGGTGCCGGACGGTGCCTGCCTGCAGATGGGTATCGGCTCCCTTCCCAATGCCGTCTGCGCGTCCCTCGCCGGCCATAAGCACCTGGGCCTGCACACGGAGATGTTCGCCGACGGTGCCCTGGAGCTCATCCGCAAGGGCGTCATCGACGGCTCCTGCAAGGCCATCGACCGCGGCAAGGTGGTGGCTTCCTTCCTGCTGGGCTCGCAGCAGGTATACGATTTCATCGACCGCAATCCCGCCGTGCTCATGCGGGACATCGCATACACCAACGACCCCTGGACCATCGCCCGCAACCCGCAGGTGGTGTCCATCAACTCCGCCGTGGAGGTAGACCTTACCGGCCAGGTGTGCGCCGACTCCATCGGCACGCGCATCTATTCCGGCACGGGCGGTCAACTTGACTTCGTGCGCGGCGCCAAGCTCTCGAAGGGCGGCAAGGCCATCATCGCGCTCGCGTCCCGCACCTCGCACGGCGCGCCGAAGATTGTGCCCATCCCGCAGCCGGGCGCCGGCGTCGTCACCCCCCGGGCCGACGTACAATGGGTCGTCACCGAATACGGTGCAGTGAATCTTTACGGGAAATCCCTGCAGGAAAGAGCCAAACTGCTCATCAGCATTGCCCATCCGGAAGACCGGGAGGCCCTTTCCCGTGCAGCTTTCGAGCGCTTTGGCAGGTGATTTGCATTGGTTTGCTTTGGATAATTTTTACCTTATTATGAAAAAACTATTATTCCTTTTGGCTTCCCTGCTGATCGCGGGAAGCGTATATGCCCAGAGTCCCATCAACGGATGGCCTTATCACCAGGAGCATGAGGAGCACTTCTTCAGCCCCGACGGACAGCATATGACCAGCGATTACGGTTATTATGGCTGGAAGCCTTTTGGCCCCACGGTCGGTTATGCCCTTTACGGCAGCCGTTACCGCAAGGCGGTTTCCAACAAAAACTGGGGTATCTTCCTCTGCTGCGTGGCCGCTCCGGCATCTGCAGTCTTGATTGGCTACGGCATCAACGACGGCGTATTTGGCTGGTCCATTGTCGGCGGCGCGCTTTGCGGAGCCTCCCTCGGTTTCGGTATTCCGCTCTGGAAGAAAGGCCGCCGGGAACTGGATTGGATGATGGACGATTACATCAAGAACTTCGGGCCCAAACCTTACTCTGCCAACCTTAGCGCCGGCCCCACCCAAAACGGTATCGGATTGGCATTCAACTTCTAGAAAGATTTGCCGCGTTGACGCAAAAATGGCACTTTGTGCATTCCAGCTGTCAACGCGGCAACGTTTTTGGCATTTTTGGCTATTTTTACGGCCGCGTTGACAAACAGATTGCGTACAATGGCGATTCTGTGTCAACGCGGCCGAATTCTCTGGCTAGGCCCGGGGCTTATTCGTGCTTGGCGAGGCGCTCCCACGCCAGCTGTTCCCATTTTGTGCCGGGACGGCCGTAATTGGCGTAGGGATAGATGGAGATGCCGCCGCGCGGGGTGAAGAGCCCGGTTACCTCGATGTACTTGGGATCCATCAGTTTCACCAGATCCTTCATAATCGTATTCACGCAGTCCTCGTGGAAGTCTCCATGGCTGCGGAAGCTGAACAGATACAGTTTCAGGGATTTGCTTTCCACCATGCGCACGTCGGGCACGTAGGAGATACGGATCTCGGCGAAGTCCGGCTGGCCCGTGATGGGGCAGAGGGTGGTGAACTCCGGGCAGTTGAAACGAACCCAGTAGTCATTCTCCTGATGCTGGTTCACAAAGGTCTCCAGCACCTCGGGGGCGTAGTCCTGGCTGTACTCGGTGTGACGGCCCAGGGCTTTGAGGTCTTCGGGATTACGTGCCATAATACTATTCCTCCTCTCCGGCTTCTTTCAGACGTTCTGCATTTTCCGCAATCTGGAGCTGGTCGATGCACTCCTGGATGTCACCGTCCATGAAGACGGGCAGGTTGTACATGCTCCAGCCAATGCGGTGGTCCGTTACACGGCCCTGCGGGTAGTTGTAGGTACGGATCTTGGCGCTGCGGTCACCGGTGGAAACCATGGTCTTACGCTTGGCGGCAATACCATCCAGGTATTTCTGGTGCTCCATGTTGTACAGACGGGTACGGAGTTCTTCCATGGCGCGGTCCAGGTTCTTCAGCTGGGAACGTTCCTCCTGGCACTGCACCACGATACCGGAAGGGATGTGGGTCAGGCGCACGGCGGAATAGGTGGTGTTCACACCCTGGCCACCGGGGCCGGAGGCGCAGAACAGGTCCTTGCGGATATCGGCCGGATTCAGCTCGATATCGAACTCGCCGGCTTCCGGGAACACGGCCACGGAGGCGGCGGAAGTCTGGATACGGCCCTGGGTCTCGGTCTGGGGCACGCGCTGCACGCGGTGCACGCCGGACTCGTACTTCATGATACCGTAAACGCCGTCGGTGTTGGAGGAGAGCTTAAACACAATCTGCTTGTAGCCGCCGGCAGTACCGGGAGCCTGGTCGGAGATTTCCAGCTTCCAGCCACGCTGCTCGGCGAAGTGCTGATACATGCGGAAGAGGTCGCCGGCGAAGATGGCGGCTTCGTCGCCGCCGGTGCCGCCACGGATTTCCACCATGGCGTTCTTGCTGTCGTCAGGGTCGGCCGGGATGAGGAGGAGCTTGATCTGCTGCTCCATGTCCGGAATCTTGGGCTCAATCTCTGCGATTTCGTCCTTGGCCATTTCCTTCAGGTCTTCGTCTTTTTCGTTCATAAGGATGTCCTTGGCCTGTGCCAGCTCCTCCACCAGCTTCTTGTACTCGAGGCCGGCGGCGATGATGGGCTGCAGTTCCTTGTAATCCTTGTTCAGCTGGACGAACTTCTTCATGTCGCCGATCACCTCAGGGTCGGCCAGCTGTTCTTCCAGTTTCTTGTATTTGTCCTGAAGGCTCAGGACTTTCTCCAGCAACGTATTCTCTGCCATATAATTGTGTTTAATCTATCCTTGTTTCGGGGTGGCGGCTACCGTAATCCGGCCCTGGGCGCAGCATTTGCCGGCCACGAGGACCTTGGAGTCGCAGACGAAAAGCGTCCCTTTCTGTTCGGCCAGGGTGGTGACGATTTCGCATACATCGCCCGGTTTCACCATGCCCCGGAATTTCACGTTGTCCAGGCCACGGTATACCAGCAGGTTCTCCATGAAAACTTCCGGGAACAGCTGGCAGGTGCTTTGGGCCATCATCTCACAAAGGATGACACCGGGCACCACGGGATTGCCGGGAAAATGTCCCTGGCAATAAAAGGCGTCGGAAGGAATGGTGGCCCAGGCATGGGCGGCACCGTTTTCATCCAGCGCAGTTCTTTCGATAAGCAGCATGGGCTCCCGGTGGGGGAGCACCTGCTGAATCTGCTCTTTATTCATTCGTATAAGGTCTGAATGCAACGCAAGCGTTGTGACCGCCGAAGCCGAAGGAGTTGGAAAGGCCCAGGGTGAGCTTCGTCTTCACGGCTACGTTGGGCGTGTAGTCCAGGTCGCATTCCGGGTCCGGGGTATCCAGGTTGATGGTGGGAGGGCAGATGCCTTCCTTCAGGGCCAGGATGGTGGCGATGGCTTCGGTAGCACCGGCAGCGCCGAACATGTGACCGGTCATGGACTTGGTGGAGGAGATGTGGGCCTTGTAGGCGAAATCTCCCAGGGCAATCTTGCAGGCCTGGGTTTCGGCCAGGTCGTTCAGGTGCGTGCCCGTACCGTGTGCGTTGATATACAGGTTGTCCTTGGATGCGTCAAACTTGGCCTCTGCCAGCGCGTCCATGATGGAACGGGACTGGGTGCTGGCATCCGGACGGGGAGCCGTGGCGTGGTAGGCGTCGCAGGTGTTGCCGTAACCGACAATCTCACCGAAGATGGTGGCGCCGCGCTTCTTGGCGTGCTCCAGCTCTTCCAGGATGATGACGGCGGCACCGTCACCCATCACGAAGCCCTGACGGTTGGCGTTGAAGGGCAGGGAAGAGTATTTGGGATCCGTGGCACGGGTGAGAGCCTTGGCATTGTAGAAGCCGGCTACACCCAGGGGAATGGTGGCGTGTTCACTGCCGCCGGCGATGATTGCGTCGGCGTAGCCGTGGCGGACGGCGCGGAAAGCCTCGCCGATGCAGTGGCTGGAAGTAGCGCAGGCGGTCACGATGTCCAGGCACGGGCCCTTGGCCTGGTGCTTGATGGCGATGTGACCGGCAGCGATGTTGGAAATCATGGTGGCGATGAACAGCGGGGAAATCCACTTACCGGTGGGATCCTCGATCATCTTGACGGTTTCGCGGTACTGCACATCGAAGCCGCCGATACCGGAGCCTACGTATACGCCCAGGCGGAAGGGATCGATGTTGCTGTTCTCTCCTTCCGTGACAAGGCCGCTCTGCTGCATGGCCTGCCAGGCGGCAGCCATTGCATACAGGGTGAAGTTATCCTGCTTGCGGATGAAGGGTTTCTCCATGCCGAACTTTTCGGCGTCGAAGTCTTTCACCTTGCCGGCGAAGGTGACGGGCATGTCTTTGAACTCTTCTACGTAATCAATGCCACAGTAACCGTTGCACAGATTCTTCCAGAAGGTATCGACATCCTGGCCAACGGACGAGATAACGCCCATGCCGGTAATAACAACTCTCTTAGGTTCCATATATCAGTTTTTCTGCACCGTTAATAATATCGTTTACAATATCGGCAGCGCTTTCCTGCCGTTTAATCATACCTGCGACCTCGCCGGCCAGGAAGCTGCCGCCCGCAAGGTCTCCGTCGAAGACGGCCTTGCGGAGGGAGCCCGTGCCGAAGGCGCGGATTTCATCGGCTCCTACGTTAGGGTCGGCCTCCATCTTGGCGAACTGCTTGGTGAAGGGCGTCTTCAGGCTGCGCACGGCGTCTCCGAGGGTTTTGCCGGTGACCATGGTGCCGATGTCCGACGCCTTAATCAGCCGCTCTTTGTAGACGGGGTGCACGCGGCACTCATCGGCCACAAGGAAACGGGTGCCGACCTGCACGCCGCAGGCGCCCAGCATGAAGGCTGCCGCCGCGCCGCGTCCGTCGAAGATACCGCCGGCCGCGAGGACCGGGATGTGCACGGCGTCCACCACCTGCGGCACCAGGGCCATGGTGTGGATGTCGCCCACGTGGCCGCCGCTTTCGGCGCCTTCGGCGATGACGGCCGTTGCGCCCAGCTCTTCCATCTTGATGGCGTAGGCTACCGATGCTACCACCGGGATGACGCGGATACCTGCCCCGAGCCACTTCGCCATGTAGGGAGCGGGGGAGCCGGCACCGGTAGTGACAATGGTCACGCCCTCTTCCACCACGAGGTCTGCGATCTCGCCGGCATTGGGCGCCGCCAGCATGATGTTCACGCCGAAGGGCTTGTCGGTGAGTTCGCGGGCCTTACGGATTTCTTCCCGTACGGCCTCTGCGCCGAAGTTGATGGAAGAAATCAGGCCCAGGCCGCCGGCATTGGATACCGCTGCGGCCAGGCGGGCATCGGCAATCCATGCCATGCCACCTTGAAAGATGGGCTTCTCAATTCCCAGTATTTCGGTAATTGCCGTTTTCATATAAGAGTACAAAGGTAGTGAATTTCACGCACATTTACAAAAGAGCTGGTTTCCACGGGCTTTCTAAGGGGGAAGTGGATTTTTTTTGCTATCTTTGTAAGATGCATTTTTAACCTATTATGCGAACAACAGAACAATCTTCTCACTACGACCATCTGGACGCGATGTCCACCTTGGAAATCCTTAAAGGAATCAACGCCGAAGACTGTGGCGTTGCAGCGGCGGTAGCACAGGCTATCCCCGCCATTGAAAAAATCGTCGACGGTATTGTAGAGCGCGTGCCCAAGGGTGGCCGCATCTTCTACCTGGGTGCCGGTACCTCCGGCCGTCTGGGCATCGTGGATGCCTCTGAAATTCCCCCGACCTATGGCGTGAAAGACCTCTTCATCGGCCTGATGGCCGGTGGCGACGGTGCCATCCGCAACGCCGTTGAAGGCGCCGAAGACGACTGGGCGCAGGGCTGGCTGGACCTGGCCCCGTTCAACATCACCAAGGAAGACACCGTGATCGGCATCACCGCCAGCGGCGGCGCACCCTACGTGGTAGGCGCCCTGCGCAAAGCCCGCGAAAACGGCATGCTCACCGGCGTGGTCACCAATAACAACGAAAGCCTTTCCACCGAAGCCGCCGAGATTCCCATGGTAGCTCCGGTAGGCCCGGAATTTGTGACGGGTTCTACCCGCATGAAGTCGGGTACTTCCGCCAAACTCATCCTGAACATGATCTCCACTGCGGTGATGATTCGCCTGGGTCACGTGCAGGGCAACAAGATGGTGGATATGCAGCTCACCAACAAGAAACTGGTAGACCGCGGTACCCGCATGATTATGGAAAAAACCGGCATCACGGATTACGAAAAGGCCAAGAGCATGCTGCTCGAATATGGCCAGGTTCGTGCCGCCGTGGACGCCTATCTGAAAAAGTAAGCTTATGTGGCAGAGACAACAGACGCTGTACCTTCTCATCGCGGCCGTGCTCACGGCTGTGCTGTGCTTCGGTACGGCCTACACCGTGGCCAATCCCGAAGGCCTTGAGAGTGTGAGTTACTGGCAGCTCCAGAAACCCTACTTCGGCATCCTGCTGGGCATTGAGTCCTTCCTGGTGCTGCTGGCCCTGGTTACGTTCAAGTCCCTGATTCTGCAAATGCGCCTGTCCTCGCTGTCGGGCATCATCGCCCTGGGCATGCAGGTCTGGCTCGCCTATATGTACTTCACCTTCGAAGGCCCCGTGTTCAGCCTCACGGCCATCCTGCCGCTGGGCATCTGTGTCTTCTGCTTCCTGGGCGCCCGCGGCGCCTTCCAGGACCAGCTGATGGTGGAGAGCGCCATGCGCATCCGAGAAAGACGTAAACACAAAAAATAATACAAAATACTATGAAACCTACCTTACTCGTTCTTGCTGCCGGCATGGGCAGCCGTTACGGCGGACTCAAACAGATGGATGGTCTGGGTCCCCACGGAGAAACCATCATCGACTACTCCATCCACGACGCCGTTGAAGCCGGTTTCGGCAAAGTGGTGTATATCGTGCGTGAATCTTTCAAGGCCGATATGGAAGCCCACGTGAAAGAGCGTTATGCCGGTGTGAAGACCGTGGACGGCGAGCCGCTCCAGTTCGTCTTCGTCACCCAGGAACTGGACAAGATCCCCGCCGGTTTCACCGTGCCGGAGACTCGCGTCAAGCCCTGGGGTACCGCACACGCCATGCTCATGGCCGCCGAGGTCATCAACGAGCCCTTCGCTGTGATTAACGGCGACGACTTCTACGGCAAGGAATCCTTCAAGATCCTGGCCGACTGGTGCCGCGCCCACGAGAACACCTCCGGCAAGTACTGCATCGTAGGTTTCGAACTGGAGAACACCCTGAGCGAAAACGGTACCGTCTCCCGCGGTATCTGCTCCTACGACGCCAACGGCATCCTCACCAACATCGCCGAGCACCTGGAGATTGGAAAAGAGGCCGATGGCAAGGTATACGGCAACAACTCCGTCACCGGTGAGAACCACGTGGAGCTGGCCGCCAAGGCCCTCTGCTCCATGAACATGTGGGGCTTCACCCCCGACTACTTCTCCAAGAGCGCCGAAATCTTCAAGGACTTCCTGAAAGCCAACATCATGGAGCCCAAGAAGGAGTTCTACATCCCTTACGCTGTAGACGTCATTGTGAAAGGCGGCAACGGCAGCTGTGAAGTGCTGTCCACCCCTTCCCACTGGTTCGGTGTCACCTTCAAGGAAGACCGTCCCGGCGTAGTGGCCAAGTTCGCCGAACTGGTGGCCAAAGGTGTTTATCCCAGCCCCCTGTATTGATATGCAATTACGCGCACGTAACGTAAATAATTACGACCTTTATGCCAACCACGCCTGGTATGTTCCGGGCGTGGGTGGCATGTTCGCCCTCTTTGGCATGTTCCTGCTGGGCACCATCCTGGGCAGTATCGTTACCGCCGTCATGGGCCTCTTCATGACGCCCCAGGCTGTCATGAACTACGGCATGCTGGTAGCCTACCCGCTGTCCTTCCTGCCGCCCATGGTGTATGCCGCCAACAAGAGCACCCGCAACAGCCTCTTCGAGACCGGTTACAAACTCAACAGCACGCACTTCGGCCCGTTCAAGGCCTGGCAGCTGGCCCTCATCACGGTAGTCGCCACATACGCCTTTATGTTTGTGGCCGACCTTCCCAACTATCTGAACTACAAGCTCACCACCTCCATCCCCTGGATGAATGCCTTCTATGAGATGACGGTGAACATGCTGAGCCAGATGACGGGCGGCCCGCTCTGGAGTTCCTTCCTGCTGGCTGCTGTCTTTGCTCCCGTGTTTGAAGAGTGGCTGTGCCGCGGTATGATCCTGCGTGGTCTCCTCACCAAGATGAAACCCGGCTGGGCCATCGTGGTCAGCGCCCTGTTCTTCGCGCTCATTCACATGAACCCCTGGCAGGCCCTGAACGCCTTCGGTATCGGTGTGGTCATGGGTTACGTGTACTACAAGAGTGGCTCCCTGCTGCTCACCATGCTCATCCACTTCGTGAACAACGCAACGGGTGTCTTCCTCTCTCAGTTCACCTCGATTGACGAAAACGCCTACTGGATCGACCTCATGGACCGTTCCACCTACGTATTCGTTTACGTTGTGGCTGTAGCCATCCTCGGCGCCTGCATCATTGCCTTCAAGCGCATCCCGCTGGAGCAGGAGCGTGGCAACGTGGACACTGTAGAAATCAAAGTAGACTAAGATGGAAATGCCCGAAAAATGGACCTGGCTCCGCCGGAGCGACCATAATTACCTCCTGCCGTTCGTGATTGTCGTCACGGCGGTAGTGGCTTTGTGGCTCCTCTTCTTTGCACACAACAGTGTGCTCAACTGGATCAAAGCCTCCGTGGAGGAAAAGACCCAGGAAGCGGAAATGGCCCGTTTACAGGGAGAAATCGATGAGATGGACCGGGAAATCGAGAATCTGCGGAATAACCGCGATTCTCTGGAAAGCTTTGCCCGGGAAACTTATCACTTTGCCGCCCCCGGAGACGACATATACATTGTGGAGTAGAGCGTAGCCGTCTGAACGGCCTCCTTCACATCGTGTGAGCGCAGCCAGGTGGCACCCTTTTCCAGCGAAGCAAACTGAATGACTTGTGTAGCGGGCATTGCCTCTTCGGGGGTGATGCCCAGCTTTTTGTAAATCATGCTCTTACGGGACACCCCGACGAGCGTCTCCTGCTGCGGGAACGCCCGCACCACCTCGTCCAGGTGATAAAGCAGGTCGTAATTCTGCTCCAGCGTCTTGGAGAACCCGAATCCGGGGTCCACGATCCACTCCTTGATACCGTACTGTTCGGCCGTCTTTGAGAAGTCCTTGAAATAGGCAATCACAGCCGCCGTAATGTCATTATTGGGATAATCGGTAAGCTGCTGCATATTCTCCGGCGTTCCTCTCATGTGCATGGCGATGTAAGGCAGTCCCAGCCGCCCCACCGTCTCCAGCATCTTCGGATCCAGCGCCCCCGCGCTGATATCGTTCACAATGAACGGGCCGATGGTATCATAAGTTCTTTGAACAATTTCTGCTCTATACGTATCGACGGAGATAGGGAGACAAGCCCCCGAGGGGGCATGTCTCCCTATCTCCATGAGGGTAGGTTTAAGTCTATTCCATTCTTCTTCCAGGGAAGGCTGGGGAGAACCGGGACGGGTGCTGCAGGCACCGAGGTCGATGGCATCGGCCCCTTCTTCGAACAGTTTTTCAATGCGCCGGATGGCGGCTTCTCCTTGTACGCGGCTGCCGGCATAGAACGAGTCCGGCGTTACGTTTACGATTCCCAGAATGTGAATATTCCCTATCATGACGTTGATTTGAGAATCAAAGTTACAACAATTTTTTCGTATATTTGCCTTCTATATTTCACTTGTTATGCTCATCGTGTTGGAAGGTCTTGACGGGGCGGGAAAGTCCACCCAGGTCAAGCTGCTGAAAGAATATTTGCTGCAGCGTTGCGGCTCTCTGGAATACATCCATTTCCCCCGTTACCAGGCTCCCGTGTACGGAGACCTCATCTCCCGTTTCCTGCGCGGAGACTTCGGCAGCAACGAAACGGTGCATCCCCAGCTGGTGGCCCTGCTGTTCGCAGAAGACCGTCACGGTGCCGGCCCCGGGATCAAGAAAGCCCTGGCAGAGGGGAAGACCGTCCTGCTGGACCGTTACGTTTATTCCAACATTGCATACCAGTGCTCCAAACTCCCTGAAGGCCCTGAGCGGGACGCCCTCCGGGACTGGATCTTCAATACCGAATATGGCAACTTCGAACTGCCCAAGCCGGACCTGAACCTCTTCCTGGACGTGCCCATCGGCTTCGTGGAGGAAAGCCTTTCCATGCACCGCGACGGCGACGACCGCAACTACCTGGGCGGGGCGCAGGACATCCACGAGGCTTCCATCGAATTCCAGAAGAACGTGCGCAGCATGTACGTGAAGGAGACCGGACGGGACAGCCAGTTCCGCCGGATCGACTGCGCCGATGAAAACGGCCGCATGCTGCCGCCCGATGCCATCTTCGCCAAGATCAAAGAAGCTGTAGAACCTTATCTGTAATGAACGTCTGGTACTTGCGTCTCCGTCGCCGGGCTGCCGGCCTGCTGGGTATCGTCTTCCTGATTTCCGGTATCCTCAAACTGTGGGATCCGGTGGGGAACATGCTCATCGTCACGGAGTATCTCAAGTTCCTGCATATGGGCGGCCTCACGCCCGCCGCGAAGGTGCTGGGTATTGCCCTTTCGGCCACCGAGTGCCTCGTGGGCATCGGCCTTATTACCGGCGTGCTTAGGAAAATATCGGCCCTGCTCGCTTACGTCATGCTGGGCGGTTTTACCGTGCTCACGCTCCTGCTGTGGATCTTCGACGCGCCCATGGACTGCGGCTGCTTCGGAGAGGCCCTGCATCTGACGCATGCGCAGAGCTTCCTCAAGAACGTGGTGCTGCTGCTCGTGGCCGTGCTGGCCTTTACGCCTTTCAAGGAGTTCGGCCGGGCCCGTAGGCGCAAGGCTGTGTCGGCCATCGCCGCCACGCTCGCCGTCGCCGGGGCTGCCATCTACAGCAATACGCACCTTCCCATCGTCGACTTCACGCCTTATAACTGGGGCGCGCGGCTGTTCGCTTCCCTGGACGACGAAGAGGACGAGGCGGTGTTCCGCAAGGCGCCCATCCTCAGCTTCTCAGATGCGCAGGGGGAGTACCTCGACGACATGGCTGCCAGCGGCCGCGTGGTCATCTTCTCCGTGTACGACCCTTCCCGTGTGGACTGGGTGCAGCTGGAGGAGCAGTACCGCACCGCTTCCTTCTCGCAGGCCGTGCCGCTGGTGCTGGTCGCCGGCCGTCCGGAGGACGTTCAGCTGCCCATGGACATCCAGCCTTATTTTGCCGATTATAAGACGCTCATTACCCTGAACCGTTCCAACGGCGGCGGGTCCTATTTCTACGACGGAGAGCTCATGCATAAGTGGAGCGCCCCTCACTGCCCGGACAATCTGGTCGAAGACCTGAACGGAGACCCCGACGCCCTTTCTACCCGGCACGTCACAAGACGAAGAGTGACCGCTCAGGGCTTCTGTGTTGCCCTGGCGGCCATCCTCATGCTGCTGTAGATCGCTTATTACAGACTGTTAATCGCGGTATCTAACCAGGCGAGTCGCTTGGTGTAGAAATCCTTCATGTATTCCACGGCCTCGGACCAGTTCCGGAAGCTATCCGGCGGGGTGTAGGAGCCTTGCTTGGCGCGGGGATTCTTGCCGCCGCTCACGTTGTGGTCGTAGGCCAGCTTGTTGTATTCCGCCATCTTGTCAATGAAGCCGGGAATCATGTCCAGGCGGGTTTTCACCAGGTTCCAGCGCTCCTTGAGGGTGGCTACGAACAGGGGATCCTCGAACATGTACTGGTAGTAGCTCTTGGCCGAGCCGTCCCAGTCTCCGTTCTCAAAGGAGCCGCCGCGGATCTTGATGAGCCAGCCTTCCGGGCCGCCTTGTCCGGCGGGAAGGTTAAAGTCCCTCTGCAGATAGGAGCAGTTGCCCAGGGACAGGTCGAAGTCCCACACCATGGGCATGAACAGCTTGGTGTCCTTGTCCTTTGCGAAGTAGGTAGACAGACGCATGGTGCCGTCCACGTTCATCGTGAGCTCATGGACAATGTAATTGCCGATGAAGGTGTAGATGTCAGCCAGGGACTGATAGCCTGTCTCCGGGTCGAACTCGCGGGCCTTGAGCATACGTTCAACCTCGTTCACGATGCCCGTGATATATTCCATCTGCGCCTTTGCGCTGGCAGAGTTGTCGGGGCTGAGCCTGGTGCCGAACTCAGGCTCCTTGAACTTGATCTTTTTGTTGAAGGTTCCCGAGCGGAAGTAGCGGTCGTAGTCTCCCTTGTTGTCAATTTCCAGGAGATAGCCACCGTCAATCTGGCCTTCCTCCACCACCGTGATGGGAATCTTGTTTTCGCGGTCCACTTCCTTGCTTTCTACCAGGAGGTAGCAGCCGCCGTATTCGCCGTTGAAGTATACTTCAGCCGCGCGGTACTTGGGCGTCCAGGGCATGGAGACCATACGGGCGATACGAAGGGCCACTGCATTGCGCAGGAGGGAAGGGTCCTGGACATCGGCCAGGAGAATCCAGTCTTTGTCACCCTTCATTCCGAAGACCTTGCGGTGCTCGTTCAGCTTGATTTTGTAAGGGCGCTTGATGCCGCCCTCGGCATCCCAGGTGGTGTTGCCGCGGCCGCGGATCTGCATCTTCTGCACGCCGGAGTCGTACTCGTAGCTGTCGGCGCCGGCCGATTTATACATGCCTTTCGGGTCCCGGAAACGCACCGTGCCGTCTACCCAGGTGTACTCACCCTCGGCCAGCTTCTGGGTAGGCGTGGTCCAGGTGATGTCTATGCGGGGGAAGTCTTCCAGGGCCGATACTTTGTTATAGCTGGGGTATTCCGGCAGGTCGGCGCCCGTGTCTTCCCACACGCGGTAGGTTGTGGGATTCGGGTTCGGGTTGGGATTCGGATTAGGATTCGGGTTGGGGTCCGGGTCCGGGGTGGGCGTTGCGGCCTTTTCCACCGTAATGGAGCAGTGGGCATAGACCTTCTGGTCGTCGGTGTAGACACGGATGAGGGCCTTGCCTTCTGTCACGCCCGTTACCAGGCCTTTGGAATCTACCTTGGCGTAGCTGATACCAAGGGATTTCCAGTTGAGAGAAACATTCCCCGCATCCTTCGGCGTAACGTTCGCGGTGAGCTGGATGGTTTCTCCCACCTTGATTGTGGCCTCGCTGGGGGTAATACTGAGGGCGGTTATCGTTTTCGGGTCGGGCTCCTTCCCGGGGTCTGTTCCGTCCGGTTCCGGGATGATGGTTTTCTGGGCGCACGAAAACAGGACTGCCAATAAAGACAGTCCTGTTAAGCATTTACTAAGGAATTGATTCATTGAATCTTATTAAAGGCTGCGTTTGATTTCTACAATCTGGAACGCTTCGATGATGTCTCCAGGGTGGATGTCATTGTAACGCTCGAGGCCGCAACCGCACTCCATGCCGGAGGGGACTTCCTTGGCGTTGTCCTTACCACGCTGCAGGGAGGCGAGTTCGCCGGTGTACACCACAATGCCGTCGCGGATGAGGCGGACGCTGGCCTTCTGGGTGAGCTTGCCTTCCTTCACCAGACAGCCGGCGATGGTACCCACCTTGGAAATCTTGAAGGTCTGCTTGACCTCGGCGGTGGCGGTAACCTCTTCCTTCTTCTCCGGCTCCAGCATACCCTCGATACCTTCCTTCACTTCGTTGATACAGTCGTAAATCACGGAGTAGAGGCGGATTTCGATGCCTTCTTTCTCGGCGGCGCGGCGTGCTTCGGCAGAAGGACGCACCTGGAAGCCGATGATCACGGCATCGGAGGCCTCGGCCAGCAGGACATCGGATTCGGAGATGGCACCCACAGCCTTGTGGATCACGTTCACGCGTACTTCCTCGGTGGAAAGCTTGATGAGGGAGTCGGACAGGGCCTCCACGGAACCGTCCACGTCACCCTTGACAATGACGTTGAGTTCCTTGAAGTTGCCGATAGCGATACGGCGGCCGATTTCTTCCAGGGTAAGGTGCTTCTGCGTCTTGATGCCCTGGATGCGGATGAGCTGTTCGCGGCGCTGGGCGATGGACTTGGCTTCACGTTCGTCGGCCATGATGTTGAACTTCTCACCGGCGGCGGGAGCGCCGTTCAGACCCAGCAGGGATACCGGGGTGGAAGGTCCTGCGACCTCTACCTTCTGACCACGCTCGTTGAACATAGCCTTTACGCGGCCGTAGTAGCTTCCGGAGATGATTACGTCACCTACGTGCACGGAACCGTCCTGCACCAGCACGGTGGCCAGGTAGCCACGGCCCTTGTCCAGGGAGCTCTCGATCACGGCACCCGTACCCAGTTTGTTGGGGTTGGCCTTCAGTTCCAGGAGGTCGGTCTCGAAGAGCACTTTCTCCAGGAGCTTGTCCACGTTGAGGCCCTTCTTGGCAGAGATTTCCTGGCACTGGTACTTGCCGCCCCAGTCTTCCACCAGGATGTTCATTTCGGACAGCTGGCGGCGGATGGTGTCGGCGTTGGCGCCGGGTTTATCAATCTTGTTGATGGCAAAGACCATGGGAACGCCGGCAGCCTGTGCGTGGGCGATAGCTTCCTTGGTCTGGGGCATCACGGCATCGTCGGCGGCGACGATGATGATGGCCAGGTCCGTCATCTGGGCACCACGGGCACGCATGGCGGTGAAGGCCTCGTGACCAGGGGTATCCAGGAAGGTGATGTGGCGGCCGGAAGGCAGGGTTACGTTGTAAGCACCGATGTGCTGCGTAATACCACCGGCTTCACCGGCAATCACGTTGGACTTGCGGATGTTATCCAGGAGGGAGGTCTTACCATGGTCTACGTGACCCATCACGGTGATCACCGGCGGGCGCTCCACCAGATCTTCCTCGCGGTCCGGCTCCTGCTGCTCGATTTCCTCGGACAGCTCGGCCGTTACAAATTCTACTTTATAACCGAATTCCTCGGCCACCAGGACCAGGGTTTCAGCATCCAGACGCTGGTTGATGGATACCATCATACCCAGGGACATGCAGGCGCCGATAACCTTCACCACAGGGGTGTTGTTCATGAGGGTGGCGAGGTCGTTAACGGTAACGAACTCGGTCACCTTCAGCACCTTGTTTTCGGCTGCTGCGGCTTCCATCTCCTCCTGGGAGCGGATGGCGGCAATCTCACGCTTCTCCTTACGGTGCTTGGCGCCGAAGTTGTTGCGGGTGCTCTCATTCATCTTGGCGTAGGTCTCCTTGACCTGCTTCTGGATCTCCTTCTGCAGCTCTTCCTGCTCGGCCTCGGTCATGGCAGGCTTGAAGCGGTCGCCCTTCTTGCGGTTCTTGCCGCCGTTCTGGGCGTTGGCGTTGTTGTCGTTCTTCTTCTTGGGAGCTTTTTCGGCCTGCACCTTGGTCACGTCTACCTTCTGGGAGCCGCTGGCCTTGATGCGCTCGCGCTTCTTGGCCTTCTTGGGATCGAACTGGGTGAGGTCAATCTTGCCGACAACCTTGAAAGGAGCTTTGGCGTCCTCGGATGCGGGTGCAGCTGCTGCAGGGGCCTCCACTGGGGTCGGGGCGGGGGTTTCCTCTACGGCAGGAGCAGCTTCCTCGGCTACTTCTTCAACAACGACGGGCTCGGATTCCGGTTCCATGGCGGGCTCCGGCTCTACAACCGGCTCGGGTTCCGGTTCCACAGCAGGCTCCGGTTCGGGTTCGGGTTCCGGCAGGGAGACTTCGGCCTCCTCGGGAACATCGGCCTTCTCTTCTGCGACGGTCTCTTCGACCGGCTCAGGCTCGGCCACCGGTTCCGGCTCGCGGGACAGGTTGTTGCTCTTGATGACGGTGACGCGCTCGGGCTCGAACTCGTCCTCCTCTTCCTCCGGCTTCTTGCCGGCCTTGTCCAGGATTTCGGTGAGCTTGACGTCTACCTTTTCGGCCGCCTCTTTCAGTTCCAGGTCTTTGCCGAACTTCTTGTGCAGATCCGGCAGGAACTCGTCCGAGATCTTGAGATTCGGATTGGCGTCCTCGATGCCGGCACCCTTGGAATTCAGGAATTCCACGAGGGTATCCAGCCCGATATTGAATTGTTTGATAAGTTTCGAAAGTCTGATTTCTGCCATATATAACCCCTTTATATTTCTAAATTATTCTTCAAATTCGGCGTGCAGGATCTTCAGCACGTCTTCTACGGTCTCGTCTTCCAGGTCTGCGCGGGTAGCAATCTCGGCGGGATCCAGGGCCATGACGCTGCGGGCGGTGTCGCAGCCGATGGACTGCAGACGCTCAATCACCCAAGGATCGATGACATCGGAGAACTCGCTGAGGAGCACATCGTCCTCCTCCTCTTCGTTCTGCTGAATCTCACGCCATACCTCGATTTCGCGGTCTACCAGCATACCGGCCAGCTTGATGTTCACGCCGCCCTTGCCGATACCCTTCTTCACTTCGTCGGCCTGCATGTAGACCTTGATCTTCTCGTCCGGGGCGGTGCCCAGGTCGATGCGGGAGATGCGGGCCGGGTTGAGGGCACGCTGGATCATCAGCTGAGGGTTGGAGCTCCACTGGATGACGTCGATATTTTCGTTGCGCAGTTCACGCACGATACCCATGATACGGGAACCCTTCACTCCGATGCAGGCGCCGATCGGGTCGATGCGGTCGTCGTAGGATTCCACAGCCACCTTGGCGCGCTCGCCGGGGATGCGGACCACCTTCTTCACGGTGATGAGGCCATCGTAGATTTCCGGAACTTCCATCTCGAAGAGCTTCTCCAGGAAGCTGTCGGTGGTACGGGAAAGCACGATGTAAGGCGTGGTGTTGTTCTTCATCTCCACGCTCTTGATGATGGCGCGCACGGAGTCGCTCTTCTTGAAGTG
>Ga0310786_10000862_pt1 | contig 48267 bp, 27 predicted proteins | sample AusTroGonzalo_MG_FD_203881 | JGI IMG/M metagenome (GOLD analysis project Ga0310786, IMG submission 203881) | Bovine rumen microbial communities from tropical cattle in Woodstock, Queensland, Australia - Gonzalo_03 (v2) (version 2) | ecosystem: Host-associated > Mammals > Digestive system >...
CCACTTGAAGAGCCAGAAGAACTGCTGTAATGCACCAGCTTGGGTATCATCACCTTCTTGATGAAGGTCTCGCCACAATGCTCGCAGACGTAGGTCTCCTGCTTCTCGCCACTTTGGGTATAACTGGCTTGGCGTGTCGTCTCAGTGTTCGTCAGCAACGCCGTGAAGCCTCCGCATTTCGCGCAGGTCGTGAATTTGTTGTAACGTCTGCCGTGTTCCTTCACCACAATCTCATGGCCGTTGCCGCAGCGGTAGGGCGTGAACTTCAAGGCTTCCACCCTATTCTCCGTCTCATGGATTTCAGGCAAGCGGAAATACCTGTCCTTGCTCATCATTAGGCCACATTGCGGACAATGACAATCTTCGCTGCTCTCTATCTTCTTTTTGAGGATAAGATAATAGACCCAGCCTAACCACGGGGCCATCCACATGGCAATCTTGTTGCTCGTGCGGTCAAAGGCAGTCTGATAGACCGACAGTGGGCTAATCGAGGTCTTGGACAACTTATCGGCGGTCTTCAACACGCGATGGTTGTGGCGGAAACACATCCAGGTGAGGTACAAAAGCAACGTAATCAGCGTAATCCTGCCATAAAGCTTGCTCTGCTCTACATCGGGATAGAGGGCTATCATGACGGCAATAACAAAAAACATGATGACAAACATGGATAGGCCGAGCATCATGCCGCCAAGGCATCCCTTACCCTCCCAGGGCGAGCCTGACCAATTCGTCTTGAAGCCGTCGACGTAAGTGACACCATTTTCTTGATAGGAATTGTATGTGTCTGACGTCGTGCCCTTTTGCTTGCTCTCTCTGCGTTTCTTTGCCCAAAAAGAGAGGCCGACAAAGGGCATGACGAAGAGGAACAAGCCAAATACGCCTAACCAGAGATTCTGGGCGTCATCACCGTTGATTCCAGTGTCGCTGTCGGTGTTTGACGGCAACGTAGTCACCAAGCCCATGGGAACCTCACCACCATACACCGTGACGATATCGGCGACACCGGCACAGAGACCGCCTTCATAGTCGCCGGCACGGAAATACGGCACGATGGTCTTGGTGAAAATGCGCTCACACTGAGCATCGGTCATAGTCGCTTCCGCTCCATAACCCGTCTCAAACTCAAGCGCATGTTGGTCCTCGACGAAGAGCAGCAGCACGCCATTATTAGTCTCTGCATCGCCTATGCCCCAGGTGTTGAACAACTCCGTGGCAAAGCGTTTCGGCTCCGCCTCACCGATGCTGGTCAACGTCACCAAGAAGACATCGGCCTTGTCGCGGATGGCACACAAGGTAGTGTTGATGGTCATCTCGACACTATCGGAGAGATAGCCGTCAGGGTCACTGACGTGGATGGCGTTGCTTTCCAGACGCGTGTTGGGCACGGTTTGCACCGTCCAAGTCCTTTGTGCCATCGTACTGATAGCCAAAGACATCACAAGCAGAAGTAGAACTATTTTCCTCATGACGATGGGGTTTTTCAAAGCACAAAGATACAAAAGCCACCCAATTTTCCGAGTTTTTATTATTTTTGCACAAAATTTCAGTCGAGGCAGACTATGTTTGAGGACGAAGAAGAATATTTTGAACATGAGGAAGAGATGGAGAAAGCCATCGAGCGTTACGAGGACATGCTGAAGGCAAACGACTCGGTGTATTTCGACAGCGAGGAATTTGAATACATCATCGACCACTACACGCAGCACAACCAGCTGAAACGCTCGCGTCAGGCGGTAGAACTCGCCATGGCCCAGCATCCCGAAAGCAACATGCTGAAAATCAAGTTGGCGCGACAGTACCTCTTGGAAAACGATGCCCAACGCGCCTTCGACATCATGCAGCACGTGGAACGTGTCGACGATGAAGAAGACCCCGATTATTTCCTCACCCTAGGCTCCTGTCTGGCCGTCTTGGGCAAGTCGGAAGAGGCCCTGGAGAACTACTTCAACGCCCTGCCTTACTTCGACGAAGACGAGAAGTTCGACCTCTACAACGCCATCGCCTACGAGTACCAACACATGCAGGAATACGACCTCGCCCTTGAGTTCTACAACAAGGCCCTGCCTTACGCCGACGACCGCGACACCATTTACCACGAGATACGCTGCTGCTACCTCAGTGCAGGCCGCAAGGAAGACGCACTCGCCTACTTCCAGCAGATGATCGACAAGGACCCATACAATAGTAAGGCCTGGACCAACATCGGCGACATTTACCGCATGATGGGGCAATACGAGGAAAGCATTGACCCCTACGAATATGCCCTCAGCATCGACCCCGAAGACCTGTGGACCAACATGCACCTGGCCGACATCTACTATGATTTAGGCCGCTACAAAGAAGCTATCGACACCCTTGAGGAAGCCCTGCGCAACGGCATCGAGACCTCGATGATACACACCACCATCGGCGACTGCTACCATCGTCTCAACGACCTTCAAAGTGCCGAGGAACATTTCAGCAAGGCATTGGAAATCAACCCGATGATTGGCTCCGGCTATGCAGGTCTCGGCTATGTCTTCAGTGACCGTGGCCAAAGCAAGAAAGCCATCAAATATTTCGAGAAGGCATTGGAGATTGAGCCATGGGAAACCGACCACCTCTATTCCATCGCCACTGACTACATGAAGCTCAAGGAGTACGACAAGGCCATGGACTACCTGCGTAAAATCCAAGAGGAGACACCCAACGATGCCGACGCCTATTACTACATCGCCGACCTTTATGGGCAGCAGGACAAGATCGACGAGGCCATCAACACCATCAAGTTCGGGCTGCTGCAAACCGACAACGACCCGTCGCTGCTGTATCTGTTGGCTTACGCCTACTACGTGAAAGGCCAGCCCCAGCAAGGCCTCGAGACCCTCGACCAAGCCCTTGACGCCGATTTCGAGATGTGGCCCGACTTCATAGAATACGACCGCGAGCTGCTCGCCAACGACACCGACATCCTCGCCCTCATCGAACAACACAAGAAGAACCAAGACAACCAACCTACAGACCAACCTCAAGATGAATAAATACTTCTACATCTTCCTCATCGCCATGATTCCACTCATCGAGCTGAGAGGAGCCATCCCCGTGGCCTACGCCTTCCATACCGCCGACCCCGACTTCAACCTGTTGTGGAGCTATGTCATCATTGCCATCGGCAACATGCTGCCCGTGCCTTTCATCTTTTTCTTTGCACGTAAGGTACTGCTGTGGGGCAAGGACCTCGATGCACGCTGGTTACGCTGGTTCAGCAAGTTCTGCATCTGGTGCCTCGAAAAAGGCGAGAAAGGTGGTCAGAAGCTGCAAGCCAAGGCGGGACGCGGCCTCTATTGGGCTTTAGTGCTCTTCGTGGGCATACCGTTGCCTGGCACAGGCGCCTGGACAGGTACCCTCGCAGCCAGTTTCTTAGATATGGATTTCAAGAAGAGCGTGTTGGCTGTCATCGGTGGCGTCGTCCTCGCCAGTGTGATTGTCGGTGTGGTGTGCACCTTGGGATTTGGAGCGGTATTTGGGATTAAATAACGGACATGAAAAGATACGGATTGATAGGTCATCCATTGAAGCATTCGCAGTCGAGGGTTCTCTTTAACGAGAAATTCGAATACGAGGGCTTGGACTGCCGTTACCAGAACTTCGACTTGAAGAGCATCGAAGAGCTTCACGAGGTGCTGGAACGCTATCCCGACCTCATCGGCTTCAACGTGACCATTCCTTACAAAGAGGCCGTCATTCCGCTTTTGGACGAGATTGACCCCGTGGCCAAAGAAGTGCGAGCCGTTAATGTGGTGAAGGTCACGGAAGGCAAAATGAAAGGCTACAATAGTGACGTGTACGGCTTCGAGCAGCTGCTACACCGTGCCGTCAATGACAAAAGCATTGAACATGCCCTGGTGTTGGGCACAGGCGGTGCTTCCAAGGCCGTGCAATATGTACTACGGCAGAAAGGTATCTCCTATTCCACCGTCAGCCGTAGCGTGGAACGTGGCGACCTTACTTATGACACCCTTACCGACGTCATCCTGCGTCAGAACCACCTTATCATTAATACGACACCCTTGGGCATGGCCCCGCAAGTCGACAACTTCCCCGACATCCACTACCAAGCCCTGGGCAAAAAACACATCCTCATCGACGTAATATATAATCCGAAGGAGACGGCATTCATGGAACTGGGCAGGAGCTGGGGTGCAAAGGTGTATAATGGTCTGCAGATGTTTGAGGAACAAGCAAAACGTACATGGGAGATTTTTTGTAACCCTGACCGATGACCCTGACCTTGACCAGCCATAACTGGCATGAAGGTCATGGTCTGGGTCAATGGTCTGGGTAAAATAATAAAGAATATGGCGAGAAATAAGATAAAACGAGAGCCTGAATTCCTGCAAGACGTCGAGATTATCGACGCGGGAGCCGAGGGCATGTCGGTGGCCAAACCCGAAGGACGCGTGGTCTTCATCCCCTTTGGCGTGCCCGGCGACGTGGTCGACATCGAAGTGTACAAACGCAAGAAGAACTTCTTCGAAGGCAAGATCTTGAACTTCAAGAAGATGTCGGAAAAGCGCGCAGAGCCTGTCTGCCAGCACTTCGGTCTCTGCGGCGGCTGCAAATGGCAACACATGGCCTACGAGTGGCAGATCTTCTACAAGCAGAAGCAGGTGAAAGACAACTTCGACCGCATCGGCAAGATCGAATACCCCGAGATACGGCCCATCCTCGGCTGTGAAAAACAGTTCCACTACCGCAACAAGCTGGAATACACCTTCTCGAATCGTAAGTGGCTTACCGACGGTGCCCCCACCGGCACCCACGACGAAGACGCCTGCAAAGGTGTGGGCTTCCATCTGCCTCAGCTCTTCGACCGCGTGGTCGACATTGAGCAATGCCATTTGCAGGCCGACCCATCGAACGACATCCGACTCTTCGTCCGTCGCTTCACGATGGAACGTCACCTCCCCTACTATAACTTCCGTGCTCATGAGGGTCTGCTACGTAACCTCGTCGTCCGTTGCAACTCGAAAGGCGAGTTTATGGTCATACTCGTCGTCAGCGAAGAGAACGACGTAATCCGCCACGAGCTGATGCCCGCCTTGGAGATGGCCTTCCCGCAAATCGTGTCGCTGCTGCTCGTCATCAACCGAAAGCTCAACGACATCATCAACGACCTGCCATTTGAGTGCCTCAAGGGTGATCCATATCTCATAGAGACCATGAAATCACCACGGCCCGGCTACGATGACCTCAAATTCCGCATCGGGCCAGTATCGTTCTTCCAGACCAACGTCTACCAAGCTGAGCGCCTCTACAAGACCGCCTTCGACCTCGCCGACGTGCAGGGCGACGAGCTGATGTATGACCTCTACACGGGCACAGGCACCATCGCCCAGTATTTCTCACGCTTCGTGAAGAAGGTCGTCGGCATCGAGTACGTGGAGGCTGCCATCGCCGACGCCAAAGTGAATGCCGACATCAACGGCATCGCCAACTGCGTGTTCTATGCCGGCGACATGGCAAAAGTGTTTACAGATGACTTCATTGCAACGAACGGCCGTCCCAACCTCATAGTCACCGACCCGCCCCGTGCAGGCATGGCCGAGAAGGTGGTGGAGCAGCTGTTGAAAATCCGCGCCCAGAAAATCGTGTATGTGAGCTGTAACCCTGCCACGCAAGCCCGCGACCTGCAGTTGTTGGATTCAGCATACAAGGTCATGGCGGTGCAGCCCGTCGACATGTTCCCGCACACACAGCATGTGGAGAATGTGTGTCTTTTGAAATTAAGAGAGTCTTAGTCCTTCTATTTGCCTCACCAGGTCATCCAAATCCAAATCCTCAGATTTCACGGTGATGCGGGCTTGCTCGTAAAACGGCAGGCGACCCGTATAATGCTTTTCCACAAAAGCGGTCAGCTCCTCCTCTGTCTTGCCTTCCGACAGGGGGCGCTTGCGCTTGGCATGCAGCAGACGGTCGACGACGGCTTTTTGGCTGATGCGGAGAAACACCGTAGTGCCATGCTGGTTCATCCAGTCCATATTGTGAAAATAGCAGGCCGTGCCGCCACCGGTGGAAATCACAACATTTTCCAAGTTTTCCGTTGATTTCAGCACCTCCGACTCCAGCTTACGGTAAAGGTTCTCGTCGTATTTGTTGAAGAAATCGCAGACTGAAATTTTGTATTTCTCCTCAAACAAATCGTCGGTGTCGACCACGTCCCAACCCAGTCGCTGTGCGAGACGACGTGCGGTGGTAGTCTTTCCCGCTCCCATGTATCCGACGAGGTAGATTTTATTCATGAATCATATTATACTGACAAATCTGTAGTTTTCCGTCACCGTCGCGGAGGTGGAAGCCATTGCCGAGGCAATAGCGCCACATCTTGCAGTCGGCGCAGGGGCCGGTCTTCATCCATTTCCTGTCGCGATAAGGCTGGAAACGGTTCTGCCACACGTCCCAGAAGCTGTCTTGGTAGATATTACCTTGGTGATAGTCGTTGCGGATGCTGAGGCAACCCGAGATGGCGCCGTCGGCGCGCACCGAGGCGACGTTGATGCCTGCGCTGCACGAATAGTAATGGTTTCGCACCTCGCCTTCATAACGTCCGAGGAAGCCGTCACAGCCGTAATCGGCACGTATCCTCCCCTCCTGCCGCGTGCGTTTGATGAACTCCATCATCTCGACAAACTGCGCATTGCTGAGTTTGAAGTCGGGCTCGTTGGCGGCACGGCCAAAGGGAAACACGGTGAACAGACGCCATCGGCGTATATCAAGCGAAATCAGGAAATCGCGAAACTCGGGCAAGTACTTGATGGTGCGCTGGTTGACGCAGGTGATGACGTCCCAGGTGAGGTCGGGATGCTGTTTCATGGCTTCCACGGCGCGAAGCACGTTCTTATAACTCATGGCGTTGCCGCGCATCCAGTTGTGGTCGTCCTCGAAGCCGTCGAAACTCACAGCGATGCTCTTCAGCCCTGCCGCCACGTATTCATTGAGCCGCTCAAGGGTGAGCAGCATGCCGTTGCACACCATGCCCCACACGAAGCCACGTCGGGTGATTTCAGCACCACACTGTGCCAGATCTTGTCGCATGGTAGGCTCTCCTCCTGTAGTTATGACCGTTACCTTGGCAGGGTCCTGGTGGGTGCACACTTCATCGAGCACCTTAGCGAAATCGGCGAAGGGCATGTCGTCTTGTTCGGAAAGCATACGGCAGTCGGAGCCACAATGGCGGCAATTGAGGTTGCAACGCAAGGTGCACTCCCAAAACAGTTGGTGAAGCTCGTGCTCTTCGGTGCGCTGTTGCAGAACGGCGCGGTTGAGTTCGAGCATCACCTTTTTGTAAAAGCCTAGGCGTTCGCTCATCACGGACGATATTATCCTTTTACTTGTTCAACTCCTTGAGTTGTTTCTTCAAGCCTTGCAGTTCATCCTGCATACGGCGGGTCTCACGGCCATATTCTTCAATAATCTCTGGTGTGCCGTAGACGCAGGCGCCCTCGCGGCGTTGCAAGGCAATCTGAAGTTCAGTGATGTGTTGTTGCAAGGCGTAGCGTTGCGCACTCTTCTCGAGGTCGACGTCCTCGCCCAGTTTGGCGTTGATGGTGTCGAGCTCGCACCTCAGACGGTAGGTCTCCAGCGCGGCTTCTGCCATCACATCGGGCGTGCCATAGATGCAGGCACCCTCACGGCGGCTCAGGATCTCCTGAATGGAATCACGTTCACGGACCAACTGTTTGCGTTCCGCCCTCGACAGGCCTTTGGTAGAAGAGCAGCAAGCAGCAAGGAAGGCCACTCCAGACAAGGCGGCAATCCACACGGTTCTAACGACTTTTTTCATGTGATTTATGTGTTATAACGTGGCAAAGATAATAGAAAAACGGTAAAATTCGGTGTTTCTTCAAAAAAACTCATCAGTTGATGCCCACGCCGACAAAGAAGCCGCGTGGCTTGGTGGTCTGGTCATCCATCCTGTCAAGGTCGTTAAATCCCAGACGGTAGCCGCCGAAGAGCATGAAGTCTTTGTATTCAACGTAAAGGCCGCCTTCCGCACCTATCTCGAAACGACGCAGTGCCATGTCCGGATAGGCCAGATTGTCGCCGTATCGGTTAACGGAATGGTCGGCAGCATGCGTGGTCATGTCCTTGTACTTGCGCGTGAAGCTGATGCCGTACGACAGCATGGGACCGGCAAAAAGGCCCAGGCTTACGTCGTGGCCAAGGTCAAAGTCGTAACTCAGCAAAAGAGGCAGGTCGATGATAAACTGCCAGTCTTGGGTTTCGTATTGTCCGTCGTTGCCACTGGCTGAGTTCATGCGGATTTGCAGGGCAGGAACGAAGCCAAGGTCACCGACGATGTCGAAGTTATAGTGGATGCCGCCGAAGAAGCCATGATAAAAGGTGGAGGCGGACTCCCTATCCGCAACGGCGGGACCTTGGACGACAAGTTTTTGGGGCGCATAGCCGGCATGGAAGCCGATTTGGGCGTTGAGTTTTGCTGCAGGCAGCAACAGGGCTGCCAGGGCCAGAAACAGGATGTTTTTTTTCATATTATTCAACGATTTTGCTTCTATAACGAAATGGGATTGGGTTTATTTTATTTCGTTTTTTCGAGACGCGATAAATCGACGTCTCTACAAGGATACATTCAATTTTGTAGAGACGCGATTCATCGCGTCTCCGCCATCAACAATAAATACAAATTCTCCTGCCTCGAAATGCCAACCTTTTTCGGCGGAATACACCGACAGGTCGCGCTCGGTGAGGTATAAGGTCACCTGACAGGTTTCTCCTTTATTAATATGGACACGCTGGAAGCCTTTCAGCAGTTTGGAGGCTGGTGCGACGGAGGCCACCTCGTCGCGGACATAGAGTTGGACGACTTCGTCGCCATCGCAAGGGCCGACGTTTTTGACGTTGCAGGTGACTTTGGCCAAGGTGTCGCTTTCTTTCGAGACGCGATGAATCGGCGTCTCTACAAGTAAATCAACATATTCAAATTGGGTGTAGGACAGGCCGTAGCCAAAGGGGAATAGCGGTTGGGCGGATTCTTCCACGTAATCGCCAGTGGCGGGTTGGGAATAATACACAGGGATCTGTCCCACCGAGTGCGGCACCGAGATAGGCAGGCGACCGGTGGGGTTGTAATCACCCCAGAGGATGTCGGCCAAAGCGGAGCCGCCTTCCATGCCAGGATACCACATCGTCAGCAAGGCATTGGAGTTTTCGTTGGCAAGGTTCATGTCCAAGGGACGGCCTTGGATGTAGACCGTCACGACGGGTTTGCCAGTGGCATATATGGCCTGGATCAGTTCTTCTTGCTTGCCAAGGAGTCTTAACGTGGAGCGGTCGTAGCCTTCGCCGCAGTCCATGTCGGAGAGATGCTCATCGACGATGGCGGCACCGGTGTCCTCGTAGCTGGTCTTGAAGTCGCGGGCGGAACTGCCGCCCACCACGAGCACCACGGCGTCGGCGGCTTGTGCCATACGGACGGCGGCATCGATGTCGGCGTCGTTCTCGTCGCGCACGGCGCAACCTTTGGCATAAAGCACCTCTGTCCTACCCTTGTCACGGATGCCTTCGAGCATAGTCACGACACGGTCAGGGTCTTGCGGTGCCGTGTAGTCGCCGAGTTGGTTGTAGATGTTGTCGGCATTAGGCCCGATGACGGCCACCTTTTTAATGTTATCGCCAAAGGGCAAGATACCATCGTTTTTCAGCAGCACGGCCGATTCAAGGGCGACTTGTTTGGCCAGCTGGGCGCTTTCCTTTATGCCGACTTCGGTTTCAGCCAAGGTCTCGTCGACGTATGGATTGTCGAACAGTCCTAGGTCATATTTCAGTTGCAGCACATGACGCACAGCACGGTCAATGTCGGCTTCGGTGACAAGGCCACGTTGTAAGGCTTCTTTGAGGAAACTGCCGTAGTTATATCCGCCCAAGTCGATGTCGACGCCGGCTTTTAAGGCCAAGGCTGCTGCTTCGGCTGGATCGGCGGCCACATGCTGCGTGGCCCAGATGGCGTTGACGGCGTTGAGGTCAGAGAAAACGACGCCCTTGAAGTCCCATGTATTGCGCAGAATATCCTGCAACAACCATTTGTTGGCCGAACAAGGCACGCCGTCGATGGTGTTGTATGAGGTCATCACTGTCTTAGCGCCGCCTTCTGTGATGGCTTTCTCAAACGACGGCAGGTAGTCCGTCATCAGACGGTTCGACCCGACGGCGGCGGCGGCGGCATTGTGACCGCCTTGCGGGATGCCGTAGGCGGCCAAATGCTTCAAGGTGGCGCAGACGTTTTTCTGCATGCCTTTCACGACGGCAGCGCCCAGCGTGCCAGCAAGATACGGGTCTTCTCCCATGGTCTCCTCCACCCTCGACCACCTCGGGTCACGGGCGACGTCGAGGACGGGGCCATAGCCTATATGAGCGCCTTGCAGACGCACTTCGCGCCCCATCACCTCGCCCATCTGCTCCAGCAACTCGGAGTCCCAGGTACTGGCTTGGCCAATACCCGTCGGAAAGACCGTCGTGCCGATGGCCATGTGACCATGGGGGGTCTCCTCGCAAAACAGCAACGGTATGCCGAGACGGGTGTTTTCAACGGCATGGCGCTGCATCATGTTGAGCAGCCTCGCCGACTCTTGTGGATGCAGGCCCGTCTCCACCGTTTTCCGTGACCATGGGTCGGCACGGAGCACACCCCAGCAAGAGCCGAGCGGCATCGTGTCCATCCTTCCGAGGAAGTCGTCAGAGAGCCAGAGCGAGTCGCCGTCCTTATCGTAAAAGTCGAACCCTATGGGGCAAGACAGCTGGCCGCATTTCTCCTCCAAGGTCATCTGGGAGAGCAACGCATCGATCGGGTCTTGCTTCTTTGCACAGGATGACAACAACAGAAAAAAAACAGCCACAAAGGCTACCCATAAGCCCTTATGCCTCATGGCGGACAAAGATCCGCCATCTCCTTTATGCGAAGGCAACATCCTTTCGCATAGGAGATTGCGGGTCAAGCCCGCAATGAGGGTTAGTGGTTGGTTTTTGTGCTTCATTATGATTTACACCAAATGAGCAATCAAATCTTCCCTTTCGCCAGATAACATATCAATCACAGGGATTTCCACCATCGTATAGCATCCCGGCTGCAGGCGCATGGTGGCGCGAGCCACGTTGACCAGAACCTGTCCTGTCAGCGCGGGGTTGTTGATGCTCATATTGAACTCCATGCGTTGGTTCTGGGTCTTGCCCGACACACCCTTGCGCACCAAGTTGACACCATGCCCCATGTCGCGCACCGCATCGACACTGTCGACGGCGAACACATGGGTCTCGTCGTTGGCGAAATACGGGTCGGCCTTGATGTCTTGGGTCACCTGCTCGAGGGTGGCACCGTCTTCCAGCTCGACATACACCATGCGGCGATGGATGCCTTCACCCAGCGGGATAGTCACCGAAAGGGCGTTCTTGACGCCTTTCTTGGAGCGCACACAGACACTGTGACCCATCGACATACCAGGACCAAAGTTGGTGTAGGACAAGCCTTTAGGGGCAAGGCTCTGCATCAAGGTGCGGACGATGGAGTCGGAGCCTGGGTCCCAGCCAGCGGCGATGACGCTGACGGTCTTCGTTTCCTTATTAATAGGCATCAGTTCGCGACGGTAGTCGACAATGGAGGTGTGGATGTCGAAGGAGTCCACAGTGTTGATGCCCAAGGGCAGGATTTGTTTGGCATACTCGGGGCAGCTGCGCGTGGGACAGGCCAGGATGGCCACATCCACGTCTTTCAGTTCCTTGATGTCGCTTACCACTTCGTAGGGAGAGAGTTCAATAGTTTTGTTAGCGTTGCGGCGGACGATACCGGCCACTTCGAAATCGGGGGCGGCTTCAAGGGCTTCGAGCGCGAAGCGGCCCACATTGCCGTAACCAACGACGGCAGCTCTGATTTTGTTCATAGTTTCAATTTTTAAAGGGCAAAAATATGAAAAGCAACCCAATTATGGCGAGATTTTTGTAATTTTGCACCCAAATTTTTTAACCTCTATGAAAAAACTAGGTCTTATCCTTACCTTATTGGCTGCCACGCTTTTTGCGCAGGCCCAAACTATTGAACACGTCTATCATTACGGTCAGCCCACCGTCAGCGAGCTTAACGGCTACCAGCAAATCGGCTTCCAAGGCTGTCTGCCCCAAGGCATCGTGGGCGAGCCTACCCTGCCCTGGCAGAGCGTCAGCCTCATCCTGCCCCAAGGCCAGGAGGCCGTTGCCGTCAACGTGACGTTTGCCGACTTCGTGGAGCTGGAAGGCTGCTATAACCTCCATCCCTACCAGCAGCCGAGAACCTATTCAGAAGACAAAGAGATTCCGTTTGCCAAAAACGAGAGCCTATATCGTTCCGAAAACACCTATCCCACCAGGGACCACGCCAAAGTCAGCACGCAATACCTGAACGGCGTTTCGGTGGCCTTCAGCGGCTTCACGCCTTTGCGTTATGTGCCGGCCACGGGCAAAGTCAGCTATGCTCGCACCGTGACGGTGGCCATCGAAACCTCCACGAGCCGCGACGACCACAGCCGTAAACTCTGGCTCACGCCTGAAAACGAGGCTTCTCTGCAACGTTTGGGACAAAACGCCTCCATGCTCAACTCCTACAACAAGCGTGGGCGCGAACTCGGAGGCTACGACATGCTCGTCATCACCTCGGAGGCATGGGTCGACCACTTCGGTGAATACCTCAACCTTTACAACGACAAGGGCATCCGCACCCGCATCGTCTCTTTGGAGGAGATCTACGCCACCACCGAGGGTCGCGACGTGCAAGAGCAAATTCGCAACTACATCATCCAGGAATATGAAGACAACGGCATACAGATGGTGAGTCTCGGCGGCGACGTCAGCATCGTGCCTTACCGCAGCCTCTACTGCTGGGCGCAGGAAGGCTACGAGGACAATCTGCCCGCCGACATGTACTACTCCTGCCTCGACGGCACCCTCAACGACGACGATGACGACCGCTGGGGCGAAGTGGGCGAAGACGACCTGCTGCCTGAAATCGGCATCGGCCGTCTGCCGTTCAACAACGAGACGCAGTTTGAGACCGTCATGCACAAGACCTTAAGCTACCTGCAGACGCCTGTGCTGGGCGAGTTCACCTCCCCCATCCTCGGTGCCGAACACCTCGGCAATGGCTACTATGGCGCCATCGACATGGAACGCCTCATCGGTGAGAACAACGACTACGACTATACCACCTACGGCTATCCTGAAAACTACAACTTCAAGCGCTACTATGAGACGGAAACACAACACTGGGGCGGCGGCGCTTTCCGTAACGTCATCGTCACCGGCGGACAATATGTGCACCATGTGGGTCACGCCAACGACGACTATGTGGCGGGCTGGACAGGCTCGATGATGAATCCCAACTATTTCGCCGGCAACGACGGTATAGAGCATAACTTCATGTTGTTCCACTCGCACGGCTGCATCTGTGGTAACTTCCCCGCTTCTTGCGTGTTGGAGAAAATCATCACCATCCCGACAGGCTTCGTGGTGACCACGGGCAACTCACGCTACGGCTGGTATGTGCCGTGGGGCGACGGCATGGCAGCCCACATCCACCGCGAGTTCGTGGACGCCTACTGCCACGACCACATCCCCTCGGTCGGTATGGCCTTGCGCGAAGCCAAGATCGCCTCGGCCCCTTGGGTCTCCATCCCCTACATCGATGAACACGGAGAGCCTACCGGTGAGGAAAACGGCTGCCTGCGTTGGAATGTCTACTGCCTCAACGTGTTGGGCGACGCCGCCTTGTGTCCTTGGTTTGAAGAGCCTTTCACGCCCAATGTGGTCTTCGACAACGGTCTGAAAGTAGGCACTACCACGACTACAGTCCATGTGAGCCACTTCGAGAATCCGCTCGACAACTTCCGCGTCAGCCTCTTCAACGGCGAGACCTTGCTGGGCTTCGGCATCACCGACGAGAACGGAGACGCTGTGCTTGAGTTCTCCCCCGCCCTCGACGTGGTGGGCACGATGCGACTTATCGTCACGGGACAGAGCGCATGGCCGCAGACCTTCGAAGTTACAGGCTTCGACAATGAGGCCTTCGTCTATGGCGACATCATCGGCTTCGACGGCTCCACCGAGTTTGGAACGGACCGTTTTGTCAACATCAACCTCCACAACAGAGGCGACCAGGCCGCCATGGGCGTGGAAGTGAATCTGAGTTCAGAAAGCGAGTATGTCGAAGTCATCCCGAGCAACTTGTTCGTCGCCGAGCTTGAGGCCAACAGCACCATGAACTTCGATCAAGCCGGCCGTATCGTCATCGCCGACGACGTCCCCGACCAGACCCTTTTCACCTTGAACCTAACTGCTATAACAGGCGACGTGGAACACACCACCAGCCGTCAATTCCTGCTATTGGCTCCCAACCTGCAGTTCTCCGACTATGAAATCGAGGAATTCGAGGGCGACGGAAACGGTTACTTCGATCCGGGCGAGCGTGGCATCTTGCACATCCATGGCAAGAACCTTGGCCACGCCACGGCTCCCAGCGCCTATCTGACGGCGGTGTGTGATGACGAACGCATACAAATCGAACAAAGCACCGTACTCATCGGATCTGTAGACAGCGAAGGCGGATTTGTCGCCAACCTTGTCCTCACTTCCGATGTCGACATCGTCAGCGGCACTGTGTTCCATTTCGACTTTGAACTCCACACGGGCAGCTACACCACCGCTACGGAATACAACCTCTCAGTGGGCTTGGCCGTAGAGACCTTTGAAAGCGGCGACTTCAGCTTCCTCGATTGGTTCCACGAGGGCGACCTGCCTTGGACCATCACCGACGAAGAAGCCCACAGCGGCGACTACTGCGCACGCTCGGGTGCCATCGGCGACAACGAAGTCACCAAGCTCGTCATCTACGCCGACATCCTCAGCGATGCCATGATCTCCTTCTGGTTCAAGACCTCGACGGAGAAACGCAAGGACATCTTCGCCTTCTTCATCGACAACCACAGGATGGACTGGTGGTCGGGCGAAAACGACTGGACCTACGCCAGCTACGCCTTCGATGCCGGAAGCCATGTCTTCACTTGGCTCTACGACAAGAACAACAGCAACTCTTCTGGTGCCGACTGCGTTTGGGTCGACGACATCACCTTCCCGCGCACCTGCATCATCAACGATGTGGAAGAGGTGACGGAGCAAAAAGCCGCCGTCCTCTACCCGAATCCCACCACTGGCGCCTTTACCATCGAGTTGGTTGAGGAAAGCAACATCTGCTTCTACAATATGTTGGGACAGCAGATTATGCAACTCGACAAGGTATCGGGCATCCAGCATCTCGACCTGGGCGACGCGCCTAAAGGAATGTATTTCATTCAGATCCAAAGCGGTAGCCAGACCGAAGTCAAAAAGTTAATCCTAGAATAAGACAACATGAAAAAGCAGAACCTGATTATGATGCTATGCCTGGTGGGCGCTTTATTCGCCACGAGAAGCATGGCCCAGAATACCCTTGTCCTTCGTGAGGACAACATTGACGACATCGTCAAGGCCATGACCGTGGAAGAAAAGGTCGGGCTGTTGGTGGGTTGCCAGGAAGCCATGATGCCCGGAGCGGCAGGCAACACCCGTCCGATAGAGCGTCTCGGCATCCCCATGACGATACTCTGCGACGGTCCCGCCGGTCTCAACATCGAGCCGAAGCGCGAAGGCACCGACCAGACCTTCTACTGCACCGGCTTCCCCACCGGCACGGCTATGGCCAGCTCGTGGGACATCGCCTTGATGGAATACGTGACCACCGCCATGGGCAATGAGGTGCTGGAATACGGCGCTGATGTCATCCTCGCCCCCGGCATGAACCTCCACCGCAACCCGCTCTGCGGACGCAACTTCGAATACTACTCAGAAGACCCGCTGCTCTCGGGCAAGATGGCCGCCGCCTTCGTGCGTGGCATACAAAAGAACGGTGTAGGCACCTCGGCAAAGCATTTTGCCGTCAACAGCCAAGAGATCAACCGATTGGAAAATGACGCCCGTGTAAGCAGCCGTGCCCTGCGTGAGCTTTACCTCAAGAACTTTGAAATCGCAGTGAAGGAAGGCAAGCCCTGGACGGTGATGTCGTCGTACAACAAACTCAACGGCGACTACACGCAGCAGAAACACGGCCTGCTCACCACCGTGCTCCGCGACGAGTGGGGCTTCGACGGCATCGTGATGACCGACTGGGGCGTGAAAGAAAACACCGTGAAAGCCGCCAAGTCCGGCAACGACCTGATGGAACCCGGCAGGCCCGTGGAGATAGAGCGCCTCATGGCTGCCGTCAACAGCGGCGAAAACAGCATGGAAGTAATCGACCACAACGTGCGCAACATCTTGCAATACATCGTTAAGACCCCACATTTCCGCAAGTATCAGTTCTCCAACAAGCCCGACTTGAAGGCTCATGCCGCCGTGGCGCGCAAGGCCGCCGAGGAGAGCATCATCCTGCTCAAAAACGACGACAACACCCTGCCCATGAAAGGCAACGAGAAGGTGGCATTATATGGCATCACTTCCGTTGACTTCTTTGGCATTGGAACAGGCTCGGGCGAGGTCAACACGGAACACATCGCCAACATGCAAGAGGCGATGACAGCGGCGGGCTTCACCTTGGACAAAGACCTGGCCGAATACTATCGCCTTTACAATGCCACCCAAACCGCGACAGAGAAGATGGACGGCCATGCCATCGACAAACGTCACCGCATAGAGCCTACCGTGTCGTTGAAAGCTATCGAGCGTCAGGCACAAGCCAACGACGTGGCCGTGGTGGTGTTGGGCCGCATCGCCGGCGAGGGTGCCGACCGCGTGGTGAAAGACGACTTCGAGCTGACCGCCATCGAGCGCGAGCTCATACAGAATGTCAGCATGAACTATCATAAGGCAGGCAAAAAAGTCGTCGTGGTGCTCAACCTCGTCGGCGCCATCGAGACCGCCTCGTGGAAGAACTTGGTCGACGCCATCGTGCTGCCTTGGACGCCGGGACAAGAAGGTGCCTACGCCATCGCCGACATTCTGAAGGGCAAAGTGAACCCCTCGGGCAAGCTGGCCATGACGCTGCCTGTCAGCTACATGGACGTGCCTTCGTCGAAAAACTTCCCCTACCATTGGGATATGACCTCGGGACGTAGAGGTAACCGCAAGAACGTGGACTACACCGAATACGAGGAAGACATCTGGGTGGGCTACCGTTATTTCCAGACCCAAAACGTGGAGGTCTCCTACCCCTTCGGCTTTGGCTTGAGCTACACTACTTTCGCCTATTCCAAGCCCTCGGTGAAAGCCAACAACGACGGCTTCACCGCCACGGTGACGGTGACCAACACCGGCAAAGTGGCTGGTCGCGAAGTGGTAGAGTTGTACGTGAGTGCGCCTTTAGGTAACCTCAAGGAAAAGCCTGCATTTGAGCTGAAGGCCTTTGCCAAGACCAAATTGCTGGCTCCGGGTGAGACGGAGACCTTGACGATGAAGGTCAGCGCATACGAGATGGCTTCCTTCAACGAGGCCGCCTCGGCATGGGAGACCGCCGCAGGCACCTACAAGGTCTTGTTCGGCGCTTCGGCTGCCGACATCCGCACCACTGCGTCATTCAACATGAAGAAGGCGCAAGCATGGCCGGTGCATGACGTTTTGGGAGTGAAAGAATAATCACATAATATATGATACAATGAAAAAACTAAGCCTAACCTTTATCCTTTCCCTGATGGTCACCCTGTGTGCCACGGCGCAGACCATTGAGAAGACCTATTACTTCGGCGAGCCGAATGTCCGTCAGCTCCAAGGCTACGAACAAATCCAGTTCGCCAACTGCATGCAGAGCGCCCTCGCCGGTCAGCCCTCGCTGCCTTGGCAGAGCGTCAGCCTCATGCTGCCACAAGGACAGGAAGCCTTGTCCATCGAAGTGGAGCTCTCCGACTTCCAAACGCTGGAAGGCAACCACGACCTCTTCCCTTACCAGACGGCCCTCACCTACTCCGACCCCGTGCGCAAGCACTTTGAGAAAGACGAGGCCCTCTATGCCTCGAAGAGCGTCTACCCCAGCCAAGCCTACGGCAAACTCAGCACGCAATACATGAATGGCGTCGGATTCGCCTTCTCGGCTTTCACACCCGTGCAGTATGTGCCTGGCACCGGCGAGGTGAGATACGCCACCAAGGCTATCGTCAGAGTCAAGACGACAGCTTCGAAGGCCGACCATACCCGTATGCTGTGGCTTAACGGCAATAACGCCGAACGAGCCAAGCGTCTCGCACAGAACCCCGAGATGCTGGAGACCTACAACAGCAGAAACTTTGTTTTAGGCGGCTACGACCTGCTCGTCGTCACCCGCTATCAATATGTCAACGCCTTCGCCGACTATGTCAACTTCTACGAGGCACGTGGCCTACGCACCCGTGTCGTGGCCCTCGAGACCATCGTCAGCTCCATGAGTGGTCAAGACAACGCCGAGAAGCTGCGTAACTACATCCGCCAAGAATACGAAGAAAACGGCATCATGATGGTGAACCTCGCCGGCGACACACAGATCATCCCCTACCGCGGCTTCTATTGCCATGTGGACAGCGGCGACGGCTATGACGACGACGGCATTCCCGCCGACCTTTACTACGCTGCCTTGGACGGCAACTGGAACACCGACGGCGACAACCAGTGGGGCGAGATCGGCGAAGACGACCTGCTGCCTGAAATCGGCATCGGCCGCATGTGCTTCAACAACACAACTGAGCTGAACAACATGCTTCATAAGTCGATGACCTACCAGAGCGCCCCCGTCCTAGGCGAGTTCCGCAAGGTCACCATGGGCGGCGAGCACCTCCATGACGAGCCTTATTTGAGCAACGGAAGTCAATACCTCGAGCTGCTCATCGGCACGCACGACGACAACGGCTACACCACCACGGGCATCCCCGAGAACTACAACTTCACGCGTCTTTATTACGAGGAAGGCAACTGGAGTGGCTACAACCTCTGCATGGCCATCAACGAAGGCACGCAATACGTGCACCACGACGGTCACGCCAACACAGAATATGTGGCGGGATGGGTCAACGACGACATTACCAACGCCAACTTCTACGGCCCCAATGGTGTGGACCACAACTACACCTTCTTCCACACCTCGGGTTGCATCTGCGGCGACTTCAGCAACAACTGCATTCTGGAACGCATGACCCAAATCTCCAACTTCGCCGTGGCCACCTTCGGCAACTCACGCTATGGATGGTTCAATGAAGGCCAGACCGAAGGGCCTGCCATCCACCTGCACCGCGAGACAGAAGACGCTTACTACCACGACCGCATCCCTTACGGTGGTCTTGCCTTGAGAGAAAGTAAAATCCAGACCGCCCCATGGGTCAATGCCCCGGGACAATGGGAAGAAGGCGCCCTGCGTTGGAACTTCTACGACCTCAATATGTTGGGCGACGTGGCTTGCAGCCTCTGGCACAACGAGCCGTTCACGCCCGAAGTGAACTACACGACTGACATCGACGGAGGCACGGTAGAAATCCATGTGACCAACGCCAATGGCGAGGGCTTGAAGAACTTCCGCTGCGCCTTAATATATGATAATACCATGATCGGCGTTGGCTACACCGACGAGACTGGCACTGCCGTCATCGAGAATTACGAGCCGATGTATTACGACGCCATCACCCTCATCGTCACGGGCTGCGATGCCTGGCCGCAGACTTTCCACATTGACCTCGAAGCCACAAATGAAAACACGATGAGTAACGTAACCCTCTACCCCAACCCCAACAAGGGACAGTTCACCCTCGGCCTGCCTGAGGAAGACTGTGACATCATCATCTGCAACAACCTCGGACAAGTGGTGTACCAAAGCCAAGGCCACGGCGTAACCACGATGAGCCTTGAAGACCTCAGCGAGGGTTTGTACTTCGTCACGGTGAAGTCGGAACACGGCGTAAGCGCCCTGAAGCTTGTAAAAGAATAAAGGTCTTGACCCATTGGTAAAGCCTCGGAATCGCGTTTCCGGGGCTTTTTTCGTGCCCGAAAAATTTTTTGAAAACACTGTTGCGAAATTCCTTACAAATTTCTAATTTTGCACCTTCAATTCCGAGACTAAAGAATATCAGTCAAATCACTAATAATCAATAAGAAAAATGACAAAGTTTGTTTACACTTTCGGTGGAAAAACCGCTGAAGGTAATGCTACGATGAAGAACGAGCTGGGCGGCAAAGGCGCCAACTTGGCCGAGATGTGCCTGCTCAAGCTCCCCGTGCCCGCTGGTTTGACCATCACCACGGAATGCTGCACTGCCTACTACCAGAACAACTGCCAACTCCCTGCTGGCCTCATGGACGAGGTCCACGCTGGCATGAAGAACATGGAGAACATCATGGGCATGAAATATGGCGATCCCGAGAACCCGCTGCTCGTCAGCTGCCGTTCCGGCGCACGCAAATCGATGCCCGGCATGATGGACACCGTGCTGAATATCGGTCTCTGCTCCAAGACCATCCCCGGCTTGATCAAGAAGACCAACAACCCGCGTTTTGTGTATGACAGCTACCGCCGCCTCATCATGATGTACGCCGATGTCGTCATGGAGAAGGCCGAGGGCATCGAACCTGCCGACGGCAAAAGCATCCGTAAGCAACTCGACGATATGCTTGACGCCTACAAGGAGAAGATGGGCTACAAGAGCGACACCGAGCTGAAGGCCGAAGAGCTGCAACAACTGGCTGAGGACTTCAAGGTCCGCATCAAGGAAGTGCTTGGCACTGAATTCCCGGACGATGCCGAGGCCCAACTCGAAGGCGGCATCAAGGCCGTGTTCAAGAGCTGGAACGGCAAGAAGGCCATCTCCTATCGCCGCATTGAGGGTATCCCAGACGACTGGGGCACTGCCGTCAACGTTCAAACCATGGTGTTCGGCAACATGGGCGAAGGCTCCGCTACCGGCGTGGCATTCACTCGTAACCCCGCTACTGGCGACAACCAATTCTACGGTGAATGGCTCATCAACGCACAAGGTGAAGACGTGGTGGCCGGTATCCGTACCCCCAACCCGTTGAACGACGACACCAAGAACGAGCAGAACAAGCACATGCACTCCATGCAGGAGCTGATGCCCGAGACCTACAAGGAACTCTGCGAGGTGCGCCGCATCCTTGAAGAGAACTACCACGACATGCTCGACATCGAGTTCACCATTCAGGATGGCAAGCTCTACATGCTGCAGTGCCGCGTCGGCAAGCGTACCGGCGTCGCCGCCTTGACCATGGCTCTCGACATGCTGAAGGAAGGCCTTATAGACGAGAAGGAAGTCGTCATGCGCCTCACCCCCGAGCAACTCGACGAGCTGCTCCACCCCATCCTCGACGCTGCCGACGAAAAGAAGCATACCGTCATCGCCAAGGGTCTGCCTGCAGGTCCTGGTGGCGCTGTCGGTCGCATCGCCCTCACCAGCGAGAAGGCCAAGGAATACCGCGCCGCTAAGGTGGCCAACATCCTCGTCCGCGAGGAGACCAACCCCGAAGACGTGGAAGGCATGCGTGCCGCCGACGGTATCCTGACCGCCCGTGGTGGCATGACCTCACACGCTGCCCTCGTGGCCCGTGGCTGGGGCAAGTGCTGCATCGTGGGCTGCGACGCCGTGAAGATTGACCTTGAAAAGGGTATCGTGAAGATTGGCGACAAGCAGTTCAAGGAAGGCGACATCATCAGTTTAAATGGTTCCAAAGGCTGGGTCTACGCCGAGCCTGTCGGCATGATCAACGCCACCGAGAACCCGCTGTTCCAGCAGTTCATGGCACTGGTCGACAAATACCGCAAGATGGGTGTCCGCACCAACGCCGACAACCCTGAAGACGCCCAAAACGCCGTCAACTTCGGTGCCGAGGGTATTGGCCTGTTCCGTATCGAACACATGTTCTACGGTAAGAACAGCGAAGAGCCACTGGCCAAGCTGCGCAACATGATTTTGGCCAACACCACCGAAGAGCGCGTGGCTGCCTTGAACGAGCTTGAGCCTTACATCAAAAACTCCGCTAAGGGCACGCTGAAGGTCATGAACGGCAAGCCGTTGACCTTCCGCCTGATGGACCCGCCTTTGCATGAGTTTGTGCCTCATACTGAAGAGAAGCAAAAAGCCCTCGCCGCTGAGCGTGGCATCAGTTTCGAGGAAATCAAGAAGCGTATCGACGCCCTCAACGAAGTGAACCCGATGATGGGTCTGCGTGGCGTCCGCCTCGGCATCGTCTATCCCGAGATCACCGAGACTCAGTTCCGTGCCTTGTTCCAGGCCACCGCTGAGCTGATGACAGAAGGCTTTGACCCGCATCTGGAAATCATGGTTCCGCTGACCATCAATGTCAAGGAGCTTGAGCACCAGAAGGCCATTGCCGACCGCGTGCAGAAGGAAATCGAAGCCAAATTCGGCGTGCAGATCAATTACATGTATGGTACCATGATCGAGATTCCGAGAGCCACCCTCGTGGCTGACCAAATAGCCAAAGTGGCTCAGTTCTTCAGCTTCGGCACCAACGACCTCACCCAGATGACCTTCGGCTTCAGCCGTGACGACGTCAACGCTATCGTGAAGGACTACATCGAAGAGAAGATCATCCCTGCCGACCCGTTCAACACCCTCGACCAAGAAGGCGTTGGCCAACTGGTGAGACTCGGTGTGGAACGTGGCCGTAGCCAACGCGCTAACCTGAAGTGCGGCGTGTGCGGTGAGCACGGCGGTGACCCTGCTTCGGTCCACTTCTTCTACAAGACCGGCATGACCTATGTCAGCTGCTCGCCGTTCCGCGTCCCCGTGGCACGTCTGGCTGCTGCTCAGGCCGCTATCGAAGAAGAACGCGCGAAGTAAATTTTGGATTTAGAATTCAAAATTGAAAGATTGACAGCCTCCGAGAATCTCGGGGGCTGTTGTTTTATACCTTCTCCACTTCAATTATATCTTCGGAGAGATATACCAAAAACGATAGTATCGTCTTTTCCGTCATTTCCTTTAGGGCACTGACATAAGTACGCACCTGGTCTTTATAGTCATCGTCCTTTTTACCCGTCTTATAATCCAAAAGATATACCGTGTCATCCAGTTCGGCATAACGGTCGAAGCGACGGACCACGCCTTGGTACAGCACCTCACATTCCGTCTTCACTTTTGCCGACAGAGCAAAGGCCGGTCCAATCTGAGGATGTTCAGACATCTGATGGAACCTGTCGCGAATCCAATCCGCCGAGGCTTGGTCAAGCGTGCCGTCGGCGAGACAAGGCGTCAAAATAGCGTCCAACTCCTCAGGATAGCTAATATGTGACAGGATCTGATGCACCAGCTCACCCCATTCGCGCGGCTGCAAACGTTCGTTTTGAGATTGCCATAGTTTGGTTGGCACTGGGTCAACTTTGATTTTCCCGAACCAATCCCCAGCCACCGAATCGGTCTTCAGCGCTTTCTTTTCGTCTTTCGTCTTCTCTTCGGGTTTCATGAAATCAGGGTTACCAAAACGATAGACCAGCGCATCGTTTCCAGCCACTTGATGCTCTTCCTTGTCCGCAAGGAAGTCGCGGATGATATTGGGCTTGTCGGATTTGCCCAGCTTTGCGATGACGTAGAGACGCTGCACGGCACGGGTGAAAGCCACATAAATCAGGTTAAGGTTGTCCAAGCAGTTGCTTTCCTTCTCCTTTTCGACCAGTTCCAAGGCTTTGCCGCCCATGCTCTCCGCTTTTGAGTCCAGTTTAAACAACACCTTGTCCAAGTTGGGTATGGCTTCAAAGCCCAAATCCGTGGGGCTCAGCCACTCCTCCGTCGACCTGCTACGGTTCAGCCTTTCATCCAAGTCAACGATGGCTTCGGGATAGATGACAACGGGGAACTCCAGTCCTTTAGACTTATGTATCGTCATGATTTTCACCGCATTGCCACTTGCAGACATCACAGAGAGCTTGTTCTGCTTTTTATCCCAATACTTCAAGAACTCGCTTATGCCCTCCATCGGTCCCAACTGCCATTTGAAAACCTCCTCCATGAAGTAGTTCAAGAAGGAGTCGAGGATGGTGTCGAAATGGAAGAAACGTAATAAAGCGGCACAAAGGTCATAGAGGCAGGTCGCCTTCGAGAGCGCTTCTTGCAGCTCACCGCCTTCGCCTATGCCCAACACGTGCTCTATCGCCTTTTCACCCTTAGCAATCGCCTTCACATCGCCAAAGTTCTGGCTTATGTCGCCTTCGAATTCAGGGTTTTGCACCAGTTTCCAATAATGCAGCACATTGGCGACATTCGTCTCGTTGTCGCCATACAACAGATAACGCAGCGTGTTCACCAACAGTTGTACCTTATCGGATGACTTGAGCAAGATTGAGTCTTGTGAGATAACGGGGATGCCTTTGTCATTCAGATAATTGGCCATTTCTGAGCCATAGTCCGATTTACGCGTGAGCAGGGTGATGTCGCTAAATTGGTAGCCTTTGGTTTCAACGAGGTCACGAATGATGGCCTCAACCCTTTCGAAGCAATATTTGGGCTGTTCTTCCGGTTCGTAGAGTTCCACCTGCACCAAGCCTTCGTCGGCTTTGGCTTTCTTTTGGAAGATGTTCACGCCCTCTTCGGTGCCAGGCTTATTGGCCACATACACCTTCTGCAGTTCAGGCGACAACTGATGAAACGCATACTCGAAGAAGGCATTGTTGAAGTCAACCACCTGGGCAAACGAACGGTAGTTGGTGTCAAGGTTCTTGAAGGCAAAGTTGTCCTTCAAGTTCTTCTCAAATTGTCGGAATGCCGGTTCACGCTTGTCCTTGGGCAAGGCATAGATTTCGGGCAGGTTGACGATCTGTTCCACCTCGCCGCTGCGGAAACGGTAGATGGACTGTTTGCCGTCGCCCACCACCATGCTCATGTTACCATTGGCCAAGCCATTGTCGACCAGCGGCAAGAGGTTCTGCCATTGCAGAATGGAAGTATCCTGAAACTCATCCACGAAGACATGGCGGTAATATTCACCGATGCGCTCATACACAAAGGGGACCGAGAAGTCACCCATCACCGCATTGAGCAGCTTGTTGAACTCCGAGATGTGCACGATCTCTTCTTCGTTAGCTAACTTGTCGAACTCCATGCGAATCTGTACGCGAAGGGCATAGAGATACAGCAGGTCGCGTTGCGTCTTGTAGAACAAGTATTCGCCCAAGTTGAGCTCAACGTAGTCCTTGATGGAACCCAGCATGGGCATAAGCGCGGAATTGATTTCGTCAATCTTTGCCTTGCCCAGTTGTTTCTCGCCTTCTTTAGAGAAGCAGTTACGCTTTTCCAACACGGTGTAAAAGCGAGAGCCGGGCTGCCCATATTCTCCATCTTTTAACTTCCTGATGTAAGAGATAAAGCCTGTCTTTCCATAGGAATAGTATTCATCTTTCAATCCAAAGCTCGTTTCCAGCCTCATGAAGTCATCCAAAAGTGCCTTCAATCCTTGCTCAAAGCCTCGTGTCTTGCCATTGAGGAAATCGAGTGTCTCCTTATATTGGGCTGCGTTTTGGATGTTGTTGCTGCCGTCCTTTTGGTAGGCCTTTTCAGTCATCAGTTTGGTGATGAACTCAGTCAGCTGGACTTCTACGGGCGTATAGCGTTGAGCATCGAACTGGTTATTGCTGAAGTCGACGAGCAAACGGGTGAGATAGTCGTCCTCGTCGCTGATTCTCAGTCCCAGATGCTCAGTGATGGTCTCGGCCACCTCGTCGGTGTCGATGCTGACAGCATACTGGCTGGGCAGACCGAGGTCATGGGCGAAGGAATGCGACAGCTTTTGCACGAAGGCGTCGATGGTACTCACGCAGAAACTGCTATAGTCGTGCATGATACACGTCATCAGGCTTTGCGCATTGCGTTTCAGTTCCTCATCGGAGATGCCCAACTCCTCGATCAGTTTCGCCTCCATCGACTTGGAATCGACTTCCTTGCTTTCGATGATTTCGCATAGTGTCTTCACGATTTTCGCCTTCATCTCATTGGCAGCGGCATTGGTGAAGGTGATGGCCAGGATATTCCTGAAATTGGCTACAGCGCCTTGGCTACCGAGGCACAGCTTCAGGTATTCCTTAATCAACGTAAAGGTCTTCCCCGCCCCCGCCGAAGCCTGGAAGACTTTGAAGTTGGCAGCGTTTCCCATAATCAATTGTTTTCTTTTTCTTTCTTTTTGGGCCTCATCAGCGGCTGCCCAGAATTGATCGTATTCTGTTTCTTGAACAGGTCGCGGAGGGTGTTGAACGATCGGCTGAACGACAAGCCCAAGCCTTGCGTGTAGGGCGCACGTCGGTCAAAGGACGCACTATTGAAGTTCGAGTTGTAATTGGAATGGTTATAGAAATGCCCTTGCAGCTGACCGTCCTTAGTCAACTTGTAGTACATATCGACTTCTCCGACGATGCTGGAGGCATTCGCTGCATCATAACTCGTCATCATACCCACATTGGTCTCAATGGTCAGGCGGTTTTGGAACAACTGCGTGTGCAAAGCCACCTGATATTCGTCGTACGAATTTTCACTGCCGGCGTGATAGTTGAGGCCTAGATTGGTATTGTCGGTAATATTCATACGCATACCACCGCCCAAGATATTGACAAGGCTCATGTTGCCGAGACCATCACCTATGTATTGGAATGAGTTCAGCACCAACAAAGACAAGGCCTGCGATTCCATGACAGCTTGGTTGGTGGTATCAACAAGCGAGAACACCGTCTGCGTAATGTCTTCAGATGCGTTGGGTAGCCTCATGCCAAAAGTAAGTGTAGGATTGAGCAAGGCACCATTCAGGTGGATCAGGCATTCCACGTTGACGTTGCTATTGCTTGATGTGGAGTCGACTTGTATGCCCAAACTTGATAGCGAAGCCCTGACGGAATAAGAACCCGTGACGCTGATGCGACCGTCCGTCGGGTTGCCAGACCACGACAGCGTGCCGCCCGATTTCAGGTTAAACGTCCTGCTCACCAACTCCATAAGCCTGAGTTGAAAGCGTCCGCTCTTAATGGTATAGTCGCCATACATCTTGAAGTCCTCGGCTGTGGCCGTGCTCATCTTCACATTGCCGTTGCCCGTCGCTTCGATGGTGCCAAGGTCGCTGGGAAGGATGATTTTCAAGTTGGCGTCATCTGTGGCACTCACGTTCAGGTTCAATCCGAAGTTGCTCTTTTTGACTTCCTCCACAACCTCTTCCTCTTCGCTTTCCACTGCATTGTTGACAAAAACGATAAAGTCATTGTCTTTCACCGTGGCCGCCTTGTTGAGCGAGATGGTCATGTTAGTGCCTTGACGCGTCAATGCACCGATGTCCAGCTTGATGTCGTTGAAAGGCCCGTTAACTTTGATCACACCACTTGCGACGGCAGTGCCGTAGAAGGTGTCGTTGTGCTTGCTCGTCGTGGCCAATGCCAAAAAGTCGCGCGGATACAGTTTTAAGTCCAGATTGAAATCCTTCAGTTTGTCATGATGGATGACTCCTTCCACAAAAGCCTTGTTGCCCAGCGTATCCGTAAGCATCATGTTCTCGAACGATATGGTCTTGGTATCGACCAAAACAGTAGGACTAAAGGAATAATACGTGTTTAGGTAATCAATTTTACAACCGCCGTTTTTGATTGCCAAACGGCCCTGGATTTCGGGCTGCTGGAGCGAACCCGTGACGGCAATTTTACCGTTGCCGAAGCCTTGCATACGCGTCACGATGCCCGTCAGCAAGGGGTTGAGCACGTTGAGTTGCAGGGAGTCGAGCTCCACCATGAAGTCGAGGTTATCGGTCTTACGCGCCGTGTAATACGAGCCTGTCACATTCAGCGTTCGCTTAGTATCGTTGACGATATGCATGTCGAGCCCCACCGCCTTGTCCTCGTTGTCCCAAGCGCTCTCGATAACGGCGTCGCCCACCAAATCGCCATTTACGCCCAGGTCTTTCACTTCCAAGTTGGCGAGTACCATCGGCTTTTCCTTCAGACTACTCACCAAGGCATTTCCGGAAATGAAGCCGTCCAAGTCGAAGCCCTTGAAGAAGAGGTCGAGGTTGGAGATATCGAATCGGCGCAGCATCACTGAAAGGGTGTCGCCTTCAGCCATAGGCACATAGCCGTCAAAGCGGATAGACTGAAGGTTGTGACTCAGCATGATGTTGGACAACAAGGTACGACCTTCCGACAAGTCAATGTAGTTGTCAGGCGAAACCGACCACACCGAGTCGTTGACCCTCACATCCGCCGAGGTCACGGAGAAGATACCGCCTTTTTCGTGAGGATGGAAATACGTCTCTATAATGGCCTTGTTGTGATCCTCCAATTCGTCGTCGTCCCATCTGAGGCGGGCGAAAATGGTGTCGTCGGTCATCCTTGTGATAAGGGAGATATTGTCCAAGCCAAAAGCCGACGTGTCCGCCTCGTTCTCTTTGCCATACACCACTTCGCCGAGCGACAAGGTAGTCATGGCGGAGGTCATGAAGTTGAAGTTCTTCAGCTCGATGTCATTGATCTCAACGCCGCCAACCTGCACGTTCTTCGAGCGCAGGGTCAAATTCAGCGAGTTGGTGCGCGACGTGAAGGTGCCTGCCAAAGTCGTGTTTTTGGCAATCTTCACCGAAGGCATAAGGAGGCGGCTGAGGGTGTTGGTGTCTTTCAACGTTAGTTGCAACATAAAGTCTTGGTCCACGTCATGTGTTTCCTTGTATTCCTTGAAGGCCTCGCGATTATACTCAAACTGCGGGAAATGCACATACGAATCCGCATATTCGTTGAGGGTCATCATCAGGCTGGCAAAGTTCATCTGCCCTGCCATTTCGAAATTGAAGAAGTCGCAGTTCATCTTGATGCGGCGTTGCATCAGGTTGTCGTTGACGATGGATCCGGTGAATTCCTTCATGAAGTAGCTACCTCTGCTGTCAACGTACGTCATACTGTCGATGCGCACCACGCCTTCCAAATCGTCGAGATTGAAACCATCCATGTTGACATACAGCTTGGCGCTGATTCTCGAGATGGAGTCTTCCTTCAATATGTTGAGGGAGCGAAGGTCGGCATCACGGATGACAGCCTCGAAATCAGACTTGGGGTGTTGCTTGTCGCTGAAGTCAATCAATCCGTTGAAGTCCATTGACAAGTCGTCGTCGTCAACCATAATCACGCCTTTGAATCGGTTCTCCTTCATGTCGCCGTCCAAGACAATTTCATCGATATGGTTGCCAAGGAGTTGCGCATCCGTCAACGCCCCGTCAAGATACAGCTCCATGTCGCCTTTCTTGGGGAAAGTCGCCGAGAAGTTGGCGTTCAGATCAAGGTCGCCGACAATCTTGGTGGCATTGGCGATGGCACCTGCTTTCACTCTATTGGCATTGATGTTGCCCGAAAAAATGTTGTCGCCTTTAGCATTGCGAGCGCGAGCAATGGAAGCGTCGATGTTGCCGATACCCGAGGCCAGCTTGATGTCGGATGAGAAATTGCTGTACGAGCCTTTGAAATCCAACGAAAGTCGTCCCTCTTCCATGGCACGCAACGACTCTGGCATGGGAATGGTCTTGGTGCTTGAGGGGATATAGAAGTTGGCCAAATCGTCGTAGGTGAAGTGCATGTTCTTGATATTCAGCGTATGGTAACCGTTTTCAAAATCAAGAGGATGCATGCTGATGCTGCCCTTAAAATAGGTCGACTTGCCTATCTCAGCATTGATGTCGTCGACGCAGAAATGCTCGATGGGACCCGAGAAACGGCCTGAGAAATTCACACGGTCAGGCATCTTGTACATCACTTCGGTGAAGAAACCAATGTCGGAGAGCATGATGTCGGAAGGCCTGATGTTGGCGTCGAAAACAACAGAGTCCACAAAGCTTTGGAAATCATCGAAGCCATTGTACATCATGTTGAGGTCCATGTCGAAAAGGCTGTTGTTGGTCTCCATTTTCATGCCTTCAAGGAAGATACCTTTCTGACAAACGACGGTATTGGCCTGAAAACTCTTCAAGTCCAAACCGCTCAGTTCCGTGGCCGACAGGTTAGTGATATTGGCGCTGATGGAGTCACCGAAGATATAGAAATCGCTGGCTTCCAAATTGATGTCGTCGAGGTCAAGATGGGAATAGTCCATGAGATGCTTGGCAGTCTTCACCGAGTCGGCTCGGTTTTGATTCCACAGCATGAAGTCGATGTTCTTCAGCGAAATCTGGTCTATCCTAAGTTCAAAAGGCTTCGACGACTTCTCCTTCGGCTTATCTGAAGCGAAAGCCTCTGCCAAGAAGGCGAAGTTCATCTTGTTCTCTCCCTCGTAAGTAATCAGATTGGCTTCCGTGTCGCGCAGCTCCACTTTTTCCAGATGGAAGTTGCCTTCCAGAAGGTCGGGGATGTCGAACTGGGCCCGCAAAGCCCCGATTTGTGCCAAAGTGTTGTTCTTCAAATCCTTGACAGTGACGTCATCAATAAAAATGCGCAAGTCGGGCGTAACGGCCAAACGGCCCACCTTGATGTCGGATCCGGTTTTTTCAGAGAGATAACCGCCAGCAAAGCGCACTGCAAACTTCTGGATGATAGGGTCTTGTATGGCCACAAAAAGACTCGTGATGATGGCCAGCACCACCACAATTATCACCAAAATGCTATGGATAATCTTTTTTTTAATAATTTTGACCCTTCAAATTGAGACCTATGAACGAATACATTTTAGGCATCGAATCGTCGTGCGACGACACCTCTGCCGCAGTGCTGCAAGGCACGCGCGTGCTCTCCAACGTCATTGCCGGGCAGAAGGTTCACGAGCAATACGGGGGCGTCGTCCCCGAACTCGCGTCGCGAGCCCACCAGCAAAATATCATCCCCGTCATCGACACGGCCTTGAAGACTGCAAAGATAGAAAAAAATCAGTTATCCGCCATCGCTTTTACGCGAGGACCCGGACTTTTAGGCTCGTTGCTCGTAGGCACCTCATTTGCAAAGGCTTTCGCACAGACTTTGAACATCCCGATGGTGGAGATCGACCACATGAACGCGCATATCCTGGTGCATTTCGCCACGGATGAGACCCACACCGAGGTGCCCGACTTCCCGTTCCTGTGTCTCACCGTCTCGGGCGGCCACACCCAAATCGTCGTCGTGAAAGACTATTTCGACATGGAAGTCATCGGCAAGACCATCGACGATGCGGCGGGCGAGGCCTTCGATAAGACCGCCAAGATTCTCGGTCTGCCCTACCCAGGCGGCCCCGTCATCGACAAGCTAGCCAAGATAGGAAATCCCGAGGCTTTCAGCTTCGCCAAGCCGCAGATCCCCGACTTGGACTATAGCTTCAGCGGACTGAAGACCAGCATCTTATACACCGTCCGTGACAACTTGAAAGTCAATCCCAACTTCATCGAGGAAAACAAGGCCGACCTCTGCGCCTCGGTGCAGAAGACCATCATCGACATCCTGATGAACAAGCTGGTGAAGGCCAGCAAGCAGACAGGCATCAAGACCGTGGCCATCGCCGGCGGCGTGAGCGCCAACAGCGGCCTCCACGACGCCATGCTCGCCATGGGCGAAAAGTACCACTGGAAAGTGTTCATCCCTCGTCTCTCCTACTCGACCGACAATGCCGCCATGGTCGCCGTGGCAGGTTATTTCAAGTTCCTCAAGGGCGAGTTTGCATCGCAGGATTTGGTGCCTTATGCTCGGCAGAGTTTGAAGGAGTAAGTCATCCTATAACCCAATCGTCAATCGTCTTGGTTTTTGAGGAAAAGTTCACTCCAACTTTCACTACTTTTCTCCAATCCGTTTGATATTGTATGGTATAGTCCTTTTTATTAATCTGGTTTAAGGCTTCTTGCGCCGTACCGTCCACCTTAAACTCGAAAACATAAATTGCATTAGGCATAAAAACAACCGTATCAATGCGACCGCATGCACATTTCACCTGTGTTCTCGCATAAACATTCAGCATGGAGAAGATGAGATAGAAGGTCCATTCATAAAAACCTTCCTTATTGGACACATCATTCAGTTTTTTCTTGAAACCCTCAATGTATGGCAATCCGGCGAGATAGGCCTGCATCTCCTTCAAAGCCAAATCAATGTCGTCTTGTTTCAGAGCGCGCCAAAATTTCAAGGCAAAACCAGTCTGCACATCTGAACTCTCCAAACCAATATAGGTCGGCAACAAACCATCGGCAAAGCCTATTCGCACTTCCTGGTTAGGGATAGAAAGCCGATAAAGCTTCGACTTCCAATCATAGTCCTTAATGGTCAGATAACCGCTTTGATAAAGCAATGGAAGTGCGTCTGGCATGGCTTCGGTTGGCCGGTCGAAAGCCGTAGAAGGCACCTCAATGTCGTCCATCGCTGTGATGTCAGTACGAAATTCCTGCATTTGACGAATGAGGAAGGTTGGCGTGCCGCTTTCAAACCAATAATTGCCAAGTTCTTTTTGTTGAAAAGCCTTCAATAGACTGAAAGGATTATATATATCCTCCGAATCCCGAGAAAAACGGTAGCCATCATAATGCAACTTAAGGTTGTCATGCATTATGTCAAAAGAATCACGTGTAGAATAAGCCAAATTTTTAATATCTTCCTTTAATTCTGTTACCAACTCTCTTTCTGTGATTCCACATATGGCAGAAAACTCAGGAAGCATTGTAATATTCGTCAGATTGTTGATAGTCGAGAAAATACTTAACTGGCTGAACTTGGTGATACCCGTAATGAAACAGAACTTTATCCTAGCTTCGTTGGCCTTCAGTGGGATGAAAAACTCCTGCATGACATCACGGAACGGGTCTAAGAATTCTTTGCTGTGAAGTTTATCCAATAGCGGAGCATCATATTCATCAATAACAACCACAACCTGTTTGTCCTTTGTTTCGTAGGCTCTTTGAATGATACCATTAAAAAGTCCGCCAGGAGTAGACTCAAATGCCCCCTCACCATAATCCTTCTTGTATACCTCTAAAATTCTGAATAGGGCCATCCTTAACTCTTCGATTGATGCTGCCGCTTTCGCCACACTCAAATCCAAATGAATAACAGGATATTGTGTCCATTCCATCTCCAAATCCATAATTTTCAAGCCTTCAAAAAGCTCTTTCTGCCCTCTGAAATAAGAATCCAATGTAGTGGTAAGCAAACTCTTTCCAAACCTTCTAGGACGACTAAGGAAAATGTACTTGGCATAATGGGCCACTTTCCAAACCAAGTCGGTTTTGTCTACATAAACATAACCACCTTTAATAATCTCAGAAAAGGTCTGTATCCCAACAGGATAGCGCCTTCCCAAAAACGATGTATCTACCATAGTTTGCTGTCTTTGAGCGCAAAGATACGAAGAAAAAACCGACTTGAAACAAAAAAAAAACAGCATTTCCTTTCGGAAACGCTGTTTTACAGGTAAAAAGTGAATTTATGTCAGATAGGGTTTAATACTTCATAACTTTTCGGACAACATACCCCTTATCCGTCAATATCCTAAAGTAATACAATCCGCTTGGCCAATGACCCATGTCAATACAAACTGTTGTTTTTCCCGCAACAGTTTGACGTGCCTCTTCATTTCCAAGCAATGAATAAACTTGTATGCTTTTCATGTTCTCACATTCAACGAACACTTTATCGTTGGTTGGATTGGGATAGATAAGAACTGAAGATGAAACATTATCATTTACACCTTGAACGTTATCAAAAGTAGCCGTATAGTGAGTATCGGTTTGGGCAATGAAAGTGTAACTATCTTCATTTGAGATAGGAATGCCATTATATGCCCAATTGCTGAAACTCCAACCAGTCATTGGAACAGCCCTAAGCGTTACTATGTCACCAATGTTGTATAATCCAGTACCTTGCACATATCCTGAGTATTGAGGAACAACATCTGCCGTAATAGAAACCATACTTTCACATTCAAAATGAGCAATCAGTTGAGTATTGCTTGTTACAGTCAAAGTGTATTCTGGCTGAGTCGAAACGGTTTCACCATTTATTTCCCATGCCACAAAATGACAATTGTCAATAGGAATGGCTGTCAATGTGACAATGTCGTTCAACTCATAGAATCCAGTACCTTCAACCATTCCAGCTCCTTCGGGTTCAATACTTGCCGCAACTTCCATAAATGAATTATCGTACTGGACAATGTAAATAATCTTAGACATTCCTTCGATTTCTGGAGCGAGTATCTCGAGAGAATCGATTCTGCTTTCATTGTCTTCGGTAGGTTCGTATATGAATGTGAAATATCCATCATCGATTCCTTCCATAATTCCATTTAAATGCACCCATGTACTCAATGAATCCGACACATACCAATCCATCTCAATGTCACCTGTACCCACATTGCTTATTTGCACTTCACGCTCGCCGCCTTCACAACCAACAAATATTGTATCAGCGACACTGATGACCGGGATGCGGCGTTCGTAAATCGCCTTGTAAAACTGATCAGTTAACTTATTGACCGTCAATTCTTGGCTATCTGACACTACATTACCAAAGCGGTCAGTCCAATTCACGAAATGATAGGTACCATATTTCTCCAACGCTGTAAACGTGACCGTTCCGCTATTTCTTGTATAAGACCGATGGAAACTACCTTTTCCGTTGCTTCTTCCGTTTCTGTCGACTTCAGAGCAAGTAATATAAGGCAGCAACCCATCGCTTGTGGTAATGTCAATGTTGCGGATTTCATTTGGACGTCTTGTAAAATCATATTGCAAACTTAGAATAAGAGAGTCTATTACGACGTCTGCATTACCCGAAGTATGTACTTTCTTTGCCATGAAGATGTCACTCCATGCAGCTGGCCTTGAAAACAGCATAATATTCTCAACATTGCCACCCAACAAGGAATACAGCAACGATTGGGTTGCCAATGATGGCCCGATGGCAGTCGTCTGCTGTGAGATGGGATTGTATCTGATACTCCATGTATTAGGATAGGGATTTTGAGTTGATTGGGAGATATGGTTGAACCAATAAACTTCTCCATTTTTTCTGAATCTTGAAATGCCATTGTGCTTAAGGTCAATGTCCACATAAGTCGTCATTCCGACATTTCCTTCCGTATGCGCTTCTATGTATTGCACATCAAAACCTACGATTCTGATGTTTTCCTCGTCAGGTGACAATACACCAAGTTCAAACAAATTCAATTTATACTCGTCATTTCCATTGATTATGTCAAGTATGTCTCTGGGGATAGCTATGGATATGGTAGCGGTTTGCTCGGGTGAGTTATATGTCAATTCATCAACGACCTCCTCAATGATTCCTGACACTTCTTCCCTGAACAATGCGGAAAGCGTACTATACTCCGTGAAAGCAGCAGGTGTGGTGTTGTCAAAAATGATTTGACCTTGGTCTATTAAGGCTGTAATGCGGTCATACATGTTCTCCAAACTGTATTCGCCTTGATATGGCCTCAGCAACCTATACTCATACGCCTTCCTCATATAATAGTGATATTTTACTAAACGGTTCATGGCGCGTTGTTTCATCTTTTCAACACACTGCATGGCTTGTAGGTCACGCTTACTATTGCCTTGGAAAACATCATTCCGTAAAGCATCCAACGTTACCAACTCATTACTGACTTCACTTGTTAATGTTCCATTATCCACCATTGTTTTAGTTAGGACTGTGGTAAACCCTAAAATGTCTTGTTCAAGGGCTTCTATTTCTGCAACCAGATTTTGATATTCAGCGGATTCACTGCATAATTTCCTAAATTCAGCCTCAACTTGACCTTGTGGAGCAGAACTTTGGGCCAAAACATTGTGAAGAGTGATGATATTACTATATACAGGCTTTATAATGGAGTCAAGATATTGGTAGCTCTCTTTGAGTTGATGACCAGTTTGTCCAAGATCGTCCAAGTCAATATTATCAATGGCATTGTTTATAGTATTTAATGCCGCACCATAATTGAAATCAGTAACGCTATTAAAAGCATTCGTCAATGCTGCTTCATAACCATATGTGTCGGAAACATTAAAATATTGTTCGGCAAAACTAGCCACAGTCCCAACTGCCGAAGCCACTCCACTAAAAATAGGAATGCAATTGACTGCTGCCTTGCAAATGCCAAAAGCCTTGTTTATCCGGTTTCTTTTCTTCACATTATGCCTTGCTTTCCTCATCAACTCAGTCTTTATCTGCTCCAATCTGGCTTGGGTCGCATTAAGCTGACTTTGGAGTATGCCTATTTTGTCCTGCAAAACCGGGATGTCATTTGTCAGCGAATTGATTTGGTCTTGCGTCGCCAGAATTTCGCTCTGCGTCTCTTCTGCGGCAAACAAGCTCGCCTCAACCCAGCTTGACAGAGTTTGGTCAATATGTTGCAGCCAATAGTTGAGATACAGCGTAGGCATGGCACGGTCAATCTCACTATTATAATTGTTCAGTAACACTTCAAACGACAGCATGGGTGCCCAACCTAAAGGATTCCCAAAATAGTCAAGGTTCTCATTAAGCCTATAAAGCATACTTTGCAATTCAATCACTTGGTCTTGCAACTCGACTTGTAACGTCGCATCAAAATCTTCCCATTCTTCAGAGGCTTCAAACTCGTTGATGATATTACAATAATCATTGGCAGTAGTTTTGGAGTAGCTAAAATAGTTGTTCAGGTATGAATCGTTAATGTGCCTAATGACTGCTGCAAAATAATAGGGGTGTATCCAATCGTATTTGCTATTGATCAGCTCAAAATGTCCGTTTTCACCAGCATGTCCGGCTCCGATAACCGGTCCGTGTCCGGCACGACCCTCCACATCGTACTTCACTCCTGCACTTCCTCTAGCAAAATCACAATAGCTCTCAATGTTAATGGGCGCAGTTAAAACACCACCGTCACCGCCATTGCCAGGAGTGCCATTGCGGTTAGTACACTGCCCCTGTGCCCCATTAAGGATAAACCTTTTGGCATAATTTGCTTTTAGGTTTTTCACATGGAGTGTTATGTTTCCCGCATTTTCACCATTCAAGCCTGTTTGGTTGGTGAGCGTCCCAAATGCGGAAGGTGTTGTGTTTATCGAAGCTATCTCATCTTCATTGTCCTCAAAGATAATTTCTCTAGCATAAATAGTCACATTCGTCTGCGGAAATACAAGTGCGGAACGAACATATAGCCTTTCTGCAAAGAGGTTCAATTCGTACAGGTCTTCACGCCCGCTCAATCCCCAAACTTGGTTTTGCACATTATTGTCAAAGACAATGTCCTTGCCCGAAATACTATAACTATATGCGGTTCTGTTTGCGTTGTTCAAAGTCATTTGCGTATGCGATTCTGCAATAATGGTATAGTCTTGGGCAGAAGGCATTTCGCCTAGACTTTGGATGGCATAGTTTTCGGGCACCACTTCTGGCATAATGGTAAACTCCACGTCTTGAGTCAGGCTGTTCCATCCCGAACTGGCTGTGAAGGTGACCGTAAAAGGCATATAATCACTGGCATCGGGATAAAACTTGAAGCGACCCGTGTTTGCATTGAATTCGAAAGGCCCTATAGGCGCATGGTCAACAACATAACTGTAAACGACGTGGCTCGAATGCAGCGAATCTGCCTTGACATAAAAACCTACTCCGTCTTCAAGATAGCGGACTGTTTGTTCAGGAATGTGCTCGATTTCGTAATGCGGGAGTGAGTCCAAGATGATGTCATGCATATACAAACCCGAGTTGGTATATACATAGTTGCCATACTGCGTTTCTCCAATGGCAGGCGGATATGCAGGCAAAAAATTGACATATTTGTTCGGATACTGTGCAAAAACTGACAGGCTACCGAATGTCAACAATATGATGAATAATAGTCTTTTCATGGTGGTTAGTATTTAATAATATAGTTCACATAAACATTTTTCGGACGGTTGTCGCTGCCTACTGGAACGACAAGAGAGGCATCAATACCAGTGACTGCCCCCCAGTTGTCAGCATGACCACTTCCTATATAAGCGCTCCAATCATTTGAACTGTCGTAAAATGCGCCACTAACACCAACATCTCCTCTATCAATTGTTTTGAAAGAACCTTCAATATTTCTAATCGCATCTCCTTGATAACTTCCTACTTGATTTCCCGTGTTTCCTCCGTTATCGTTCAACACAATTCTACCTTCAGCATCTTCATCGTTTCCTGAATCGCCAGAGACACCACGGAGGAACATGCCTCTTAAATCAGGGAGATTGAATGTGGTAGAGCCATTGCCCGTACCCCAGCAAACACCAATTGCGTTATACAAATTGGCATACTCTGAACGGCTGATCTCGGAACCATCACATAGCATCCAACCATATGGGATGTTTTCTACAGGGCCAGCAAAGGGGGAAATCATACCAGCAGGATACAAAGTTGCATTGTAAGCGACCTCTGCATACGGAGAGCTGGGCAAGCGCGAAAAACTGACTTCTCTGTAGGTGCCATCTTCAAGAATTTCAATTTTTAACCAATAATAGATAGCGGCAAAGTTGACGTCAGTGTAATTGTTTACAATACTGCTTGGGTCTCGGTCGCCATTTCCCACGTTGATTCCAAAACTTCCAGAAATGTCGGTGTGAGCATTATGTGTTTCAACCCAGGTTGGTGTAGAGGCTTCTTGTCCTGGATATAAGGACACTCGCAAGTTTACTGTAGTATCGGCGAGCAACACGCCGTTAGCGTTTCTGACTACGGCTTGATAATTGAATCCAAGACCGCTGTTTTGTGCATAGGCTGTCATGACAACCATACATGCGACGAATAGTATTAGCTTTTTCATGTTGATTGTTTTTAGTATTTGATAATAAAGTTGACATAGACATTTTTCGGACGATTGTCATTGCCTACTGGAACCACACGGGAAGCATCAAAACCAAATCCATAGTTGCCTCCATCAGCCCCATTTCTTGCGTCTCTATAGCCAGACCAAACTGTATAAAACGGTCCAGTAACCTCTGGTTGAATTGCATTATCGGTAAGATCATGTCCAGCAAAAGTGCCTTCAATATTTCTAATCGCATCACCCTGGTAACTACCTACATGATTACCCGTGTTTCCTCCATTATCATTCAATACAATTCTGTTTTCAGCATCAGGGTCATTCTCGGTTTCACCTGAGACACCACGAAGGAACATTCCTCTTAAATCAGGGAGATTGAATGTGGTGGAGCCGTTGCCCGTACCCCAGCAAACACCAATTGCGTTATACAAATTGGCATACTCTGAACGGCTGATTTCGGAGCCATCACAAAGCAACCAACCTGAAGGGATATTCTCCACTTCTCCTGCAAAGGGCACAATCACACCAGCGGGGAAAAGAATGGCATTGTGAGAGACTTCTGAGTAGGGCGAGCTTGGCAGCTGCGAGTAACTTACCTCACGATAGGTGTTGCCTTCGAGGAGTTCAATTTTCATCCAGTAATAGACTGCGGCAAAATTCACATCGGAATATTCAGCAACGAGACTGCTGTTGTCGCGCTCGCCTTTACCTACGGTAATGGGGAAACAACCAGAGATATCAGTGCGGACAGAGTGGGTCTCAACCCAAGTAGGAGTGCTTGCGTTTTGTCCCGGATAGAGGGATACGCGCAGGTTTACAATGGTGTCCGCCAACAGCACTCCGTTAGCGTTTCTAACCACAGCCTGGTAATTGAAGCCAAGACCACTATTCTGTGCGAATGCATTCTTCAATCCCACCACGCTCAGCAGCAAGACGAACAAGGCGGCACTCATCGCCTTTCCGAGTTGTAAAGTGTTTAATTTCATTTGGTTAAGTATTTGATAATTTGTGTTCTCTAGTTTTTATTCTCTTCTCAAGAGGGCAATAAAAAACGAAGGCTTTACATTTGTTTAGCTGCTTCAAGGAGGCCTTCGACTGCCGGAAATCACAACTATACAAGTAAAGCCCACGTAAAAACACGTGAGCGTTGCTTTACTTGCTTGTGATTTCCTATAGAATTGTCGAAGTTTCCTTGGAACAAGCTTTTAAGCTAACGCTATTATATTAGATATGTCTCGGGGAAGTTATTTGTTCATCGATACTGGTTAAGTGAGACTTTTATTTCGTTTTATCGGGTGCAAATGTAAGTATTTTTTGCTTTGCGGCAAGGGAAAGTTTTGAGATTGTTACAGAAACGGTCTTTCTTTTTCGGGAAAAATTGCTATTTTTGCAGCGAGAAATACTAAAAGATTATGACAACATTTGCTTTGAACAATTTATGGAAATATTTGCAAGGGCTTTCACTCTCTCAGAGTGAGCGTGAGTGGTTGGCAAATAAGTTGATTATGCCAAAAGAGACCGCATCCGATGCATCTGAACTATCAGCGGAAGAATGCAAAGCCCGTTTCCTTCGTTTAGCAGGCGTTTGGTCTGAAACAGAAGAGGGTGAAGAGTATTATCAGATGATGAAACATCGTAATGATGATCGTCCCGCTAATCGTGATATTAACCTTGATGACTAGCGAATTATGAAAGGTTATATTCTTGATACTGACACTTGGATTGAATATTTTCATCGTCGTGGTGGCGTAGAAAAACATATTGCAGACACACCTGTCGAACAAATCTTTGCCTCTGAGGTTAGTATTGCTGAACTTACTTATGGTGCTCTTCACAGCAAGGCTGTTGAAAAACGCCTTCAAGAGCCTAAAGCAATTGAAAAGACTTTCACAGTTTTGCCTTTTGGCGATTGGATTCGTGACTATGCAGAGATCCGTCATTCCCTCACCAGTCAAGGCTTAATTGTTGGCGACTTTGATATTCTTATTGCTGTCACTGCCAAGCATTTTGACTTAACCGTTGTCACACATAACACCAAGCATTTTCAAAATATGCCAGGTATTAATTGTGTAGACTGGGTTGAGGAATAAAAAGCACTCCCTATGAACTGGACCGACCTCCTTTCCAATAAACGCTATGCGCAGCCGCAAAAGAGCGCCGACATCCGCAGCTCGTTCCAACGCGACTACGACCGCATCATCTTCAGCAGCCCCTTCCGCAGGCTGCAAAACAAGACACAGGTGTTTCCTTTGCCCGGCGCACAGATGGTCCACAACCGCCTGACCCACAGCCTCGAAGTGGCTAGCGTGGGACGCTCCATCGCCTGCCGCACCGTGGAGAAGCTGGCGAAGAAACATCCTGAGCTGAAAGAGCGTCAGTCCGACATCGAGACCATCGTGGCCACGGCATGCCTGGCCCACGACCTCGGCAACCCGCCTTTCGGCCATTCGGGCGAAGACACAATCAGCAGCTTCTTCAAGGACGGCAAAGGCAAAGAACTGAAAGACAAGGTCTTGCCAGAGCAATGGAGCGACCTTATCGCCTTCGAGGGCAACGCCAACGCCTTCCGTCAGCTGACTCACCAGTTCACGGGACGTCGCGCCGGCGGCTTCTCACTGACTTCGGCGACGTTGGCCACCTTATTGAAATACCCCTACCCCTCCTTCGACAAAGGCAACCGCAAGAAATACAACGTCTTTTACTCCGAGATTGATGCCTTCAAGGAGGTCGTCGAAGAATGCGGCATACCACGCATCGACGCCGATCATCTCGTCTATGCCCGTCATCCGCTATCCTATATGATGGAAGCCGCCGACGACATCTGCTACCTCGTCCTCGACATGGAAGACGCCCACAAACGCGGCATCATCAGTACGGAAGCCATCGAGCGTTGTTTCCTTTCGTTCTTCAACCCTGATACCCCGAAAGACAAAGAGGTCTTCAAACACAAAGAGAAAGCCTATGCCGAGGTCAGCGACGTCAACGAAAGGATGGCCTTCCTCCGCGCCATGCTCATCAACAAGCTGGTGAACTGCGCCAGCGACATCTTCGTCAAGAACTACGACACCATCATGGAAGGCCGCTTCGAGAAAAGCCTCATCGCGCATCTGCCCGAGTTTGAGAAGAACGCCCTCGACCTCTGCCGCGACGAGTCGGTGAAGCATATCTACCGTCACCCCTCGGTGGTGAAGATAGAACTGACGGGATTCAACGTCATCGGCACCTTATTGGAAGAGTTCACCGACGCCGTTTTGAACCCCGACACACCTTATAACAAGAAGCTGCTGTCGCTCATCCCCGAGCAGTTCAAGGTAAACACCGACAACACCTATGCCAAGCTCCAGTCCGTCATTGACTTCATCTCCAACATGACCGACCTTTACGCCGTCAAACTCTACAAAGACCTGAGAGGAATCGACTGATGAAGAAGGGGTTAGCTATAGTGTTTCTGCTGTTCTGTGGAGTGCTTTCATTCGCGCAAGATTCATTATACCTTCCCGACATAACGAGAACCACGAAGTCTTATCTGATCGCTGACGGCAATCCGAAAGACACATCCTATCTGAAAGCAAAAGGCCAACAAGCCGGTCTGGAATTGGGTCTTGCGGTGCTGGCCAACCGTATCCCCACCGACAGCAAATACGTCACGCCAAAGCCTTCGAAACACCTGTTGAGACAAGGCATCTTGCAGCTGCAACTGCCTATGGATGAGACCCAAAACGAGTTTGCGGTGTACCATTCTGAGCTATTTGACCTGCCCTCAAATATCAATGTGCTGCAAATCGACAACGAGTTGGTCACCTACCGCAGTACAGAGGCTGTCGGCGACATCCATCTGTTCTACGGCTGTGTGCGCGGTGCCTATGGCACAAGGAAGTCGGCACACTCGAAAGACGCAACGGTTTACAAGCTTTGGGACACACCCGAACGCACCCTCCTCCCCGATTTTGAGCTACAAGACCTAATCATACAAGCTCAAGCTAAGAGACTGGCAGGATCAACTTATGAACTTCTGATTTTCAATGATTTGAAAAGCTACGGCTACTGCGAGCAAGGCGACACGGCCATCGGTCACTTCCTTGATACGATGCACAAATACAATCCCGACAGAATCTTGCAAGCCGATCTGTTAACACCTAGTTCAAAACCCTATCTGAGTCGTATCAACGAGAACCAGCTATGGAATGCTTCGATGCGTACCAAAATCGTGGAGACACTGACCGAGAAGCAAGAGTTCTATCGCGGCAACGATATGCCATGGATGATAGGTAACTTCCATATCCATCTCGCGGACAAGAACCGGCAAGCGACCTCGATGGAGGAATTGGAATGGTTCCTCTCCAAAGCCGCCGCTTTCGACGCGGGCTTCGGACTCTTCTTCAACGCGGAAACCATGCAGAAACATGGTCTTGCCAACATCATGCTCAATACCATAAAGATTTGGGAAGACCTTCGCTTATCCCACGCTTTCACCGACAAGATGAAGGAAGCGATGAAAGACCCATACAGCGACTGGCACATCAAGAAAATAGGCGCATCTTTCTTTCTCTATCCCCAGCACAACTCACGACGTTATTTTTGCAATCTCAGCGACGACCATTGGGAATGGAACTCACCCTACACGAGCCAATTCGCGCTTTGCATCACCGTTGAAGGCAAAGGCTGCATAAGCGACCCGGCGATCATAACCCCCAACGGGATGCTTAGTTTCCCATGCACCATCAGTGCCGGACAATACCTCATCTATGATTTCGAAGGCAGTGCCTGTATCACGGACTTAAACTACAACAAAATCGGAGACGTGATCGCAGAAGGCATATCGGTCTTGGACGAAGGCAAATCCGAGGTGTCGTTTACTTGCAAAGTGAAAACGGAAGAGAGAAGACAACCGAATGTAACCATCCGTTATTATACCCACGGCGAAGCGCATTCCTTTCCCCACAAATGAGGATGTTTTTCCGCAAAAAGTATCATTAATAAGGAGTCGCGAGTACGAAACGTCTTTGTATTTTTGCAAGCTGAAAGAATAGTCATCCAATGACAACACTTGACAAACTAGATATAGGAAAATCCGCCACCATCAAGGCTGTGAACGGCGAAGGGCAACGCCGCCAGCACTTCCTTGACATGGGCCTCATCCCAGACGCCATCGTCAAACTGGTGAAATACGCCCCCTTGGGCGACCCTATGGAGGTGATGGTGCACGGCTATGCCCTTACCCTCCGCAAAGCCGACGCCGCCTTGATTGAAGTGGAGCCCAACACGGCTCCTGAAGCGATAGAAGACAACAAACATCAGGACGACAACCAACTATATATCACCTCCTTACCTGACCACAATGCTCACCCAGGCTTAGGTGAGGAAGGCATCTACCACGACAAGACGCACGAGACACCCCTGCCCAAAGGCACGGTGTTGACCTTCGCCCTCGCCGGACAACAAAACTGCGGCAAGACCACGCTCTTCAACCAACTGACGGGCGCCAACCAGCATGTGGGCAACTTCCCTGGCGTCACCGTCGACCGCAAAGACGGCGTCATCAAAGGGCATCCCGACACCTCGGTCACCGACCTGCCAGGCATCTATTCGCTGTCGCCATACACCTCCGAGGAGATCGTCTCACGCGAGTTCATCATCAAGGAGAAACCTAAGGCCATCATCAACATCGTGGACGCCAACAACATCGAACGCAACCTCTACCTCACCATGCAACTCATGGAATTAGGCGTTCCTATGGTATTGGCACTCAACATGATGGATGAGGTGCGCAACAACGGCGGCAGCATCCTCGTGAACGAGATGGAACAGATCCTCGGTTTGCCCGTGGTGCCCATCTCGGCCTCGAAAAACGAAGGCGTCAGTGAGCTTGTCGACCATGCCATCCACATCGCCAAATACCAGGAAGCCCCTGTGCGGCAGGACTTCTGCGACAAGGACGACCACGGCGGAGCTGTGCACCGTTGTCTCCATAGCATCATGCACCTCATCGAGGACCATGCCCAGCGTGCCGACATCCCCGTGCGATTCGCCGCCTCCAAGCTAATCGAAGGCGACGCCATCGTCATGGAGGCCTTGCAGCTCTCCCAAAACGAGAAAGAGACGCTTGAGCACCTCATCCTTCAGATGGAAGAGGAACGCGGCCTCGACCGCGCAGCGGCCATGGCCGAGATGCGTTTCGCCTTCATCAAGAAGCTCTGCCGCAAAACCGTCATCAAACCCAAGGAAAGCAAAGAATACCAACGCAGCCGCCGCATCGACAAAATCCTGACAGGCAAATGGACCGCCATCCCCATCTTCATCCTCGTCATGATGGGCATCATCTACCTCTCCATCGACGCCCTCGGCGCGCCCTTGCAGGACTGGCTCGACCAGGGCATCACTTGGCTCGCTGGCGTCTGCGGCACGGCTTTGGCCAACTGGAACGTCAGCCCCATCGTGCAGTCGCTCGTCGTCGACGGCATCTTCGGCGGCGTAGGCAGCGTGTTGAGTTTCGTGCCCATCATCATCCTGCTGTTCTTCTTCCTCAGCCTATTGGAGGACAGCGGCTACATGGCGCGTGTGGCCTTCGTCAGCGACAGCTTCTTGCGTAAGCTCGGCCTCACGGGCCACAGCATCGTGCCCATGCTCATCGGCTTCGGCTGCACTGTGCCCGCCGTCATGTCGACGCGCACCTTGCATTCCTCCCACGACCGCTGGCGTACCATCCTGCTCACCCCCTTCATGAGCTGCTCGGCGAAAATCCCGATCTACGGCTTCTTCACCAGCATGTTCTTCCCAGGTCAAGGCGGCGTGGTGCTCATCTGTCTCTATCTGTTGGGGATTATCGTTGGCATCGTCACCGCCCTGATAACCAAATGGTTGGGAAGGAAGAGCGAGGCCTCGCCTTTCGTCATGGAGCTGCCCAACTACCGCATGCCGAGCGCGAAAAACGTCGCCCACCTGCTGTGGGACAAGACCAAGGACTTCGTGCAACGCGCCTTCACGGTCATCTTCTTGGCAACCTTGGTCATCTGGTTCCTGCAGACCTTCAACTTCCACTTCACCATGGTCGAAAATGGTGAAGGCAGCATGCTGGCCTCCGTGGCCGGCTGGATCGCCCCTGTGTTCCGTCCCCTCGGATTGGGCAACTGGCAAGTCGTCACCGCCCTCATCAGCGGCTTCATGGCCAAGGAAAGCGTGGTGGCCACCCTTGAGGTCTTGAACGCCATGCCCTTGTTCACCACCGTCACCAGCATCTCCATGTTGGTGTTCTGCCTGCTCTACACGCCTTGTGTGGCCGCCATGGCCGCCATCCGTCGTGAGCTGGGCAGTAAGTGGATGCTGTTCATCATCCTGTTCCAATGCGTCGTCGCCTGGCTCTGCGCCTGGTTTGCCTACCTCATCGCCAACGCCATCATCGCATGAACCTTGCCACCGCCATAGTGTTATTGATCGTCCTTGCAATGGTCGTTGTCGCCATCCACTTCTTGCGGATGGGCAAGGGCAAATGCTCATGTGGGGAAAACGGCAAGAAAACGGCAAACAGCAAATGTGCTTCCTGTTCGGCGGATTGTCCGTTTAGGAGATAATCACTCCTCCACGAAATGATAATACTTGGGCTGATATCCCTCCCACTCCCCTGTCAATAGTTCGGGATGAAAGAAATAGATGAAGTCCGCCAGGAGCAGGTCGGGCTCACACTGCGACTGCTCGAAATAACCCGTCGAGAGGATGTCGCAGACGATGATTTGATGGTTCTTGTAGGCATCAAACAACGGATAGACAGGGCTTTCTTTTCCCAATGACTCATAGGTCATCGGGAAAGGATTCGAGTTGATCACACGCCAAAAGTCGGCATGCTGCGCTTTGGCGAGGATGCTCTCGGCATCCATGGGGACGCTGGCCGTCGAAGAATTGTCCTTCCAGATGTAGTCGGCACCGGCATCGGCGAAGAGCTTGGCCATGTAGCTACGGCCGCCAGCCACATACCACTGCCCGTTGAAGGCTAAGTCGGAGAACACCGTGGGACTGTGCTCCACCTCGGCGCAGAGCGTCGAAAGGGCATCATAGCGGCGTTCAATGTCGTCGAACCAGGCGTCGGCTTTGTCCTCGCAGCCTGCCAAGATGCCAATCACCCTAATCCACTCAGCTCGACCCAAGGGCGTGTTCTCCATGTAATCGGCAAAGGGGAACAGCACAGCTCCCGTGACATTAAGTCCGCCTTGGTTGCCGTCGAAATAAGGGGAATAGAGTAAGGCATCAGGTTTCAGCTGTATCATCCGCTCGATGTCAGCAGCGGCTTCCGTGCCGATGTCGTAAACCTTTTCCCGTGCTAATAGGGAACGCATCGTAGTGTCCGTCACAAAACGGCCTTCAAGGATGCCTTTCACGCGGTCGATTTCGCCGAGACGCAAGAAGACAGACCATTGCGTTGCCGAAAACGACACCACCGAGCAGACAGGCACTCTCAAGACGCCTTTCACATCTTTGTCGACGGCCTTTGTCGTGTCTTTGACGAAGGCAAACGAGCCCAAGGACAGCGTGGTGTCCCAAGGACAAAGCACCTCGGCGCGGTAGCCGTAGTCCTTTTCGTAGATGGAGATATTGCGTGCATAGCGCATCAGGTTGTCGCCATGCGCTTGCTCGGTGTTTTCGTTGGCTTTTGGGGCACAGGCCACCAAGGCCAGCAACATACCAAACATCAGCATTCCAAATACGCGTCGCTTTGCGTCACTGCGAGGCACGAAGCAGTCCAGGGAGACAGTTTCGTGACTAGATTGCTTCGCTTCGCTCGCAATGACGCGAAGCGGCAATGATGTATGAGTCTTACTTTCCATTGATTTCCTCCAAGCAATCTTTACATAAGCAGTCGCTGTAATGTTCTTTCAGATAGGCTTTTGTGGCGTCGGTGAGTTTCACCTTCACGCACCAGCAGTCGATGGAATGCACGCATTCGAACGTTTTTCCGCAGCGGGGACAGGTCTTAATCATAGGCAAAAAAAGCGCGGAGCCTTCCAGGGAAGGCCCCGCAAAAAGAATATCAATTATTTAAACAACATTGCACTGGGGATGAGTCCCGCCTGGAACGAGGCCAGCAGGACACCATCGTTGGAATAACGGTACACGGTACCGTTCATCATGTAGTTCTTGGCATCGGCCACATAGAGGTCGCCGGTGGTGGGCTCCACGGCCAAATTGTAGAACAAGCCTTGAGGCTCAGGCTCGATGCGGAAGGTCTCCGACAAGCTCAGCGTGGCGGGGTCGAAACGGCGTACATCGCCGTTGTAGATCACATACATCAGGTCGCCCGTCGGGTTGATCTTCAAGCTCGAAGCCGTACCTTTGATGTCGTCGTCAAAGTCATAAGGGCCTTTGAACTCGTAACGAAGCTCGGCGGTCTTCAGCATCGGGTTGATCTCCCACAAGGTTGGGTTCTCGCCATACTCGTCTTCCCATGAGCGCCCTTCGCAGAGCACCCACACATGGCCGTTTTTGTCGACGACCATCGTGTTGGGCTCCTTCCCCACTTCGATTT
>Ga0310786_10000863_pt1 | contig 48254 bp, 57 predicted proteins | sample AusTroGonzalo_MG_FD_203881 | JGI IMG/M metagenome (GOLD analysis project Ga0310786, IMG submission 203881) | Bovine rumen microbial communities from tropical cattle in Woodstock, Queensland, Australia - Gonzalo_03 (v2) (version 2) | ecosystem: Host-associated > Mammals > Digestive system >...
AAAAAACGATAAACAATAAAACCGATAAAAACAACAAAAAATAGTAAAAAATATCAAAAAAATTAAAATTTTTATCAAGTCTCAATGCAGCATAAAAAGGGCGATTGCAAAAAAATTTAAAAAAAATGATTAAAAATTTTAAAAAAAGTATTGACAGGTTAAAACTATTATGTTATTATAGGCTTGTCTTTTTTGAAAAAGGGGCAACTCTAAAAAGAAAAAGGCACACACAAAAACAATATTAATTCTACTTATCAATTATTATTAATTGTGTAGAAAAGCAACTTGAAAAATTGTGTTGTAGTCGGTATTTGATAACTTTATATTGTAGTAAAAGATTTATGAAGACTTAACAAGTAAATCAATAATGTAGTAATTGATAGGTTATCCTATTGCAATTAGCATTTTGAATTGATTTATACTATTAATGAATTGTAAATGTATTAACCCTACATTAATTAAAGGTGGGCTATATCTCACAAGATAACTTGTGTCTTGGCTTGGTTTAAGTAAAGTTAAAAAATGCGACTTTAAATAAGAATTAAAGTACATCTATTATTATTGGTGGCTCTAGTTGTAGGTGAGAGATTACAAGACGCAAAAAGGCGACAAAAAATAAAAATCTTGTAAAGAGTAGTAGCACGGCTCAAAAATCGGTTAAGGTTTTACATTAATGTAATAGATAGTTAGTAAATAGCGATTAGCAATAACTAACATATATCTTTATAGATATATTTAAAAGCAAGTTAAAAATATACATAATGAAATAATAAAGGGAGAGTGATTTATAATGTATATGGAAATAAGAGACAATAAAAAGATATTTTTTACAAGTGAAGAAAAACAAGATGTTATTAATAACTTATTATTCTATTGTTATGAAATAGCGACAAAAAATAAAAGTTATAGTTTAAGATACAATTATAATTATAGTGATTTACAAACAATTAAAATTATAGATAAAACTAGTACATTAAACAAAAGAGAAATAATATTCTATAATATACCTACAAAATGGGGCTTTTTAGATACTGATACAATTTTAAAATAAGAGCATTTAAAACTTGCTTTTAAATATGTCTATAATAAGTAGGCATATTTTTTCATTTTAAAGAAAAAAGATAGGAAAGGAGAGATTTTTAAAATGGAAGAAAACACACACACTTGTATAGATTGTGGGACAATTCTACAAGGGGACAATCTAGAAACTTATATGGAAAGGGGGGAGACTGTCTATCTTTGCGAAAGTTGTAGAGAACATTATATTATTTGTGACGATTGTGGCGAACTAGTACACGAAAGCAATTATTTTTATAGTGAGTTAACTGATAATTGCTATTGTCAAGATTGCTACAACGAACACTTTACGACTTGTTATGATTGCGATTGTGAACTTGAAAGAGACAATGCTTTAATAGGTGAAGACGACGACCACTACTATTGTGATAATTGTTATCACGAACATTACGCAAGTTGTACGAGTTGTGGAGAATATCACTTGATAGATAATATGATACAAGACGACTATGAATTCTATTGCGAGAATTGTAGAGACAGTGAAGAGGACGATAATATAAACATAATCAATTCTTATCATTTTAGAGATATACCGATAACATATAAATATTTGGAAAGTGAACTAAAAGAGGGTATAACTGAAAATGATTTGTTATACTTTGGAACTGAAACCGAAGTAGAAAACAAAAGAGGTTTAATATCTAACAATGAGATGGCTAAAATGATAAGAAAAGAGTTTAAAGAGTTGGAATTAGTTTTTGAACATGATGGCTCTTTGCATAATGGCTTTGAAATAATCACACAACCTATGACAATGGCATACATAAAAGAGCATAAAGACGATTTGGAAAAAATGTTTAAAATGTTAAGTAAAAATGGCTTTGCATCACACGATACAACTACTTGTGGCTTACACGTGCATTTTAGTAGAAACTACTTTGCTGATAATGAAGACAAGTATTTGCAAAAATTAACATTATTCTTTGAAACATTTAAAAGTGAATTGCAAGTGTTTTCAAGACGAGACAATTTTAGGTGGTGTAGTTTTATAAGTGATAACTATTATAGTGTTGATAGAAGATACTTAAAATCTAGTGTAATCTTAAAAGACTATGCAAAAGAACATAATAATAGCAATCATGGTGTAGCAATCAATTTGAGTAGCACAAACACAATAGAGATAAGAATATTTAAAGGAACATTAAAGTTTGAGACTTACATGGCTAGTGTAGAATTAGTCAATAATATTATAAAAAGTGTTAAGGAGAAGAAAACAAGAAAAATAAACTTTGATAATGTAGTCAATTCATACGAGACTGATTATGTTAAAGATTATTGCAACGAAAAACATATTTACAATAGTACTTACTTAAATGACGAAACAAAAAATGTGTTTAAAGAGTTGGAAGAAAAGAAAAACAAAAATAATAAAAGTATTGAACTTTGTAAAGTTGAATATGAAAGTTTACTTAAAACAATTTTAGAAACACAAAAAGCACTTATCAATAAAGTTGACAACTTTAATGACTTAAATGGCAAAATGACAATATTAAGAGATTTATATAACTTATTACAAGAAAAATCAAGAGTATTAAGAAACGATAATGATACATTTAAAGTAGACAATCAAGACTTATCAATTAACTACAAAAAATATCTAGGCAATATAGGAAATCAAGCATTGAGATATTATGAAGATTTAGTAAATAGTATTAGATATGTCTTACCTAGTGAAAGTAATGAAATGTATGAAACATTAAAGACAATTTATGATAATGCAAAAGATAATTTAGAAGATATTAAAAATCAATTAAACAATAATACAATAGTAGAGGGGGAACAATAATATGTGTATAATTGTAGCAAAAGAAAAAGGTAAACAATTACCTAGCAAAAAGATATTAGAAACTTGCTTTGACAATAATCATGATGGGGCTGGTTTAATGTATGTTAAAAATAATCAAGTTGTCATTGATAAGGGGTATATGACTTTTAAAGACTTTTATAAAAGAGTAAAAGAACTTAAAAAAGAGTTTAATAGTGATTTGACCGATAAAGCAATAGTATTTCACTTTAGAATTGGTACAAGTGGAAAAAATGATAAACAAACAACGCACCCATTTCCTATAACAAATAATGTGGAAGAGTTGAGAAAGACAAAAACGACTTGTAGTGTTGGTATGGTACATAATGGTATTATAAGTGAATATACCTATGACAAGACTTTAAGTGATACACAAACATTTATAAGAGACTATGTTAGTGTATTTAAAGAGTTAGACAAACAATTCTATAAAAACAAAAGAGTTATGGAATTATTAGAAAAACAAGCAAAAAGTAAATTATGCTTTTTAGACAATAAAGAGAATATTTATTGTTTAGGAGACTTTACGACTGATAATGGAATAAAATATAGTAATAGTACATATAAGGCAAGTAGATATTATTATAATGATACAAAAACGACTAATTATTTTAATAGTTGGGAGAATTATAGCAAAAGTAAAGATTTTAAACTAGAAGAGACTACTGAAACTGAACTTTATGATTGTTTGACTATAAGTGAGTTTATAGATACTCATGAGAACTATGAGGTTTTACAAGTTGGAGATAGATACATTTTAGACGATATATTCTATGAGGTAAATGATAATGATTATCTAATTTTAGACGACAATGATAACTTGTGGGAATATTATAGCGATTATGTATCATTAATAGGAACTAATGTTGATGTGGTAGATAATGAGACTTATTTAAAACATTTAGGTTATGAACTTATATAGAAAGTGAGGAGATAGAATATGAAACCATTAACAATTAAAGATTTATACGAAGAGTGCAAAAAACAAATGGCAAAGGGAAATGCTGATAAAGTTATAATGATAAGCGACGACGACGAGGGAAACGGCTATCATTATTTATGGTATAGTTTTAGTAATGCAAAAGAGATATTAATTAACGAATATGAAGATATGTCTTATATGTTAAGCGATAATATCTCAAAAATAGAAGATACAATGATTTTAGGTTAAGGAGGAAATATGAAGAATAATTTAAGAGTTTATGAGCCTAGTGAAAAAGCAAAAAAGAATAATGGAAAAGTAGTAATAAAATTAGAAAGTGAGGAAGAATAATGAAAGTTTATATTATAAGATATGAAGATTTATGTAGTGGCGAATATAGTAGTGGTATAAGCTATGTTTTTGATAGTATAGAAAAAGCAAGAACTATGTTAGAAGAAATTAAAAAAGATGAAATATGCAGTAGTGAAAGAGATGATATGGTAGATTTAATACACGATTTAATGTATAGTGAGGGTTTTATTATTGATTATATTAGTGATTATTCAAAATATGAAATAGTAGAAATGGAGGTAAATTAAATGTATTTAGTATATGAAAGCCTATATGGAGATTTATTAAATGAGTGTGATAGCACAAATATTATTGGACTTTATGATACAAAAGAAAAAGCAATTAAAAAGGCAAAAGAATTAATAAATAATGAATTATCTAGTGATAGTTATGTATTAGACGAAGAAAGAAACAATATTGAGGAAGATAATTATGTTAGATTTTTCTTCAATAAACAAGAAAATTGGTCTTGTTTTTATGAAATATTAATTGAGAAAGTTGAGGTGGAATAAATGAAAGATAAATTATTATGGGAATTAGAATACGATTTTAAAACTGAAATGCGTAAAAGATTAAATAAAGTTATTGAGGGTTGTACTATAAGAGAATTATTAGACATTGGTTTTAGTAATAATTATTTAAGACATAATTTTACTTATAGTTTAGGATTTAAGAGTGATGACGGAAACTATTATGATAGTGAATATAAACATACAGATAAGTTTTTTGATACAAAAGTTAAGTTTGATTATTGGGACAATGATAGTAATGGTTATACCATAGTCTATGTTAAATTAGTTAATGATGAAGATATAAAGAATTTGGAGGAAGATATATAATGAAAGATAAATATAAAGTATTTGATAAAAAATTGACTACAATGGTTTTAGAAATTGATATAACAAAGTGTGAGAAATCTTTTAAAGAAATAATGAAACTAATTCAAGCATTAGAAAATCAGGAATTAAGTGATAATGATTTAGAGGTTAAAGATATTTATTTTAAATAGTTAGGAGAATAAGTATGTATATAGTTTGTGAAAAGATATATACAAAAAGATTAGGGGAAGACTTGGAAGACGAGATTAACATTATTGATAGTGATGATATTAACGAGTTGATAAATCAAATGAAAAACAAGCAAAAGATAGATATTGCTAGAAGAACAATCTTTAATGCAATCAAAACTAAAAAACCTATATTTGATAAGTATTATATCTATAAGATTAAGGAAAAGGAGGAAGAATAATGGAAACATTAACATTAGAGGAAATAACAAATGAGATATTAGCATTTATAAGGAATAATTATGACTATGATTTTTGTGATGTATTTGAAGACGAATTACAATTTACATTAGAAGACGGAAGACACGTGAATATTTATGTTAGTTTAGAAATAGAGGAGGACTAATGGAACTTAAAAATGTTAAATTAAGAGACTATCAAGAGAAGATATTAAAAGATTTAAGTTGTGTACCAAGCATTGGACTATTTATGAAAACAGGTAGTGGTAAGACCTTAACAGGACTTGCTAGGGCTATGAGAAATGGAACGCCACACTTATTAGTTATATGTCCTCAAAAAGTTATTACTCAATGGTGGGAAGTTATAAAGAAACATACTGACTACAAGCCGATAGAGTATAGATTAAATGCAACAGCAAAAAAGAAAAATGAACTGATAGAAAATTATATTAAAGAAACTAAAAATGCTTGTGTAGTTATTAACTTTGATATTATTGGTAAAATAACTTGTCTTAATAAGTTTGTTGATGAGAATTGGACTATTATAATTGACGAGAGCCATAAGATTAAGAATATGGGTACTAGTAGAAATCCAGTTAAAGCTACAATAGGTTGCTTAAAGCTAGGGGAGAAAACTAGTCATAAGATTATCATGACAGCAACGCCTACGGAAAAAGAAAAAGGTGGTTATATTGACCTTTATAGTCAATTAAAATTTTTAGGGTATTATGACTATACGGAAACATATTTTAAAAATCAATTTTGTATAATAGACCAATTACAAGTACCAGGTATTCCGTTCCCAGTGCGTAAGATAGTTGGTTATCATATGGCTGATGTTGAAAAGTATTTAATGCCTATACTTAATGCTACTTGTAGATATTATGCACCGAAATATGGAGACTACGAGCCACAAACGATTGATATTAAAATACCTAAAGCAAAGAACTATGCAAAACTAATAAGAGAAAGAATTTATAAAGATATAACTTTTGATAATGTAAGTGCTATGCGTGTAGGTAAAAAGAGTTTGATAAGTGGTAAGATTACAGGAACTAATGAATATGGAGACAGGTTTGATTATGTTGACAATACTGAAAAAGCCGATTGGCTGGAAGAATTTTTATCTAATACTGACGAGGTTGTAAGTGTACTTTATTGTTATAATGTAGAAAAAGATATGATTGTAAATGTGTGTGAAAAATTAAAGAAAAAATATGTCATTATTAATGGAGAAACTTTAGATAAACCAGCTGAACTTAAAAAAGAGTTTGATGTGGTTATAGGACAATACAGTGCATTTAGTGAGAGCCTTGACGGTTTACAAAACAAATGTCATTTAATGGTTTTTTACAGTATGCCAGACAGTAGTTTACTTTATAAACAGTCATTAGGAAGAATTGATAGAATAGGACAAACAAAAGTACCTACATATTATAATCTAATAATGGAAGGAACTATTGACGAAAAGATTTATGAAATGCTAATGAATAAAGTTGAATTTAGTGAAAGGGATTTAAACAATCTAACAATTTAAAGGGGGTGAGATAAATGAATAATAAAATTATAGATATTCAAAACATAATTTATGAGGAAATAAAAAGACTTGATAGTATTAATGGTAAAGAAGAAATAGCAAGAGCAAATGCTATGACAAATGCGTCAACAAGTTTTATTAAATCAATTAATGTGCAACTAGCAATAATGAACGCAGCCACAAGACTTGAAAAGAAACCTGAAGATTTAGTTAAGGAGCTAGGACTATGCGAAGAAGAATAAATCCAAAGTTAAAAGACTATTGTAGCAACAATTCAAATCTAACGATTGATGAGTTGCTACCTCTAGTCAATAAAAAATTTAAAGAAAAATATACTCGTTTGAGTTTACAAAAATATCTAGTCAGAAATAAGATACCATATAAATATAAAAACGCTAATATGTCTCATAATATGTCTAAACTACCAATAGGAACTGAATATACAAAATCAGACGGTATGGTTCTAGTTAAGGTTGCTAGGAATAAATGGGAATACAAACAAAGACTTATTTACAAAGAGCATTATGGCGTGGAATTGACTGACGAAGATTATATTATATTTTTAGATAATGATAGAACTAACTTTAGCATTGATAACCTACAATGTGTATCAAGAAGAGTTGCGTCTATATTATCTAATCAACAATTAAAAAGTGACAGTGCTGATATAACAAAATTGGGAATAAGTACGGCTGAACTAATAATAAAAGTAAAGGAGGAAATATGGAAAGAGAAAAAATGTTAGAAAATAAAAGAAAATATTTTAAAAAATATTACCAAGAGCATAAAGATTATTACAAACAAAAGAGTAAAGAACAATTACAAAAGGCTGGTGGTAGTCCTTATGTGGCAAAAGTTAAAAAACTAGAAGAGGAAATCGCTAGACTTAAAGAAGAAAATTTAAAATTAAGAGAAGAAATTTCAAAAAATAGTGCATAAAATAAAAAACACGTGTTATGATTAAGGTACAAAAGGAGGGATGTGCGTGGTTAAATATGTAATTAGACCATCTAAAAGGCAAGAGCTCTTAGAACTAATTAACGAAAGATACACTGGAAATAAACGTTCTCGTGGGAAATGTGTAGTTATTTATAATAAGCCTATGACTTATACTAGATGGGCTAATTGGTTTGACTTAGATACTCTCGATGATGCTCTTATGGAAGAGGGCTACGAGGAGGTTGAGGTACCTAACGAAAATGTTTTTGACGAAACAGCAACGGAAGAAGACGTTGCAAATGCTATGAATTTTGATGTTAAAGATTTAGGAATTTAGAAAGGAAATATTATGGAAAAAGATTTAGAAAAGTGGTTGAAGTTATTTAAAGATAACTATGAAGGCAAGACTGCCGAAGCTAAAGAAGTTGCTGACTTCTTAAAGAATACATATAATGGAGCAAGTTATATTCCATGGGCTACAATGGAAAGATTTACTTATTTACAAGACCCTAGTGCTGAGTTTGGTACAATATCAAATGAAAATGGTGGACTTGTATGGACTGATAGTTTTGAAAACTATAATAAAGTTGTAGCAAAAGACGGAGCTATTAATGAAAGTCAAGCATTAGTTGTTAGTCATTTTGTAAAAGTCTTTTGTAAATTTATGGGTAAAGTGTTTGTAGAAGAATACCCAATTCAAGACCAAGATTATAGTGCATTAAAAATCTATAATCAAAACGCTGTAAACAAAGCAATCAAACGTGCTATGGCTAAGGTTGCTAGTAGAGCAACAGGTATTGGCTTAAGACTTTATGAAAATAAAGATTTACAATTTGAAGAAGAAGTTGTAGAAGAAAAGAAACCTGAGGTTAAGAAAACTACAAAGAAAGAAACTAAAAAAGAAGAACCTAAAGTTGAGGAACTTCCTACAAATCAAACAGGAGAAGAAATAACACAAGCAGTTGAAGAAACTGTAGAACCTACTGTAGAAACTGAAACTGTAGAGGTTGAATTCCCTGCTGAAGTTGTGGAATTAAAAGATTTAATTAAGAATACTGATAGAGTGAAGATGGAAAAAGTATTACAAGCATTAAATCCTGCAATACTTAAACAACATGGCTTTGTATTAAGTCCAGACTATGAGGATGTTGACTTATGTGAAAAACTAGCATCATTTAAAGATGTTAGTGTGTTTACTAAAGCAATTAAAAATATGTTAGATTAGGTGGTGAGTGTATGGGAAAACTAACTAAAGAAGAAACACAAAAACTAATTGATAGTGTAGATAAAGTAAAAGACGAAATTGAAGTTGGTTTTGTAATAACAGATAGAAGTTTCTGTTGTATAGGCGATAAGGTTTCTGTTATAGCAGCAATATCTTCTGGTATACAACAATTAGTTGATGATGGTGTTTTTAATGAATATGATGTTAAAAATACAATCAAATTTATTAAGTATAATAAGGATGAACGTAAGAAAGAACTTATTAAAGACTTTTTAAAAGCTATAAATATGAGTGAAGAAGATTTGAAAGAGGTTTTAAATGAAGAAAAATAAATTTAATAAAATATATGAGATTGGCAGTAATGCTTATTCAATTTTAAAGTTTAATGGAGATATTTTTATAGGAACTGAAACTTTTTTAAAGGTAAAAAGAAAGAAAATAAATCAAGGTTTTAAATCTATAGAATTAACTGCTCCATTAAGTATGTTATTTGATAGAGTTATTAGTGCTGAACTAGTAAAAGAAGATAAAGAATTCCCTGATATGAATAGATATGCTAAGATTGATGGGAAAGCTTTAAGAAAAGATTTAAAAGATATGTATGATAGTGCTTTAGAAAGTGAAATAGATTACATATTAAATGACTTTAAAAACTGGTGTAATAATTTTAAAGATAATAATGCTGGTATATTACCACCAGAACAAATGGAAAAAGTAATTAATACTAATAGAAATACTTTAAATGAAAACATTGAAACTATTAAGAAAAACCATAAACTAACAGCTTTAGTGTTTAAAGAACCAAGAATTACTGATAGTAAAGACTTATATACTTTAACACAATTAGAGAGATTTGAATTTCTTTATTCACAAAGAGTTGGAGCTAGTCTTAAGATTAATTACTTTTATGATTTAGACGACTTTGGTGTTGTAACTATTTATAAAGTACAAACTGTAAGAGGTTATGTAAAATCTATAGAAACATTTATATTTAATAGAGAAATAATAAATAAAATAATAGAATATATGGCTAAACATAATTTATAGGAAAGAGGAAATAATATGGTAAATACAAATTTAGATAAAAAATATACAGCTAATGCTAGAGGGGCAATTAATTATGACCCAATCCCTGAGGGAGAATATACTTTAAGAGTTAAAGAGGTTGACCCTTGGAAAGAAACTAAAAAGACAATACAAGTAATTCAAAGAGACGAAAATGGAAATGCACTTAAGGATGAAAATGGTAAGAATATTACTGAAACAGTACCTGATTGTGTATTCTATAATTGTAATGTTAAATTTGAAGTAGTCGGTGGAGAATATGAAGGTAGATTAATTTTCCACAACTTAACAACACATCCAAATATGAGTTGGTCTATTGATAATTTCTTATATGCTATTGGTATTCAAGAATTAGCTGCTAGTGAAATTCAAGAAAAAACTAAAGGTGCTATGTGTTATGGTAATGTAAGTATTGATACATACACTAAGACAACTCAAAATAAAGAAACTGGAATTGATGAAGAAGTTGAAAGAAAAGTAAATAGAGTAAAATCTTTAAAACCTTTAATGACCCCTCAAACTAATAGTGAAACAAATGACCTTTCTAACCTAGGCATCTAGTGGAATACTTCAAAAAGTATTTCAGTGATGTAGATAACTGGAACTATGAGGAGGTAAAAGTACTTTGTCCTTTTCATAATGACACCAGACCTTCTGCATCAATAAACACTGAGAAATCATTGTTTCACTGCTTTGTCTGTGATATAGGGTATAACGAAGAGCAGTTTATTGCTAGAATTAATAATATATCAAAAACCGATGCAATAAAATTACTTGATAAATATGGAAACATAGACGATAAATGGGAGACACAACAAGGTATGTTGTGGGCAGACGAAGAATTTTTGAACAAAGTAAAAAACCTAGGCTTAAGTATAGAGACTATAGAAGAAATGTGTCTAGGTTTAGTTAAAGACCAAAATAATATAACAAGAAAATTTCTTGGAATTCCTGTTTATTATAATAATATGTTGGTTGATGTAAGAAAGTATAATCTTTTAAGATATGACAATCAGCCCAAAATGAAATCAGAAGATGGTGCGTTAGTTGGTTGGCTAATACCTTATGATAAATTTTTAAGTAGCGATAATACTTGCTATTTATTTGAAGGTGAAAAAGATATGTTAATGGCAAGAGAATTAGGTATTAATGCTTATACACTAACTGGTGGAGCAGGAGCCAAACCTAATGAATATGTCATTGACGCATTTAAAAATAAAGATATTGTAGTATGTTATGATAATGACGATGCTGGTCGTAAAGGTATGATAGACCTTTATAAAAATGTAAAAGGCATCGTTAAGAGCATAAAATATATCAATATCGGAGACGTGGTAAAAGAAACTAAAGAAGACTTTTATGATTATATACAAAAATATAATGGAAATATAATAGAGTTTTATACTTTAGAGAAACATGAATTTAAAATTGACGAAGAAGAAAAACAAAACGTAACAATTAAATATGCTTTAAATAATAATATATTAAAAAGAGATTTAAAAAGTATTATAACAGTAACAAGTGAGTTCGCAGACCCATACTCAGTGCCTACAATAATTGAAGCTGAGAAAATAAAAGATGCTGGTACCAAATTAGATACTATGTTTGAGGGGGAGAAAAGGTATTGGTACTTAGAGAAATCTAATATGAACGAGATGCTAGAACTCATTGAGGTAAATGCTAAAAATGTTGAGGTAAGTAGTAAGGCTAAGTCCTTTATGGGTATTAGTTCTAGAGAGCCTTTTGTTGAAATGAGATATAAAGATGCAAAGACTGTGTTTAAATCTATTATCTCTGATAAAGACAATGATGGTTCGAGTACAAACCTAGATATTTATAGTTTTACAAAACTAAATGTTGGAGAACAGTATGAAATAGAATATAAAATATACCCACATCCAACAAAAAACCAAAAGTTAATCGCTGTTGCTAGTGGTGTGAAACCAATTCACAATAACGATGACTACAAATTAGATAAAGAAAAATTAAATACGTTTATAAAGGAAGGAACTGTTGCTGAGAAACTAGATTATCTATACCAAAGTGCTAAACATCATATCGCCAAACATTTAAACTTTGATATATGGTTAATGACTGATTTAGTTTTTAATAGTATATTAGACTTTAAATATGAAGAGGTTATGCGTGGAGCTTTGGATGTATTTTTCTTAGGAGATACACAAGTTGGTAAGTCTGAAACAACAAGTAAAATGACTGAACTATATAACTTTGGACACTTCTTATCACTTAAGACATCTACAACAGTTGGACTTATTGGTGGTTCTAGTAAGGTTGATGGAGCCTTTTGTAATACAATAGGTTCTATACCTAGACAACATAAAAGACTTGCAATACTAGAAGAGTTTAGTGGTGCAAGACCTGACTTTATAAAGACTATGACGGACATACGTTCTAGTAATGAACTTAGAATATCAAGAGTTAGTGGAGAGTTAATTGTTCCTTGTAAATTGCGTATGATAACAATTAGTAATCCAATCAATGACGAAAATGGTAATCCTAGGTTCTTAAATACTTTCCCTAATGGGGTAATGCCTATTATGGAACTTATAAAAAGTGCTGAAGATGTTGCAAGGTATGATGGCTTTCTATTAATACCTAAAGTAGAGAAAAGATTTAATCCATTTGCTGTAAATCTAAGTGGCGAACCTATACCTAAAGAGTGCTATGAAGAGAAAGCAAGATGGGTAGTAACTAGAGGGGTTGAAAATGTTATCTTTGCTGAAGGTGTAGAGAGTTATATTTGGGAGAAAGCAGAAGAACTAAATAAAATGTTTGAGTGTAATTTCCCATTATTCGCAACAACAACAAGCAAAAAGTTAGCAAGATTTTGTGTAGCATTAGCAAGTTTAATAATGAGTGTTGACGAAAGTTTTGAAAATATAATTGTTAATAAAGATGTAGTAGATTTTATAGTTAGTTATTTAATAAAAATATATACAAGTCCAGTATTCAAACTAGATGTATATGCTAAAGAATATAGGTCTTATAGTGAATATACTGACGAAGATATTAAAAATCTACAAAGTATTTATTCTAACAATTCAACATTTATTGACTTCTTATCTACACAAAGCAGAACAAGTAGGGGTAATCTATTAAGTATTAGTGGCATTGAGAGTAGTAAATTCTCTATTCTATTTAATAAGATGGTACATTATAAGTTTATAAGAATAAACACTGATAATGTTTACCCTACTGATAAGTTTAGAAAGGTTTATAACCTAATAAATAAAGACTTTAAAACTGACATAGGAAATAAAGTAGAGAACTCTGTTGGTGTAGAGTTTATAAATGATTTAGTTTAGGAGGTGTAGCATGGCAAAAGTTAAGATAACAAAAGAATTATTAGAGAAGTATAAAAGACATCCAAGAATATTAGAGATACGTCTAATACTTCTCTTTGATTTATTCACAAAAGAATTTGGTTTTGGTGGAGCTAAAGAAATATTTTTTGGTCTCTGTAAAGGACTACGAAGAAATGAGGATGTTCTAGATATGATTATCAATAGACGTTTTGATATTAAAAGAGCATCAAAAACGAGCGTATATAAATGGAGACAAGAAGTAATGTTTATGGGCATGTGTTATGGCGAAACACCATATAAGATAGCAAAAGATTATCTTATGATAGATGTATCTAATATGTATAAAGAAAATTCTTTTTGTAACCCAAATGATTTTTTAACTGACGAGTGGTTAAGAAAATTAGATGACGAAGTATTTATTGCTGGTGGAGAAATGTATCGTTATGAAGTAAGTGCTTTCCTAGATGTCATAGATGGTATGACTAACGTACTCGTAAGGTGGCAACCAAAAGGAGGTACCGATTATGTATCTACATCAGAAACTTAAATATAAATACAAACATATAGACAATCTTGTTGATTTAACACAGGCTCTAAATCTAGATATAATACCTAATTATATTGGATGGGATACAGAAACAACAGGTCTTAATATTATAACTGATAAACCATTTTTAGTTTCATTTGGATGGTCTGACCACGGAGATAATCGTGTATACACATTTGATTACAATCCAGAAATGTTTAATTCCTTAGTTAATTTTTGTAGATTAAATAACGTACCTATGTTTGCACACAACGCAAAGTTCGATTTTCATATGGTACATAACGGTGGTTCACCTATTCCAGAGGATGTTGTACTTTATGATAGTATTACTGTCGCTAGGCTAACTGAAAATGCTGACGAAAGAATTAGTATGAGTTTAGAGAGTTTAGGAACTAGATACATTGATGATGAGGCTAAGTTTGCTGGACATATTATTAAAGATATTATTCATAAGATAGACAAAGAGACTAGAGATAATTTAAAAGAGTTGATTGCTAATGAGTTTCCTAACGATGGCTTTACTACAATAACTAAAGATGGTAAGGTTAAGTCTACTGGTAAGTTTACTAAACTTATGGAAGACTATGAAAAGACTAGAACACATTGGGTAAACGATGATAACCCATACTTTCAATTCTTAGATAAGAACTTTAAAAGAGCAAACTATAAGGATGTATATGATAGAGAACCAGACCTTATGAGAAACTATGCTGCTGACGATATAGTTATTATGCTAGAGTATCTAAAGAAGGCTCTGCCTGTTCTTAAAGAAGTTGATAAAGACTTTAGGGTTCTTAAAAGAGAAGGCAAACTTATTCATGCTGTGGCTTGTATGGAAAATACAGGTTTCAAAGTTGATGTGGATTATATATTAGAAAGTCGTAAAAAGGTCGTAGCATATAGAGAGTTGTTATACTTAGAACTCTATATCTATACTGGTAAACAATTCTCTGTAGGACAACACAACGAAATCAAAAAATTATTACTAACTAAATATAAAATTAAAACAGAAAAAGCTGATGAAAAGGCTCTTAAATATATTATAGAAAACGCTACAGACGAAGATGTTAAACTTGTATGTAAAAACATACTAGAGTTAAGAACATTAGACAAGTGGTTATCTACATATATAGATGGTAAATTAAATGCTGTTGTTAATGGTAGAATATACACTGATATAAATAATAATGGTGCTGTATCTGGTAGAGTTAGTTGTGACATGCAACAACAACCTAAAGAGGGTTTATATGACAGAGATGGTAATGAACTGTTCCACCCTAGAAGAGCATTTGTTTGTGATGAAGGTTACAAATTATTCTTCATAGATGAAAGCCAAATGGAACTTAGAATACAGGCTCAGTACACAATACTATATGGACAAGAACCTGATATGAGTTTATGTAGAGCCTACATGCCATATAAATGTTATAATGATGTATCAACTTTATTTGACTATAAAAATCCTGAGCATCTAAAACATTTTGAAGAAAAGAAATGGTATGAACTAGGTACAGGCAAAGAGTGGGAACCAACAGACTTACATAGTGAGACAACTAAACATGCTTTCCCAGATGTTGACCCTAATAGTGATGAGTTTAAAAAGAAGAGAAAATTAGGAAAGAGATGTAACTTTCTTAAGGTATATCAAGGGGGTGTACAAGCACTTAAAGATAGTCTAGACGTTAGCGATGAAGTAGCTATAGCATTAGATGCTGCGTTTTACAAAGCCTTCCCTAGAATTAAAGACTATCAAGACTGGGTAAATGACCAGTTATCCACATATGGTTATGTGGAAAACTTATATGGTAGAAGATACTATATGGAAGATAGTAGGCAATTCTATAAAGGATGCAATTATTTAATCCAAGGTAGCTGTGCTGATATGGTTAAGACCTTTGAGATAAATATTTATAACTTTATAAAAGATAACAAACTAGGTATTAAGATGGTTCTACCAATCCACGATGAACTTATATTCCTAGTACCTAAAGGCGAAGAGAAATATGTTAAAGATTTAAAACATATTATGGAAGATACACTAGATGTTGTTAAGAATATACCAATGAGAGCTGAGGTGGAAATGTCAGAAACCTCTTGGCGAGATAAGAAAGGTTATGAATAATGGGCAAAGACAGGGAAAAAGAAATTAAATATTTAATATATTTAAAAAGTGAACTAATCAGACAAACTAAAAAAGAAATAAAAGAACTACAAAAAGAAAGAGACAGTATTAAAGGATATGAAAAGGTAAAAAAGGATAAGTATGGAAAAAGTTTATAAGTGTTGTATCTGTCATGGTATATTAAAAGACGAAAAACCTATAAGATTATTAAAACAAATTTATAAAGCTGGTAAATATAATCAATTTTATGGTGTAGAAAAGTATGATTTGTGTTATGATTGTTATAGGAAGTTTAACCATTGGATACAAAAACATAAGGAGGAATAATGAAAGTAACAATTATAATCCCTGTTTACAATCAAGAAGAATTATTATTAAGAGCTTTAGATAGTATACCAAGACGACAAGATATAGAAGTAATAGTTATAGATGATAGTTCAACAGATAAAACATGGGATAATCTTATTAATTATAGTGAAAATAATCCTGACTTAAATATAGTTTGTTTATTTAATACTGAAAATAAAGGTGTTGGTTACACTGTTAATAAAGGTTATGACCAAGCTATAGGAGATTATGTAGTTCTTCTTGGAAGTGATGATTATTTTTATACAGATAAATTTGAAAATGCAATTAATGAATTAGACGGAACAGATTTAATTTACTTTGATTTACAAATAAATAATGGAGATATTTGGAGAGTTACAGAAGAAAGTAAACATAGATTATGTGGTAGTGTTAAATTTATGAGAAGAAAATTTATAGGAAAAACAAGATGTCCAGAAATAAGATACGCAGAAGATGCTGCATTTTATAAAATGTTATTAGATAAAAAACCTACTGAAAAATTTTTAAATGATGCAATTAAACATTATAATTTTCCTAGAGTTGGAAGTTTATCCAACCTAGTTACTAAATAATAAGGGTGGTGATATTATGGAAGAACAAACAGTTACATGTACAGACTGTGGCAATACAGATACTATTGTTGTAGAAGATAGTACTGCTGATAACACAATAACTTGCCCTAATTGTGGAGGAGAAGAGAATTAATGTTAGAAAGTAAAATACAAAAAAGTATTATAAAATACTTAAAAGATAAAAGGGTGTATCATTTTAGATTTCAAGCTCAAGTAAATCTTAATGGTTTACCTGATATAATTGCGTTATATAAAGGTTATTTTATAGGTTTAGAACTTAAAAGACCTGGAGGTAAACCTACAGGTCTACAACTTAAAAAAATAGAAGCAATAAATGAAAATGGTGGCATAGGTTTAGTAGTAGATAACATTAAAGATGTTAAATTAATAATAAACTTAATAGATTTATACTGTGGTTATAAAGGAGAGACTATATTAAGTTTTTATAATAAAGATAGGTGTGCGTATGAAGATAGTGAGCAAACTAAGAAATGATTGTTATGATATAATTAATAAAATACTTAAAAAAGGTGAAATAGATAAAGAAAATCTTATGTTAGCCTTATCTTTTCGTATGAATATACCTATAGAAAATTGTAAAATAAGTAAATTTGATGAAGAAATGTGTAAAAAATGTTTAAAAATGTTAGAAAAAATGTTATAAATAGTGCATAGAATAGAAAACACGTGTTATAATACACTTAAAGAAAGGAGATGTACACACAATGAAAGAACGCTTTTATGTGGTGGCTAGTGCATTAGCGAGTTATATGGGTGTTGGTTTCAATACTGTTGATGAACAATTAGAAATAGACCTAGGACACATTGAAAAAGAATTTGATGATGCAGCTCAAGAACGTATGGACTTAGGGAACTGTATGGAAGAAGGCTGTCTTAACTTCTTTGAGAAAAAACTAGGTATTATAATTGATGAAAGAAATAGTGAATATAAGTATGCTGTAAATGGTTTACTAATGTGTAAAAGAGACGGTAGAACATTTATAGATGGGGTAGAAACAGGTGTAGAAAATAAATATTCTAATAGTTCTAGTGAGTGCTTTACTGATAGTTTTGGGTACGAGTTACAATGTCAAGCATACATGATGGCTTGGGGTTTAGACCAATGGTTATTATGTGGTATGTGGCAAGGTAAACCTAAAATGAAATTAATAAAAGCAAACAAAGAACTACAAAAAGATATAGAAGAATTAGTAACTAAGGTTGCAGCAATTCTAACTGGTATTGCATCTAAAGACGATTACCCTTGGGAAATCGTAGAAAAATATTCTAAACAAAATCCTATTAAATCTTTAGAAGACCCAGACTTAGAAGACTACGATAAAGAATTATTACATAGAATTGGTGAACTTAAAGATGAAATATCTATGAGTAAAAAAGAATTAGACGAGTTAGAAACTTATGCTAAAACACACTTTGCTGATAGTACTTATAAGGACGCTGATTATAAATATGTTATATCTACCTCAACAAGAAAAGGTGATATTGATAAAGATAGATTATCAATAGAACACCCTGATATAGATATAGAAAGTTATCGTAAACCTAGTACAAGTTATCAAACATTAAGAGTAACTTCTGTTAAACATAAAGCTGCTTAATTAGCAGTCTAGAGTAGGTTATAGAAACCTCCTATACCTACTCTATAGTGTTAATTAGGCATCACCTTCTTTCTTTAAAAACTTACAGTTGCTAATGATTGTTATATCTTTCAAGTGTTTTTTGTTGTGTGTACCTACTTAATAAGATTTATTAAACAATATTTTTATTCTGAATTTACTACTATTATCTAAGTGCTAGAGTTTGGTTGTAAGTGAGTTTGTAGCACTAAAAAAGAGCCTTCCTATCTTTGGCTCTTTTTATTTATTCTATTCCATACTTATTAAATATAGCCTCAAGACCTTCAATAGTCTTGTTTTTATTTGCTTTTTTAAGTTCTGTAATAGTTGGTATATTTTTTCCTTTTTGTCTATACTGTTTTATGATGTTTTGAAGTATGCTTATTTCATCATACATCCTATATAATTCATCATTATTAACATTATTTTTCATTGTTACAGTATTTTCTAAACCTTGACCTATACTACTAATTAAATTTTGATTATTTTCTAAAGCACTTTTAGTGCCTTCATATAATCTTACAGCGTTCTTTATTGGAACATCTAAACCAGAAAAGTCACTTAATAACTTCTCAATTCTCTTAGACATAAATGGTATGTTTTTACTTTTTTCTCCAGGGAAACTTTCTATTTCGTTGCCAGTAAATGTATCCTTATTAAGTATTTGCTCAAAAGGACTTTTAATAGCTGGTGTTGTCATACCAACAAGTTCTTGTAATGGGTTATCAGCCATTTCTAATAGCTGTCCAAATGGAAGTGATGCTCTAAGTATTCTATAGTTACCATTTTTATCTAACCCAGGAATTGGTATGTACATACTATTCTTAATAAAGTCAGACATATTTTCTTCTTTACCGTCTGTAGCAAGATTTCTTAATCCTTTCATACCCTTTATAAGTTGGTTATACTTTGTACCATTTTGCCCCATATTAGTTATATGATAAATTAAATTGTTCTTAGCATAGGTATAGAAAGGTATAATCTTTTTAATTTTATTTCTTTCAAATGAAGTAAGCATATCTGGGTCAAACATAACTCTAGCTATAGCTTCTCTAGTGTCCTTAACACCAAGTCTACTTATATAAGTTGGGTCTTCTAAAGATTTAAGCATTACCATAAGACGAGCAGACTTATCCATTTCTATGTTTGCTAAGTTATTAAGATAAGGAATACCATTTGTAACAATGTCTTTACCTTTTAATTTTCTACCTTGTTTAAATAATTCTTTAAACTCATCAGGAAGTTCTTGTAACTTTAAAGCAGACTGGTCAAATCCCATGCTTCTATATAGCTCCCAAAAATTAGCTATTGTTTCAGCATGAGTATCTAATGTTTGACCTGCAGCCTTAGCTATATAATATTTCTCACCGTTTTGCATTATATCTAAAACTGTTTGACCATATCTTGCTTGGTCAGCAACACTTATTCCACTTAATGCAAGGTTAGAACTATTACCTAGTAAGTTGTTAAGCAAGAAAGTTGGAGATGCAGTTTTCCATTTTTTAAATGTGTTCATATATTTATTATATAATCCAGATAAACCAGTGTAAGCATCTCTTTTTGATACGATTTCAAACATATCTATAATATCAGTATCTAAAGCGATTTGTCCTTTATATTTTTCAATACTCTTAATAAGGTCACCCATACCACTTTCAAGACCGATTTGTGTATTCATCGCTTGATACTTTTTCAATGTGCTTAATAGTTCTTCTTTAGGTATTTCTTTAAATCCTTTAGGAATTTTAGTATCAATATTTTTACTTAAGAATTTAATACCAGCATTTTCTTGTAAATCATTAAGTTTCTTAGTTAAATCCTTTATTTCAATAGGGTCACCTATAACTTTAGCATTTGCAAGAGCTTCTTGTGTTTTCATTATCTCATTTGTATTACCAAATGTTTCAGATACTAATATTTTATTAGCCATATTAGTGTTTTTAACAACATTAGATAAACCATTAGGTTCTAAATATCTATTAGTTATAGCCTTAATATAATTGTCTTCCATAAATTTAGCATTACTCTTTTTAAATGCTAATAATTTTGGGTCTAAATCTAGGTTATCAGTTTTATCTAAGACTTCTCTTACATAGTTATTAACTTCATCTACAGAACCAAGTCTAGTTCTTTCACTAAGTAATCTAGCACTACCTCTAGTAGTTCTTTTATCTATTAATTGATTAAAACTATCAACGATTTCCTGTCCTTCTTTTGTTAAAGTATGAGGAACATAACCTGCGTTACTTAAGATGTCATATTTATCAGACAATCTACTTCCCATATTCTTATCAAGAGCTTTATTTAAGTCATCAATAAGTCCACTTTTAGTTGAAGTACCACCAGTTTTTTTAGCATCAAGAAGTATCTCATCTAAAATATCATTTCCAGTATTTGTTTGTTTCCAAGCAGTTCCTAAAGTGTTATCAACTAAATATCTATAATTATCATCATTAACATATTTATCAACAAGATTTTTAAGATAGTTTAATTGGTCATCTGTATAATGTATATCGAGCTTTGTACTGTTCTTAGCTAACTTATCTGTAAGCTCTGCTATCTCATCTGCATCACCACCTAATGCTGTAGCTGCATCTAATTGGTCTCTTAATTTATAAACTAAGTCTTCGTGCATTGGTTTAATAGCAACTTTACCACTAGTCCAGTCTTTACCTAAAACTACTTTACCCGTTTTCTCATTAACACCAACAGATAAGTCAAGCATTTTTAATTGGTCTGCTGGAACATCTACTTTAGCCATATTATTTAAAGCTTCAATAACTTCTGGATATGCCTCAAGTGTACCATCTTTAGCAGCTTTTAATATTCTTTCGTTAGAATACACCCTATCCATATTACTTTCAAAAAATGTAGTCAATCCTCTAGCAACATCATCTATGTTCTCACCAGAACTTTTAGCATAGTCAGCTATCATTTTTTGTGCCTTACTAGTCATTATAGAGCTGTCGATACGTGCTGTATCCTTAGCTAACTCTTGACTACGACCAGTAAGTATAGCATTAAGATAATGTTGAGGAACTTTAAACATACGAGATATATCGTTTTTAATTTGTTTATATTGTTCTAGTCTACCTATAAGCTTAGTAGAAACATCTTCACCTGTTCCTATTGCAGTCTTAACTAAATCAGCAGCTCGTTTAGCTTCTGGATTAATATACTTGAATTTGGTCACATTACCAGCAGCATCAGCAATACCAAGAGCTTCATCAGCTTTAGTAAGTGCTTTTTCTATACCTTTATCTGCAAGTTTAGCTGTACCTTTTATACCTTTTGTAATACCACCCATAACTAAATCAGTACCAGTTCTAAGGTTTTTAGCAGCTTGACCTACACTAGCACCAGCCTTTAAGGCATCGTCAAATTTACTAAAACCTGCAAGAGGTATTAAATCCATAGGGTCTAAAAGTACATCACCAGCAAAACCTAAAACATCTGCTGCATCTAGTTTTCCTTCCCTGTCTGTCATACCATAGTTCTTAAGTATGTCTTTAAATTGAACATCTTGTTTACCTGAAAGACCTTCCCACGCAGCAGTACCAATTTCTTTACCTTCTTGTCCTGCCTTCCAAGCATTAAAGATTGCTTGTTGTGGTCTATTTATAAGTTCAAATAAATCAAAAATAAAGTTCTGGTCCTTTTCAAGATTAAGTGCTCTTTCAATAGGGTTTCTAGTATCAAGTGCTTTATCAGCGTCAATACCACTGGCGTCTAACCTAGCTTTATAATTACTTAAACTTTTCTTAGTACTATTATTTTTATTATCTCCATAAAGTATCTTTTTATATTCACTATATTTATCAGACTTTGATGCCAAGTTAATCACCTAACCTTTCTTATTCATTATTAAATAATAAATCATATAAATCTGTGTAAGATAAGCTATCGCTTTCTTTATTAAGATTATTTATTTTACGTTGTCTTTCATTATAAACAATTGTTGGAATATTTGGAACATTAGAGTAAACAGTAGCTTTATCATTTATTAATTTATTTAATCCTGCACCTAAAAGGTTATCCAAAATGCCCATAGAAGTACCAGATGTTCCAAATAAATCTGACCATCTTAAATTTTCAGGTCTCCACCAGTCACTATTTTTTAGTTTTTCATTAGCAACACCAAGTGCATAAGCTCTACCAGCCTTCTCAGCTTTCTTATTATTATTTTTATAAGCTTCAAGAGCTTGTTCACCAACATCAGATGGAACATCTAAATATATAGCCATATATTTTACTTTATCATCATCAGACATCTCTGTATTAGCGAGAGTATCAAATATTAATTTACGACGTTCAAACTCATCTTCTTCCTCTTGAGCCTTTTTACTAGCTGAACTTGCTGATAAACTAGCATTAGCTAAAGCATTTGATAACTCTCTGCTTTCTGCATTACTTGCAATATTTGCTAATGTATTAGCATAACCTTGTAGATTTTCTTGTTCTGCTCCTGTAATATTACCAAGAGCTTTAGCAAGATTTTGATTAAGCTTATTTTCTTTATTAGCCATACCTTCAATAGTACCTTCAAGTGCATCTAAATAACTAGTATTAGTATTAATTATTTTAGATAGTGCGTCTGTTATTTCTTGACCTCTAGCTGTTGTATCAGCTCCTGCATATTTTTGTGCTATACCACTTCCTATTAAACCTCTATTTGATAGGCTTTCAAGAGCTGTATTATTTCTAAGATAGCTGTTTTCAGCAGCATCTGCTAAACTATCATGATAATTAGTCCTAGCCGTTTTAAGATTACGATTTAACTTATCCATATAAATTGTAAAATCGTTTTGCAATTTATCCCAATTAGTTCTATAAGAGGACAACGTAGCATCTCTTTGTGGTTCATATTGGTCTGTATTCCAATTTCCAATTAGATTTTCTGCATATTTTCTATATGATGCCATTAGTTACTACCTCCTTTAGTTCTATTTCTATATTCCCTATATCTTTTATCAAACTCATCTGCTAACCAACCAAGTACTGGATTTGTACCATAAAGACCAAAAATTCCAGTTTTTGTAATAGCACGACCTATAGGGTTTTCTGTCATATAATCTAAAAAATTATTTTGACTTTCTGCTTTCGCAGCAGCCTTAGCTTCTTCCTGTTTTTGTGTAGCAATTACTGGTGTATATACACCTATTCTATTAAGAGCATCTAAAACTTCATCGTCTGTTGCATCAGGATACCACTGTTTATAAACTTGTATAGCTTTAGCATAATTTGAAGCATATTCACTAGCACTTGGGTCTCCAGCAGCTTTAGCAACTTCACCAAGTATATACTGTTCTTTAGCATCCTTAGCTGCAGCCTTTTGTTGTGCTAGTGCCTTTTGTTGTAAAGCTAACTGAGCCTTAGCATTTGCATTACTATCCCATCTACTTTGTATTTGTTCTGCAAGTGAAGCCACTCTAGCATTATAATCATTTTCACTAGCTTGTTGTCTAGCACCTATATCAGCAAGTACTGCATCATATGTATCTTTAGCTGTTCTTTTATTTATATCATAGTTTAACTCACCAGCTTTAATTGTTGCATCTGTTTCATCCATACCACTGTAAAAAGTATTAGCCATATTAGACAACTCATTACCAACTTTCATACGGTTTACAACACTTCCTAAATTAGATAAACCTGTACCCTTTAATACTCTAGACCTAGTAGGCGTTAAAAGTCTTTGATTTGAATAATAAGTATCAGCAGCACCAGCCCTACCTGAAGTAAAGTCTCTATTTAGCTCTTGTCTATTAGCATTAATAGTATTCATTAACGTATCATATTCGTTTTTCATACTTTGTAATGCTGTATCATAAGTACTTTGAGCTATAGCTCTTTCTTTATCATACCCAGCATAATTGACATAATTTTTTATATCACCTAAATCTGCTTGGGCTTGTTCTTTAGCCGTAGCCATAAAGACCACCTTACCTTTCATTAAATTTCTCACTTAAATTATAACATAAAAAAAGAGATAATTAAATCTCTTTTTGCTCTACAACCCACGCATCTTCAACAATTCTTTTACGACAATCAAAACTATCATAAATCACACCATATACTGAACAAGTAATATGACCATCCATAGTTATAAGAAGTATCTTATCTGGATACTCACCAGCGACTTCACCAACAGTATATGAAAGATACGGAACTCTATCGTAGTTCATATCAAGATAACCTCTAATAAAGCGTTTATCATCCATCATATTACCTTCTGCTTGTGCTAAGTCACTTAACTTATCGTAAGCCTCATCCCAACTTATATGCTCTGCCAGGCTGATAGCCCTAACTGTACAATCGTTCACGAAGTTGCCAAGACTGTTTGCATTATAAAATTTATACACTACATTTCACTCATTTTCTTAGCATATCTTTTAATTAATGCTCTTTCATCTTGGGTGTCTGCCTCACGTTCTAACATAGACATAAATTCACAAACACTTTCAAGCATAAACTCTAAGTTTCTCATTTCGTCTTCCTTAGCACCATAGTTTCCACCACGATTGTATTCTTCACGACTGGCTTCATATCTACCATAATGTTCAGCTGCTCTGTCTAAATGGTCATACCCTCTATACTTAGTGTCATATCCTCTACGACCATAGCTATCTCTACCATAGTTATCTCTACCATAATTACTATATCTCATGCTCTCATCCTCCTTTGCTAGATGTCTTATTTTACTTAATTTATATAAGTGCATCAAATTATTAGGGTTAATCCCTTGATTTAATATTTCTTTTATTTTTGTCTCCGTTTTCTCGATAATCTCTTGTTCCACGTTAATCACTTCCTTTCTCTTAATATTAGCAATATTTCATCGTTTTGTTCTATTATCTTCTTTAAGTATTTTTCGTCTTGATTTTGCAATTCTCTCATTAAGTCCTTATTGTTGTAATCTTGCAACAAAATAATGAGGCTTATTGCCTGTAAAATTAGACCTGTAATATCTATTGAGTTATTACGCATATCTACGAATAATTATATTAGCGTTCTTAACAATAGGTATTTGAGTATCTGTAACAGTCTCATCATAGACAACAGTAGGTAAGCTATTAATAGTAACTGTAACACTGCCACGTCCACAAACTCTTATGTACTTCTTTATAGAAATGTTTTCATAATCACCTGCTGCAGCAATAACTGTATTAGCTTCACCACCGTTTAGTTTTACACCATCAGTAAAGATACCAAACGCTATAGCACCAGCCGTAGCACTCGTCACATTGGCATTAAAATCTATTTCATATAAACCACCAGCAACTAAATTAAATTGTGCTGAACCTTCATTATGATTTAACCAACCATTAAAACAATTAGCACTAGCAGTTCTCACGTCAGTATCTGCGAAAGTTATTGGTGATGTGTTAGATGTCAAGACTAATTCTTGTTCTTGTACACTTTGTATCATATACTTCTCCTTTCCATAAATAAAAGAGAATAAGCCCTTGCCTATTCTCGAATTAGCAAGTTCTCTATTGAGATTGTCCTAAGACATTATGCTATACTATAGTATTTCCAAAAAAGCCGTTTCCATAAAACCCATTACCATAGAAACCTATTCCTGTATAAGGACTAGATACTGGATATGCAGGTACTGGATAAGGTCTTACTTGGTTTACGATGCTTGTTCCTATACCATTTGCAGTAATGGTATTTTTTAAATCATTAACTTGACTTCTTAAATCATCAATGGTATTTTGATTTAGAACATCTAATATTTTTTGGGTGTTCTCAATTCCTTGTGCTCTTAAAGTACAGCAACACTCATCCATTTTAGATTGGTTTTGTAATGCTGTAGTTAATAAATTAGTGTTCAACTCATTAGTTTGTTGTAATAAATCCCTTTGAGTTTGACACGCACTTAGTTGTCCAGCATAACGGTTTTCTAATACATCAGAACGTAAGTTACAAATATTTGTAGCAGTATCTGAGAAACCGTTAGCAATTAAATTGCTTTGATTTTGGAAACCTCCTGTTACATCTCTTTGTGTAAATTCACTAGATATGTAATCTGTAGTTGCTAGGTTGTTTCCACCCCAACCACCGAAGCCTCCGAAATTTCCGTTCCCAAATAAGATTGCAATCAAGATTAATGCCCATAGTCCATCGCCTCCAAAGAAGCCATTACCGTAGCCATAGCCATTATTAGTTGCTAAATCTACTGTCGGTTGAATTCCGTTCATTATCTCACCACCTTTCTATGCAAATATTTATATCAACGCTATGCGTAGATATTTTATTTAATAACTTGATTAATAATGTTATCTGGTATACCAAATGACTTGGCAATACCCTTGATATTTTGCATTTGTTGTGGGGTGTAATTACTCGTTATTTGACTAAATAGTTCTGCAGGGTTGTTATTCTTATTAACCCACTCTGTAAACTGGTTAAATGCTTGTGGGTTATTAGCTCTTAACCTCTGTTGTAGGTTGTTCGTTAGTACTTGTATTGCTTGGTTCATAATCTTTTCCTTTCTTTAATTCTTCTATTTCTGCTTTTAGACTTTCTATGAGGATGTCTTTATCATCCTTCTTAATCAACTCTGTAAGTTCATAAGTCTTTATATCTCCCTTTGGTGTTTTTATCCACATCTGAGACATATCATTAGTAAAGAAGGGTGTCGTTGCAAAGACTAATTCCTTTTCTACATCATTTAAAGTTTCAGCAAACCTAATTCCAGAATTATTTGGTGATATTTGGAAGTTCTGAGTTAAGTTAGTAGGCTGCATATTAGATTGAAGTTGTCCTCTAAGATTTTCAAGGTCTTTAATTTGGTTATTAATTCTGTCTAAAGTACCTTGCTGTGAATATTGAGGCATATATCCATACATAAAAACATCTCCTTTGTTAAGACTGTATTCTAAAATTAACATAGTATACTAAAGTATAAATTTAGTCAAAATAAAAAGAGCTAAATTATTAGCTCCTTTAACTTATCATTTACATTACGTTTACGTTTCTTTACATTTTCAACAGAATAAAAAGTTAATGTAGCAACTTTAACCTCACTATAACCATCAACATAATACAGTTTACATATCTTATAATCTATAGGTTCAGCACCTATTCTATCTAATTTACTATTAAGTTCTTCTTCACTCATCCCTCTATAGAGAGGCTTTTTATTTGTTTTAACAAGTTTAGATGTAAACCACGCAAGTAAAATACCTAGAATTATTGATATTAACATAGATATACTAATAGGTATTGTTATCCTATTAAGACAATAGTATGCAAGATTAGATATTATAAAACAATGAAAAGCGTTCCTTAAATGAAATGGTTTACCAAATGATTTCTTATTTATCCAGAAAGATGTTAAGATAAATATACACTCTATAAAAGTGCCATTTAATTTGGCTACCAAGAACACACAGAACAAAGTAAACATATTCCATATAAACAATAAAATTAAATATATAATTGTTTCAAATCTTTCCTTTTTATTAGTCTTTGAATAGTTTATTTGAAAGTTTCTTAGCTGCTGCTTTAATAAAGTTAGTTTCTGCAAAAATGAACCAACTACCACCTGGAATACCCCACATAATTTAACATCTCCTTTCATAAAATATAATTTATATGCCATCACCATTAGTACTAAATAATCTATATTCATTATAAAATTTATTGATGGTGATGTAATATAAGCTATTGAATATCTATATCTTGTAAGTGTAGATATTGCTTGAAACAAGAAGCTTAAGAGCATAACAACAATAAATCTTTTTATACTGATATTCTTCTTATTTATTTTAGCATAACACATCACTAGTATAAATAAGTATAAAAGTTCTCCAACAGCTCCTAGACTATACACCATCAATCTTTTCTTTAAACCAAATTGAAAAGCAAATGTAAATAGTGCAGAACATAATGTTAATTTATAACACTTTTCCTTAACTATAATAGATGTCATTATATGTTGATAAATCATAATAAGTATAAAATTAATTATATTGAATAGAATAAAATTATTAAATATTTTATCCAACCATAAAATAAAAGGATTAGATATATCAATTCCAAAATAATCTAATCCACATAATTTTAATATAAATATTGTGAATAAGATGTAAGTGTATGTGAGGACAGTCCTCCTCATTATTAAACTTATATCTTTATTCATAAAAATTCCCCCAAACTATTTTATTATCAATGCAATTAGTGCTCCAACTAATGCAGCTACAATTCCTGTAATCACTGTATTTTTTATATTAAAAACTAATTTATTAGGCTCTTCATCACGAGCGTCTACTTTTTTTCTAATATCACTAATATCTGACTTCATATTTGCCATTTCATTTACCATAACTTTAACATCAGCAGCAAGTTCATAAAAGGCTTTAGTAATGTTCTGAAGTTCGTCAATACGCTTATGTGCATGTTTAACGCTATCTTCTGTTTTAGCCACTCTTAATGACATTTCTTGAAAATCCCTATCTGTCATATTTCCTCCTCTTTACTCACCATAATTATATCACCTTGTTATGGATTTGGCAATATATTCCCATCATTATCTATTGGATATATTTTTCCAACAATACTAGAAGAAGACCAATTTGTTGAAGCAATCCAACTAGAATAAAGACTGGATGGAACCAATATTTTAGCATCTGGTTGTAAATTAATTAAACTATAGTTACCTAAAGTAGGAACTTGTGTAAAACCTTTAAATGATAAGGTTTTTAAACTGTATGCACCAGCTCCACTAACATAATCTCCAATAGCTGTTAAACTTGTAGGAAAGGTAATACTCTTTAAAGCAACAAAACTTCCTAGAATATCAGCATTGGCAGTACCAAAAGTTTCAACACCGTTAGGAATAATTACTTTTTCAACAGAACATGCACCAGAACCAAATGATGTAAGTGTGGCATTAGGTGTAACTAAAATAAATCTTTTTAGTTTTCCTATATTAGTAAAAATGTTACTTAAACCTTTTTGTACACTGCTTTCTCCAAACAAAATATAGTTTAAATTTATACAGTTTTGAAAGCTGTTTTGCATATCTATTTCACAGGCGCTAGGAAATGTTATACTTTTTAACATATAACAGTTGTCACATAATTGATTTCCAAATGTTGTGATTGTTTTAGGCATTATTATAGTTTCTAAATTATAACTATTTCTAAAAGCTTGACTATTAACTGTTGTCATTTTACTTCCAATAAATACTTTTTTTAAAGGATAAGTACTATCATTTGCTGTAATGATAGGGTAATTTTGACCACTTATATAACCAAAAACGTAAGATGTAACATCAGAATTAGGTAAAATAGATATTGTATATTTACCTTTTGACGAATAAGTGTGTGTGATAACTTTATTTCCACCATATCCAACAAACTGTGCTTCTGTTCCATCTCCCCAATCAACAGTTGTTCCACCTGTGCTACCATTACTTAATGTTTGATTATATTTTAATGTTATTGTAACATTATCATTAATTAAATCTATATCTAATAAGGTATCACCATTTTCAGTTATATAGTTTTGACCTATATCTAAATAACCATAAGTAGTAACAAAAGCTTTAGCTCCTTGTAACGTCCAGTTCCAACCCTGTGCAGTTAATCCTGTATGAGTTGGATTACTAGGTAATTCAGTTAAATTAAGAAAATCATTTTTATAGTAAGAGTATAATAACTTCCCATCATAATCATAAAAATTAACATCTTTTTCTATAATTATTGTTGATGGTTGTAGGGCATTTGCCTTAACTATTAATTCTGTAAAAGTTTCACTATCAGAAGCTGTTACAGATTTTTCATTAAGTAATTCAACTAAATTTCTTTTATCACCTTTTAAATTGGCTATATAATCTTTAATACTTGGCATATCTTACATCTCCTTTCTTATTATGATAAAGTCCAACCAGCATCTATAAAGTCTTGATAATTTGTTAAACTTGTAAAATCAGTATTTGGGTAATCGGCTGTTTGAATACCGATAGCACTTAATGTTTTAGTATCTTCATAATCAGCAGATACACCAGCACACATACCTAAAATATTATCTAAACTTTGTTCTGTTAAAGCATAACAACCAGCAAACATAGAATTCATATCAAGCATATTTGAAGTGTCTAGTTGTGAAACATTCATCAAACCAGTGCAACCGTTAAACATAGCAACAGCATATTGCAAACTACTTGTATCAATAATATTATATTCTACGCCTTGTGCCTCTGCATCGTCTGGACTATAAACAGTATCTAAACTTTCACAGTTTTGAAACATATAATTTGCTTCTGTTAAACTGCTAGTTGTATCTAAATAAAACGAATTTAAACTAGTGCAACCATTACACATACTTTCCATAGTTGTTGCTCCAGAATAATCCACGTCATAAGGGATTTCACCAAGACTAGTGCAATCTTGAAATGTCATACTAAAATTTTCACAATTTGAAAAATCTAAATTGCTACCACTTATAGCACACGACAGTAAATTAGAACAACCATAAAAAGCACCTTCCATATTTATTATTGATAAACTTTGTCCGTTTGGTGAAAATTCCATCATATCTATATTTGTTTCGGCAAATAGATATGAAAAATCTACACCACCACTTGGAATATTTGAAATAGCAGTATCAAACGAACTTGCTTGTATTGGGTCGCTGGTTCCAGCCTTTGTTCTAATCGCATCAGCCACATCTGTTAAAAAGTGTGGTAAAGTATCAGTTCTAGCCATTAATAGTTACCTCCCAACGCAGATGTTATAGCACTTGAAATAGCACCGTCCACATAAGATTTATTTGTTAATTGGTTATTTGTTGTTGGCGTAGCAGAGCACTCAGGCAAACTACTAAAAGTTTTAACACCTACTATATCTTGAGCACTTGTGTTTAACACATACTGATTTTTTATCATTACAGTATCAGATGCAATTCCACCACTTGTATTAACATAAAAATTTAAAATAACAATATTACCGTAGTTATAATTAAAACAATACATAGAAGCAAAATATAAATTTTGACTTGGTGTAGATATTCCACTAATATCTTCTTTTACTATTAGAAAATATGGTATAAATGCACCACCACTTGATGTACCTGTTCCAGATAGACTGTTTTTATAGTAAAAATTTGTATAGTTAGAAATATCATTAATGTAAATACCTTTCTCAGCCATAGAAAAATCTATTGCATCAAAAGATAAATTTTGATTTTTAATTACACTTAATGACTTAAGTGCTAAATTACATTTTGGATTGTTTACCAAAATATTATCTTTATTAACCTGACCAGAACTATTAACGAAAAAATGTAATATATAAAGGTCACCAGACGTATCAAAAGCATACATCCAAGCAAAGAAGAACCCTGAACTTGGTGCTGCTGTTCCTGTCTCTTTTTCTACCACTAACATACAAGGTTTAAAATTACAATTAGTAGAGCTATCTTGTGAAGGATTTACATTATCCTTATAGTAAAAACTATTATAGTTAGCCATATCATTAACATATATACCAACTTCTGCTAATGTAAAGTCAATAGGATTGTGTGTCATACCAGTATTTTTAAGCTCAGATAAGGATTTAACAGCAATACTGTCTCCTCCAGCTATTTCTAATATTCTAGGAGCTAATGACGTAAAAGTTTCATTTCCTGTTAAATCACTAATTCCCATAGTAGTTAAATTATTTACAATAGTGTTTCTATCATTTGTAAGACTTTCTGTAATTTCTTCTAATGAGTGCATATTATTCCACCTCCGTTAAACTTTCTATTTGTGTAGTATCCATACTTGTTAAATCCTCTAAATCATCTAGACAATCTTCTAAATAAGCTGCGATACCAGCACAATCTATATTTGCAGTAGTAGTTCCATTAGCGTCTGTAATTGTTATTGTTGTTAAAAACGTATTTGGATTTTGTGTAACTGTTGCTGTTGGAGAAACACCTGCATCACCTTTAGGAATACCAAAGTTAAGTACAGGTTCAGCGTCTGTTCCTGTTCGAGTAACTACTGCATTACTTCCAGCAGGAAGTGTTTGTACAGTTCCTATTTGTGTATTTGGTGTTACACCATCGTAAATCTCTACACTCTTTTGTGTGCCATTTCTCTTAGTTATTGTAATAGTTGCTGTATGACCTGTCTTAGAAGCATCAATATCAAGATTGTCTAATTCTGTATCTCCAATATTTTCCCAAGCATTATTTATCCAAACATATTCATCATAAACATTATTAGTTTCTGTATGAGCTTTTGGAACAAAGTAAATAACATTTGACTGTCCTATTTGTGGTAAACTATTTACTATTTGAATAGTAACTTTAATCAAACTATTTACTAAGTTTTGAGTTTCAGTTTTAGTATAGGTTTCGCTCTTTTTATAATAATTTTCTAAGTTATTGACAGCTTGTACATATGCTTGTACTTCTGCTTGTGTATAGGTTTCACTCTTTTTATAATAATATGTTAAACCATCTGTAGCATTTGTTATATACCCAACATCATTATTAAGTGCTGATATATCATCAGGAATACTATCTATAGCTGTTTGTTTAGCAGCATCAACATAGGCTTTAACTTGTAAAGAAGATGGTACCTTTCCATCAGTATTTTGTAATTCCTCATCTTCATATTTAGATAGGGTAGTGCCAGAAATACTTTCTGCACTACCTACTATGTAAGTTCCATCTAATACTTTTTGAATATCAGTGTAATTAGCATTTACGGCTTCTTTAACAACAGTTTCTATTTCGTTTAAATCTGTATGCTGAATTATCTCGCCATCTTGCCAATCAGCTTTTAAATAATCATCACCAATTCTTTTATTATAATCCATATCACATCACCCTTGTTTTACCTTTCCTAGTTTGCAAACCATACCAAAACTTTCTAATGTTAAGAATTCTTCACTTTCTCCATACATACGTATATTGAAGTTCTTACCTTTCTTAGGAACTATCATCTTTATAGTTTGATACATACCTTCACCTGGTTTTGTTTTATCTACAAGTAGACCACCTAAACGACCAAGTACACCTTCAATGTCTAAATTTTCTTCTGCAGTATAATCTAATACTATTGTACCATCTTCATCAAAATGTGCAACAAATTTATGTGGGTCGTTTACTAAATAACCATCAACATAAATCTCAAAGAATAATTGACTTAATTCATCTCCACCTATTGCTTTGATAAATGTATGTTTCAATTTTTTCATATGTTGTGGATATTCCATATTTATACCTTTTGTTTTAGCTTCTATATAAATAGGTCTTCCAAAGTCTGTTGACATTGTATCAAATTCATAAATTGCACTTCTATATACTGGTGTTCCAGATGCACTTCCATATATAGTAACTTTCATATTAAGTAAATTACCTTTAAATGTGTTATCTTCTGTACTATCATTTGATTTACCTATTAAATTACTTGCTCTTTTAATATCAGCAATACCACCATAATTAAAGAAGTTTGTAGATTTAAGGATATTGTCTACATAAATACTTATATTATATCCTTTATTATTATCAACACAGTCTATTTTATACTCATGATTTATAGTTGTGTCAATATCATCAGCCATTACAGTATAGGTTCTACCATTTACACCTGTTGAATTAAATATCAACAAATTATTTTGAAACGAAACATTAATTGAGTTAAATTTAACAGATGAAGTTTCACTTTGATAAGCTTTAGCTAAGTCTATAACTTTAATAGGTTTATTATCAGCGTTTATAACACCTTCAAATTCTATCTTAAAACCATTTGTAAATGGAATATCACTAGTTAGTTTAGGAACAGTTATAAAAGCATTACTGTCTTTTAATACTAAACCTTGAACAACTAACCATGATATATTACTTAAAATCATATTCCTATTATAACCAGAACTATCTAAAGCTGTATTTCCAGTTCCTTCTGTAAATTTAAAGTCTAATAAAGTTGTTGCTCCACCATTTATACTAAAGTTATAAATTTCTCCTTCATAATGAGTTGTTTTATTTCTATCTGTACCAATAAAATTATAAGTTCTACTAGTATTAACTAAATATCTAGTATCTATGTTAGCTGTTTTAATTGATACATTATCTCTATAAATTGTACATACCCCAGAACTATTAATAGAAATTCTCCAATTATGTCTATCAAGTAACCCAATACCTGCGTCAGTTCTAACTAAAGCATCACCATATTCACTAGTTAAGATAAAGTCTAATTGGTCATTATTTCCATTTATCTTTAATGCTATTTGTCTATAACTAGCAACGCCATATGATGAAAAATTTAATTGTGTAGAACCAGTTATTGAATAATTAGTAGTATTAGTTACTGTCATTTGTGTAACACTTGGTAAATTCTGTGTTTGTTCGCTCATTGATAACGTACCATAGTACTTACCGTCAGAGCTTCTAGTAAAGTTAGCAGCAAATTTAATATTAATCTTAATAGTTTTTGTTCCTGTATAATTAAATGTTAGCGTTCTACTTATACCATTTGCTACATAAGGGTTATTAGCTGTAGCATAAGACATAACATAAACAGTTTGAGCGTCTTCATTACCATCTATATTTACAGTTAATGTCCTATTACCAACTCTTAAACCACTTGTAAGTTTAACTGATGGTGTGTATGTTATCGTACATCCTGTATCTGTTGCTCTTGCAACAAAATTAGAGAACCCTAATTGTATCCAATTAAATGTAGTTGTAGCCCAATATTGTCCACTTAAGTTTACATCAGCACCCTTTGATATTGAAGTGCTTGTTGTTGTATAGCTTGATGAAATATTAAGTGACCATCTGCTTGAGTATGCTCCACTTGAATTTCTTGTTATCGTAAAGTTTCCACTTGCCACTAATTGAGAGCCACTAGATATATTAAATGATTTAGATGTCTGTGAAACTAATGTTCCTTCTGTTCCTGTAATTGAAAAGCTTAAATTTCCACTATTATTAGGAACAGCACCATTTCTTAAATAATATAATTTATATGACACAGTATCCTTCTTAGTATCCATATTTGGTGATATAGTATATTCTAATCTAGCATAATAATTATTAGCCTTATTAGTCTCAAAACTTCCACTTGTTGCTTGAGCATTAATACTAGAACTTTCTTGTTGTAAATCAATTAAATATGCACCATTTAATTCATCGCACTTAGTATCAATAATTATATCAACACCATTAGATATTGTTCCTGAAAAGTCTGAAATTTGTCCAAAAGAGTTTGTACCATTAAGTGATATACCATTACTTCTATTTAGTAAAGCATCTCCTGTTAACGAACCATTATTACCATTTCCAGAATTATCTATTACAGTACGTGAAGTATCATTACCAGTTGTAAAATCATAATCAAATAATACATTACTTTCTGTAAACTCTTCTTTTACCTTTACAGTAGATAAACTTTCTATAGCATTATCCACCATGAATAAGAAAGTAGGTTTTTCTTTAAATCTATAAGTAGTATAAGAACCTATTTCATATTGATAAGTTAAAACATCAAGTCCGTTTTCTGCTGCATAATCACCTTTGTCACCATAGTTATTATAGAATAACATATATTTATCTTTATACCTAAAAGCATAAGCATGTTCATTTATACCATTATATCTAACTGCAGGTTTATCTCTATTTTCTGCATATAATGTGTAATCACTTGTAAGTGTTTTAACTTTCACATCAAGCTCCACTACGTTTTCATAGCCCTCTACGAATTGGTTTGACTTAAGTGCATAGATACCACGTGGTGAAGCAAAATATAATGTGTTGTCTATAGGAACCACAGTATTACCTGCGTGACAACCAATACTTTCATTTACTATCTCTATAGAATAACTAGCTGAATTGTCTGATAAAGTACCAACCAGTTTATAAATTTTATATTTAGTAAAGATTATATAACTCTTTTTAAAATAACAAATCTTTGTAATCTTATCTGTTGGCTCTAGTGGTAAAGATATAAAATTAGTATGTGGAACATAATCAAACTTATCTATATAACTAAAGTAAATAATATCATCTTTATAGTATACTGCCCTATTATTTATAAAGATTAAATTAAAGTCTTTAAAATTTAATCCATTAATTGGTGCATTACCATAAATACTAACATCTCCAACATTATAATAATCATATTGTGGTGATATTGAACTACTTTGCATTTCTATTTTTATTTCAACTTCTCCTCTAGGAGCTGTATTGAATTGAACATCATAAACTTTAAGTCCTGTTGTACTTTTTTGTGAGTTAACTGATACTGTAACATCACTAGCACCATAAGTGGTATTAGTTGTCATATCTTTAAATGTTAGAGTAAAATCACTATGTGAACCTGTATAGTATATACCAACCATAAAAGGTTGACTTGCAGGTATAGTTCCCATAGTTGGAGCAAAAGCATTATTAAATGTCATAGTACCCTGAATACTATCTGTTGCACTTGAACCCATATCAACATATGTAAGAACATCAGAACCTCCTAAAACATTATAACCTAAGTTCATTGTGTCTAAAATTGTTGGTTTAAACGCACTATTTATAAACCCTGTAGCAGAATAACCAGAGTACTTAAATGCAGCACCTAAAGTTGCATTGGAAGTTATATTAGCTTCTCTATCAAACTCTACAAGACATTTGTCATTATTAGCAAAATAAATACTATTATAGTACTCTATAGTGTCTATATTTAATAAATTTCTATCCCAACTAAATACTACTGGAAGCTCACTTTTATAAGCATTAAGTTCAATATTATCTTCTGGAACATAAACTAAGTCTTGAATAGGGTCTCCTATATTATAGTCTTCGCCTTCTATTAATAATGTTCTTTCATAAACAGCATCAGTTATACTTTCACCAACACCATAATCAACATCTTTTATAAGTTCAACATATAATGAATTCTCATACTTAAAGTATAGTTTATCATCAGCATATACACTATCAACAGAACTCACAACAGTATTATATTCTTCATCTTTTTTATAATTTGTGTCTGTTGTATGCTTTAAACTTAATAAATAAGGAGGTAAAGTACACTTGTAATACCAAGCTGTTGAAGCTGTAGGAACTTTATCTACAATAGAAGTTGTAATTAATAGTAATATAAATGTATTATTTTGAAAACCATACATCTTTTGATATTCTCTAAAACTATTAACACCACTAAATCCTGCTAGGTTTCTAAAGCAATTATTATCATTTCTAATTAAACCCATATAAACTATATTATCGTTATCTTCTTCTGGGTTTAAATTATCCTCAGTTCTGTTTTTAACAACTGGAATTAAGTTTTGGTCTAGTCTATTAAATATATCTGATAAAGCATCTAATTCACCAAAACCTAATCTTTTATGCAGAGTACCGAGTTTATCCATATCAAAATTTATAATACCTTCTAAATCTGCAACTGAGCTTTTATCATCAGTAAACTCTGTATTTATTCCCCCAATAAAATTATTTATAAGATAAAATAATTTTTGTTCTGGATTTCCTCTAAACTTTTGATAGTTAGATTTCACATAAGCCATAATAACACCTCACTTTCTATTATTACCAAGAACCTGCATTTCCATCGTTTCCAAAGAAACCTATATTAATTGCATTAGATGTATCTATTGGGTAAACGCCACCAAATCCATCATCATTAATTAAGTCTGGAGATACACCACTTTCACCACTCGTATCGTCTGGGTCATAAGAAGCAACAAGACTTCCTAAATTATCTTTAAAATTACCCAATGCTCTATAAAATTCTTCTAAATACATTTCTGCTTCAGTAAGTGAACTATCGTTCATCTTAACACCATAAGACATATAAGGACTAAGTAGTGCAAAAAACCAATCTTTAGGCATATAATTAAATACCTCATCAGACTTTGTAACTCTAGGGAATTTAGTCTTGCACTCAGTATTTATGATAGCAATAGCCTTATTGCCAAGACTTAAATAGTTAATTGTTTCGTGGTTCTCATCTGTAAAGAACTCACTGTTAGCAATAACGTCATCTAAAGTCATATTCATCATCCTTTCTTTACAATTAAATTATAACAAAAAAGGAAGTGTAATACAACTTCCTTTAGTCTAATCTTTCTTCAATAATCTCTTTATACGTATTGCTTTCAGAAATCTTTTGCAATTTTGCATCAATATGCTTAGCTACAAATTCAGGATATTCACGTGGTTTACCATCACAATATAGTGTAACTGGGATGCCATTATAAATAAAAGTATAAACTTTTCCTAAATATGGAGCATATAATTTTGAGATAGTTCTAGTGACAACTCTATCGTTCTTACATCTAGTTAACATATGTCTTTGTTTTTCAAGAGCGTATGTTTTCTCAGCTTCTCTTAAAGCCATCTCACTATTTGCTTCGATAGCAGTTTTTAATGCCATACTTGCAGCAGCGTTTGCTTGTTTTTCACTAAATGTGCCACTTTTAGTTTTAACTTTAACTTCTTCTACAGGAGAAGTTTTTGTTTCTTCTTCAAGTTCAACTTCCTTTGTTGGTTCTGCTTTTTTAACAACAACTGTCTTTTTATCTGCCATATTATTTCCCCACCTTTCTACTCAATTATATCAATTAAATGATAGTTTGTCAAAGTGTTAGGGTCTTTAAAATCTTCTAACTCTAAAGCCCTTGAAATAGGAATTTCCCAAGTCTCATTATATTTTCTCTTTTTTCCACTGTCTAAATCAGTAAAACCATCTTTAAACACACAACGAACTTTTACAACTCTATCCTTAGGTAAATTACGTTTAGGTCCTAATAAATTCTTCCACTCTTTATCAGAACTATTAGGTGTATATTCAAACTTAGGAATAATATTATAAACTTTTTCTACATCTATGTCTTCCATATTCATATCAAAAATATATCCATTTTTTCCATCAACTATCTTATTCTCATAAACTGAAGCAAAATTTGTAACTAGAACAGGGGTGCCAACAGATAAACTTTCTTTAATACTTAAGCAATCTGCTTCCGTTTTAGAAAATTGAACAAGATAATCTGCCTCTTTCATGTAATGACTTATATCTAATTCTGGTGGCATAAAGATTATTCCTTTAATATTTGGTCTTATTGTACTATTTGTAAACACCAACCAAATAAATGGTATGTTAGCTTTAAGTAATTTCTTAGCAAATATCTGCATTTTTTCCCAAATAGAGCCTTTATCTTCTGTTATCCTAGTGGCACTTATAAGTTTTAATACTTTCTTTGGTTCATTAAGTGCTATAGGATTTCGTATAACATCTGGCATATAACCTGTTAAATTATAAAAATCATCAGCAGCTGTTTGACTTACTGCTATATACTTATTTATTAATGGGTTAATAATGTACTTTTTAACATCATAAGCGACAGAGTAACATGCGTGAATAAACTGTATTCTAGTCTCTGCTTGAAAACAACGTATTTCGTCATCAGGAAGCCACGCACAAAATATAGCTAAATCACAATCAATTCTTTGATGATAAAATCTACGAACCTTTACAAAAGGTCTCAATCTATCTAATTGGTTTTCATCACCATTAACATAATAAACTGTAATATCTCTACCGTCACCATAAAGTCTAGCAATATAGTAAATCCAACTTTCAACACCCCCAATATTATTAAAATAAGGAATATAAAATACTATCTTCATACACACCCTCCAACATAATTATACAATAAAAAACCCCTCTTATAAAGAGGGATTTAAGGAAGTTCTCTATTACCTATTCTTATATCAATAACTATCCACTTATTTCAGTTTGACTAGCAGCCTTACCGATAGTATCATCAGTGTCATCGTATAATGCGATGTCATAAGCAGATGCACTATAAATTGCAGTAATTGCTAATGGGTCAATAACCTTAGCACCAGTCCATAATTTGTAACCAAATGTAGCTTTTTGTCCTAATGGGTCAGATTTATCAGCAGCAAATCCTGTATCATAGAATTTAACATTTTGTCCACCTAATCCTAATACCATATAAGGTTGGTATCCTAGAACATAAGATGTATAAACATTTACATCACTATCATTTTTAGCAACTGGGCATACTAATGTATCAGTAAAGTACATACCGTAAACCATATATTTTGCTAATGTTCCTTGTTTGATAGGTCCATTATCATTTCCTGGTACAAGTAATTTGTTAATTAATGTAGCATCGTCTAGTAAGTCTTGCATTACATTAGGGTGCATTACACCAACAAATCTTCCACCATATCTTTGATGTCCTTTTCTATTAGCATTACTCATTGATAATGCAACAATTCTAAAGTCTTTGAAAGTTACTACATCAGTAGCAGTGATGTCATCAACATCGTCATTTGCAGTTCCTACAAAATATTCAGAAGCATCTGTGAAACTGTCGATTATATTCCTTTCGATTAATTCAGCAGCATGTCTTGCTAATTCTGGTTGATAAATATTTTTAATATTATCAAAGTGAATATCAGCAGCAACATCTGTTTCATCCATAATAACACCATATTGGTTAATAGAACCACTAACTTTATGACCTTCTGGTTTTAATGCTTCAGGTGCAACACCTTCTGTTAATAGATGGTCAGAAACTGCGTTAAGTGGTAAATGATTATATCTACGTACTGTAAATGTTTTAGTTCCTTCATTTTTAGGAAGGTTCATTTCAACACCTAGAGTTGTAAATACAAAGTTACTTTTTTCAAGTTTAATCATTTCTAAAATTCTTTTAGAAAAATATTCATTAACTGATAGTCCATTTCTTTGTAAAATGGCTAAAGTTGTTGAAGCAGCAGCCATATAACCTCACCTTACCTTTCTACTCAAAAAAGTTATCGGCTTTGTATTTGGCAAGGTCGTCTTTTAATAGACTGTCGATAGTGATAGTTTTATCAACACCACCATCTTCATTTTTATCCTCTACCAAACCCTTCATATTATTTTGTTCTTGGATTTGGCTTTGCTTAGCATGAGCTTGTATTCTATCTACAAGTAAACCATCAAGTAGCAATTTAGGATTAGGAACTGATAAAATAGTATTAACATCTAAACCAGATTTTTCAAGACGTTCAAATATCTCTTCTTCAGAAATATTGTATAATGCAGTAGCATTATCTAAAGCTCCCTTGAAACGCTCTAGTTTTCTATCCATTAAATCTTGTTCTCTTTGTTTCTCTAAAGCTTCTATTCTCTCTCTTTGCTCCATATTTTGTCTATAAAGCTCTGGGTCGTAGCCTTTTTCTTTTGCTTCCTTTTGCATCTGAGCTTCTTTATAAGCTTTAACAAACGCATCAGTATCGGTATAACCATATGATGCAGCTAAATCTTTTAAGAAACTGCTATCTGCTTCAAGAGCTTCTTTCTCTTTTTTAAGATTAGAATTTTCTGCTCTTAAGTTAGCAAAGGCATGATGGTCTTTTTTCTCAGACTTTGTTTCAGCCTCTTCCTCTATTTGAGGATTTTGTTCTTGAGGTTCCTCTTCCTCATCCTGTGTATCAGCATTATCCACAACTTCTTCAGTTGCTTCATCTACACCTGTATCAACTTCATTTTCAGCAGGGGTTAAATCTTCTTCTGGTTCATTTGCAACTGTACCAAATTCAGCGTCTAACTTTGCATCAATATCTGCGATACTTCCGAAATTGTCATCCATAAAATCTCCTATTCTTACACTAAATTATTTTTGGTCGCTTAGGTACGACTTGGGTTATGAATACTGAAACCTTATCGATTTCTTCAACCACATTATAACAAAGTTATAATTTTTTGTAAAGACTAAACTTGTCCAGAAGACAACATTTGTTTAGCCATGTCTACTGCTTCTGGACTTGCGTTTATATCTCCACCTTGGTCGATTGATTGAGTTTGTCTAGCTTGTTCAGCCTGTTGCATCTGTTGTTGGAAGCCTTGCTCAATCATTTGCATTACTTGGTCTGTTGCTGGTGTCTCATCATTTCCTGCGATTATCTCGGTTACAGACTGAGTAATTAATTCTTGTGGAACACCCATTTGAGTTCCTATATTAACTATCTTCTCAATAGTTTCAGCCTTAGTCTCAGCGTCTTGTTTTGTTAAATCATTATATCTTGAAATAATCTCATCTTTATTCTCAATATCAGAGTTCTTAATAATATCTGCAACTGTAACTGTTTTAACAGCCGTATCATATTGTCTTTCAAATTGGAATAAATCCATAAGATTTTGTCTTTGTTGTTCTTTGCTGTATTGAGATTTTTTGTTAAGTTCAACATAGAAAGTATACTCTAAATCTTTAAGTTCTTTCTTGCTAGGCATTTTAATTCTATCAAATTCATAAATACCTTCACCGTTTTTACCTCTATTGTAAGTAAGTTCACTACCTGGGTAAAGCTTCATCATAAACTTAATTATAATATTAACTATATCTTCTACATATTCCTCTAAGTTATTAATTATATTAGTTTCGATTATCTTAGCACGTTCTACAGCAACTTGTGCACCACCTGCAGTATTAGCAGCAGTACCAATATTACCTAAGAATTGATTAGTATTACCTGAGATTTCCTTAATCTTCGCCTCGAAATCTTGTTTGATTGATAATATTTCGTCTTGAATTTTAGGAGGAACTACAGGTCTCATAGCATTATCTAAGTTACCATTTACTGAATATACAACACCTGGAGCACCATTAGCCTTAGCAACCATCTTAGGGTCAACACCTGAACCCTTACTTACCATCATACTAGGAGCAGCATAAGCTATAGCAGTATTAGTAATAGCACTTTCTATAGCACATACTGCCTTTTGAAGTGATAGTAATTGGTCCATTAGAGATATACCATAGCAACTTTGTGCAGCCTTTTTCCATCTAAGTTGAGCTATTGGTACACAATCTATATCTAATTCACTTTCTTTAACAATGATTGCATTAATAAGTTTAACTTTCTTAATCTTACCATTTTCTTTTACATAAATATTCCATACAGTAAACACGTCTTCTTGGCTAGTACTATAGTCATTATCATAGTAAATTTCACCTCTTTGTGTTGGTGTAAAGCTATCTGCTTGTAGAGATAATGCCTTTAGTTTAGGATAAGTCTCTAATGCTTCTTTTTTACTAATACGACCTTGAACAATTATATATCTAGCCTTCTTGAAGTCTCTACCACTTGGGTCAATAAGTATACTAGATGGGTCAATAATCTCAGCACATAAAGCACCAACTCTTTTACTGTATCTACCACCATGTATTTTCTTATCATCTACATAGATATGGCAGTATGCTTCACGAACAACAGCAGAAAGTTCTACACTTCTTCTGATTATTTCATCAATTTGCATACGCTCCCACTCACGCTTATATGCACTATCTAATGCTTCTACAACCTCTATATCTTCTGGAGCAAGGGGCATTAAGTCTCCTTCGTAATCACTAACTAATAGGGAAGCAACCCTGTTCTCAATAGAAGCAGTAGCATATGGGGTATTCATATTAACTACCCAAGGGCGTTCTGTTTTATATCTCTTAAGTAGATGCTGGTTTCCTTGAAAGAAAGCCATCAACTCTGCATAGGCATCAAATCTATCTTGGTTAAATGTATAAGCCTTATCATACATTTCCCTATATTCTTTTGATTTATCAAGTTCATCACCTATATTATAGGCTTCAACCTTTATGTCTTCTTCTTCATTTTTCTTTTTCATAACTATTCACCTTCCTTTTTACCTTCTATTATTGGTTTTATGTATTCCTTATCAGCATCATTACAGCCTTCAAGGTATACGCCACTACCAAACTCGCCATTTTCTAAATCAGCAACTCTTTGTTCTAATTGTTGAATTATTAATTTAAGTTCAGTAATTTCCTTTTTTAGTTCTTCCACGCTTTTACCTCCTTCTATAGTTCAAACGCTCCAAGACCATAAACACCTTCTGTTTCAGCCTCATCCTCGTTGTTTAATTTTATTCTATCTAACACACTTTCTTTTGTATCACTAATTCTACCAGTCTTATCACAATCCCTTATATCATATGGAAGTGCCATAACCATATATCGCATAGCATCCATAAGGTGGTTGTTCTTATCTACAGGTGTATCCTCTTTATTGTCTCTCCACACATAGTTCTGTGCTTCCTGTTTTAAATTAGTACAACTCGTAAATATCTTAAGTTTGCCTTGGTACATAAAGTCTCTTACTCTCTCGATGCCGTCTAGAATAGCATTATTACCTTCCTCGAGCCATATACCAGACACATTATAGAAGTAGTCTCTATAAGATACGCCATCTCTATCGTTCTTATTACGCACAGATGGGTCGGCGATTATAGGTTTATACATATTTACACCCATAATCTTCTCCCTTATTCTTCTAGCGTGGTATGTTATAGGCTTTTGTGATACATAATACTCATCATAAATATAACAAATTCCCTTCTTAGTATCAAGTGCTCCACAGCATAAACAAGTTTCATCTGTCCAACCTTTATCAAAACCAAATATTCTAAGCCAATTATCTGGTATCTCAAATGGGTCAATTAAACTACTTTGAAAATCTGGATATACTGCACCTTCTTTTACTTCTAAATGGCAATAAATATATTTCCTTATCCATTTCTCACTCTTACCAGCACACATATCTGGGATAAAACTATCGTGTAGGTATGTATTATCTGGCGTAGCAGATAGAAATGAGTGGTAAGATTTCTCTGGTTTAGCAACCTTAAGCATCTCATAACTAGAAGTGTCTACACTCTTACTAGCAAATATTCTATCAGAGCGAAGAAGGAACTCATCTCTTATCCAACCTTCTTCTGGGTTGCTCTCAACTATTCCTAAGAACTTATGTTCTACTTCTTTACCTGTTCTATCCTTAACAATAGCTGCTCTATTACGTAAACGAGCCGTTAACTGCGTAAATATCTTATATGATACACCACTTGCCTCGATTATCCAGAACGCAGTAAGGTTTAACGACCTTAATTTCTCCTCATCGTTAGACGCATACACCACTATCTCGTGCCCATTAGTAAGTGTGTACTTAGGAAGTGGCGTTTTTGTCTGTCTTTCTATGAACCAAGGTGGCAAAAACTTCTCTAATTCTGGTATTACGGCTTCTTTAACCTGTTGTAAAGACTGAGCAGTGATAAGTGTACGTCCATTTGCTACATCTAATGCGTGATTTGTTATCTCAGCAGCTCCCATAGTAGTCTTACCTGAACCATAACCACCAATATTAAGTTTAAATTTCGCTTTACTCTCGTGGAACTTAACCTGATGAGGTGCTGGTTTATAGTCTATTAGGGTTGCAAGGCAGCTATCACACCTACCATAGAACACACTATCGTGTACCTTAATGGTTCCACCACAAAGTGGGCACTTATAAACCTTAAAATTATCCTTATCAAACTCTATAAACTGTAATTCATCAACTTTCATAGCTAAAAGTCCTTCTTTTCAGGGAGCCTTATAAGCACTATGTTACTATTGTTGACAGCCAAAGTACTATCCATAGCCTTCTTGATGCCTAATGCACCCTTATCTCCTTCGGCTAAGCCTTGCTCAGCAGCCATACTAATCTTTTCATCCTTGAAACTCTTGATATATTTGCGTACTAATGGGTAATTTAGAAAGTCTTTCCACGCATCTATGCTGAAGAAAGGTACTTTCTCGTGCATCTCAATACTTGTTAGGTAGATATTATTACCAAAATCTTCTAAAAACATAGTAGCTTGACTTATCATAGCCATCCTATAGTCTGGTTCTTCTCTTAGTTTCTCATCGTTCTTTAGCATCTCGATAAGCTTACTCTCGTCCTTAACATCATCTTCTTCTATAAAAGATTTCTTTCTTGGCATACGCACACTCTCCTTACATATAGATTATACCACAAAACACATAAAAAGGAATAGGCAGCAAAAACCTATTCCTCATCTCGGGGGCGTAGTGCACTAATACACTACATGTTGGCGTAGCATAACCAACACCTAATAATATACCACACCATTATTATCTTGTAAAGTATGCGTTCCACTTGTCAGGCATGTAAAGCTCCTCACCATTATATAGCACCTTATCCCAAGTATAGCCGTTCTTCTTACCAGCGTCCTTCTTAATAAGAGGGAACTCAGCACCATAAGGTATAGCCACGTACTTGCCATAGCTAAACCCAATACCTTTCCTAGCCCACACACCACTCTTAGCAGTCACTCTGACATACATAGTATGACTAGGCTCTGGTTCTGGTGCAGGGTTGTCACAGTATAGTAAGCTGTACTCTTTGGAAGTAGAGGCAGCTACCACCTGGTCAGGATACACATACGTATGGTGAATAGGGTTAACCCTACTTCCCTTATACCACACGATGTAGTGCACGTGGCACCCACGCTTGGTACCACAGTATCCACTGTTACCCATCCTACCCAGTACAGTGGAAGTAGTAACCTTGTCACCCTTCTGGACCTTTATACTACCTTTCTCTAAGTGGCAGACACGTGTCTCGTACTCACCAGTGCCATAAGCAACTGTTACATAGTTACCACTGTCTCCAGGCACCATAGTGTTGCCCCTGCCATCGCGTATGCTAGTAACCTCACCATCTGCACAAGCATATACTGGTACATGTGCTCCACCGAACTTAGAGTTCCACCCTAGGTCGATAGCAGAGTGCGTTGGATACTTCTTAGGTCTAAACCCTTTTGTTATTCCTATAAAGTTAGTTGGATATTTTAATTTCATTATTCTTCCTCCTTATCTTTGGGTATCTTACTTCCTAGAAAGAACCCTATAACTGTAGATAGTACAGTCTTTAATGTGTCGTCTATAGGCACACGTGCTATAATGCAATACGCAAATAGTGCCATTACTACAACGGTTATGAAACTCTTGATGTCTTCCCATGCTTTTTTCATGACAATATCAGACCTCCTTTCGTCTCCTTTTATTTATTATAGCATTTTTTATTAGAGAGAGAAAGTGGTGTTTTGTTAATATAATATATATCATATAGTCAAAACTATAAACAAATCAAGTTAAGCCCCCACCCCATACATAACACGAACATTTATTCGCACGAATATTTATTCGCTATTTGGTGCAATTATCAATTTCAGTTTTTAAGATTTAAAATTTTAAAAAGTAAACATTTGTTTGATAAGATTTAAAGATTAAAAATCACGATTTAAAATTATCGTTTTTATCAATTTAAAACTTTTAATTTAAAATTTTAGTTTTACTCGTGATTGTAAAAAGTGGGGGAAAATCGGAAAATCGTTTTTGTCTAAAAAGTGAAAAATTCATACTAAATATATGAATTTTAAAAATGTCAAAATTTTTTGTCATATACTATTATATGAATATCATATATATAGTATGAAAAAGTTAAAAAGTCTCTAATATAGATATAGGCAGTTAAGCCCACTTTTTGCAAAAAAACGATAAACAATAAAACCGATAAAAACAACAAAAAATAGTAAAAAATATCAAAAAAATTAAAATTTTTATCAAGTCTCAATGCAGCATAAAAAGGGCGATTGCAAAAAAATTTAAAAAAAAATGATTAAAAATTTTAAAAAAAGTATT
>Ga0310786_10000864_pt1 | contig 48204 bp, 40 predicted proteins | sample AusTroGonzalo_MG_FD_203881 | JGI IMG/M metagenome (GOLD analysis project Ga0310786, IMG submission 203881) | Bovine rumen microbial communities from tropical cattle in Woodstock, Queensland, Australia - Gonzalo_03 (v2) (version 2) | ecosystem: Host-associated > Mammals > Digestive system >...
CCACGCAATGTAAGATGCTGAAAGGCGTCGGTACTGGCAGGGTGCTTCGCGAATGCTCCGACTGCGTGGCCGATGCCGCCGAATTTCTTGAAGAGGAGTTGGAAAAATAGTTTATCATGAGCGAGACATTCAAATCACAGGCTTTAGAGGCTAATTTAGCTCAGACTCGATACAAAGACATCTTCATTCCTGAAGAGCATCAGGCATTTATTGCATTGAGCGCCAATTACTTCGGTATAAATAAGCGCGCTAAGGAGTGTATCACAGAATACCATCATCCGCTGTCGAACCACACCTTTGTGACTGAGGAGCTGCGTAAGATTTTGATGGACGATTTCTGGTTTTACACTCGCGACGAGGTGCCTGCAGACACGCTGAAGCTTCCGCTCGAGATGATGCGAAGCCTTCTGAAACCTGAAGTGGCGCTGAAACTGAGACTTAATGTCGTTGTCACTTTGTTGGAATTCGCAGGTCAGGTTTACACCAAATCACCAAAGCATTCCAATCTTATCGAATTGACATTCAATATCTTAGAAGATAAATTTGAATCGAATAAAGATTGTTATATTCTCGCCACGAAACATGCGGAGCGTTATCTGGATTGTGTAGCAAAAGATGAGAAATTCAGCAATTCGGCTTGCAGTCTGTTGAGAATGATGCTTCAGGAGAATTACCGTTATTGGAAATCAACATCGGAGGTTGAAAAATGGGTTTCGGATAACGAAAAACTGCTTTCCGATGAGGAGAAAATAGTGATTATTGATGAGGTTGGAAAGCCGTATTTCGATGATTTGAATAAAAATTTAAAGGCGGCCAAGACTTGGGACGTCCTTGCGGAAATGCCTCATTTTGAACAGGTTGCGAAGCGTTTTACCGAGTCGGAAAAGCTGTTCGGACATTTCATCACGAAGTTCCATTATGTGTTTTATCTGCTGCACCTTCCAGGAATGGAAAACCAGCGCGAGCGTCTGATTTGGAACATGGACCGCATGATGCGCGACGCCATCGACGAGATGCCGCAGGATGAGCTGATTCCGTTTATCGACACGATCTTCAGTCTGGCCAAGGAATTACGTAAGAATTACACCTCGGCGGTGCTCGATTTCCAGCTTACATTGGGTAAGAAAATCATCGACATCGACACTACCGAGATGAAGGAGATCGTCAATCATTTTGAGAAGCGGTTGATTGAATTCGGCTTCGTCACGCCAGGCAATGTTTTTGTCAATGAAGACTGGCAATTGTCAGTAAACACTGACCATATCAAGAATATCCGTGTATGGCTTGAGCTCATCGAATACTCGAAGACGCCTCTCGACAAGCTGTTATCATCTTTGATTGTCAACCTGAAACTCGGCGGCATCTTTATCAGCGACACCGATCTTTTCCAGAGGGAGATCACGAAGATATTGAACTCCAACATCTCGCCTTATTATAAAAAGGTGAAGCAGCTCTCGCGAATCTTCCCAGTGTATTTCAACGAGATAGGAGCGGAGGGTGAGATCCGTAACGTCACTACCAATATGGACGAGATCTCGCTCCGTCAGGATAAGCTGGTGCATTTCTTGAGGAAACAGGTCCATACGGAGAGTAACAACACTCTTATCGACTTGACTTTCAAGGTGTTCCAGTTCTGGAGCGACGGCAATCTCGACGATTTGAAGCCGATTTTGCCGAACAACGTGTTTGAGTCGATCGACATGGAGAGTCAATATTTCGTTCACGTCCATAACCTTGTGCAGACGATGTGCGAGATATCGTGTCTGAATCCCGAGGATATTCTGATGCTTTCGCGCGACGACTATGAAAATCTCATCAAAAAAGCATCTGATAAGATTAGTCTTGACGAAGAGTCCTTCAAGCGCGAGCATCTGCGTTTGATGGATATCCGCGACTTGTATGCTTATCTCCGTGAGAAATACAGCTTCGAAAGTGTCAATATTTTCGCATATTTGCGCAATTTTCCGTTCATTCCCGACAAGGATATCGACGATTTCGAAAAGGTTTATAAGGAAAAGAATTTCGGCAAGTCGCTGAGCATGATTTACGCCTTCATGAACAAGCTGAAGGAGATAATTTTCAATCCGGAAGTCAGCGAGGGCTGGGAAAACATCTATCACAAACGTCATATCGCCATTGGAATTCCGTCGATGTACGGCACCTATCGTGAGAACAAATTCGAGGCTATGGGCTTGACGTTCAGGCTCGAACGTGTGGCGACGCAGCTCATGGAGCAGGTGGTGCAGAGCATCAACCTCGAGTACATCTCCGAGCGGACGCTGAATCAGATTTACATCATTTTGCGCTATTTCCGCGACGGTCTGGCACTCGATGGCATCACCAACCAGAGTTTCAATTCGAAACTCGACATGCTGAGGTATTCGTTGACCTCGCGAAGCTTCTCGTTTGGCCAGTATATCAACATCTTCCAGTTCATTGCGGAAGATGTCAGGCGTATCATTATCAAGTACTTCCTGAAGTCGTACGAATATCCGCTGAAGGTCGTCATTCCGCAGCTTTTCGACCCAGAAAACAAGCTCAGCGAGCGCGACATGGTGGCTCTTATCAGTAAGAAATCGGAGGAGTTCCATCGCGACATGCTCTCCGACGCTTTCCTGATGCAGCCGTTGGATAACTTCATCGGCCGAATCCTTAATTCTTTGAGGACGATGGAGGCCACGCTCGACCATAAGCTCATCAGCGACATCATGACATACAACTCCGACATGCTGATAAGTCCGTTCTGGCGTTCGACGCCGAAGATCGACAACCAAGTGTTTATCGGCAACAAGGCAAACAACCTGAAGACCTTGTATTTAAAGGGGATGCCGGTGCCTCCGGGCTTTGTCATCACCACCGAGGCTTTCCGTCGTAACGAGACTATCAACGCTATCCCGGAACTGCAGAACGAGATTCACGGGATGATCAAGAAATACATCGCCGAGCTGGAGCAGATCTCGGGCCGTAAGTTCAACAACCCGGAGGCACCGCTGCTGGTCTCGGTGCGCTCGGGAACGGCTATCTCGATGCCGGGAGCCATGGATACGTTCCTTAACGTCGGCTTGAACGACGAGCTCGTCGAGAAAGTGGCGAAAAACCCTGAAAAAGCTTGGGCTATCTGGGATTCGTACCGTCGTTTCCTGCAGAGCTGGGGCATGGCGAAAGGCATACATCGTGACTATTTCGATGAGGAGATAAACAGCTTTAAGTTGAAGTATAACGTTAAGCAGAAGGTCGACTTCAATGTTGCTCAGATGCGCGAGATGGCTTATTCCTACAAGGAAATCCTGAAAGAACACGGCGTTGAGCTGGAGCAGGACCCGTTCAAGCAGATCATCGAATGTGTCAATATGGTGTTCGACTCATGGAACTCCGAGCGTGCGTTGGCATATCGCCGTCATCTGGGTATCTCCGAAAACTGGGGAACGGCTGTCATCGTGCAGCAGATGATATACGGAAACATCAGCGAGGTGTCGGGCACCGGCGTGGTGTTCACTCAGAACCCGCATCGTGAGCGTCCTGGCGTGCATCTGTATGGCGACTTCACCATGCGCAGTCAGGGTGAGGACATCGTGGGCGGCTTGGTGAAGCCGTTGCCGATAGGCGAGACACAGCGTATCGCCGCTAACCTCGAGGGACCGTCAATGCAGACTGCACTTCCCGAGATTTACAAGAAGATTTATTCCATTGCCACCACGCTGACCGAAGAGCTAGGTTACGCGCCGCAGGAGATGGAGTTTACGTTTGAGTCGGATAAGCCTGAAGACTTCCACATCCTGCAGATTCGCGACCAAGACCTGAAGCTTGAAGACACCGTCAACGCTTTCGTGCAGTCGCCAACGGAGATGAACCAGATTGGCAGAGGTATGGGCATCGGAGGCGGCGCGATGAACGGTCTTGTGGCATTTAACGAATTGGATATCAAGACTTTACGCAAAGAATACAAGAAAGAAAACGTCATCCTTGTGCGTCCTGACACCGTTCCTGACGACATCGGCTTGATCTTCGACTGCGACGGATTGCTCACGGCTCGCGGTGGAGCTACATCGCATGCGGCTGTCACAGCGGTACGTCTCGGAAAAGTCTGCGTGGTGAGCTGTGTCGAGCTGATGGTCAACGACGATAAACACTGCGCTGAGCTGAATGGTCATAAGATTCAGATGGGCGACAAGATAGCCATCGACGGCAACCTCGGTTTGGTGTACCTCGGCCATTATCCGACCGAGAAGATGACAATGGGAAAGGGATACAATTATTAGTGTAGAGTTTAGAGCTAAAATGGAAAAAAGATAGGGGCGAAAAACGCCCCTAATCTTTAAACCGTAAACCGTAAACTATTTAAAGTATCTGTTGTACAGTCCTTCAAAGCCTTTACCATGACGGGCTTCGTCTTTTGCCATCTCGTGCACTGTGTCGTGGATGGCGTCGAGGTTGCGTTCCTTTGCTACGCGGGCGATGCGCATCTTGTCTTCGCAGGCGCCGCATTCAGCCACCATACGTTTCTCGAGGTTGGTCTTGGTGTCCCAAACCACGTCGCCCAGCAGCTCTGCAAACTTAGCACAGTGATCTGCCTCTTCGAATGCATAACGTCTGAATGCCTCAGCAATTTCTGGGTATCCCTCGCGGTCGGCCTGGCGGCTCATTGCGAGATACATACCCACCTCGGTGGCTTCTCCCATGAAATGCGCGTTCAAATCTTTTATCATGTCATCGCCGGTGCCTTTGGCAATACCAACGACGTGCTCGGTCACGAAATTGAGTTTTGCACCCTCATCGAGGACCTTCCATTCAACAACCTGTTTGCACTGTGGGCATCTTTCAGGAGCTTCTTCTCCTTCATAAACGAAGCCGCAAATTGGACATACGAATTTCTTTTTCATGATGATTTATTTTTAGTTTAGAATTGTATTTTTTACTTTAAAGCATGTTTATAACCCTGGATCTTATCCCAGTCACCACGAGTAAAATCAGGCATTTTCACTGGCATGCCGTGATTTTCGATAGAAGCAGCGCTGAGTTCGCCGATGCATGACCATTCAGCGGCATCGTAAACGTCCTCATCGAGCGGCAGACCGTTCTGCAAGCAGTAAATCAGACGGTAATCCATGATGAAGTCCATGCCGCCGTGACCGCCGACCTGCTTTGCCAGCTCCTCGATATCCTTCGCGATAGGATGGAGGTATTCTGCTAAAATCTTGTCGCGAACGTCTTTTGGCACAAAGCCGTGTACGTTGAGCTGCTGACCTTCTTCGAGGAATCCTTCAGGCAGATTCTTTTCCATCAAGGTGAAGCCTTCGACAGGATATTTATTTGCAAAGCCCTCAGTACCAGTGAGTTGGAATAATCTGTTGTAAGGACGATAGGTGTAGACGTTGTGTTCGATCAAGATGGTTTTGCCTTTGTGAGTCTCAATCATGGTGGTGGTCATGTCACCATTTGCAAACTGGTCGGTGCCCATCATCTTTTCGGCGATTTTCTTGCCGTTATACGAAGGTGTGCTCATCGAGACGAGATAATCCATCTTATCGCCGCGGTGGATATCCAACACCTGACAGATTGGTCCGAGTCCGTGGGTGGCATACACGTCGCCGCTGTGTTTTTGGTTGTAGTCGAGACGCCAATTGTCTTGATACTCAGCCCAATACGGCTCAAGGTTGTGGATGTAGGCGCCTTCGCCGTGAATCACCTCGCCGAACATGCCGAGTTTTGCCATGTTTAAAGCCGTCATCTCGAAGAAGTCGTAGGTGCAGTTCTCGAGCATCATGCAGTGTTTGCGCGTCTGCTCAGAGACGTCGACGAGTTTCCAGCAGTCGGCAACCGATGTGGCAGCTGGCACTTCGACAGCCACGTGTTTGCCATGTTGCATGGCGTAGACGGCCATCTCGACGTGAGTCTGCCAGTTGGTGCAGATATAAACGAGGTCGATATCGTCGCGCTCGCAAAGTTCTTTATACGCGGTAGGACCAACATATTCAGCGGCTCGCGGCAATCCTTTGGCTTCCAGAATGCCGCTCTGAACCTTCTCCACATTTTCCGGAAGGAGGTCGCACAAAGCCACAATCTCAACGCCGTCGATGAAAGTCATACGGTAAACGGCATCCGGGCCGCGCATTCCCAATCCGATGAATCCGATGCGGACATTCTCAATCGGCTCGGCAGCAAATTCAAGCATGCTCGTCTGACCCTCAGCACGTTGCGGCTCGTCGAAAACAATAAAGTTATCTTCAATTATGTAGTTTTTCCCTGAATCACAGTCGCTTTTACAACCGCTCATCACGACGATGAGAAGCAGAATCATCGCTGTGATAGAAATAGTTAGTTTTTTGTTTTTCATTGCAAATGATTTGAAATGTAAAATTACAAAATTTTTTCATTCGTACGATATTTATTTCTATTTTTACAAAAAATTTAACATGGAAAAGCTGAACGATATTGTCGAAAAGTTCGAAATCACTGGGAAAGTGACAGATGTGAAACCGATGGGCGAGGGCTTGATTAACGACACTTTTAAAGTGTTTATTGACGGTTCCGATAAGCCGAAATATGTGCTGCAACGCATCAATAACGCCATTTTTCAAGATGTCGACATGCTGATGGACAATATCAATAAGGTGACTGATCATATCCGGAAGAAAGGCAAGAATACTCTTCAATTTTTAAAGACGAAAGCAGGAAAATCGTATTATTTCGATGGAGAAAAGTATTGGAGAGTGATGGTTTTTGTTCCCGATTCGATTACATATCAAGCAGTTACGCCTGAATACTCATATATCGCAGGCAAATCGTTCGGTGAGTTTGAGTCGCTTTTAGCTGATTTAAAAGAGCCACTTGGCGAGATCATTCCTGATTTTCATAATATCGAATTCCGTTTAAAACAGCTTCGCGATGCTGTGGCTGAAGATAGGGTAGGGCGAGTCAAAGAGGTACAGTATTATCTTGATGAAATCTTCAAACGTGAAGAAAAAATGACTCTTGGCGAGCGTCTGTTCCGTGAAGGTAAGCTGCCTAAGCGTGTATGTCATTGCGATACTAAAGTCAATAACATGCTTTTTGATAAAGAAGGTAATGTTTTGTGTATCATTGACTTGGATACTGTTATGCCGAGTTTTGTCTTCTCCGACTATGGCGATTTCTTGAGAACTGCAGCAAATACTGGCGCTGAGGATGATCCGAATCTCGACAATATCGATTTCAATATGGAGATTTACAATGCTTTCACTAAGGGTTACCTTGAAGGCACGAAAGGTTTCCTCCTTCCAATCGAAAAAGAAAACCTTCCATATGCGGCGTTGCTGTTTCCATACATGCAAACCGTCAGATTTTTAGCGGATTACATCAACGGCGACACCTATTATAAAATCAAATATCCCGAGCATAACCTCGTCCGCACCATGGCCCAATGGCGATTATTTGAAAAAGCTGAAGAAAAAGAGGAATTAATGAAGAAAAACATTGGCTATTAGCCGTTGGCCATTGGATTATAAATCCATGATAGCCAAAAGCCAATAGCCAACTGCCAAAGTATTATTCCGTAGGAATATCCTTATTTACATTCTTATGTCCGAGCAGCGCATAATATAAGATGTATGCTGCGCAGAACAACACTACGACGTAGCTCGTCATGTAGCTGCCTGTCCAGTCGGCGACAAGGCCCTGCAATCCCACCATGATGGCGAAGCCGAACACCATCGTCATGAAGATGCCCGATGCCATGGCGGTGTATTTGCCCAGACCTTCAGTCGCGAGGTTGAAGATGCTGCCCCACATCACTGAGGTGCAGAGACCGACCAGGATGAAGGCGAAGATTCCAACCGGCACTTCAGCCCAGATGACCGAGACGTTTGCCCAGTCGATGCCAGGAACCTTGACCATGAGGCTCGTCGGAGCAAACATTCCGAACAAAACGAGTACTATCGAAGCGATGGAAACCGTTGTCACCATTGCCTTTGACGATACTTTGCCTCCGATGGCGCCGCCCACGAAACGACCGACGAGCATCATCAGCCAGTAGACTGCCACGATGAGACCCACGATGGTTCCGTTCATGCCGAAACCTGGTGTAGCAGCATCAGGCTGAGCCGTGAGATACTGCATGATGTAAGTCGGCGTTCCCACCTCGATGCCGCCGTACAGGAAGATGGCGAGGATGCCGAGCTTGAAGTGACGGAACGAGAAGGCACTGTATTTATCCTTGACTTCCGATTTGACCTCGACCGGCTGGGCAGGCTCCTCGATCTTCGTGAAGAGGATGACGATGAAGCCGATGACGAAGATGGCTAAGGCTATCATCAGAGCAGGGGTGGCGTCGGAAATCTTAGCTTTTGTGGCCTCTCCGATGAGTGCGCCCATGATGATGTAGACCGCCACTGCAGCCGCTGAGTTAAACACGCCGCCGATCTGGATGAGCTGGTTGCCCTTATTTCCGCCGCCACCCAGAAGGTTAAGCATAGGGTTGACGACTGTGTTGAGCATGCACATGCAGAATCCTGCGATGAAAGCGCCGATGAGATACACACCGAAGCCTGCCCAGCCGCTGGCCCACTGAACCAAAATACCAATGATACCTACTGCTAACGCTATCAGCGAGGTCTTTTTATAACCATATCTCTTGATGAGCATGCCCGAAGGGATTCCCATGACGAGATAAGCGATGAAGTTGCCGTAATTGCCAATCTGCGAAAGGAAATTGCTCGCGCCGTACTGGTTTTTGACGATAACTGCCATTGGCGAACAGAGGTTCGTCACGAAGGCTATCATCGCGAAGAGGGCTATCATCACTATGATGGCACCCCATTGTTTTGCTTTTTCTGCCATAATTCGAAATTATTTTTGAACTCCAAACTATGCAAAATCACTTTAGGGCGAGCCCTCGAGGTCTCGCAGGCGTGATTTTTTGCATAGTTTTTCGTAATATTATTTAATGATTATTTCCATAATTCTTTAGGATACACGCCCTTGTCAATCAGATTCTGAATCTTCTTCACCACATCCGGCTTATCTTCCTTATAAGTCACACCAAACCACACGGCATCGCTTGACAAAACTTTGAGTTTTGCTTTCTTGTCGTTGATTAAGTTATTGACCATCAATGGAATATAAAACTCGGCTTTGATGTTGGTCTGTGCCGGACCATCCAAGAATGTCTTGAATCCGTCTTCGAGGTAACCCAAGAAATCAGGGGTGAAGCCGAAGAAATTCATCGATACCAGGGTGTCAAGTGGGAGAGAGTGCTCGCCTGTCTCGTCGGTGTAGGCTGCACCGTCCATTGTCTTGGCGATAGATGTGCGCTCCACAATCGTCTGAAGGTAGTTGCATCTGTTGCTTGTGCAAACGCCTCTTGACACTGTTCCGAAGTCTGACAAGGTGTTTTGGAGCTTATAAGCCACCATCGAATAAGCGCCTTTCTTGCCTTCGCATTCCACGAGATATTTTGCCATCACCTCGAATGCCTCTTTTCCATAGAAATCGTCAGCGTTGATAACTGCAAACGGCTCTTTGATGACGTTGGCCGCCATCAGCACTGCGTGACCTGTTCCCCAAGGTTTTACACGACCTTCAGGCACTTTATAGCCCTTCGGGAGGCATTCCAGTCCTTGGTAGACATATTCTACCGGGATTCCGAACTTCGTGCTGCTGTTTACTTTCTCGAAAGCCTCAGCAAAGTCTTTACGAATCACAAACACGACCTTTCCGAATCCTGCGCGCTTTGCGTCGTAAATCGAATAATCCAAAATCGCTTCATTGTTTGGACCTACACCGTCCATCTGCTTCAGGGCTCCATATCGTGAACCCATTCCAGCTGCTAAAACTAATAATGTTGGTTTCATGTATCTATAGATTTAAAATTCAAAAATTTAAAGATTTAAAATTTAAAATTCAAGGCGACGAGCTCCATCTGAGATTACCACGTCATAAACTTTTGGCTCATGTCCGAATTTCTTATTAAACTTATTTTTCGCTGTGGCGATAAACTTGTCGTAAAGTTCTTCTTTTACAAGGTTTATCGTGCATCCGCCGAAGCCGCCGCCCATCACTCGCGAGCCTGTAACACCGCATTCTTTTGCGATGTCGTTCAGGAAATCGAGCTCTTCACAGCTGACTTCATATTCCTTGCTCATGCCGTAATGTGTGCCGTACATACGGTCGCCGACAGTGGCGTAATCTCCAATTTCAAGGGCATCGCAGACGTCCAAAACACGCTGTTTCTCGCCGATGACGTACTTGGCGCGCATGTAATCTTCTTGCGAAATCTCGTTTTTAACCTCCTCGAGCATCGCCATCGTAGCGTCGCTGAGATATTTCACCTCGGTATGACGTTTCGCAATGTGAGCGCAAGCATTTTCGCACGATTCACGACGTTTGTTGTAGGCTGATGATGCCAACTCATGTTTCACGACAGTGTCGAGCAAAACAACTTTGTAGCCTTTGGGGTCAAACGGGAAATACTCGAACTCCATTGTAGCGCAGTTTAGGCGCATAAGGTGACCTTTCTTGCCGAAAATAGAGGCGAATTGGTCCATTATACCGCACTTCACACCACAATAGTTGTGCTCAGTCGATTGCCCGATTCTCGCAAGCTCAAATTTATCGATACCTAAGTTATAAATATCATTCAAAGCGAAGGCAAAAGTACTCTCCAGAGCAGCTGACGACGACATTCCAGCACCAAGCGGTACATCGCCTGCAAATACTGTGTCGAATCCCCTAGGCTGGAAACCGCGTTTCTGCATCTCGCGAACCACACCAAAGATATATCTTGCCCAAGGCTCTTTCGGAGCGTCTTCTTCGCGCATTCCAAACTCACTTTTAGCTTGATAATCAATAGAGTAGGCTCTGATTTTGTCAGTTCCGTTAGGATTTATCGCTGCATAGATGCCTTTATCGATAGCTCCCGGAAACACGAAGCCGCCGTTATAGTCGGTATGCTCACCGATCAGATTAACTCGACCAGGCGAGGTGTAAATGCGTAACTCATTGCCAAACAACGAGTTAAACTTTTCTTTTATAGCTTTTATATCCATCTTATTTCTTTATAAAAGTCTTAATACTCTTCTCGTCTTTGCCAATGATTTCAATGAAATACATTCCCGATTCAAAATTTGTGAGGTCGATGACGGCTTCCTTATTGTTAATAACCATCTCCATCATCTTCACGGAAAGAATGTTATAGATGCTGATGTTTTGTATCTCTTCTTCTGCATTGATAGTCAAGATGTTATCAGCTGGATTCGGGTATATATTGGTCTCAAGATAATTCTCGTTTACCGAAGTGATAGTATCTGTAGCCACGACCTTCACCTTGTCGATGAACCAAGAATATGTCAAGATATCTGTGCCGTTGTTGTGGCCGCGCCATCTCAGCCTGATGTTATTGCCTTGATACTGCGAAAGATCGATGCTGACCGGCTCGTCGAAGTTGTTAAGCATAGGCGGCAGATTCACTGCATCCCAAAGTGTGGTCCAGGTGCCGGTATTTGTATTCAAAACATCGACTTTATAATGGTCTTGGTAATCTGGAACACCATACACGCACGATGTCTCAAATGTCAGCACTGTCGGGCGGTTGATGGCAATCAAAGGTGTCACGAGAGCCTCATCCTGCGGGCCCCATTCTTCCGACTCATCCCATTCGAGAGCGGCCATCTTGGTGCCTTGAGGTGGTGTCACCAGATATTCATCACCGAAGTAGGTTGTAGCCCATTCAGCACTTGCTCTGTACCATGTAAACCAGCTCATGTTGAGCGATTGTATCGACCATCCCGCTGGCGGGAACTGCTGTCCTTCAAAGCCTTCGAGAAGGATAGGCGCCTGCCAGTCCCAATGCAACTCGAAAGGATCCGAATCGGCTGAATGTCCGAGATCGTCGACCATGTGGAACACAATGCTTGCCGTGGTGTGGTTAGGCTGTGCCGGCACTGTAGCCGTGAAGTCGTAGTTGGCCTTTGCGTTCTTATTTAATGTGATGTTATATGATTGACCGTCAATGGTATACGTGGCTTCCATCTGGCTAGGAACGCCAGTTTCGTCGTACACTCTCAAGGTGATATCCATCGGGGTGTCGGCCCAGGTCTGCGTGCCTCTCAAATACACCACTGTAGGCGGGTCGTTGTCGACAGATGTGGAGTTGATGTAGATATCGTCGATACAGAGGTTCCAGCCGTAGCCGCTCACTGCCTCGAAGATCACGAAACCATAGCCTTCCGGACTGTCGAAGGTGTAGTTGTATTCGTACCAGTCGCTGACGTCGCCGACAACTGGCTCGAGCATGGTGTTACGGTGCACGGTGCCGAGCAAGGTGCCATCGTTGATGTTGGTGGTCGGGGAGTAGTAAACATTGATTCTATCCGGACCCATGATGTTATTGTTGTAGTTACGGAAGATCCAGTAACGAACAGTGTTGTCGGTGGCGCTGAGCTGCAGTTTGGGTGAAACTAAGTTGCATGAACTGCCAGCCGGGCTTGTATAGCAGTAAAAACGAGCCATAGCGGCGCTTTCGTCGTGTGGCAGACAACTTGGCCAGTCGTTGGAAGTCTTGCGTTCATACACATAATTGCCGTTTGTGGCCACGTTTTGCCAGCCTACAGGAGGGAAAGTAACGTCCTCAAAGCCTTCTGTCAACGGGAAGCTGCTGACAGGTGCAGCGGCAGTGATGGTGAAGTCGGCCGACTGCGTAGGTGCTGAATGCGACGATGTGACATCGAAGGTTGCATGCAAAACCTCGCCATTAGTAAGATTCATCGGCAAAGTCGCTTTGGCAATCATCTCAACGGAAGTGTTGTATGCTAAGCTTACCTGACTTACCTGCGAACCGTTCTGATAAAACTCTATCGGCAATGAGCTTGTATTTGTGAACTGATAAGTATCGGCCTGTTCGCCTGTGTTGCTGAGGCGGAAACGCAGATATGCCGACTCGCCGAAATATGCTGTGGTATCGGCTGTAAGTTGTTCAATATCAAAGCAATATTGCGCTGTATGCTCAATCACTACATCGTCGATCGACAGATACCATGCGAAATTATTGGCAGAGCTGTGGAATCCGACATAATAATTGCCCGTGCTTGTGGCCTGGAAAACTCCTGAAACCTGTTGATATTCTGTGTTATCGATAACAAACAGCGGAACAACATTTGTTGTCATTGTCGCCGGATTGGCACTTGGACCGGCTTTGACTTCAAGGTTGAAGTGGTCGGTATGCCAAGTCACATACCAAAACGAAACGCGATAGTATTCGCCAGCAGTCACGCTGATCTCCTTGTAAGTCCAAACATCGGTGTTATAGGTAGCATACATGTACCAGTCGCCAGTGTGCGGCTTACGTCCGCGGGCTTCGTTATCATCCGGAATGGTGATGCCGGCTTTCCAACCGTTATCGCTGCAAATCCAGCCGACGGGCGTCTGGCCTACTGTGTTACCAGTCTCAAATCCTTCATTAACAATGACTTGCGAAAAAGCCAATGTAGTGATCATCAATGCTAAAAGCGTCAAGTAAAATTTTCTCATTTCTATAATTTTTATATGATTATTTTCAATAAATGATTTAACCTACAAAATTAGAAATGATTTTTGAAAAAAACAAGAAAAAATTTGTATTTTTGTGACATGAAAAGAATAATTCTGACTGCGATAATAGCTTTGTCTTTGGCTTCATGTAGCAAGGCTCCGGAGCCGATTTATCCTGTGCCTACTGATGCTCAGCTCGAATGGCAGGAGCTTGAGACCTATGCTTTTATCCATTTCGGACTTAACACTTTCAACGATTTGGAATGGGGCTATGGCGATACTCCGGCGACTACTTTCAATCCTACCGATCTCGATTGTGACCAATGGGCTGCAACTCTGAAAAATGCAGGTATGAAAGGCGTTATCCTGACCGCCAAACATCACGACGGATTCTGTCTTTGGCCAACAAAATCAACCGATTACAACATTTCTAAATCGCCTTATAAAAATGGGGAAGGAGATGTCGTAAAAGAGTTTTCTGAGGCATGTAAGATATATGGTCTTAAGTTTGGAATCTATTGTTCGCCTTGGGATAGGCACAATTCTTTCTATGCTTTTCCTGAATATGTCGAGACATATCATCAACAGATTCAAGAACTTACGAATAATTATGGCCCGCTTTTCGAGTTTTGGTTTGATGGTGCTAACGGTGGTGACGGCTATTATGGCGGCGCTTGTGAGACTCGTCAGATTGATCATAATAAATACTATGATTATCAACGCGCTAAGGATACAGTGCTGGCCCATAATCCCACAGCAATGATATTTGGCGGTCCATTCCAGACAGTTCGCTGGATAGGCAATGAAAAGGGCTATTCTGAGCCCACAAATTGGTGTAATGAGACGGAAAATGGCACTGAATGGGTCCCTGCAGAGGTTGATGTTTCAATTCGTCCGGGTTGGTTTTATCATGAAAATGAAGATGATAAAGTAAAGACTGTCAACGAGTTATGCGATATTTATTACAATAGCGTCGGACATAATTCCAACCTGCTGCTTAACTTCCCGGTTGCCCTTAACGGCAAAATTCATCCTACCGATTCTATTCGTGCAATTGAGTTTTATAATACAATCACTAACGAATTGAGTAATAATAAGTTATATGACGCAAAAGCTAATGCTGATAATGAACGGGGCAGGCGTTTTTCGGCTTCAAAAGTAAATGATAATAATTCTGAAACGTATTGGGCTACCGACGACGATTATCCTTACGGAACTATCTCATTTTCATTTGAAAAGGCAGTTACGCTTAGCAAAGTGATGATTCAGGAATATGTAAAACTCGGGCAGCGCGTTAAATCGTTTTATCTGGAAGGTTGTAAAGATGGTAAATGGTTCAGAATCAATACTTTCGATGAGACAACAACTGTTGGTTACAAACGAATAGTTCGCTTTAATCCTGTTGAACTCGATAAACTTGTGATAAACTTTGAGGAGAGTCGCGGACCGTTGTGTATCAGCAACATAGAAGCTTATTGATGGCTTCAACCTGTGGCTCTACAGCATTAATCCCATCGTTATAAATAACGTAATCGGCTTTCGAAATCTTGGTTTCTTCGCGCATTTGCAGGCGCATCCTTGAGCGGACATTCTCTTCAGAGCATTCGTCGCGAAGCATAACTCGTTGTAAACGAAGGTCTTCGGGCGCCGAAACGAATATTATCTTATCGAAAAACTTCTGATAATTCTTTTCAAATAAAATTGCCGATTCATAAAGAACATAAGGCGATTTCTGCTCATCGCACCATTCGTCGAAACGCTTGTCCAGAGCGGGATAAAGCACCGACTCGATAAACCGCATCGCTTCTTCGTTTTTGAAAAGATGATAGGAGAGAAGCTTCTTGTTTAAGGTGCCGTCTTCGAAATACACTTCTTTTCCAAATCTATTGATTATCAATTCTTTAACGGAAGGAATCAAATATAGTTTTTTAGTCTCATCATCGGAATAAAACACCGGGATGCCGAGCTTTTCGAACATCTTGCACACGTAGCTCTTGCCACTGCCGATGTTGCCGGTGATGCCTATTCTTTTCATTATTTCACGATGATGTATTCCACCTCTTTCGGGTCGATGTCGATGATCTGCGTATTGTTGGGGAACATCACGAGTTTTACGGGCAGCACATCGCTCAAAAACATGTCGGTGGTATCAGCTATTGCCTTGAATGACATATTGTTGATGATGGCGTAATCCTTCATCGCCACGATGTAACGCACATTGGCCTTGTTAGGGTAGAGGTGCATGTTGAGATTCTCCGGAATCTCTATCGGGACAACAACCTCCGATTCGGTGTATTTCTCAACGTTTACTGACACTTCCACCTCTTCGATGTCGGCCGTGAGCGCCTCGTCCAAATCAATTTCAGCCGTGGTCACGACATTTTGGTTCACGTTTTTGCGCGTGATGACTTTGGTTCTTATCTCTTTAGTCCTATTGACATCGTCCACCGAGCCGTAAATGGTAATGGAATCAGGCGTTGACGTAGGTTCGCCGTAGTAGTTGTACTGCTTTTCGAACACGAAACTGGTCTCAGGCACAATCTTCACCTTCTTCGAAGCCAAGCGGCTCATGTTGAAATACTGCACGTCATCGGTCAGCTGTATGTCGTTGGCGCTCGACGCAAGGAAATCGGCTATTGCGTCGATGATGAAACGGCTGCTGTACGAATACACTCTGTCTTCGATTTTCTTGTATTTCACCTCCTTCAACGAGATGTCGATGCCACGGTTTTTCTTGTCTTTGAAATAATAATTCAGCAACTTAAAACCACTCGTCGTCACCGTCGCATTGACCTCCTGGTCGTTGTCTTCAACCAGCATCGAAGCGGGGATGTCGACATAATTAATGGCAAAAGGAACGGTCACGGTGTATGTGTCCGACAGCTTGATGATAAGCCACAATGTGGCTGCCACCAGGATGAAAATTATCATCCCACTGAAGCGCCTAATTCCTTGAGACTGTTCTGCTTTTGCCATCTTACTTAAAGTATTACTTTAAGGTATTATTTTTGAGGTATTTGAGTTGGAGCAGCCACTAATGCTGACTTCTCGACCTCGATTTTCACGTTGTTGTCGATTGATACCAAAACGGTGGTTGGCTTCACTTCGACCACTTTGCCGTGGATGCCGCCAACGGTGACAACGTCGTCGCCTTTCTGCAATGACTCACGGAATCTCTGTTCCTCTTTCTGTTTCTTGTTTTGTGGACGGATGAAGAAAAGCCAGAACACCACGAAGATTAAAGCGATCATGATAAGTCCTGACCAGCTGCCGCCTTGCTGTTGTGGCTGAGCTGCCTGAAGTAAAATGCTTAATGTGTTCATATTCAATAATTTAAAATTTAAAATTCAAAATTTAATAATTAAAAATTGTCGACGGTCTGCACTTGCGCCTTGAATTTCAAGATGGTCTCGGAAGGGTTGGTGTTGGCCTTCACTATGACGCGTTTGTTCTGAAATCCTTTATGACCTTTGCTGTCGTAGGTGATTGTGATGCCGCCTTCTTCGCCAGGTTTTAAAGGCTCTCTCGGGAATTTGGTGTCGGTGCATCCGCAGGTCTTCTCAACCGCTGTGATGATCAACGGGGCGTTGCCGGTGTTCTTGAATTTGAAGGTAAACGACACCTGTTCGCCTTGGATCATCTTTCCGAAATCGTGCTCATAGACTGCGAACTCGATCTTCGGCTCCTTCGAGTTGGCACTCTCAGTCGCCGAAGCCGGATTGTTCACCAAACCGGTGCTGATCTTGCTTTCATCATCACCGCAAGACCACATCAAAATCGCAATCAATATTGATAGTAAAAATCTTCTCATCTATTAAACTTATAAACTATTAAACTATTAAACTATAAAACTAACGTCCTGAGTTCCAAATCATTACGCTTCCTTTATAATTATAATTCTGCGTATGTCCTTTGCAGTCCAAAACGTAGAAATATGTGCCATCCGGGAGCTTGCCGCCGTCCCAGTCGTTTTTGTAATCGTTTGATTCATAAACGATTTTACCCCATCTGTTGAAAATCACCAGCTTGTGACTCTCAAAATATTTGTTCAAGTCGTTGATAGGCTTTCCGTCGTCGCCGTAACCGATCTCAAAATAGTCGTTAATGCCGTCGCCATTAGGGGTGAAGATGTTCGGAACCTTAAGTTTTACTGGCATCACCGTCACATAGTCGCGATAAGTGGTGTCGCAGCCTTGCTCGTTGGTGACCGTCAGCATGGCATTGCCTTGACCTTCTTCCGAGAATGCAATCTTAGGTCGTGAACTCGTGAAAGTGTGGTCATAACCGTCGAATTCCCAGAAGAAATTGTCGATCTCGATTGGCCCTTCGTGACCTTCATACACAGTGTCGTTGTTGTTGAACCACCACGTAACGTACGGATTATCAAGGTAAACGGTGTCGCTAGGGTCGGATATAATCTCGATATTCGGGTTCATATAAGCCCTCAGGCTCACCGTATCGGTCTGCGAGCAGCCGTATTCGTTGGTCACCGTCATGGTGTAGTTGGTATAAGCGCTGAGGCCTATCGCCACCTGCGGGTCGTCCATGTACTGAATCGGCAGGATAGGAGCGTTCCAATGATAGGTAAAGCTGGTGTAGCCGCCTCCCGATGCTGTTGCTCTGACGCGTGCTGTCTTGCCGTTGTCGTCGTTTTTATCCGAACACGTCAACGCAAGTTGTTCAAAATCAATGTCAAACTTCGGCCTCATCGTTACTGTGATGCTGTTGTCGCAGACCGGTGCGCCAGTCACCGTGTTGTACACGAAAACGCTGTAAACAGAGTTGTTTTCGGTGATTTTCACCAATGCCGAAGGACCTTCGCTGATGGTGTCGCCTTCGTGCACCCAGGCATACGAGTAGTTGACGTTGAGGTCGACGCTCAGCAGCAGCTCGCTGTTCCAGCAAACCGGCATCGTCACCCCATCTTCGAGATGGATCTCGCACTGTGCCTTTATCTCATTGATAGAGAATAAGATAGCGATGGCTAAAACGATGAATTTATATGTCGAAGACAGTTTTTTCATTTTCAAATGAGTTTAATTTGCAAAGATAGTAAATTTTCTTTATTAATGAATAAAAATAATAATTATTGTGAAAAGTGTCAAAATGTCATTTGTTATGTCAAAATTTCCGATTTTACTCTTTGGAGTACTTTTTGATGTATTTCAAGAAAAACGATAGAAAGGAGAAAAAACAATGAATAACAACCAATTTAACAATCAACAGAACGGACAGGAGAAAGCTTTGGACAAGTTCGCGCGAAACCTCAACGAACTCGCGGCTCAAGGCAAGCTCGACCCGGTCATAGGCCGTGACGAGGAGATCCGTCGTGTGCTTCAGATTCTGTCGCGACGCACCAAGAACAACCCTATATTAATAGGTGAGCCTGGTGTGGGTAAGACAGCAATCGCTGAGGGTTTGGCGCAGCGTATCGTAAGCGGCGACGTGCCCGAGAACCTGAAGTCGAAGAAGGTGTATTCCCTTGATATGGGCGCACTTATCGCGGGTGCAATGTACAAGGGCGAGTTTGAGGAACGTCTGAAATCGGTCATCAAAGAGGTGGTTGAAAGCGATGGCGAGGTGATACTTTTCATCGATGAGATTCACACTCTGGTGGGCGCTGGCGGCGGTCAGGGCGCTATGGATGCCGCAAACATCCTGAAACCGGCTCTGGCGCGTGGCGAACTGCGTGCTATCGGTGCTACAACCCTCAACGAATATCAGAAATATTTCGAGCAGGATAAGGCTCTGGAGCGTCGTTTCCAGATCGTGATGATCGACGAGCCTGACGAGCAGTCGGCAATATCGATTTTGCGTGGTCTGAAAGAGAAATACGAGACACATCACCAGGTTCGTATCCTCGATGAAGCTATCATCGCCGCTGTGGATTTATCGATTCGTTACATTTCCGACCGTTTCTTGCCTGATAAGGCTATCGACTTGATCGATGAGGCCGCTTCGCGTCTGCGTCTGCAGATAAACTCGGTTCCTGAGGAACTTGAAGACGTGCAGCGTAAGATTCGTCAGTTGGAGATTGAGCGCGAGGCCATTAAACGTGAGAACGACAAGAAGAAGGTTGATGAGTTGACTAAAAGTATCAATGAGTTGAATAAGGAACGCGAGGGAATCCAGCAACGCTGGGAGACCGAGCGTGGCTTCGTGGAGAAGATTCAGCGCGAGAAGAAGAATATCGAGCAATACAAATATCAGGCAACGGTGGCCGAGCGCGAAGGTAACTACGGAAAAGTTGCAGAGCTGCGTTATGGTAAGATTGCCGAATCTGAAGCAGCTATTGCCAAAGCAAAGGAGCAACTCATTAAGGTTCAGGGCGATAACCCATTAGTCGACGAGGAAGTCTCGGCCGACGATGTTGCTGAAATCGTGTCACGTTGGACTGGCATCCCGGTTCACAAGATGATGCAAAGTGAGCGTGAAAAACTCTTGAATCTTGAGACGGAGCTTCACAAGCGTGTCGTTGGACAAGACGATGCTATAGCCGCTGTTTCCGATGCTATCAGAAGGAGCAGGGCCGGCTTGCAGGATTCTAAACGACCAATCGGCTCGTTCATATTCTTGGGAACCACCGGTGTCGGTAAAACCGAGCTGGCAAAGGCTTTGGCGGAGTTTTTGTTCGACAACGAGAACAACATGGTTCGTATCGATATGTCCGAGTATCAGGAACGTCATACCGTGTCGCGTTTGATCGGTGCGCCTCCAGGATATGTGGGCTACGAAGAGAGTGGCCAACTCACTGAGGCTGTACGTCGTAAGCCATATTCGGTGGTGCTTCTCGACGAGATCGAAAAGGCGCATCCCGACGTGTTCAACATCTTGTTGCAGGTGCTCGACGATGGCCGTCTGACCGATAACAAAGGCCGTTTGGTGGATTTCAAGAACACCATCATCATAATGACTTCAAACGTGCCTGAAGGCGAGCTTCGTAACCACTTCCGTCCTGAGTTCTTGAACCGTATCGATGATATCATCGTGTTCAAGCAACTCACTGAGGAACAGATTGTTAGCGTTGTCGCAATGCAGTTCAATAAGGTCAAGGAAATGTTGAAACCTAACGGCATCGACATCAACATGACCGACGCTGCAATGAAGTACATGGCAAAGATCAGCTACGACCCTCAATACGGCGCCAGACCTGTGAAACGTATGATGCAGCGTGAAATGCTGAATGAGTTGTCACGAATGATCATCGCCGATAAAGTCAACAAAGACAAGCCAATTACGGTTGATTTTGATGGAAAAGGTTTGATTTTCAAGAACTAACGTGTAATCTTCGTTACTAAAAACATCCATAGTCTGAAAAGATTGTGGATGTTTTTTTTGTCGTTTTCAACATGTGCAACAAAATGGCACATGTCACGCCTAAATTCGCAGCGAATTTTAAAATGAAAGGAAGAATTATGGAAACAAAAAAGAATTCGTCAAAGAAAATGGATTTGCTGTCGGCTGTTGAGCAAGTCGTGGATTTATTGAAAGAGTCGCATCTGGATGCCGATTTTTACAAAAAAGCGGCAAAGCCACTGAAATACATATCTGAAAAGCAAAATATTTCAATAGGAGCAAGCATAATGATGTCCCTTTTTATCGACAATAGTAGCGATAATTCCATCACAATCAGCGATTTTGCCAAACATATTGATTGCAGTATGACGAAAATAATCCGTTTTATGAATGACATTGAAGTCTTGGAGCAGCGCGGCATGATTGCCTGCAGTCGTTCCGGGCGTTCGATATCTTATCGTGTGCCAATGGAAACTATTGATGCATTTAGACGAGATGAGACTTTCGTACCAAGAAAAATATCGGGTTTGAGCATTTTCGATTTGTTTGGGATGTTTGATGAGATTTTTGAAATGCGTGACGATGGAGAACTGTCGTATGACTTGACAAAGCAAAGAATTCTAACTTTGCTTGAAAACAACAATCATCTGATTTTTGTCCAAAAACTGAAAAGTTTTAACTTCGATGAAAGGGATGAAGTGCTTTTGGTTCTGTTTTCGCATCTGTTTGTGAATAAAAATGATGACAATATCGGAACACATGATCTGGTATTCCTTTATGAAAGAAGTTATGAAAAAAGCTTGCTAAAATCAAGGCTTTCCAGTGGTAGGCATATCTTGCAGGAAACAAAAATGATTGAGTTTAATAATGAAGACGGCTTTGTTAATGGTGATTCTTATCGTATGACTTGGATGGCAAAACAGGTGTTGTTTCCAGAGCTTAATTTGGCCTCGATGAATCAGGATAAATCGGGAGGAAATCTTATAAAACATAATAAAATTACTCCTAAACAGCTTTTTTATGATAATGATGTGACATCACAAGTTGAAAATCTTCGTCAGCTGCTTGAAGAGAAGCATTACAATGAGATATGTAAGCGTTTGAAAGATCAGGGCTATCGCAGCGGTTTCACTTGTTTGTTCTATGGTGCGCCAGGTACGGGCAAGACCGAGACTGTATTGCAACTTGCCCGGCAGACCGGCCGTGACATTATGCAGGTCAATATCCCCGAAATCAAAAGTATGTGGGTTGGTGAGAGTGAGAAGAACATCAAGCATTTGTTTGACAATTACCGTATGAAAGCAGAAAAGATGGATGTTACGCCGATATTGCTTTTCAACGAGGCTGATGCCATTATCGGGAAAAGACAGGAAGTAGCCGAACGCGCTGTCGACAAGATGGAGAATTCCATCCAGAACATCATACTTCAGGAGATGGAAACGCTCAATGGTATTATGATTGCCACGACAAACCTTGCGCAGAACATGGACAAGGCTTTCGAACGTCGTTTCCTTTACAAAATCAAATTCAACAAACCGTCGTTGGAGGCCCGTGTGAGTATCTGGCACGAAATGTTGCCGTCGCTCAGCGATTCGGATATCTCAGCTTTAGCAAAAAAGTATGACTTCAGCGGCGGTCAGATTGAGAACATCGCCCGTCATTATGCCATCGACGGCATCCTTCACGGTGAAAACTCCATTTCTCTCGAAACCCTTATGTCGCATTGCGATAACGAACGTTTAGGGCAGAGGGAGATGGGAAAAATCGGCTTCAGAAAATAAAATTTTCAACATGTGCTGTAATTTGGCACATGTTTTTTATTATATTTGCAAAAATATTTCATTATGTCGACAAACCTCCTTAACAAATACGTCTGGCTTGTGGATACAATCTACAAGAACAAGTACATTTCATACGAAGAAATCAATGAGAAATGGCTCGATGATGATATGAGCGAAGGCTTGGAAATCCCTAAGCGGACATTCCACACCTGGATTCACGAGGCCGAGGAAATGTTCGGTCTGGTCATTCAATGCGAGCGTAAAGGCGGCTACAAATATTACATCGAAAACGCCGACGATATCAAAGAAGGAGGTCTGCGAAACTGGTTGCTTAACACCATATCGGTGAGCAATTTGCTGATGGAAAACAAGCAGCTGAAAGACCGCATTTTGCTTGAATATGTGCCTTCCGGGCAAGGGTATCTTCAGACGATTATCGAGGCGATGAAAAACAGCAACATCCTCAACATAACTTACCATGGCTATTGGAGAGAGGATGATGCTAGTTTCAATGTTATGCCTTTGTGTATCAAGCTGTTCCGTCAGCGTTGGTATATGGTGGGGCAGAGCTATGGCATAAGAATTTACGCCTTGGATAGGATAAAAAGCATCACCACAACGAAGGCAACTTTTGAGATGCCTGAGGATTGGGATTCGGAAGAGTATTTCAATGGATGTTTCGGTATAATTGTCGATAAAAACATTGAAAAACAACAAGTTAAGCTGAAAGTAGATGCCGGTCAGGCCAACTATATCCGCGATCTTCGCATTCATGAGTCACAGAAAGAAATCGAGCGAAATACCGAGTACAGTATTTTTACGTATTATCTGCGTCCGACATTCGATTTTATGCAGGAACTGCTGTGGAATGGGGAAGATGTTGAAGTGCTTGAGCCTCAATGGCTTCGCCTTGAAATAGCTGGTAAAGTAAAGCGCTTGTGGAATAAGTATAAAGGTGGTAAGAAATGAGAGACTTCGCCGCGATAGATTTCGAAACTGCTAACTGCGAGCCGACTAGTGTTTGCAGTGTTGGAGTCGTTGTTATTCGCGACGGGGTTTTTACCGATAGTTTCTATTCGTTGATTCAGCCGGAACCGAATTATTACAACTATTGGAATACCCGAGTACATGGTTTAACTCAACGTGATACTGAGAATGCGCTGGTGTTTCCGTATGTTTGGGAACAGATTGAACCGCTTATTGAAGGCTTGCCACTTGTGGCTCATAACAGTCCCTTTGATGAAGGTTGTTTAAAAGCTGTTTTCCGTTGTTACCAAATGGATTACCCTGATTATCAGTTCTTTTGCACTTGCCACGCCTCTAGGAAACACTTTGGCAGACTGCTTCCAAACCATCAGCTTCACACTGTCGCCGAAGCTTGTGGTTATCATTTAGAGAATCATCACCATGCGCTTGCTGATGCCGAAGCTTGCGCCTGGATAGCAAAAAAAATATTATAAACAATTAAAAATCATATTATGCCACAACTAATAAACTATGGTAAAGAGATGTTAAGAGTCTCTTCAAAAGGAGTCGAGTATTCAACCAATGGCGGCCGCTCCTGGAGCCCCCGTTACTCCGGCTCATCAAACGGAACATTTATCGACCTTATGGCGTATGGCAACGAATTGCTTGCCGTCACTTCAAAAGGTGTTTATTACTCAACCAACGAAGGCCGTTCATGGAGTCCTCGTTACTCCGGCTCATCCTGTGGCGATTTTCGCAGCTTAGCCGACGGAGGCAAAGAGTTGCTTGCCAACACCAGCAAAGGCCTATACTATTCAACCAACGGCGGAAGAAGCTGGAGTAGAAGGAGTTAGTAAACATGTTTTGAGAACTAGAACAGATTGTTATAGATAAATTTTAAATATTAAAAATAACTATTATGGAAGGAAAAAGGCAATATTGGGGCTATAGAATTTGTAATGAAGCATCATCTTTCTTTAATGATGAACTAAAAGAAGGCCGTTTACGTCAAGGTTGGGGGTATGATATTGGACAAAACTTAAGAAATATGACCGTTGATGAAGGTGCCCAAAAAAATCTTAAAATGTTTAATGAAGTAAAAAAAGGAGACATTCTTCTTGTCCCTCGAATTCCTTCATGGGATGAAATATCTATTGTAGAAGCAACGGAAGACTGGTCGAAAGGATATAATTATGATATATCTGAAAAATATGGTGATTTTGGTCATATTTTCCCAGCACATGTTGTTAAAGTCTTTAATAGATATAGTCCTAATGTTTCTGATAAAATTAGATTATCATTTCACTATATTGGTCGCTTTTGGAATATGAATGAATATGAAAGCGATATACAATCAATCATCAATGTATCAGATAACTTAGTTGCAAAAGAATATAACAATACAGATAATACGCCAAATCTTTTTGATTACGCTACATCTGAATTAAGTCAAGATGCATTTCTACTATGGTTGCTCAATTGGGCTAATGATAAATACAAAGAATACGATCAGGAGTTATACCAAACGGCTCAACGTTTTGTAAAAATGCTATTGGAAGATACAGATGATATCATTATTAATACGGTAAAAACATACAAGCAACTTAAAAACATAGATGTTTTTGCTATTGTCAACAAACAATATGCTATTATTATAGAAGATAAAGTCAATACCGGAACACATGACGATCAATTAAAGCGATATAAAGAATGGATTTCTTCGCATAGCGAATTTAAGAATCTTAAATTAACATGTGTCTACTTGAAAACAGGTAATGAAAGTCTCTCGGATCTTAAACAAATTGAGGAAGTTGAGAAATATAATATAGTTTTGCGTAAAGATATTCTTGAAGTATTGTATCATTGTAATAGTAATAATAGTATTATTAATTGTTTCTACAGGCATTTGGCCAAGATTGAAAATGAAACAAATAGTTTTAAAACTACAAACGTGAATAATTGGTCGTGGAATGCATGGCAGGGTTTTTACATGGAATTAGAACAGAAATTGAACATTAATTTAAAAAATGCCTCATGGTTCTATGTATCTAATCCCAATGGAGGTTTTCTAGGTTTTAACTGGCATTGGAGATCACTTAATAACTGTAGAATTTATTTGCAATTTGAACAAGGACCATTGTGTATAAAAATTGAATGCTTAGAAGAGGCAAATAGAACATCTATTCGTAATACATGGAGTGAAACTATAATAAAGAAAGCTCAGAAATGCGGCTACGAAAGTGTTAGAAAACCTGACAGATTCGGGAATGGCGCATACATGACAATAGCAATAATTCATCCAGAATACTTGTTTCTAGAAGAAAAAATTGATATGAATCGTATGATATCGGATATTAATAAAATAGAGAAATTAATAGATGAATTGTAATTAAAATATTCATAGAGTAGTATTGCTAAACACCGAATTTAATTGAATTTTTACAAACATCTGCTGTAATTCGGCAGATGTTTTTGTTTTCTTTGCATCGAAATTAAATAATAAAACTATGAGTTCCATTGAAAACACTAACGACATCTCCGTTTTGCACCATCGTTTACAAGCTGTAGAAGAAGAAAGCATTCGTCTTGCTAAATCTTTTGACACAAAAACCATCCAAAAAATCACATCATTATTTAACAGTGTTGATAATGATTGTAATAATAAATACGAGGATGCTCAAACATTTCGCCTCATTTGCAATGCAGATACAAGCGGTGTATTCCTTTTGGATTCATATGACGCAAAAGCGTATCTAAAATATTTACAGCCTCATTGTCAAAAAGAACTTTTTGCTTTTATTGGTCTCTATACACCAGTCTTAAGTGATTACATTCCCGAATTGATTGCTAGGAAACAAAATCCAACATCAATTAAATATGACATTCCAGAAATGGAGAAATATCTCGGAGACACTTATGGTTTGGTAGTCTATCAGGAACAAATTAAGCTTTTGTCTCGAGAGCTTGCTGGTTTCACAGATGAAGAATCAAACACTTTTCTTAAAGTTTTGGGTAGATTGCAAATAACTAAGATGAACGATTTTAAGCTCAAATTTTTGAAGCAAGGTCAAGAAAACGGTCACGATGCAGAAATCCTCGAAAAGATTTGGAATCATTGGACAAAAATCGCTCCGTATGTGTCCAGCAAATCACATGTCACCAGTCTTTCGTTGCTTGCATACCAGTCAGCTTATCTGAAAGCGCATTATCCGGAAGAATACGAGAAATTATTTAACAATTAACTTAGTTATGTTAAAATATTAGAGAATGGCAACCATATTGATTAATCTCAAACATCTGCTGCAAAATGGCACATGTTGTTGTTTTCTTTGTAGCGTGATAATACAGTGAATAATTTTGTGAATTAAAAAAGCACCGATCTCTCGGTGCTTTTTTGTTGTTTTTTAAGATTTTGAATCTTAAGCCTCTGTGGCTGGTGCTTCTTCAGTTGCTGGAGCCTCTTCTGCTGCTGGAGCTTCCTCTGCGTTTTCTGCATTTTCAGCTGCTGCTTCTGCTGCTTCCTTGGCTGCGAGCTCGGCCTGCTTCTTGGCGATAGCTTCGGCGCGTGCTGCGTTCACCTTGCTTTCAGCTTCGATTCTAGCCTTCTGGTCAGCTTTCTTCTTCTCGGCTTTTGCCTTGATTTCGCTAGCTAACTTAGCTTCTTTTTCTTTCATCCATGTCTGGAATTTGACCTCAGCCTGTTCAGCTGTCATAGCGCCCTTCTGGACACCAATCATCAAATGCTTCTTCAACATGACACCTTTCTTCGAAAGGATTGAACGGACTGTGTCGGTTGGCTGAGCACCCTTGTTTAACCAATCAAGAGCTTTGTCAAAATTCAAATTGATCTCAGCTGGAACTGTTACAGGATTGTAAGTTCCGATTTTTTCAATAAATCTACCATCACGAGGTGCACGACCGTCTGCAATTACAATGTGATAGAAAGGCTGACCCTTCTTACCATGTCTCTGTAATCTGATTTTTGCTGGCATAAAATTACTTTTTTAATTGATTTATAATTAGTTAACCCAAATCTACCCGAGATTTGCGGGTGCAAAAGTACAAAAAATTTCAATATCTTAAAATTTTATTGAAAAAAATATTATTTTTGTATTCCAAAAAATGTACGATATGTTTTTGATTTTCGACACTGAGACCACAGGCTTGCCGCTGCTGTATAACGCCCCGCTGACCAACTTCAACAACTGGCCGCGGATGGTACAGATTGCATGGCAACTGCACGACGAGCTGGGTAACTTCGTCGAAGCTCAGAATCATATCGTGCGCCCCGAAGGCTTTGAGATTCCTATCAACGCCAAGATGGTGCACGGCATCTCCACGGAATACGCTCTCGAGCACGGTGAACCATTGGGCGATGTGCTCGATATGTTCCTCGAAGCTGCAAAGAAGGCGAAATATCTCGTCGGACATAATATCAACTTCGATTTAAGCATCGTTGGCTGCGAATTTCTGCGTAATCGTGGCGAGAATCCGCTTCCCGAATGGAAAATAATAGATACCTGTACCGAGAAAACCGCTGAGTTTTGTCAATTTCCAGGTGGCAAAAACGGCAAATTTAAATTACCTAAACTCATTGATTTTCACAAACTTCTGTTTGGCGAAGACTTCAGCTCGGCTCATAATGCCTGCGCCGATGTGGAAGCTACAGCACGCGTGTTCCTGGAATGTGTTCGTCGCGGAGTGCTTGATAATACTGATATTCCGGAAGGAGAGGAGTTCTTCAAAAAGTTCCGTGAGGCGAATCCGGATGTTATTAAGGCAGCTGGAATTGAGATCAGACCTAATTATGAGGTTAAAGAAGAGCCCAAAATAGAAGAGAAGGTTGAAGAAAAACCTGCGGAAACATCAGAAAATGCTGACGCCATCCAGTTTACCCATCTGCACGTGCACTCGCATTTCTCCATCCTCGACGGAATGTCGAAGATTCCTGATCTGGTCGACAAATGTCTGAAATATAACATGCACGCCATGGCTCTTACCGATCATGGTAACATGTTTGGAATCAAAGAGTTAGCCGATTATGCCGATAAGGTGAATAAAGACGGGGCCAACTTCAAGCCGATATTCGGTACTGAAGCCTATTGCGCTCCCGTCAGCATTGATAAACGTGAAGGTCGTAACGACCGCGGCTGGCATCTTATCTTATTGGCGAAAAACAAGACGGGTTACAAAAATCTCTGTAAGCTCGCATCCATAGCATATACTGACGGTTTCTATTATAATCCGCGTATCGACCACGCGCTTCTCGAGAAATATCACGAGGGAATAATCGCCACTTCGGCTTGTCTGGGTGGCGAGGTGCCGCAGAAGATCATGAACGGTGACATCAAAGGCGCGGAAGAGACTATCAAATGGTTTAAATCGTTGTTCGGCGACGACTATTACCTTGAGGTTCAGCGACATAAGACCGACAAACCGGGCGGCGATCAGGAAGTGTATGCCCGTCAGGTGGAGGTCAATAAAGTGATTTTTGAGCTGGCTAAAAAGACGAAAACCAAAGTGATTGCTACCAACGACGCGCATTTCGTGGAAGAAGAGCACGGCGAGGCTCACGACCGTCTGATATGCTTAAGCACAGGCAAAGACCTCGACGATCCTTCACGTCTGCACTACACTAAGCAGGAATGGCTCAAGACGCCTGAAGAGATGTACAAGATATTCTCCGATGTGCCGGAAGTGCTAGCAAACACTATGGAAATCGCCGATAAGGTGGAGGCATATTCCATCAATTCCGACCCGATAATGCCGGAGTTCAGCATTCCTGAAGACTTCGGAACTGTTGAGGAATACAAGAAAAAATACACCGAAGAGGATCTTTACAATGAGTTTACGCGTGATGAGCACGGCAACGAGGTGATGAGTCGCGAGGCAGGCGAGAAGAAGATCAAGAAAATGGGCGGCTACGAGAAGCTGTACCGTATAAAACTTGAGGCCGATTACCTTGCGAAACTGGCTTGGGAAGGCGCTAAGATGCGCTACGGCGATAACCTCACCGACGAGCAGAAAGAGCGTATCAACTTCGAGCTGCATACCATGAAATCCATGGGATTCCCAGGATACTTCCTTATCGTGGCCGACTATATCCGCGGTGCACGTGAAGAACTAGGCGTCTCGGTCGGTCCGGGCCGTGGCTCGGCAGCAGGCTCTGTGGTGGCTTACTGCTTGAAAATCACTGATGTAGACCCGCTGAAGTACGACTTACTTTTCGAGCGTTTCCTCAATCCGGATCGTATCTCGTTGCCTGATATCGACGTTGACTTTGATGACGATGGTCGTGGCAAGGTTCTCGAATGGATCACCAATAAATACGGCAAGGAGAAGGTGGCGCATATCATCACCTACGGCACCATGGCTGCGAAATCGGCTATCCAGGACGTGAGCCGCGTGCAGAAGATTCCGCTGTCGGATGTTGCGACAATCAAGAGTTTCATTCCCGACAGGAGCTTCCCTGATAACATCAAGGATGAGAAGGGCAAGTCGCCGAAGGTGAATCTTAAAAACTGCTACAAATACGTTCCTGAGCTCAAGAAACTGCTCGAAGGCGACGATGAGAATGTGTCGTCAATGCTAACGTACGCTGAAGAACTCGAAGATACTAACCGTCAGGTGGGCATTCATGCCTGCGGCGTCATCATCGGTGCCGACGACCTGACGAAATTCGCACCAGTCTGTACTATCAAAGATAAGGATTCGGGCGAGGATGTGCTTGTTACTCAATACGATGGACACGTAGTTGAGAACGTCGGTCTCATCAAGATGGACTTCCTTGGCTTGAAGACGTTAACGCAGATTAAGGATGCTCTTGCGAATATCAAGAAGACGCGCGGCATCGACCTTGACATCGACCATATTCCGATTGACGATAAGGAGACATTTGCTTTGTTCAGTTCTGGTAACACCATCGGCACGTTCCAGTTTGAATCGCCTGGCATGCAGAAATACCTGAAGGAGCTGCAACCAACAGTGTTTGAGGACCTTATCGCTATGAACGCGCTTTACCGTCCGGGTCCGATGGATTACATCCCGAAGTTTATCGCTCGAAAGCAAGGCCGCGAGCCTATTTCGTACGACTTCCCGGAGATGGAGAAATACCTCAAAGACACTTACGGCGTTACGGTGTATCAGGAGCAGGTGATGCTTCTGTCGCGACAGCTGGCCAACTTCACACGTGGCGAGTCGGATACCCTGCGTAAAGCTATGGGTAAGAAGCAGATAGCTAAGATGATGGAGCTCAAGGACAAGTTCATGAAACAAGGTCAGGAGCTCGGTCACGACGCTAAGATTCTCGAAAAGATATGGAACGACTGGGAGAAATTCGCTTCGTACGCTTTCAATAAGTCGCACGCCACCTGTTATTCGTGGATTGCTTACCAGACTGCATACTTAAAAGCCCATTATCCGGCCGAGTTTATGGCGGCAGTGTTGAATTCGAGCATTCGAGACGCTGAAGAGGTTATTTTTATGCTTGATGAATGTAAACGAATGAAAATCAATGTGTTGCCACCGAATGTCAATAGGTCGGAATACAAGTTTACTGTCGACGAGCAAGGCAATATCTGCTATGGAATGGGTGGCATCAAGGGCATTGGCGAGGTGGCCGATGTCATCAAGGAGGAACGCGAGGCTAACGGTCGTTTCACGAGTTTTGCCGATTTCATGGCAAGGGTGGGAGCGAAGCAGCTTAACAGGAAAGTGTTGGAACAGCTAGCAAGAGCTGGTGCTTTCAGCGATTTCACAGAGCTGCATCGTGCCGCATATTTCTATATTGCTCCGGGCGAGAAGATGAATTTCATCGAGAAATCGATAAAGCAAGTAAATGCTAGCAATGAGCGCAAAAACAACGCTCAGATCGACCTTTTCGGAGAACTTGAGGCAGCTGGCGGTGACGACCTGTTTAAACTCGACATTCCTGAATGCGAGCACTGGTCGAACGTGAAGATGCTTGACGAGGAGAAGGAAGCCATCGGTTTCTATCTGAGTTCGCATCCTCTCGACGCTTACGAATATACGATAAAGTATTTCACCGATGCGAAACTCGAGAATTTGCCGGAGATTATAAGAAATAAGAAAGGTACAACGGTGCATGTGGCCGGAATCGTCACCAATGTTGCCGAATTGACTTCGAAAAATGGTAAGCCATACGGCAAGTATACCATTGAGGATCAGACGAGTAGCTATTCGTTTGCTCTCTTCGGCGAGGCATATATGAAATGTAATTACAAGCATCTGTTCATAGTCGGGACGCCGTTGATGATTACCGGAATCGTTCAGGAACCGTACGGGAATAGAGATTTGCCGGATGAAAAGAAACGTCCGAATGAGTTGAAGGTTCAAGAGGTTGCATTGCTTGACGATGTCTTCAGTAAATCGACACGCGAAGCTAAGTTTAGATTGAATATCAATAAGTTAGATAGTGAAAATGTTAAAGCTATCATTGATATAATTAAAGAAAACCCTGGCAATCAGCCGTATTCGATGCTTCTTATCGATAAAAAGAACAACATGACTTGTTCGACGCATCCTGAGAAAGGCAAGATCAATGCTGAGGCGGTTTTCAAAAAGATGAATGAATACAAAGATTTAGTAACATACGATTTATTAAAATAAATTTAAAATTATGGCAGTACATATCACAGAACAGAACTTCGAGGCTGAAGTCTTGAAGTCGGAACTCCCAGTAATGGTTGACTTTGGCGCAACATGGTGCGGTCCGTGCCGCATGATTGCTCCTTATATGGAACAACTTTCAGACGAATTCGCCGGCAAGGCAAAAGTGGCAAAAGTCGACGTCGACGAATGCCCGGGAATATCAGCAAAATATGGCATCAGAAACGTCCCGACAGTGCTCTTCTTCAAGAATGGCGAGATTGTCGACAAGAATGTCGGAGCAGCTCCAAAGGCATCGTTTGAAGAGAAGCTGAAGAAGTTGTTGTAGTGCTTTTAGTCGCCATTTTTCGGCTGGTCACCTTTCTTCGAAAGCTGAAGGCCTTCAAAATTGACGACTAAAACCATTTGATTATCAAGGTGCTGAATAAAAACAACATTGCGCCTCTTGGGAGTCTTGAGTTTCACGCTCGGCAGATTGTCGAAGGTTTTATCACGGGACTTCACAAGAGTCCGTTTCATGGGTTTTCAGTCGAGTTTGCGGAACATCGTTTGTATAACACTGGCGAGCCGATCCGTAATATCGACTGGAAACTTTATGGCCGGACCGAAAAGCTGTTTGTGAAACGTTATGAGGAGGAGACCAACCTCCGTTGCCAGCTTGTGGTGGATACAAGCTCGAGCATGTATTTTCCTGTGCGTCAACATCTTGATTATCAGCATCCTAACAAGCTGTGGTTTGCCGTGTACAGTGCGGCTTCATTGATGGAGTTGATGCGCCGTCAGCGTGATGCGGTGGGTTTGGACCTATTTGACGATGATGTGACGATTCACACCGAGGCTAAGCTCACTCCGGTGCATATCAACATGATTTACAATGAGTTGGAGAAGCTGTTGTTGCCTTACAACAAAAACGAGAAGAAAGAAACCAACGCTACGGCTTGTCTGCACAAGATTGCCGAGATGACGCACAAACGCTCGCTGGTCATTATTTTCAGCGATATGCTTGAAAACATGGCATCTTACGATGATTTGTTTGCCGCTCTCGAGCATCTGCGTTACAACAAACACGAGGTTGTGTTGTTCCATGTGCACGACGGACTTCTCGAGCAAAAGCTGGAGTTTGAGAATCGTCCGTATCGTTTTGTCGACCTCGAGTCGGGCGATGTGGTGAAGCTCAACCCGACGGAGGTTAAGGAGAAATACGAGCAAATCATGAAGGCGCGTAAAGACGAGCTGCTGCGCCATTGCTACCAATACCAGATTGACTACGTTGAGGCCGACATCAACAAACTGTACGACCAGGTGTTGACTGCATATCTCATCAAACGCCAAAAACTGTATTAAAATTATTGATTTAAAGATTTAAAATTTAAAATTCAAAATTAGTTTTAAATCTTAAATTTTTAAATTTTGAATTTACAGTTTCCAAATCAGCTGTAGTTTTCCCTCAGTTTTCACATTTCCTTCAATTTTTTCCAGTCCACTGCCGATTTCGTTGACGTCGCTGTAGATTGTGCAGCCGATTTTCGCGTTGATGGCGAGTCCCCATCGGAGTTTCATTTTGCCAAGAAGGTAGATTCTCATTCCTTTATGGTAAAAGCTGCCGATGGCGAAGGCGTTCAGCACGTCATTTTCGTAAGCGTAGACGGCGCCTATGGGACTATCGAATAGCGCATAGCGGAAGGCGAGGCTGTAAGGATGATTCTCCGGATTGTACAGTATATCCTGATATATCAGATAACATGTGCCATTTTTCGGCACATCTTTGCTGACGATGTATTCGACTCGGTTTTTCAGTGTAAAATCGGGGCCGACAGGGTAGGTGACATGAAAACGGAGTGACATCTTGCGATCGTGAATCAGGGAGCGCATGTAGGTATTCTCGCTGGAGCCGTTTTTCTCTTTGTCTTTATATCGTAACTGGATGAAAAACAATGATTTGCTATTGATTTGATGTTCAATCTGAAGGTTGTAATCCTGCGCGCGGCTTGGTGCGTAGGCCGATGTCTTGACCCAGTCGGACTGAGGATAATCGGCGGTAGCGATTAGTCGCCAACGAGGTGCGAACGTGATTGAGGTTGAAAGATAAAGCCCTCTTTCGTTACGCGCGCTACCTGAGGCGAAGGCGTTACAGTAAAAGTTCTGATATTTCTTGTCGTAATATCTGTAAAGTACAGTAAAATCGATATATCCCGCAGGTTGAACCGTTGTCCCGATCAATGCTGCAGGCGCTTTGTTGTCGCTGATTGCAGCTTCACCGTAAAATGCTATCTTTCGCAATACATAATAGAAGTCAACTCCTTGATTTACAAGTGATTTGCCGCGAAAATAAAAGGTGTTGTAGAGCCGCGGATCAGGGTCGAGTTCACAACTCAAAAGTGTTTTATGAATTGTATATCCGATTTGAAAACTTGAGCCGCGATAGCTGAGATTTCCTCCATATAATTGTTGTGTGATCGCATGACGGTCAGCGAGTTCGCTCTCGGTACGATGCAGGCCTGACTGTTGCAGCGAAGTCACTACCAAAGGCTCACCAAGACTGTCGATGACGCTGACGTTGGCATCGGCTTTTTTATTTGAATAAAAAATAGTCAAGTCGAGATTTTTGTAATTCAAAGTGGTTGCAACGCCTCGCAGATATCTCACTTCATTGGCTGATTTAGAGGCACGAATCTTCTTACTTTTTCTCAAGAGAGAGCCTCCGCTGGCCGCGAATGCCATGCCTGAGCCCAATGTAACCCCTTGACCGAAAGCAAGTTGGTAGTCGCCAAGAGCCAGAGTCTTCACAAATTTTAAGTCATGAAGAACGCAGTGAAACGACACGAAATCGAGCATGTTTTTCTCTCCGGCGTCTTTCTCCATGGCAAAGCCGCATTCAAGCTTGTTACGGGACGAAAAGCTGTATCTTAGCAGCATTTTCTGCGGACTCCCGAGATATTTATCCTCTTTGTAACCCGCTTTTTCGTTAAAACACTGCTCAACTTGAAATATAGTCTGATGCTTGCCAAATTTCCATAAATCTTTAACTCGTAATTTCTCTTTTTCCGACGGTTTTTCAAAGCAAATCAGTGGTTTTAGTATGTTGAGAGTCATCTCGTCGATGCCTTCAATCATAGTCAATTCGTTGAGCATCATTATATCGCCGAAATTCTTTCTATATGAATTTATATTTTCAATAATAAAAACGTTAACTAAATGTAACTCAATGAGTTGATTTAATTCATCTGCATCGTTGATATAGATTTTATTCTCGCAGATATTCCAATACTTCTCGATAAGATCGGTGAAATCGAGTTCATCAGCATTATCGTCGTTTTCAAGCATCCGTTCAATCTGGTCAATAATGATTTCATCGGTAATATCGCTTTGCGTGAAAGCCAGTAAAGGAAACATTATTAATAAAGGTGTCAGAATGCGTTTCATAGTCCGACCTCCTTGATTTTAAATATCAGACTGCTTTGAAACGATACGCCTGTGTATTGGTTCATATTTGCGGAAACATCAATAACGACGCGGTTTAGCGTGTATCCGACGCCGACGCTGGCCGTCGCAGGATTTGTATGCACTCCAACGCGGATGTAAAACTCGTTTAGGGTGTGATATTCCAGTCCGAAACGGTAGTCGATACGACTTTCCGAATTGTATTCCACCTCCGATGTCGCCAAGAAATCTTTAGTCACTCGATAAGCGAATCCAAATCGGAAGACGACCGGAATCCGTTCATTATGAATGGTTTTCAGCTTGATGTTGATAGGGTTGAAGACATAGACTCCAATTCGCAAATTGTCGGTGATATCCGACTGAATTCCCAGTTCAAACGTGGCTGTTTGTCGTTTTTCGTAGTCATCGGAAAAGTTAAATAGCAGATAGTCAAGCTTCAAGCCCATCTTTAGATATGGGCCGAAATCTCTCGCGTAAGCCAATCCGAGTTTGTTTTCGTTGAAATCTTCAAACCCGAAACGACTCATCGAAAGTCCGAAAGTACCAATTTTTACTGGCATCACGAAGGCTGTGTTGTAATAGCTAAGCTCCTTCATGAAGAATCGGTTTTCGTAGGAAAAACCTACGCCGAGAAAGTTATAGTCGGCCATACCGGCCGGATTGTTTTGAATGCTCCAGAAGTCGTTGAACGACACCGAACAATTACCCGTCGCATTGCTGCGACCGCCTGCAACACCTGATAAATCCCAGGAAAAGCAATGATTGCAAAATAGGCACAGGCCTATTAGGAAAAGGCTTCTTCTCATGATATTCAGTTTTTAAGTCCTTAAATTTTCGCAAAGATACAAAAAATTTGTGAAATGTCAACAAAAATTATTAACTTTGTGCAAAATTTTAAGCATGGATTATTTGTTGTTTATTTCAGCAATAGTGGTGCTGATCATCGGCTTGATTGGCGATATAATACCAGGAATTCCTGGCACTCCCGTGAGTTATCTCGCGCTGCTTCTTGTACATTGGACCGACAGATACAGCTATTCACCTAAGTTTTTGGTGATAGCTGGCTTGATTTGCGCTGTGATAACGGTTCTCGACTATGTAGTGCCTGTTTGGGGCACCAAGAAATTCGGCGGCACCAAAGCTGGAGTGCGAGGCAGCACCATTGGTTTGATAGTGGGAATATTGGTACTTCCGATGCTTGGCATAGTGCTCGGACCATTTGGAATTCTTGGTATTCTCGGTGGACCGTTTGTTGGGGCATATGTAGGAGAGAAAATGGGCGGCACGCCTGATGAGAAGGCCTGGCGTTCGGCTTTCGGTTCATTTATAGGCTTCCTCGCTGGCACTTTTATGAAGATCGTTTATACCATTGTTATCGGTTTTTATGTGGTAAGAGCCATTATTGAAGTCGCTGTTAATCAATGAGAAACACCATACCTTTAGCGGAACGGCTGCGTCCGACATCGTTGGACGGCTACATCGGTCAGGAGCATCTGATTGGTCAGAATGCCGTGCTGCGTCGGGCCATTGAGAGCGGTCACATCCCTTCGATGATATTCTGGGGACCTCCAGGAGTGGGCAAGACTACGCTGGCTTACATCATCTCGAAGCAGGTGAAACGCCAGTTTTTTGTGCTTAGCGCAGTCAGCAGTGGGGTGAAGGATGTGCGCGAGGTCTACGACCGAGCGCGCATGGCGCCCGAACCGCCGATACTGTTTATCGATGAAATCCATAGATTTTCAAAGGCGCAGCAAGACTCGCTGCTCGGCGCCGTCGAGAAGGGACTTGTGACGCTGATAGGCGCCACCACAGAGAACCCGAGCTTCGAGGTGATATCGCCGCTGCTGTCACGCTGTCAGGTGTATATTCTGAAAGAACTCGAGAAAGACGACCTTAAGAAGCTGATAGTCAGCGCGGTAGCTGTGTTGAGAGAGGATTTCAAGAAGGAGATAGTGGTGAAGGAAGACGAGGCTCTAATGCAGATCAGCGGCGGCGATGCACGCAAGCTGCTCAACGCCATCGACCTTGTGGTAGGAATGCTCGACGACGCCGAGCCGAAAGCCAAAAAACTGGTGGTAACAAACGAAGTTACAACGAAATACATACAGAGCAACCTGCTGAAATATGACCGTCTGGGTGAGATGCATTACGACATCATCTCGGCCTTCATCAAGTCGATACGCGGCAGCGATCCTAACGCGGCGGTTTATTACCTCGCCAGGATGATTGAGGCAGGTGAGGATCCGCTGTTCATTGCTCGCAGAATGCTGATTTTGGCTTCCGAAGACATCGGAAACGCCAATCCTAACGCGCTTTTGCTTGCGAATGCCTGCTTCGACGCAGTGAACAAGATAGGATGGCCTGAGAGTAGGATAATCCTTTCACAGACAGTGACTTACCTTGCTTCGTCGGCTAAGAGCAACGCTGCAGTTATGGCTATCGACGCAGCTCAGGCTTTGGTGAAGAAGACCGGAAACCTCAGCGTGCCTCTGCACCTGCGCAACGCCCCGACAAAACTGATGAAAGACCTTGGATATCACGATGGTTACAAATATGCACACAGCTATCCGGGCAACTTCGTTGAACAGGAATTTATGCCTGAAGAGATTTCGGGAGTGCGTCTGTATTCGCCTCAAGATAACCCAAAGGAGCTTGAATTACGACGCTCGTTAAAAGCTAAATGGAAAGACAAATATGGCTACTGATAACGAGTATATCGCATTGATGTTCAACGATATAGCTCCGACTTACGACAAGCTTAACCATATTCTTTCGCTGAACATCGACAAGTCGTGGAGGCGCAAGGCCGTAAAACGTCTGAAAAAGGCCTTAACCAGTGGCGAAAATGCTTCAATTCTCGATGTCGCATGCGGTACGGCAGATTCTACGGTAAAAATCGCGGAAAAGGTAGAAAACGCTAAGGTTTTCGGCATTGATATTTCAACAAAAATGCTTGAAATAGGGAAGGCAAAAGCCGAGAAAATAGGCTTGCAAGATAGAATAAGTTTCTCGATTTCCAGTGCTGAAAGTATTGATTTTAAAGACGATACATTTGATGCCGCTATGGTCGCTTTCGGCGTTCGTAACTTTTCCGATCGAGAACAAGGCCTGAAAGAAATTCGTCGTGTTTTGAAGCCTAACGGAACTTTAATTATCTTGGAACTATCTGAGCCTCAAAATGTTATAGTTCGTTGGTTTTATAATCTTTATTTTAAAAACATCCTGCCGTTTATCGGGAAACGTGTTTCTGGCAATGCTAATGCTTATCGTTATCTTCAACAGACTGTCGAAAAGTTTCCGATGCCGAAGGAGTTTATGGCAATGTTGAGTGATTGCGGTTTTAAAGAATTAAAACACAAGGCATTAAGCTGTGGCTTATGCCGTATTTATCAAGCGAAAAAACAAAATGAGCAAGGTGTCATTTAAATATTGGATAAAAGCGGCTCGACCAAAGACATTGTTGGTCTCGATAGCTCCCGTCGTCATGTCGGTGGCTTTCGCTTCTATTTATTTGAAAATCAATTGGTTACCAGCTGCAATTTGCCTCATTTTTGCTGTTATGTCACAAGTCTTATCCAATTTTGCCAACGACTACGCTGATGGAATTAAAGGTGCTGACGATCAACGACTTGGACCTCAACGGATGGTGGCTTCAGGACTGATTTCTCCACAAAAAATGCTTCGTGGAATAATGGTTTGGGGCATTTTGACCTTTATGTTGGGCTGTACCTTATTATATTGGGGAGGCTGGATACTTCTGCCGTTCGGAATCGTCATATTATTAAGCGCTTTTGCATATTCCGCCGGCCCGTTTCCGCTTTCACGCCATGCGCTTGGAGACGTGGCAGTTGTCCTGTTTTATGGCATAGCACCAGTAATTTTGACATTTTTCATACAAACAGGTTTTGTTAACTGGCAGATATTAGTTGTAGGTATCGCTATCGGTCTTGTCGCTAATAACTTGTTGATAGTCAATAATTATCGCGATGCTGAACAGGACGAGGCAAACGGCAAAAAGACGACAGTAACGGTTTTCGGCAAGCGATTCATGCGAAACGTTTTTTATCTGAATCCAATAATCGCAATAGCATTGATTTATCTGATATTTAAAAACTTGATGATATTGGCTTATTTTATTCCATTTTTAGCTTATTCAATACTGATCAGTGCTAGATTTTCAAAAGCTAAAGGTATGGAATTCAATAAGTTAATAGGATTATCATCGATGGAATCTATAATTTTTGCAATAACAATAATCATTGAGATATTATGTCTGAAAATTTAATAATAAAAGGTGATTCGAAGAAAGAATTATACGAAAATCTAATTCCTCAAATCGCAGCTTTGATTGAAGGCGAGACTGACGTAATCGCCAATATGGCCAACGTCTCAGCGTGTTTGAAAGACACATTTAACTTCTGGTGGGTAGGTTTCTACCGCGTCCTCGGTGATGCGCTTGTTCTCGGTCCTTTCCAAGGTCCGTTAGCCTGCACACGTATCAGTAAAGGTAAAGGAGTTTGTGGCACTGCTTGGCAGCAAGCTAAAACCGTTATCGTTCCTGATGTCGACGCTTTCCCGGGACATATTGCCTGCAGCAGTCTTACAAAATCGGAGATTGTGGTGCCAATAATTAATAAAGGTGTAGTGACAGCGGTTCTCGACATCGACAGTGAGAAAGCCGGCAATTTCGATGAAACCGATAAGCTTTATCTTGAAAAGATAGCGGACTTATTCGCCTAAGACCCTAAGGAAATCGGCAGGAAGCCACACGTTGTGCATGCGCACTGCTTCTTTGAACAAAGGAGCGATCTCGGCTGCCGTAAAGCCTGCAATGCCGCATCCGATGCGCGTCACGAGGAAGTCCTTCTCGGGATGATCAGCAGCAAAAGCAATAAATTTGTCAACATAAGGTTTGATTGTCTCCACACCGCCTTGCATCGTCGGGATGGCGTACGACTGTCCCTGAATACCATCGCCATTGCCCATCACAGCGCCGAATTTCACGCGAGCCGTAAAAGCGGCGCCACCTGCGTGATAACCCTGAAGATTGCTGCCAAAAACAAAAATCTCATTCGGCTTGAGCGCGATGATTTCATCCGGAGTGATTCTTCTGTTTTCCATATATACCGATTTTTCTGACATAAATTTCGCACCACCAAAGCTGAATCTGGCTTTTGCGCCACATTTCGGAGCCGGCATGTATTCCGCCTCTGTTTCTCCGGCCTCAATTTCGTACATTGCTCCTTGATAGAGGCCTTCCGAATAATTTTCGACCACATAAGGAGTGATGAACTCATCCATCATTTTCTTATAACGCTGGTTTACAGCAGCCGGCGTCATGTGAATCATCTCAGCCACCTCTTTCTGCGGATAGCCGGAAAACAGCACCAACTGCACTATTTGCTGCATGATTTCGTCGTTTTTATAATGTAACGACGCCGCATCGGATACCTGCTGCATCATGCCTTCCTCATAATCAGTAGAGCGAATGTATTCCAAAACATCGTCTGCTGAAGAGTCGCTAAGCTGCGCAAACTCCTTGTTATACGCCTTAAGCGCATCAAGCACGACATATCTGAAGCCATTGATCATCCAAGTCGAAAGTTTCATGCCTCTCGGACGGTCGAGAAGCGGCTTGAACTCATGAACAAGCAAACTGATGTAATATTCGTGCGCCAATGAATAAAAATCAAGGCCGGTCTTGTTGCAAAGCTGGTATTTATGGTCGAAAATATCATACGCTTTGCGACAATAACCGTAAAAATATTCCTTCGTGATGTATTCGTCAAAGGAACAGAAACCGTTGATAATCAATTCATCATCTATCATATTGCAAAATTAATAAAAATTTTTTACAGTTCTGCTTAATTTTTTTTGAAAATCGTCTTCTTAATGATAAAAGATGATTGAAATTCAAATTTAATATTCACAATTTAAAATTTAAAGACATGGAAAACACAACAAAAACAACACAAACAAAGAAAGTTTACAACTTAATCATCGTCGACGAATCAGGATCGATGAGCATTATCCGCGAACAGGCCTTGGCCGGACTTAACGAGACAATCGAGACATGCCAGAAGATGCAGGAATTGCATCCTGAACTTGAACAGCGTATCACCTTGATTTCCTTTGACAGCAATCATTTTAAGATTCATCTCGACAATGAACCTGCCGGAAAGGCCCGCAAACTTACAACCGATGACTATCGTCCGAATGCAGCCACACCGCTCTACGACGCGATAGGCAAAGGAATAGCCAAACTCAACGCCCAGACTGGCACTGACGACAATGTCCTCGTAACCATAATCACCGACGGTGAAGAGAACTGCAGTCAGGAATACAACCTGAAACTCGTGAAAAACCTCATCGAGAAACAGAAACAGCAGGGATGGACGTTTACCTTGATCGGCACAGATAATCTTGACGTTGAAGGAATGGCTGGTAGCTTGTCAATCGACAACCATCTGGCGTTCACCGAAGACGCGCCGTCGACAGCAAAGATGTTTGCAAAAGAACGCAAGGCCAGAGCAAGATACTACGCAAGTGTGGCTTGCGGTAAGGCGATGGAAGAAGGTAGCTATTTCAGCGAAAGCTAAACAGTAAGCTTCTTGTGAATATGGGCTTCGACTACGTTAATGACGTAGTCGCCCAGTTTTTCACACTCACAGATAATATCCATATACTGCACTCCAGCTTGATAGTTATAGAGGTGTTCGTTGATGTCGTTGACATTCGCCTCTTTAAGCTGGGTGCGGTAGTTGTTTATCTCGTTTTCGATGTTCACCGATTCGTTGGCATCGACTAAACCCTGATCGTCGTCGAGAACCTTCTGCATGTGTTCCAATGCCTTATTGCAGAGCTTGAACATATGGCGGATGTGAACCTTCTGTTCATCGGTGAAATGCTCGTTTTTAGTGTGTTTCTGGTTGATTGTGCGCGCCAGGTTATAGCAGCTGTCGCCTATACTCTCGAGCTCTCCGACCTCACGAAGCATGTAGCGGATCTTGGTCTTACTTTCAGGACTTAAACGGCCTTCAGTCACCTTGTTTAGATAATTCGCAATCTCAATCTCCATATGGTCGGAAATCTGCTCATATTTCTCAATCCTGGTAAAGAGTTTGCTGAAATCCTCTTCATTTTTGGTGTTGAAAAGCAGGGTAGGGATGAAGTTGAACATCCTGTTGGTACGTGTCGAGAATAAGCTGATCTCTTTCTGTGCCTCGAAAATCGAGAGCTCAGCAGTGGAGAGCAATCCACCGGAGATGAATTTCAGCTTGCCTTCTTCGTCTTCTTCCTTCTGTCTTATAACATGGCAGACAAACTTTTCGATAGGTTTGATAAACCATATGAGTATCAATACGTTACAAAGGTTGAATGCAGTGTGGAAGGCCGAAAGCGCGTATGTGACCTTGACCTGCGCTGTGGCGATGTCTTCAGGCGTCTCAGGCACGAAATCCGGGTCGAAACCGACGAATCGGCAAACCAGTTTCACCAACGGTCTGAAAACAATCAAAACCCAAATCACACCGAAAACGTTGAACACCATGTGCGCCAAAGCAGCTCTGCGGGCATTTGTCGAAGCGTTGAGTGCCGCGATGTTAGATGTGACTGTGGTACCGATATTTTCACCCAAGACGAGCGCAATACCTTGATGTATTGGGAGAACGCCGCTTGAGCACAAGATCAAGGTGATAGCCATGATTGCCGCTGACGACTGAACGCACATTGTCAAGATGCTACCGACAAGGAGGTATAACAAAGTCGTCAAGAAGCCCCACTGGCCTGTGACTGTGAAGAAATGGACGACGCTCTCATTTTCCGGGAGATTCATCGCTATGGCGTTTTCACGTAAAGTGACAAGACCGAGGAACATGAACGAGAAACCGAAGATAAACTCACCGAATGACTTGCCTGCAGGCCGTTTTTGGAATATCAAAGCGATAGCTAATGCAAACAGAGGGAATACGACATTACTCATGTTCATCTGGAAGCCGAATACCGACATGATCCATGCTGTTACTGTGGTACCGATGTTAGCACCCATGATGACCGAGATAGCTTGCGCCAGCGTGAGAAGTCCGGCATTTACGAAGCTGACAGTCATAACTGTGGTGGCCGTTGACGACTGCACCGCCGCGGTCACAAAAACACCTGTAAGCAACCCTGTGAAACGGTTTTTGGTCATGGCTCCCATGATGTTGCGGAGATGTCCGCCACTCAGTTTCTGCAAACCCTCACTCATGGTTTTCATACCATACATGAGAAGAGCGAGGCATCCTAATAGCTTTAAAAACAAGTAAATGCTCATATTCCAGTTGTGTATGAATGCAAATATTTATCTTGCAAAAATAAAAAAATATTTTCTTTTTACAAAGAATAAAAAATTATTTCTTTTTAGTGATTTTCAAATTGTTTCCAGCATTGCTGAAGCTGCAGTTTTTGCTGGGAAGTTCGATGCATGTCTCATAATTGTCGTAATACATCTCGACAACCTTCAACGCGTCGTAGACAAGTTCTTTGTTGATCTTCATCAAGTCGTAGATATTGTCGGCCATCCAGAATTTCTCGACTATTCTTTCATTCAAATCAAGAATCTCAGCCATTTTTCTTGCCTCATTCAAACTTATTTTCGCTTGCCCGTTTTCCTTTCTGTTGTATTGCGCTTCCGAGAGAAACAACGTCTTGGCCATCTGAGCCTGCGTTATTCCCGAGTACATCCTTGTTCGTTTTATAGTTTCACTTAACATTTTATCTGGTATGAAGGTCCAAGATTTCATTTAATAATTCATTGAAATCGTAGTAATACAATGAGACTCCAGTTGTGTCGGCTATGTTTTCGTTTGAGTAGTATTTGTCGGCCAGCCCCACAATCTGATGCCCAAGCTCATGTCGAATCATGTAATCGTCTGATTGTGAACGAATTGCAGCAGTAGTGTAAAGGTTGTAAAGACTTCCGCCGCCGTTTTTATCATCGTTCATCAAGATGATGATATAATCGTATGGCGCCTGTGCTGCAAATTCTCGTATCACCCAGTCATCGCTGGCAAGAGCGTATCTGTCGTGACCAAAAGCGCCATATTTTGTGCCGAGGCTGTTACGACCGCCATAAGGAGGCACCTGGATAGCATGCACATTGAAATCCGTTTTTCTGCTTTTAAACGGCTCGGTGTTAATCAAGCTGTTGTAAAAATGCAGCACGTCAGCGTCAAAACGCTTGATTTCATTGAGGGTGTAGCCATCGCCCATGATCAAAATGTCGACTTTCTCCTTCGGATCGCCACTGTCGAGCAGACGCACTATGCGGTTGTTGTTATTCTTCGCAGGCTCCATCAGCGATTTTGTCTGCCGGTCGATGATATACTCCCAGACTGGCTCCATAATATCAAGAGTATCAATCTTATACATCATCAGCTTAGCGTTGCGGATAGGGTAAGGCACGCGTATCGACTCGTTGAACGACATTTTGCCTTTCGATGCTGCAGCCGTACGTCGCCATTCGCTGAAAACAGTGCTGATTCCGTCGGAATATAGCAGCTCGCCGGTTTCCACATCTCTCAACTCGTAGTGATAAGCGCCCAAACGATAAGGATTAACCATGTTTTTGGTGCGTCCATACCACAATCCGTCATCGTAAATCTTGTCGAGCTTAAACGATTCGGTGGATGAGTCGCCGGTGTGTATAAGATTGATTCTTAATGTCTTATCTGTAAAATGCTTCTCAAAACCATTCTTTTCGCTTCTGTTGCAAGAAACGAATAAGGCTATGATTATCAATAAGAAAGCAATTCTTTTCATCTTATTTGTCGATTGTAGCCAAAAATTCTTCGTTGGAGATAGTCTTCGAGATCCTATCTTTAAGGAATTCCATTGCCTCGACTGGTGTCATGTCGGCAAAGTGGTTACGCAGCGCCCAGACACGTGCCAGAGTGCGTTCGTCGACGAGAAGGTCGTCGCGACGTGTACCAGATGCCACGATGTCGATAGCAGGGTAGATGCGTTTGTTCGAGAGTCGGCGGTCGAGCTGGAGCTCCATGTTACCTGTGCCCTTGAACTCTTCGAAGATCACCTCATCCATCTTAGAACCAGTGTCGATCAAGGCTGTTGCGAGAATCGTCAGTGAGCCGCCGCCTTCGATGTTACGTGCGGCACCGAAGAAACGTTTAGGTTTCTGCAAGGCGTTGGCTTCGACACCGCCCGAGAGCACCTTACCTGATGCAGGCGACACTGTGTTGTAGGCACGTGCCAGACGGGTGATGGAGTCGAGGAGGATAACCACGTCGTGACCGCATTCTGTCAAACGTTTTGCCTTCTCCAGCACGATATTCGCGATCTTAACGTGTTTCTCAGCCGGCTCGTCGAAGGTCGAGGAGATGACTTCAGCTTTAACGCTGCGGGCCATGTCGGTGACCTCTTCAGGACGCTCGTCGATTAACAATATAATAAGGTATACATCCGGGTGGTTGGCCGCGATGGCGTTAGCCACTTCCTTAAGCAATACTGTCTTACCGGTCTTAGGCTGTGCCACGATAAGTCCACGCTGACCTTTTCCGATAGGAGCGAAGAGGTCCATAATACGGGTGGATACCGTGCCTCCCTGATGGCCGGTGAGTTTGAATTTCTCATCCGGGAAGAGAGGAGTGAGGAAATCGAACGGGATACGGTCGCGCACCTCATCAGGGTTACGTCCGTTGATCTTGTCGACCTTCACCAATGGGAAGTATTTCTCGCCGTTCTTTGGCGGACGGATCATTCCGAGGATGGTATCGCCGGTCTTGAGGCCAAACAGCTTGATTTGTGACTGTGACACGTAGATGTCGTCAGGGGAGTTGAGGTAGTTGTAGTCGGCCGAACGCAGGAAACCATAGCCGTCAGGCATGATTTCGAGCACGCCTTCAGCTTGCACCACGCCATCAAACTCGCTGATGAGCTCGTCGCGTTTCTGTGGACGAACCTCGTAAACCGCCTGTTTTTCCTCAAACATAGGCTCTTCAGGCTCGACATTCTCGATGTGCTCAACACGCTCGACATGTTCAACACTCTCAATCGGTTCAATCTCAGGAATCTCTGTCTCTTCCTCGTTATTCTCGTTGAGAATCTCGTTGGCGACGTCGACAACAGCCGGCTTCGGCTTAGGATACGACACATGATGCGTCTTTTCGCTTTCGTCGCTGATATTTTCGAATGAGGTCTTGATCACATCGGTACGCTTGCCGATTCTCGGACGACGGCCGCGACGCGGAGCCTCAACTTCTTGATTTTCTTCTGGTTTGTGCTCTGCAGCCATTTCTTGGGCTGCAACTGGCTCAGCTTCAACAACTTTCTTCTTTCTGCCTGGTCTTCCTTTAGGTTTGACTTCAGGAGTGTTGCTTTCGGCTTGTTTGTTGATGATGCTGTAAACAAGGTTTTCTTTTGGCTGGTTGACATCTTCCAAACCGAGTTTCTTGGCGATTCCCTTGAGCTCAGTCATGGATTTGTCGTTTAATTCAAAAATGTCATACATAATTAGTCGATTGATTTAGACTGACTTTCAATAATTTCTTCTGATAATTTGAGGGACGACTTGCCCTCTAAAAGCGAACAAAAACGGATTGGCTTTTTGTTCAATTGACGATGCAAAGATACGATTTTTTTTCATACAACCAAAAATTTTGTTAATTTTGCAGAAAAATTTTGAATATGATTCAGCGAAGACAGACCATTTTCATGCTTTTATCAGCAATTATCAGTGCTTTATTGTTTTTTATGCCTCTTGCTTCGTTTTATGACGGCACTACAGTGATGAAGTTCACCATTTTCGGCATAGAAAACCCTATTGATACGCTAACTCTTTCACAATCATATACTTGGCCTTTGATTGTCTTGACGGTTTTGATGACAATTTTGCCAATCTACACCTTATTAAGATATAAGAAACGTAAGCATCAAGTGAAGATGTGTCAGCTGGATATGCTTTTGAATATTGTTTTCATCGGCGTGGTGTTTTTATACTATGAAGCTGATATTCAGGAAGTTATAGCTGCTGTCGAAGGCGATGAATATCAACTCGAGGTTGCTTATTTCATCGGAATGGCTATCCCGTTGGTAAATCTCGTTCTTGAGATTCTCGCCATCAGAGGCATTAAGAAAGATATTGAATTGTTGAAATCTATCGACAGACTGAGATAAAACCAACGATTAAAGGTTATCGTCAACGTTTCTTCTCATAAAGCTCCATATTTTTTATTTCGCTTCCATCAATCTGGAAACGTAACATTGTTATAACCTTGTGAAATCCGGTGTTTCCTGCGGCTCCCGGGTTGATATGGAGCAAGTTGAGGTTATGGTCGTTCATCACCTTCAGGATATGTGAGTGTCCACTGATGAAGATGTTAGGTTTCTCTTTGATTATCAGTTCTTTAATTCCAGGTTCATAATGGTTTGGGTATCCGCCGATGTGTGTCATCATCACCTTCACGTTTTCGATTGTAAAGATGTTGATTTTCGGGAACATCAGTCGGATCTTTTGGTCGTCGACGTTGCCATACACTGCGCGCAACGGCTTAAAAGACGACAAAGAGTCGGCGACATCGGTTCCACCGATGTCGCCGAC
>Ga0310786_10000865_pt1 | contig 48198 bp, 25 predicted proteins | sample AusTroGonzalo_MG_FD_203881 | JGI IMG/M metagenome (GOLD analysis project Ga0310786, IMG submission 203881) | Bovine rumen microbial communities from tropical cattle in Woodstock, Queensland, Australia - Gonzalo_03 (v2) (version 2) | ecosystem: Host-associated > Mammals > Digestive system >...
AGATATTCGGGAGCGCGGTCTTCGTGGTTGCGACGGCGTTTGCGCTTGGCAGCTGCTTCCGAAGCCGGAGCGTCCCCGCGCGGGCGGTGGAGGATCTTGGCTTCGCGACGCACGGATGGAGGCTTGCAAAGGAGGTCGCGGCATGAGACGACGCATAAGACCGTGGCAAAAAGGTTCTTTTGTGGGGTCTGTCCCCGAGGGAGCCGGAATCGTGGGGACAGGCCCCGCGAAACCGTTGCAAAACAGGCCTTGCGTAAATCGAACGTTGATTGGTTGCGTGGCGGATTTGCCGCAGAACGGCGGAATATGATATAATTCGTGCGCAACGAGTTGGTGGGCGTACCATTTCCTCTGCGTATCATGATCGAATCTATATCCTGCAACTGGCAAGGGTTCCAGTCGGCTTTGTCGGCGGGGTTTCCCGTTGTATGCGATGTGCTGTGCGTTCTTCTGTCCATAGTGTTCGCATGGTCGACGTTCGTTGTCCTTGTAGGGCTGATAAAGCCGGCGAAGTGGCATCCCAAGGCAAAGACAAGGAGGCGGTTCGCCGTGCTTGTCTGCGCGCGAAACGAGGAGGCCGTCATACGCCTGCCCGTGAAGAGCGTCCTCATGAGCAATTACCCGGCCGACTGCCGCGAGGTGATAGTCCTGGCGGACAACTGCACGGACAGGACGGCCGCCGTCGCCCGCGCCGCCGGCGCGACGGTGTGGGAGAAGACCGTCCCCAGCTCCGGGAAGGGCGACGTGCTCGCGTGGGGCATCGAGCGGCTCATGGAGTGCGGCGGATTCGACGCCATCGCTGTCTTCGACGCCGACAACATAGTGTCCGACGGCTTTTTCGACGCGATGAACGACGCGTTTGAAGACGGCGAGACGGTCGTCACCGGGAGGAGGCAGTCCTCGAACGCCAGGGCCAACGTAATCTCCGGGTGGTATGCCGTCTACTGGGACGTCATGAACGAGCTCTCGAACCGCGTTCGGACCAACTTGGGGCTTTCCGGCAAGCTGACGGGGACGGGATATGCGTTCCTGCCGTCCGTACTGGAGGGCGGAAGGTGGAATACGCGCACGATGGTTGAGGACGTGGAGTTCACCGTCCAGGCCAACCTGCGCGGCCATCGCGTCGCCTATGCGCCTGACGCCGACTATGCGGACGAGCAGCCCGTCACGGTATTCCACATGTGGAGGCAGCTGCGCAGGTGGTCGACAGGCGGCTGGCAGGTCGTTCGCCGCTATTCCCTGCCTTGGGTCAAGTGCCTACTGCGTCGCCCGTCGCTGCGGCTCTTTGACAGCTTTTTCGCCATACTGACGGGGATATCCGTTGCGTTCGTCCTTTTCTTCAACGTCCTGGCGATAGCCGTCAAGGCCGGTTGCGGCGTAGTCGACCAGTCGGCGGTGAGGTTCTTCATCTCGGTGTTCGTCTTCGTTTTCGCAATGAGCTGGATCACCGCCTGGGCGGCGGTCGCGCTTTCCCCGCAGAAGCGTCGTCCAAAGGCGAGGTCGGTCGTCGCGTTCCCGCTGTTTTCGCTGATCCTGTCCTCGTCGGTGCTCTACACCCTGGTGCTTCCGACGCGCGTTTGGAAGCCGATTCCCCATTCTGGCGACGAGAAGTAAGACCGTGGGGACAGACCCCGCGAGTCAAAGGCGAAGGGGTAAATATTTGACAGTTCAAACCGAGAGGGCAATTTGGTATAATACACTAAACAATTCGGCAATTGAAAGGCGAGAGAGATGTGCGAGAAGTGCGCAAAAAGCGATTTGACGCGGCTTGATGCCGTGTTCAGGGAGTTCGAGGGGGACTCCCACGCCCTCATTTCCATACTCCAGAGGGCGCAGGAGATATACGGCTATCTGCCGACGGATGTCATATACGCAGTCGCCGAGCATGTCGGGGTGAGCCCTGCAAAGGTGATGGGCGTTGCGACGTTCTACACGCAGTTCCGCCTCAAGCCCGTCGGCAAGAACCTCATAATGCTCTGCAAGGGCACCGCATGCCACGTGAACGGGGCTGACGCGATAGCCAAGGCGCTCGGAGACGAGCTTGGCATAGGCGACGGCGAGACTACGGCGGACGGGCTTTTCTCCTTGAAGGAGGTCGCCTGCCTCGGGTGCTGCTCGCTGTCGCCGGTCATGATGGTGAACGAGACGACGTATGGCTCGCTTACGCCCGACAAGGCGCGTGAGATCGTTAGAAGGATAAAGGCGGAGGGCGCGGCATCATGAGAGTAGTCGTCGGAGAGGGAAGCTGCGGCCTTGCCGCAGGCGCTGGGAAGGTGCGCGCGGCGCTTGAGAAGGCCGGCGCAGACGTCGGGATAACCGGCTGCATCGGGATGTGCTACCTTGAGCCGATCGTCGATCTGTATGACGGGGAACGGGGAACGGGGAACGGGAAACGGGGAACGGGAAACGTGGAACCGGGAACGCTCCTGGCCAGGCTTGTCCGCGTGAAGGAGAGCGACGCGGAGCGCATATTCAAGGCGTCGGAAAGCGGCGACCTCTCGGGCGTCGCGGATCTGGCGATCAAGCCTGAGGACGAGGAGTTTCTCGCCAAGCAGACGCGCATCGCCCTGCGCCACTGCGGCGTCATCGACCCCGAGTCCATCGACTCCTACAGGGCGTGCGACGGCTACCGCGCGATTGCGAAGATCCTCGGCGCCGACGGCGGGCCCGGGATGTCGCCTGAAGAGGTGATCGAGGAGGTCAAGAAGTCCGGTCTTGCGGGGCGCGGAGGCGCGGGCTTCCCGACGTGGTTCAAGTGGAACGCCGCCCGCAGCGCGAAGGGCGACGAGAAGTATCTCATCTGCAACGCCGACGAGGGCGACCCCGGCGCGTTCATGGACCGCGCCGTAATCGAGTCCGATCCGCATTCCCTCATTGAGGGCATGCTTGTCGCCGCCTACGCAATCGGGGCGAGCAGGGCGTTTGTCTATGTGCGCGCGGAGTATCCGCTTGCGATCGTGCGCCTTGAAAAGGCGATAAAGGACGCAACTGCCGCGAACCTTCTCGGTGACAACATCCTCGGCTCGGGCTTCTCCTGCCGCCTTCGCATCAAGGCCGGCGCAGGCGCGTTCGTGTGCGGCGAGGAGACGGCCCTCATCGAGTCGCTTGAGGGCAGCCGCGGGATGCCGCGCCTCAAGCCGCCGTTCCCGGCCGAAAAGGGCTTTACCGACAAGCCGTCGAACATCAACAACGTGGAGACGTTCGCGAACGTCGCGTGGATCATCCTGAACGGCGGCGCGGCGTTTTCGGCGATGGGGACCGAGGGCTCGAAGGGCACGAAGGTGTTTGCGCTGACGGGCAAGATCAGGAGAGGCGGCCTTGTGGAGGTCCCGATGGGGCTTACGCTCAGGGACGTCATTTTCGGAATCGGCGGCGGCGTGCGCGACGGCCGGAGCTTCAAGGCCGTCCAGATGGGCGGGCCGTCGGGCGGCTGCATCCCGGAGTCGCTACTCGACACTCCCATCGACTACAAGGCGCTCGCGGCCACGGGGGCCATCATGGGCTCTGGCGGCATGGTCGTCATGGACGACTCGACGTGCATGGTCAACATGGCCAGGTTCTTCCTCGACTTCACGGCGAAGGAGAGCTGCGGAAAGTGCGTCCACTGCCGCATAGGCACGAAGCGCCTCCACGAGACGCTTGTGCGCATAACCGAGGGGAAGGGCCGCGAAGGCGACGTGGAGCTTCTGGAGGAGCTTTGCAAGGGCATCAAGGACGGAGCTTTGTGCGGCCTTGGCCAGACTGCGCCGAATCCGGTGCTCACGACCATACGCTACTTCCGCGACGAATACGACGCGCACATCCGCGAAAAGCGCTGCCCGGCGCACGAATGCGCCGCGCTCAAGAAGTTCTCGATCGACGCGGCCAAGTGCAAGGGCTGCACGGCGTGTGCGAAGAAGTGCCCCGCAGGGGCGATCTCCGGCTCGCTGCGCGCCCCCCATTCCATCGACCAGGCTGCGTGCATCAAGTGCGGCGCGTGCGCGGCGGCCTGCCGTTTTGGCGCCGTGGTGCAAGAGTAGGCGATAAACAATGAAAACAGGTATTGTCGTTTGTTCAGCCTTTGCAGCGTCGCTTTGCGTCGCCGAGGTCAACGACTGGGAGAACCTCTCGGTCAACTCGATCAACCGCGAGGCGGCTCGCACGTATTCGATGCCGCTCGCGGACGAGTCCGCGGCGTTTACAGACGCAATCGAGCCGGAGACTCCCTACAAGATGTCCTTGAACGGCATCTGGAAGATCTCGTGGGCGGGCAATCCCGACCTCCGCGTGAAGGACTTCTACCGCGCCGACTACCCTGACGCGGACTGGCTGACGATAGACGTCCCCTCGTGCGTGGAGATGCGCGGCTTTGGCTCTCCGGGCTACGTGAACGTCCGCTACCCGCACAAGCTGGAGTGGCCGTTCATCAAGGATAGGCAGTCAGGCAAGGCAGACTACAACCCCGTTTCCTCTTACCGCCGCAAGTTCACCGTGCCGGAAGGCTGGGCCGGGCGCGAGGTGTTCCTCAGGTTCGACGGCGTCTATTCCGCCTACTACGTGTGGGTGAACGGCGAGAAGGTCGGCTACGCCGAGGACTCAAAGCTCCCGAGCGAGTTCAACGTCACGAAGTTCCTGAAGCCGGGCGAGAACGTTCTTGCCGTGGAGGTCTATCGCTGGTGCGACGGGAGCTACCTTGAGGACCAGGACATGTGCCGGTTCTCCGGGATCTTCCGCGACGTTACGCTCTGGTCGATGCCGAAGGACGGCATCTGGGACTTCAAGGTGAAGACCCGTCCTGTGGACGGGTATGAGAGTTGGAGCCTCGAGTTGGAGTTGGAGAATGGTGGCTCTGCCTCGCTTTATGAAGCGGATGGAAAGAAGGTCGGCGACTTGACGCCCACCTCCCCCTCCAACTTCTCTCCTCCAACTCCAACTTCTCTCCTCCAACTCCAACTCAAGCCCCGCCTCTGGAGCGCGGAAAAGCCATATCTCTACACGCTCGTCGTGAAGAAGGGCTCGGATATCCGCATGCGCAGGGTAGGCTTCAAGGAAGTGAAGGTCGTCGGCAACACGATTCTCTTCAACGGCAAGAAGATCAAGTTCAAGGGCGTGAACCGCCACGAGACGAATCCCGACAACGGGCGCACGGTGACGATGGACGACATGCTGAAGGACATCACGCTGATGAAGCGGTATAACGTCAACACGGTCCGCACCTGCCACTATCCCGACCACCACCTCTGGTACGACCTCTGCGACAGATACGGCATCTACGTCTGCGCCGAGGCGAACGTGGAGGCTCACGAGCCCGGCTACGGCGAGAAGGGGCTTGGGCGTTTTCCGGAGTGGACGCACTCGATAGTGGAGCGCAACCTCCGCCACGTCGTCTTCTACCGCAACCACACGTCCGTCACGCTCTGGTCGATGGGCAACGAGACTGGCCACGGCGTCTGCTTCACCAATGCAATCGCGCAGGTGAAGGCGCTCGATCCCTCGCGCCCGATCCACTGGGAGCGCGGCAACGTCGACGCCGACGTCGATAGCCGCATGTATCCGTCGGTCGAATGGCTTGAGGAGCGCGGCAAGATGGGCGACAAGGCGCCTGGCGAAGATGCGATTATCGACAAGCAAGACAAGCACGAAAACAGGCAGAGCGCGGGGAAGGCCTTCTGGATGTGCGAGTATGCCCACGCCATGGGGAACTCGATGGGCAACTTCAAGGAGTATTGGGACGTATTCTACAAATACGACTCCCTCACTGGCGGCTGTATATGGGACTGGGTTGACCAGGCGGTCTGGAAATACACCGACCGCGTCGGCGCAGACGGCAGGCGCGAGCGCTTCTTCGCCTACGGCGGCGACTGGGACGAGCAGCCCAACGACGGCCCGTTCAACTGCAACGGCGTCGTGGATCCCCTGCGCAACATCAGCGCCAAGCTGGTGGAAGTCGGCCACGTGCACCGCAACCTCGTCGTGACTGGCGACGGCAAGGGGGCGTTCGAGCTTTGGAACAGGTTCGGCTTTACGTATGCCGACGAGTTCGACGGCGAATTTGAGGTTGTCGAGGACGGAGTCATAGTCCGCCGCGAGGCGTTTGCAGTTCCTCATGTCGCGCCGCTTTCGAGGGCCGCGCTTACCATTCCGCCAGTTGCGGCGAAGGCCGGCGTGGAGACGTTCCTCAACTTCTACTTCAAGCTCAAGGCCGATACTCTTTGGGCGAAGCGAGGGTGGATCGTGGCGAGCGACCAGGTTCAGCTTGGAGAGCGCATCCCGTTTGTCCCCGCCAAGGCTGGCAAGGCTAGGATCGTCGAGGGCGAGAAGACGATAATCGTTACGGCAGGCGGCACGAAGGCCGAGTTCTGCCGCCGCTCGGGAACGCTCTGCAGCCTCACCATGAACGGCAGGACGATCTTGCGCGATCCGACGCCGGGCGTTGTCGCAGGGCCTCAGCTCACATGCTTCCGCGCATTCACCGACAACGACATCTGGTTGCGCGGAAGGGGCCTTGAGGATGTCGGGAACTTCTACCTTTCGGGGCTTTCGCAGCTTAGCTACCACGCGCATCCCGCAGTCGTGGATGGAAATGTCGTCCGCTTTGCCGTCGATGTGACGGGCTCCAAGTCGGCCGGCTTCAGGCACGAGACGGAATGGTCGTTCTCCGATACGGGCGCGGTGTCGGTGAAGAACACCGTGACTCCGCACGGCACGATGCCGGCGGCCTTGCCGCGCCTCGGCCTTTCGATGAAGCTCGACAAGGCCCTGGAAAACGTGCGCTATTACGGGCGCGGCCCGCGCGAGAACTACATCGACCGCAATTCCGCCTCGTTCGTCGGCGTTTACGATTCAACGGTCACGGACCAATACGAGCCATACGTGCGCCCGCAGGACAACGGCTACAAGAGCGATGTCAGGTGGGCGGCGTTTACGGACGCAGATGGGAAGGGCGTGAAGTTTTCGTCTTCGGAGCCTCTTTTCATGCAGGCTCTCCACTACGGGGCGGAGGACATGGAGTTCTCACGCCATCGTCGGGCCGACCGCCGCTTCCGCACTCCGCTTGTGAAGCGCGACGAGGTCTGCCTCAATCTCGACTTGCGCCAGCTTGGGCTTGGCGGCGCCTCCTGCGGCCCACGGCCCATGGACAAGTACATCTTCCCGATACAGCGAGAGGAGTGGACGCTCAAGATCGAGCCATTCTCCGGGCTTTAATGCCTGCTCCAGATTTCTTTCAACTGGCCGACCTGGGCGGCGACGAGACGGTCGCCTGTCTCCGCCGCGAGGCGCGACGAGAGACCCTCGTAGCCGCCTTCGGAGTGGGCCTTGGTTGATGGAATGTAGCCTTCGCTGCCGTTCGTGAGGCATGTGACGATTGTCGTGCGGAAGGGGGATTTGTCCTTGATGTCGCGCCCGATGTCGACGAACGGTTCGCAAGGGAGCCCGGCGAAGGCGAGGGAATCGCCTATTGCAAGGGATGTGACGAGTATGTCGACGCTGGCAGGCCCGTTCTTGAGGCGGCGCACGCGGGAGCCTGGGCCTGTAAGGGTTGCGATCTCCATGCCGCTTAAGGGAATCTCATCTTTTCTTCCGGCGTCGAATAGCTCCACCCATTTCAGTTCGTCGGCCGTAGGCATGTTCGTCGGCATGGGGTGGGGCGTTACGCGTCCGCGGACGGGTCCAGCCGGTATTTCTTCGCAGACGTCCCAGACGGCGAGCGCGGCACCCGCGACGGCTCTGCCCATGTATTCGGCCACAGCAGTCGGGCGATCCCTCCTTTCGGCGTTCAGTGCGGCGCGTCCCGGCGGGGGAAACGGGCAGTAGTGATTGACATCGCCCTGTGCAGCGTTGAGGAACATGCATTTGACGCCGCTTCCGACGGCGTTTTCGAACGTCCGCCGGACGAAGCCCGGCCAGTCGGCGGAGTATTTTGTGCCGCCTATGGTGTCTGGGTGCGTACCGAAGTTGACGATTGCGATGTCTGGCGCTCCGGTACGTCTGAAGCGGACAAGCTGCAACGTTTCGTCGGGCGTTCCGAGCGGCTCTTTTACGTTCTTGTTGTATGTGCCCGGGTTTGTGCGAACGGATCCGTCTTTCATGCGGTAGCGGCGGATGAACGAAATGTTCCGGCAGGCTGTTTTCGCGACGCCTATCTTGGCCGACGCCATATCGGCAAGCGCGAGTTGCGCGGCTTCGGCAAGCTTTGCGATTCGCACGTTGGCGAATTCGGCAACAAGCCTGTTTTCGCCTTCGGAGTAGCGTGCGCGCGGCCAGTCGGTGGCGCCCGTGTGAGTGTGGGTGGAATGGGCGTATATGCGGTCGCGCGGCACTCCGGTCGCCTGTGTTATCGCGGGGAACGCCTTTTCGAAGAATGGGTTTGTGAGGTGGATGTCGTCCACGCAGTAGATGAGCGCGCTGTTCGTTCCGTCGGATACGGCAACGCAGTCGATGTAGAGCGGATCGAGGACGCCGTCGGCGACGCGATGGGTGAAATACCCCGGGATGGGGATGCCGGGCGGAGGCGTGGCATCCACGCGGGCGAAACCGGCCTTGAAGTCCGCCAGCGTCACGGCAGCGGCAAGCGATGCGGCGATGGCGATGATTTGCGTTTTCATGTCAGGTTCTCCTTTTTGACGTTAAATTTCCGGACAGGCTTTCTCCGTCAATGAAATTGGTTTGTCGATAGTGGGCGTGCGGCACGTTTCGTCCTTCCATGACGGAGACGAGCCCGTCGAAGATGTCCGCACCACCCCTGCGGCCGTCGACAAGCATGCAAGCGAGGGGAACAGGCGTGGCAGGCGCAAAGCCTGCATTGACAAGCCCTGCAAGCCGTATGTCACGCGGGAACTCCAAGCCAAGCCGGCCGAATGCCGACAGGACGCCTCTCAGGTAGTAGTCGTCGAGCACGATTGCGGCGTCGGGCAAGTGCCGTCCGGGCTCAAAGCGCTCGAGCGCCGCCTCGAAGCCGGATTGTTCGATTTCCTGAAGAAATCCGAAGCCGAAGCGCAACTGGATCGGCATCCACTCAACGGCAATGCCAGCCGCCGCCAGTTCGGAAGCGACATGCGACTGGCGCATGGATCGCCCGTAGCCGGCCACCCATGCCGAAGTCACTCCAAGTGCGACGCACCGCCTGACAAGTGCGTTCACCGCATCGGGGGACGACGATGACATGCGCATGGCCGCTCCTGGCACGCTGGCGGTGTCGCCGATGAAGACATACGGGATGCCGCATGTTCCGAGCCGACGCTCGACACGTTGGACGGCATGGTAGGAGAACACCAGGGAGAACGGCGAGCGAAGGGCGTCCTCGAGCGGCGTCATGTCGCATATGCCGTTGCGGGCGATCGGCACGTAGACGGTCTCGAACTGGAATCCTGCGGCGACTGCCCGGCGCATTACCTCCGCGACGAGCGTCATGGCGTGGTACGATGCGATCTGGTAGTCGTGCAGGACGGCCAGGATGCGTCCTCGACGCACCTTCTCCGACGTGCCGACGACACGGCAGCCCGAACGAGGCCTCACGAGGACCCGGCCTTCCGCGGCAAGCATCTTCACGGCCTCGCAGGTGACGCGCGAACTGACGCCGAGTGCGTCGGCAAGCTCTGCATAGGACGGAAGGGTGTCGCCCGCCCGATACAGTCCCGCGTCGATTCCCTTGCGCAGCCCGTCAGCGACTTGTTCTGCAAGCGGAAGGGCGAGATTTCTGTTGATGCTGAATATATGCTCTGCGGTCAAGGCCGTCGAGGAAGTCCTGGTTCACTGCCACGCGCTGAGCGTAAGCGAGCCCAGCGTCAGGTATCCGACGGGAGCGAGGGTGACGACATGGCGCCCTGCGGAGAGCTTTACGTCCAGCGTGGTCGCGGAAGGATGCACCGTCCAGTCCCACTTGCCCGGCCATGGGCAGTCGAACTCGCCTTTCATCACTCCGTCAACGATGAAAAGCACCTTGTTGGGGAAGTCATTCCCCGTGCCGTATTCGAGCGACGCGCGGAATGTGCCGCCAGTGGCGACGTCAACCGTGTAGTTCAGCCATTCGCCTGTTTTGAGCTGCTGGACGTTCTTCGTCCGGCAGTCGAAGGCCGTATCGCCCCGTAGCAGCTTGAGCCCGCCAGCGCCCTTGGTGCGCGGCTTGGCGACGAGCGAATGATGCCCGACGCCGCGGCCGCCTTCGTCGAATTGCCACGGCAGTATCTTGCCCGGAACGGCATGCGCCTTGCCTTTCCAGGGGGTCGCTCCGCCGTTGGCTTCTGGAATCCGCCAGCGCAGTCCCTCGGCCGATGCGATTCGCCCGTCAGCGTCGCGGGCATAGAGGCGGAAGGCGTGCGCGATGCAGTCCCACGGCGGCTTCGCACCGGAGCGCCCGGGCGCCATGTAGCGCGTTGTCTTGTAGTATTCCTCGGAGAAGGGTATCTCGAACTTCCAAGGCGGCGCGGTGCGCACGGCGACAGGATGTCCGCAGTCGAAGAGATAGACTTCGCGTATCGGCGACTTGGTCGCGGCGGACGGCGACACTTCCGCCTCAAAAGACACCTTGCCGCCGTCGGGCACGATGACGCGCTTTCCTGCGTCTTCTGATTTCCATGCGACATGCGGCAGCTCGGGATCGTCCTTCGGGTATTCCCAGTACCTCACGTAGTCGATCTTGTAGTATTCCGGGAACTTGAAGCCGGTTGTGTCGCGCCGACCCCAGCCGCGCATGATGCATCCGCTGAAAATGATGTGTAGCGGGCAGTTCAGCGCGGCGTGGTTCTTGGCGTCGAAGGTGACGCCGTCGTACGGGCTGTGGTTCGCCTTGCTCTTCATCAGCTTGCCGTTTACGTAGTACGAGATCTCGAACGGAGTCCACTTGCAGCCTATCCGATACCAATCGTCGAGCGTTCCAGGCAGCTCGGAACGATACTGCCAGCTCTGGAGCGACTTCCCGACGGACACGTGCAGGTTGTGGTCGAGGATCGCATGATGCGGTCCTGCAGGCGTTGCGGCGCGCGTGTAGTAGTCCTCGAAGATGTCGATTTCGGAACCATCCACACCGGGATTCGTGTTCGAAGACCCGTAGAGCCAGAACGCCGCCCACCAGCCGCTGTTCTTCGTGAACTTGACCTTTGCCTCGACATAGCCGTAGGTGAAGGACGGTACCGAGTTGATTCCCGTCGACGTGAGGTTTGTCGTGCCCGGCACGAAGTCGCATTTTATGGCGAGATGCCCCTCTCCGTCAAGGGCGGCGAAGTCCTTGCGCTTGAGCCATGGGTTCTGGTACCACTTCGTCCAGTCTATCTCCGTGCCCTCGAAGTCGTCTTCGAAAACCTTCTTCCATCCGGCCCTGTCGGGGTCGAATTCCCTTTCGGGCGTGATGAATGCGACAGGATTTGCCGAGGTGCCGGACGACATCGCCTCGCCCGCGAAAAGATTGTCGATGACAAGGCTCGCCCCCTCGGCTCTCACCCTCGTGTCGAAGCCGTCAGCGAACTCTTCGCGGAAAAAGCCGACGTCGCCGAACGCCTTGCGCACGCTTCCGTCGGCGAGGCTAGTCGCGAGCACGGCGTATCCGCCGTCCTTGCGGGCGTAGAGCGCCACGTCCGCAGGGAGCGCGGATGCGGGAATCTCGAAGCGCCCTGGTTTGCGCCCGCAGTCGAACACCTGGCATGCGACAATTTCGTTCGCGGACGGTTCGATACGCACCGAAAACGCGCTTGTCGCCGACGTGCAGAGAATTTCCGCCGGTCCGCCGTCTATGGAATAGAGGCGGAATCCGAACGCGAAATATCTGCGCTCGTCCTTCGGGGTGAAGAAACGGCGCTTCGCAAAGCCGAATTCGAGTGTGTCGGCGGCCTTGTATTTTGCCTGTTGCGTATATTCGAGAAGGCCGTTTGAGATTGGAGCGCGGAAAATCTCCGGAGCGCCCTCGCGGTTTGCGGACGACGCTTCGTAGTCTTCTCTGAAAAACGTTTTTACGATCTTGAATCCAGCGGCTTCCTGTTCGGTAAGCGCAGCGGCATGTGCGCCAAGCGTCATTCCGAGCATGGAAACCGTAGTCGCGAGAAAGATCATCTTCATGACGTGCACGCCTTGTCTTTAGATAGAAGGATGGTTACCTGATGATCAAAAACATTCCGGCTTTCGAAACCGTGACGCCGGAAGCGGTTGCCATGACGCTCCATTTCCGCGCCTTGCCGTCGGAGACGACCGACCAGTCTGCTATGTTTGCGAGCGTCCTGGAATTGCGGATTGCCAGCGGAATCGCAACGGCGCCACCAAAGTTTCCGTTGATTTCAAGAACGCCGTCCGCCGCGAATTCGAAGCCGTCGATTGTTCCCGCGCCAGTCGTGTCGAGCACCAGTTTCCTGATTGTCCCGACCGGGCCGTTCGCGACAAGGGCGGCGCCCGGCGAGACACGGACGGAGGAGACGTTGGTGAGCGGGGTTGTACGGTTGATTGCGAACTTGTCGCCTCCGCTGTACCAGCCGCCGCTCGACTTTGGAACCTCCGCTGCGTTGTCCTCGGCGATCTTCTCCCAGAATATCCCGTCCGCGCTGCCTTCAAGTGAATAGGCAGTCAGCGACCTTCCATAGTACGTTGACGTAGACGTTCCATATCCAGTCGCAATGTCGTAGTAGGCAACCTCGTCTGCGTCCTCCGAAAGGCGCAGAATGATCCTGGGCTGGCGCGCCGGCACGTCCAGCTGTGGTTTGCCGCTTGAATGGTACATGACAATGCAATTGGCGTTGGCGTAGCTGGTTGTTCCGTCGAAGAGGCTTCCCAAATGACCTGCTCCGTTGCCGAGCCAGTACATGAAAGCCCCGCCGTTCTCGATTGCTGTCTCTCCCGGATTTAGATTGGCCACTGGAAAGTTCTTGATCCACCTGACATTGGAAGTCGAGTCTCCGACGTTTGCAATCCCCTCCGTCAGGCGAGCCCCGCCCTTGTCGTATAGCGCAAACTCAGACACATGAAGTATTTTTGTTGCGTCGCCAGTCTCGCCAGAAGACGTGTCATAGCGGCTGCAGGCGTAGGCATTCTCCTTCATCGTAAGCCGCCAGTAATCGTAACGGCTATCTACAAGAACCTTGCCCTCAATGACGTCAAGCGAGCCGCTCCACGTCTGGCCTGCCACAAGCCTAAGAGTGCCGTTTCCTTCCTTTACAATCGAAAGCGCGCCGTATTCTCCGTCTGCGACGTCGGCGAGTGTGTTCGTCTCGCCGTTCGCGGCGTCGTATATGAGCGTGCCGCCGTCATTCCCCGCAAAAACGCCGCCGAATGTCAGTTCGCCGCCACTCGCGCGGAATCGTCCGGCTCCGGAGACCATCATCGGTCTGTTGGTGCAGAACGCGGCATCTATGCCGGCGTATTCGAGCGTCCCCGTCTTCGACGAGTTTCCGCCGATCGCCAATGCGTAGTTCACCTTCCTGTCGTCTGACTTCGCGCCGGTGTAGTCCTCGTAAAGAACGGTGGAAAGGCCAAGGGAGCAGACCGTACCCGCAGGGGCGATGGAGTCGAACTTGAGCGTGCCGTCCTGCACGGCGACAACGCCCTTCATCTTCCGGTCCGCGTTGTCGGCGAGCCGCCACGTGCCAGTGCCTTTCTTCGTGAGGCGATAGCCGCAGTTGTAGTCGAATGCGTTTGCGAGGACGCATTCCGCCGTGTTGGAGCCGGTGATTACGATGCGGTTGATGTCCGTGTTGTTCGGGTTGTCCTGCCACTTGCCGGTAAACGTGATGCCACCGACGGCACCCGCGTCAAATTCTGCAGGACGGTTGGACGATTGGTCGAACTGGAACGTCCTGTCCGTCGTCTCGCCCGATCCGAGATATAGGAATCGGCCCGAATATTCGCGGGTCCTGAATTTGCTTCCCGCTCCGGCGGAAGAAGGTTCGCCAGCCATGCCGAGCTTCTTGAGGCCGGTTGTCCCGTACGTCTGGGAGTTGTTGTAGTTCCACACCCAGCAGTCCCCGAAGAACGTGTTGTTCGTCCCCGTGAAATTCACGTTGCCGCGCGAGTATAGGCAGATGCCGCCGCCGAGAGCACCTGAGAACTCACATGGCCTCGTGCGTCCGCTGTCGGTAAACCCGTAGACATCAAGGTAATAAGTTGTCGACTGCGACACGTTCGTGACAAGGCCGCTCCCCCACAACTCCGCGATGCGTGTCCGGCCGGGGTTCGCCGTGTAGAGCGTTGCGCCTTCGTTTACGGTAATAGCGCCGAAGTAGAGCTGCGAGGTGGCCGATGCGCTGTTCGTCGGCATCCGAATCGCACCGCCCTCGATGTCCCAGTTCACGTAGTACTGGGACTTGTAGTCGGCAGACGTCGCGCCAACGGCAAGGTAGAGTTCGCCAGTGCCGCGTTTCGTCACCGTGCCAATTCCAGTGCCGCACTGCTCCCTCGAGACGTCTGACATTGCCGTCAACTGGCAGCCGAGCGTCGCGTTCGTCGAGATGTCTATTTCAAGCGCACTTGTCTTCGCAGACATGAAGACCTTGCCGAGCGAGGAAACGAAGGCGACGGAGTCGTTGTCGACGCGCGCCGTCACGCCTGCCGGTATCGTCACCGTGTCTCCGGCGTATGGCCGCTCGCCGCCGTTGTCGTAGGAATCGGGGGACTCCCAGTCCGCTGCGCCCGGTTTCATCGTGTATGTTCCGCCTGCTGCGTCAGATAGGAACAAGGCAAGCGAGCAAAGGATGGCGGCTGTGTAGCGGATCATGACGTTTTCCTTATTTAGGGGTGTTTTTGCGAGTAAATTATATCAAATAGTCAGTGATAAAGGCAATAAGCGATGTAAAGAATGTTACAGAAATCGCTTTGACGGCTGCCGATGCGCTGGCGCTCGGCGCGTGCCGGGCGGGGGTGTGGCGTCAACGCTGGCGAAACTGGCCCTGAAGTCGGATGCGCACAGCGTTCTTCGCAGTCGAGTCGGATCCCACGAAGATCGTAAATTCTCCCGGCTCCACGACGTGCTTCAAGTCGGCGTCGTATAGCGCGAACGCATCGCTGCCGAGAACAAACGACGCGGTCTTCTCTTCGCCGGGCTCAAGCCAAAGCGACGTGAATTCCCTGAGCTCGCGCTCGCGCGGCAGAACGCTCGCGACTTCGTCGCGCACGTAGAGCTGCACGACTTCGCGCCCGGCGACCTTGCCCGTGTTCTTCACTCGCACGTTGACGCGCACCTTTTCGCCGATCGCGTATTCCGCCTTGTCCGCCTCTGGCCTGCCGTACTCGAAGGTCGTGTAGCTCAAGCCGAATCCGAACGGGAATAGAGGCTTGGAAGGGATGTCGGCGTAGGAGCAATTGATGAACGTGCGTTTCTCTCGATAGGAAACGGGAATCTGGCCGACGTCGTACGGGATGTACTGGCAGAGCTTGCCGGATGGATTTGTCTCGCCGCAGAGAACCTCGGCGATCGCCTGGCCGCCCATCGCGCCGGGATACCACGCCATGACCACTGCGTCCGAAAGCCAGACAATCTCGTTCATGATGAATGGGCGTCCTGCGAATATGACCGAGACGATCTTCTTTCCGGCGCGCTTGAGGATGCGCAGGTTCTCGAGCTCGGAGTCCGGCAGCTCGATGCGCCCGCGCCCTCGACGCTCGCCCGTGAAGTTCGTCGGCTCGCCTATGGAGAGGACGACCACGTCCGACTTCGGCATTCCTCCCTCGCCGCGCGCGACCTTGAGCATGTTGATGGGCGTGTATTCGAGGTTGTCGCCCCAGCGCCCTTGCATTGCCGTCATGATCGTGTCGACACGCGAACGGGCTGCGGTGTCGATGCCGAGATCCTCGCCGCCGCCGTTGAAGAAGTCCTTGTTCATTCCGCCGCGCAACGCGGCGACATTGTCAGCCCACGAGCCTGTAAGGCCGACGCGCTTCGACTTGTCGAGCGGCAGGATGCCGTTGTTCTTCAGGAGTACGAGCGACTTGCGCGCGAGCGCGAGCACGTCGGCCTTGTTGCGCTCCGTCAACAACGCCGCCACTTCCTTTTTCTCGTCGCAGAAGCGGTATGGATCGTCGAAGAGGCCCATCAGGTACTTGAGCGCGAGCGAGCGGACGACTGCCGTGTCCACGTCTCTTTCCTTGACTGTGCCGTTCCTGACGAGCGCAGGGAGGCGCAGAAACGCCTTGCTTATCATGTCCATGTCCACACCCGCCTCGAGGCCGCGCTTGGCGGCGTCGTCGATGTCCGTTGCCGCGCCCTCGTCAATGGAGAAGGTAAGCGTCGTCCAGTCGGTGATGAGCTGCCCGCGAAAGCCCCACTGGTCGCGGAGGATGTCGGTGAGAAGATATTTGTTGAAATTGCATGGCACGCCCTCGCATACGGTGTATGCGTTCATGATTGAGAGCGCTCCGGCATCTACGGCCGCCTTGAAGGGGGGCAGGTGGGTCTCGAGGAGCTCGCGGCGCGAGAAGTCCTTGTGGCGGTAGTCGCGCCCCGCCTGAAGCGACGAGTATCCGGCGAAGTGCTTCGGGCAGGCGATGATGTGCTCGCCGTCCGTCAGGTCCTCGAGGGTGCGGCCCTGGCAGCCTCTTACGCGCGCGGCGGTGACTCGCGCCGAGAGATAGGGGTCTTCGCCGTTCGTGCAGCCGATTCGTCCCCAGCGCGGGTCGTCAGAGACATCGCACTGCGGCGAGTAGGTGAGCTGGATGCCTATCGCTGCGGCCTCGCGGGCGGCTACGGCCTCTGCCTTTTCAATGGCCTCGTCGTCCCAGCTGCATGCTATGCCGATTTGCCCAGGAAGAGTTGTCGCCCAGCCATGTGTTATGTCTTCGTGCACGATGAGGGGGATGCCGAGTCGCGAGTTCTTCATCTTGAACTCCTGCATGCGCCGCGTCTCTTTCGCGCTCAATATGCGCATCATCGCGCCGATTTCGTTGCGGCACACGAGATTGGTGTACGCTCCCCAGCGGTCGTCGCCGAGACATCTGTAGTCGTAGACCATCAGCTCTCCGGCTTTCTCCTCGAGCGTCATCCTGGCGCATAGTTCTCGGGCTCGCGCCTCGGCGCGGTCGTATAGGTCGCCGCCCGATGCGGCAGACGTAAGTATGGCGCCCATAGTCAGCGCACAGGCGGCAATGGTTTGCAATCCGCGGCAGAATAAGTATTTCATGTTGGGAATTATAGCAAAATTCCTGCTTTAGTTCTCAATGAAGTCGGCCATTTCGTCGCGCCATGCATAGACGGCGTCCGGGTCGTCGCTGAAACAGTCGAGTGCCTTCACGAGCGACGGCGGTACGGCGGCGAGCGCCCTGGCGCGTCTCGCCCATTCGTCGTCCTTTCCGTGCGCGGCTATCTTCGCCTTGAGTAGCGAGACGTAGGCATAGTCCTCCAGCCCGTCGCGGAAATTCTCGAGCCGCACCGTGGGAAGCGGAATGCCGCCGGGCCCCGCCGCAGTCAGGCAGCCCTCTCCGTTGAAGCCGAAGCAGCTTGCGGCCACCCAGTCGGTGAACGTCGACATGCCGATCGTGTGCGGCGAGTGCCACTTGGCCATCTGCCAGTAGAGGAAGCCGTCGGCCTTGAGCTTGACTGCCTGCGCACCCATGAGCGAACGGGCGTCGATCGGCTTGTTCTCGATGTGCAGATTTGCGCAGTTCCATGTCGGGCCGTCACAGACGTACCACCACACCTTGTGCCCCGCTGCGCGAGCCTTCTCCGCCTTCTCGAAATCGTAGCGTCCTGTGAGAGGGCAGAACCACTCTACGTTTGCAAGAGAATTCGTCCCCGCGCCGAAGTCACGGTCTCGCGCCGTCGTGAAGAGCGGCACGCCCGGGAATTCGGCGTGGAGGGCGTCTGCAGACCGGCGGATGTCGTCAAAGTGTTCCGGATCCAGTTCGTCGTTCCCGTAGAAGAATCCGTATTCGAGAAGCCCCAAGTCCCTAGCCTTGTCGCAGATGCGGCGGAAGTAGGGGAGGGACTTCTTGCGCCATCTTGCCAAAGTCGCTTCGCCCGCGCCTATCTTGCCCCAGTATGCGAGACAGAACGGAGCCAGCCGCCCTTGGCGCTTGAGGTGCAGAAGTGCGTACCAATTCGGCTCGGGTTCGAACTTGGAATTGCTGACACGATACAGGAAGTCGTAAGGCACAAGGTAGTCGGCCAGGAAGTCGACCCACTCCATCTGGCGTGTCTTCCAGACGTTGACCGGCGCTGCGGGGTCGTTCTTGGCCGCCCTGCGTTCCGTGCATTCCGCGTCTGTCGGAAGCCACCCGACGCCGCCGGACGGGTTGAAGTTCATCGCAACCGGCAGCGCGGCGGTCTTCGGAAGCGTGAATCCGTTCACGCGCACGGCGAACGGGATGCGCACGGACCTTGCCCCTTCGGCGGCGACAACGACCTCCCCGCGATAGACGCCGGGCTCCTGTTCGCGCGGACACCTCACGCGCAGCCAGAAGCTCTGGGCAACATCAGGCTCGATGTCCGTCTCCCGCACATGGTCGAGGATGACGTCGGGATACCAGTCCGAGCGTGGAAAATGCCCTCCCCTTCGGTAGCCAGCGCTGTCGGCGGCATTCGTGAACACCGTCTGCCCTATGGCGTAAGGCGCCTGGTATTGCGTCTTCGTGTAGCCGACGGCGGAACAGGCGACGTTGGAAGCGGCGAAGCGCCCGCCGTCTTTGCCGAATAGATCCCCGGCGCAAACGACTGAGACGCGGCGGAGCGGCCTGTCGTCTGCCGGGGAGACTACGACCTGCAAGCTCTCGTACTCTCCCCTTGCGAGCCTGAGCGAAAGGCACGAGGCCGGCCGCACTCCCCCAAGCGCCACCGGCGACTTGGGCATCACATGCTCCATCGAGGTCGCCATTCCTACGAGCATGCCGCCGGGCTTCATGCCCTGCGCAGACATTTCCGCCGCTAGTCTTTCCTTCGCCTTTGTGCGTGCTGCGGCGTCCCGATCCGCCACGGATTTCACGAGCGCCGCGATTTTCGCCTCGTCTGCCGCGCTGTATCGGCCAGGCAGCGGCGTCTCGCCCTCTTTCAAAAGACGAATGCTGTCGAGAAACATCGTCGTGCCGTAGGGATGGAGGGCGTAGAAGCGCAGCTCCGAGACTTTCGTGCGCGATTTTTCCGCCTTCTTCGGCCATCGCGTCAGTTCCGTTATCCATGTCGATTTGCCGACGGGCGCGTACAGGCAGCTCCGCAGTCCGTTTGCCGTGTATATGCTGTCGTCGAGTTTTTCGCCCGCCGCCGCGACATGAAGCGTCAGCTGGTCGGCGTGTTCCCCGGCGTTCACCACGTCGATCACGAGCCTGTCGTATGGCGTGAAGTCTGTCTCGGGAATCTTGACTGTGAAACCCATTCGATGGGACTTGCCCCATGAAAGCATCAGCGCATGATTGCCGGATGTCGCGAACTCCGGCACGATCTTGGCGCTTGGACGGCGGAATAACATGGATGCATAGGTCTTCTTCGCGTCCGGCGTCTCGAAGTCCACCATCGTGCACGAGCCGGAGACGTTAACGCCCGCCACCTGGTCGAGCGCGGACGTGCTTTCGGCGTCAAAGAGCGGTAAGGCCGCATTTGCCGCGACCGCAAGAATTGCAGCAATGTTCATGCTCGTCTCCCTTTACCGCATCCAACCGGGCAGTGCCGCCGGACACGAAACGCGCACTCCAGCCGGATTAGGCGCGGTGGAAGCCTTGCCCTGCGTTGGATCGTATTTGTGGCGGAATGCCGAACGTGTGGACACCTTTGAGGTGTAGCTGCCGTTGTACTTCAGGTTGATGACGCCGCCACGCATGACGCGCAGGTTGGGGTTTGTCGTGACGCCCTCAGGCGCAAGGACGGCGCTGTCTGGGTAGTCTCCGTACTGGTCGAGCACCCATTCGTTCGCCATGCCGTGCATGTCGTAGAGACCCCAGGCGTTTGGCTTCTTTAGGCCTGGATAGTGATTTGCCGCGTCAGTGGCGAACGCATGCCAGCAGACTTCATCCTCCGTCAGCCCGTCCCACGGATCACCCGATCCGGCGCGGCAGGCGTACTCCCATTCGGCCTCGGTCAGGAAGTCGAACCTAAGGCCCGTCCTGGCGCGCATGTAGCCGAAGCCGCTCGTCGGGGAAACGTCGTGCCCGTTCTCCGGCCAGCAGTACGACGCAATCGCCCCGCGCGCCCCGGTGTACGTTTGGTTGGCTTTCGGATAGACGCTAACAAGAGCCGAAGAAGCGTCCTGCGTATTGAAGAAACGTTTGCACTGGGCGCTCGTCAAGGGGTATATGGCGACATAGTAGTCGTTAGTGAGCGTGACATAGTGCGGCGTCTCGTCCGCCTGCCGGTATGTTTCGTCCGTCGGGGAGCCCATGCGCCACTTGACGCCGGCGGCTGGAATCTTGCGCAGAATGATCTTGGTGAGGCGATAGACGTCGTTGGTGAGTTTGGCTACGGCATCCGCATCGGACGGATCGGCAGTCTTGATGCCGCCCGGTATGTCCTCGGCCTTCGCGTAGAAGAGCGCGTTGCTCTTGACGTTGTAGTCGACGACCATGTAGTCCGGCGGCGCGTCGAGGCTCCACGCCTTGACGGACACTTCTAGTTCGCCGTTTTTAAATACGTGCCCTGGCCATTCCTTCGTCGGCCGCCAGGTGAAGACGTGTGCGCCGGCGGCGACGATCCTGTTGGCGGGGAACTCGTCGGCGTTCGACATCGCGTCACGTACCGTCTGGTAGTTTTCCGCTCCGATGGAGACGCCGTTTGTCGTGATGTCCATCGTGAGAACCGCTTTTTCGGTGAGCGAGAAAGTCGCAATCAGCATGCGGTCGGCGTTCTGCTCGACGGTGAAATCCTGGATTTCCGGCGCGGCGAAGGCGATGGATGCGACGATCGACGCGCAGGCGAGGAATTTGGTCTTCATTGTCTTTGCTCCTTTTTTAAGTTCTTGACAGTGTGTCGGCTCCATGTCATCTTACGATGATGTACATGCCGAGGCGTTCGGACGAAAACGGCACGACGGCCCCGGAGCCTTTGACGCAGACACGCGACTCGAAGCCGCCGACGGGCGCCGCCGACGCGCTTGCGGCCGAGGTACGGTTGGTCGCAGGCGAGGCGTCGCCCCAGAAAGGAATCGTGTCCGCCGCAGAAGCCAAGGCCACTGCGACGGCGCCTGACAATAGCATCGTTTTCATGGCGTCATTATATACGAAAATCGCAGGGGCCGCAAGGTAGCCATTCGGCCACTATCGGCACAGGCCTGATTTTCTGATATAATTTCGTCCATGTCCCTGATCTTCGCAATCGCATCTTCGTCGCTTCTTATGACCAACGCCGCGCAAGTCGCCGAGTCCGCCTTGAAGTCGGAGGTCGGGCGCGCGTTCTCGATCACCGGAACGGTTGTGTCTGCGACGGCCGAAAACCTGCGGGTTACGGACGATTCCGGCGCAGTCCGGATCATGCGGCTTCTTTCGCCAAAGGCGTCCGAGGGCGTGACGGCCGGCGACGTCGTTGCCGTGTCCGGCAGCACCACTGGCTACGACCGCGGCATCGTGTTCCCGGAGTGCCGTCGATGCGTCCGGCTCGGTCGCGCCGCTGTGCCCGATGCGGTGGATGCCGAGCTGGGCGAAATCGCTGGAGGACGGTTTGACCACAGGCTTGTCAGGATGCGAGGCGTGCTTCGCGAGGTTTTTCGGGACGAAATCGAGCCTTCCGCGATCTACATGGTGGTTTCCGACGGTGCACAGTCCGTTTACGCCACGATAAGCGAGACGGTGCCGGACGTGCTGCCGACGCTTCAACGGCTGGTTGGCGAGCGCGTCGCCGTGACGGGCTTTTCCGAGCCGTACACGCGCAGCTACCGCCGCCAGATCGGTCGTCTCGTCTTTGTGCAGCACGAGCCACTTGGCGTCCATCCGGCAGGCGCGGTTCGCGGAGACCCGTTCGACGTGCCGACGATCGAAGGCCTTCGGCACTTCGATCCGTCCGAAATCGCCGCGATGGGGCGTCGGCGCACGGCTGGTCGCGTCGTGGCGATCTGCTCCGACGGATCGTTCTACCTCCGCGACGCCGACGGCGAGGTGAGGCAGGTGCGGCCGACGGACTGTGCGCAGCCGAGATGCGGAGAGTTCGTCGAGGTCGCCGGCTTCCCCGTCACGGATCTCTACCGCATCAACTTCTCCGGAGCCGTATGGCGGCAAACCGGGCCGCAGCCGGTCGCCGATCCGCCGGTGCGCCATACATCCGTCAGAAAGCTCCTGCTGGACGCCATGGGGCGCCCAAAGATCGACGTTGCCAGGCACGGAGACTGCGTGCGGGTTGCGGGCACCGTGCTGTGCACGGCTTCGGCGTCGGACGGATACTTCACCTTGATGCTGTCTGACGCGAACATTGTGATGCCCGTGGAAGTTCCGGCGCGGGCGGACGCCGTTGCCGTACCCGTCGGCAGCAAGGTAGAGGCGACGGGCGTCTGCATCGTAAACGTCGGGGAATACAACCCCTACTCCGCGTTTCCACACGCCACGGGCATCACGCTGATGGCTAGGCGGCCGGAAGACTTGCGCGTACTGTCGCGCCCTCCGTGGTGGACGCCAAGGAGGCTTTCGGTCGCACTGGTGGCGCTCCTTGTCGTGCTGCTTGCATTGCTCTTCTGGAACAGGCTCCTGAACAGGATCGTAGAGCGCAGGTCGCGGCGTCTCGCCAAGGAAATCGCGGCACACGCCGCCTCGGAAATGAAAGTCGACGAGCGGACGCGGCTCGCGGCAGAGCTGCACGACGCGTTGTCGCAGACGCTCACGGGGATTTCCTTCCAGATTGACGCGGCGAACGAGGCCAGGCAGAAGGCTCCGTCGCAGATCGGAACGTATCTCGACGTAGCGCGGCGGTCGCTTCGCCGATGCCGCGAAGACCTTCGCAACTGCCTGTGGGACCTTAGGAACCGGGCGCTGGAGGAACGCACCGTGGAGGGGGCGGTCAGGCGCACGCTTGCGCAGGGCTTCTCCGGGCCGAAAGTGGAAATCGACTGCCGCGTGCCACGGAACGAGATTTCAGACGATACGCTGCACGCAGTCCTCTGCATTCTCCGCGAGGCCGTTGCCAACGCCGTCCGGCACTCTGGGGCAAAGGCCATAAGCGTTTCCGGGGCGCTGACCGCCGACGGCAAGTTCGTTTTCTCCGTAAGCGACGATGGCGCGGGCTTCGACCCCGCACGGTCGCCGGGCATCGGGGACGGGCACTTTGGAATTCAGGGAATGGCGGAAAGGGCCGGCAGGCTCGGTGGCGAACTTTCCGTCAACAGCGCACCCGGCAAAGGAACTGTCGTCATGCTGACGTTCGGACAACGGCAAGGAGGGGAGGGGGAATGAAAGCGAAAAAGACGAGGGTCCTCATCGTTGACGATCATGCGATCGTGCGCGCGGGACTCGCGGCGGTACTTGGCTTCGAACAGGATCTGGACGTTGTCGGAGAGGCGTCCAACGGCGAAGAGGCCATCCGCCGGGCGGCCGAGACGCGTCCTGACGTCGTCGTAATGGATCTTGTGATGCCGAAGATGGACGGAACAACCGCCGCCGCCGAGATCATGCACGAACGCCCCGAGGCGAAGATCCTGCTGCTGACCACCTACGCTTCGCCTGTCGAGATACACCGCGCGCTGGACGCCGGCGTGGCCGGAGCGGTCTCGAAGACGATCTCCAATGCGGAACTGGCCGACGCCATTCGCCGGGTAGCCGATGGTTGCGAGGCGGTCGTCTCGGAAGACATACGGCGCATGCTTGAGGAGTCCGCCCGGCAGCCGGACCTGACGGAGCGTCAGCGCGAAATACTGCTGTCGGTGACGCGGGGGCTCACGAACAGCGAAATAGCAACGCAATTCGGGATCACGGTATCGGGCGTCAAGAAGCACCTAAACGCAATTTTTGCGAAGTTCGGCGCCGCAAACCGCGCGGAAGCGGTGGCGACTGCGCTCAAGCGACAGGAAGGCGCTAGAGATTGCTTTTTGCCAAGGCGTTATGATATACTGCCTTAAGTTTCAAAGCATAGCTAAAAGTTAAACAGGAAGGATAATGGACATGACGTTCAACAGACGCGATTTCATAAAGACGACCGCTGGTGCGCTGGCCCTCGGCGCGTGCCCTGCGGTTTCGGCCGCTGCGAAACGGCCGGAGCCGGATTTCATGTGGTCGTATCTTGCGCACTTCGGGGTGAACTCGTGGAAGGATGTTCCGCTTGAAACGCAGGATCCTTCACTTCCGGAAAAGTGGCTCACGCGCTGCTGCGCCGACCACGTACGCTTCGACGAGCCCTCATGGAGGCGCATTGCGGACGCGCTCGCAAAGGCCGGATGCAACCAGATTGTCATCGACCTTGCGGAGTTCGTCGTCTATCCGAGCCATCCGGAGCTTGCGGTCAAGGGCAGCTGGAGCGTGGAAAGGCTTCGCTCGGAGATCGCCCGCCTGCGCGGCATGGGCTTCGAGGTGATTCCGAAGCTGAACTTCTCCGCCTGCCACGACACGTGGCTCAAGGACTACCACCGTATGGTTTCCACGAAGAAATACTATCAGGTGTGCGAAGACCTGATCAAGGACGTTGCGGAGATATTCGACCGTCCACGGCTTTTCCACCTCGGCTACGACGAGGAGACAGCGTCGCACCAGAGCAATCATCTCTTTGCCGTCTGCCGGCAGGGCGACCTTTGGTGGCATGACTTCCTCTGGTTCGTCGATGTCACGGAAAAGGCCGGATGCCGCCCGTGGATCTGGAGCGACTACGTCTGGAACCACAAGGACGAGTTCCTGAAGCGCATGCCGCGGAGCGTTCTGCAGTCGAACTGGTACTACGGCAAGACGTTCGACGCTTCGACCATGGGTACTCGCGCCAAGCATGTCGAGGCATACGAATGGCTGGACAAGGCCGGTTTCGAGCAGGTGCCGACGGGGTCCAACTTCAGCTGCGACGAAAACTTCTCTGGAACGGTGGAGTTTTGCGATTCCCGCTGCAGGCGCGAACTTGTAAAGGGCTACATGATGGCTCCCTGGACGCGCACGTTTGCGATCCACGAGGAGAAATCGCTCGAGGCGATTGCGCAGATGGCCGCCGTCATATCCCGGCGTCGCGCTTGAGCCGATAGACGCGGGGGACAATGTCCGACGAGATCAGCGCAGTGCGAAGGGTGACGATCGGCGGGATGGTCGTCAACGTCGCGCTGTCGGCGCTGAAGGCCGCCGCCGGATGGATGGCGGGGTCTCAGGCACTGCTGGCGGACGCCGTGCATTCCATGTCAGACCTCGTGACTGATTTTGCGGTCCTCCTCGGCGTCCGCTACTGGACGGCCCCCGCCGACGACGAGCATCCATACGGACACGGCAAGATACAGGCTGTGGTCGCGGCGGCGATCGGGCTCGCGCTCGCGGCAGTTGCCGTGGGCATAGGAAGGTCGGCGTCTCTCAGGCTCATGGCGGCGGCCGATGGAGCGGAGTCGTCCGTGCCTGCGGCTTTCGCCTTCTGGGTCGCCGTGGTCTCGCTTGTCGCCAAGGAGGCCGTCTATCGCTGGACTTGCTCGGTGGCGAACCGCTTTCGCTCGTCTGCCTTGAAGGCCAACGCCTGGCACCACCGAAGCGACGCGATAAGCTCCATCCCCGTCGCGCTGGCTCTGGCCGTCTCTCACTTCGCGCCGTCGCTTGCGTGGATGGACTCGCTCGGGGCGCTCATTGTCGCCGTTTTCATCATGAAGGTGGCCTGGGACGTGGTGAAGCCTGCGGTCGAGGAGCTTACGGACGCCGAAATGACGGGCAAGTCCGAGGAAGTCGCGCGAATCGCGCTTGGCGTAGGCGGCGTCAAAGGCTGCCACCGCGTCAGGACGCGCCGCTACGGGAGCGTCTTCCATGCCGATCTCCACATCCAGGTCTCGCCTACGCTCTCCGTCGGCGAGGGCCATGCGATAGGGCACGCCGTGCGTGACGCAGTTCGCTCGGCCGGAATCGACGTCGTTGACGCGGTTGTGCATGTCGAGCCGAGCAAGCTTGCGAAAATCAAGGGCTAACCTCTTTTTGCGGACGTGGCCATGTCTGCGCTTTTCGCTTTAAGCGCCGTTGCCGAGACTGGCGATGCCGCGCACGACGGGTGGGTGCAGAAGTTCTACTCCGGGCTTGAGGCGGTCGGCTCGGTGGAGTGAAGCCGTAGGCTAGACGTTGCGGGAACGGTATTCCTGCAACGAGCAGCCGTAGTGGGCGATGAACGCCGCGCGGAGGCGGTCCAGCTTTGGAAAGCCACATGAGGCGGCTATGTTTTCCATCGTGTCGTTCGTGGTCATAAGCCGACGGCATACCGCTTCAAGGCGAGTGCGTAGGATCGCCTTGCCGATGGACTCGCCCTGTATTTCAGAGAAACGAAGGTCTGCGAGTCGCCGCGAGACCTTGAGCTCGCGTACCACGTCGCGCGGCCTAAGCGGCTCGGCGTAGTGCGAGCGTATGTACGCAAGGGCGCGCTGGACGAGCCTGCCCGAGGGGGTGACAGGGCTGGTCGATTCGCGCACTTCGACCCTTTTGACGCCGACAAGGATGCGTTCTGGGGTCTCAAGGCGGCGTCCGTCCAGCATTTCCTTCAGCTTCTCTGCGGCGAGATGGCCGATTTGCGCATGATCTGGCTGTATCGACGTAAGCGGCGGGGTGGTGTGCGGGCACAGCGCCTCGTCGTTGTCCACTCCGATTACCGCGATTTCGTGCGGCACGTCAAGCGAGGCGTCGCGGCAGGCCTCGAGCACTTGTATCGCGCGGTCGTCGAATGCGGCGAAGACTCCTGTGGGACGCGGCAGTTTCTCGAGCCACGTGCGGAGCTTAGTCAGGTCATATCCCTTGCCGCGTGTCTTGTACATTGCGACCTTGAAGCCGTTCTTCCTGATTTCGTCGACGAACGCCTCTCCGCGCAGGCGGCTCCAGGTGTGTCCCGCGAGATCTGGAACGAAGGCATATGAGCGGTAGAGCCCTTGCGAGAGGAAGTGCCTCGCCGCCTCGCGTCCGACATCCTCGCATGAACCTGCGATGTAGACGAGGTTTCGCTTGCGTCCGCAGAGAATGGCGTCGTCGAAGATGTCTAGCGCGATAGTCGGTAAGGCGAGACGAGCGAGTTCGGCCGCGCCATCCTTGGCGGCTGGAAGGGAATATACGACGCCGTCAATGCCGCGCTCGGCGAATGATTTCACGAACTCGGCGTTGAAGTCCTCGCGGATGCGCACGAACTGAAGCTGCCAGTCGAGCCGGTTCTCCGCCATGTAGCGGAGGAACCCGTCCAGCTTGCGCCGCCCCGGTTCGCCCGCCAGCCGAAACGCGACCACGATGCGCTTTGTTGTGCTGTTCATGGCAGATAGTATATCATATTCTCTGAAAATATTCTCAGAGTTATGGCCAAAAAATTATGCCATATTATACTTCTTATGGACAAAAAAACATGCCACAATCATTGACGATGACAATGAAGGCATGATATAATACGCAACATGAAGGCGATTCTAGGAGAAGTCATGCGCGAGTTTTACGAATTCGGGATACCCGAAGACGTTCGTCCGCGCGATGTCGATTACCTCGAGAAGCGTAATTCCGCGACTGTTGTCACGGGAATGCGGCGCACGGGAAAGACTTATGTCACATACCAGCGGATGCGCGCACTTGTTGAAGTCGGGGTTCCGCTGGAGCGAATTGTCCATGTCAATTTTGACGATGACCGCCTTAAGGGCGTCAGGCTTGAGCATCTGCGGCTGATTGGCGACATACACGCAGAGATCTACCCTGATGCCGCAAAGGAGAGATGTTGGTATTTTCTCGACGAACTTCAGGATATAAACGGATGGGAACTCTATGCCCGCAGACTTCTTGATTCGCATCTAGTGCAGTTGTGCCTGACGGGTTCGTCTTCAAAGATGCTGTCGGGCGAGATTGCAACGCAAATGCGCGGTCGGTCAATAGACGTCGAGGTGTTTCCGCTGTCTTTTGTAGAATTCATGCGCTTCAATTCTCTTGTGAAGGCGATTCCGGCGGAGCCGTACTCGTCGCGCACTGCCGGCATCTTGCGCCATGCGATGCTGCGTTACCTGGAGGAAGGAGGATTCCCGGATGTCCAAGGCGACGATTTCCGCATTCGCGTAAAGACATTGCAGGGCTATGTGGACGCCGTGTTGTACAGGGACATAATCGAGCGTCATGAAGTGCCAAGCGTGCAGTCGCTCCGCTATACTCTGGAGTACATCAAGCACAATTTTTCGCACAAGATTTCCACTAGGGCCATATCGGGCGTTTTGAAGGGGCTTGGACTTTCCGACAGCCGAGAGTACATTTCAGACTACCTTGACTGGCTCGAGCAGGCCTATCTCGTTTATCGCGTTCCGATTCGAACCGATTCGCTTGCCGTGAGGAGGATGAACCCCGACAAGTTCTATCTCGTAGACACGGGGCTTGCCCGCGCGGTGACGCCGAAGAGCGATGCGTCCCGAGGATGGCTTCTAGAAAACCTTGTTTTCCTTGCTTTGCGGCGTGGTTTCAACAAGATCGAATATTACAACACCAAGAATGGCGACGAAGTTGACTTTCTCGTTACGGATCAGGTCACGAAGAAGCGCCGTCTTGTGCAGGTGTCGTGGGAGCTTTCGTCTCCGGCGACCGAGCAGCGCGAATTGACTGCACTGAAGGATGCAAGGGGCGAAATAAAGGTGGATGATTGCACGATTGTGACATGGGACGAAGAGCGTGATGACGATGGAATCAGGATTGTTCCTGCTTGGAAGTGGTGCCTAGAACAGTAGTTGAAACGAACCTTAAATGGATATAATTCGCCCGTTTCCCAAAAAAGACGTCAGCCATTCACCTTACCATGATAACCATGAACGGTGTTTGTCGCAACTCGTATTGGAACGACATACAGTCCGAAGTGACGCTCGACGACTTGTTCAAGGAGTAGCTTCTGCCTTTGCGCCATAAATTCTCCTTTGCCGAGAATGGAAAAATAATTGCCGAGTATGGGTTTAACGCCTCGACGCGGATTTTGGTATAATACACCTAAATTGCCATAGTGTCGTTCCGATTGCATGCCGCAATGCCGGATGGCGCAATGGAAACATGAAGGAGAACCTATGAAGACAGTCGTCACAGTTGGTGGAACTCTTGCATTGTCCGCGAGGCTCTTTGCAGCCGTTGCCATGTGCCTCGGCGCAACAAGCGCAATGGCGGCGAACTACTGGAAGGGCGTAGACGGCGCCGACCTCGCAACCGCTGACAACTGGAGCGAAACCGCCCTGCCGACGGAGGCGACGGGCAACTTCGACGGTCGCTTCGAGCATGGTACAAGCTACACGGCCACGCTTTCGAAAGATGCGTCCTTCTACCAATTCAGTTGGATTGGCAACGCTCCAAATGTAAAATCCACTGTATTCGATCTTGAAAGCCATACACTTACGCTCACAAGGCCTGAGAAACAGCCTATTCGCATTGAGAATAGTGCTACGGGGGCGTCGGTATCAATCAAAAATGGAGCGTTTACGTTTTCCTATTCGGCGGGTGAGGCTTGGCTTCTCGGCAACAACCAGACGTTGACCTTCGGGGAAGGACTGACCTTCAACGGCAATGCCGCCATCCATGCGGCGGGTGGCACCCCATCGACCAACTGCATGATCGTGGCGAAGGACGGTGCGAAGGTGAACGGACGTCTCTACTTCTACGCCTACCAGTCGTATGGGACTATCCTCATCACTGGCGAGGGGACGGTTATGGACGCCAATTCCACAGGCGCATTGACGCTCGGCTCGGGATCCGCTAACAGCAACAACACCTGTCGCGTGGAGCACGGCGCGGTTGTCACGAACTTATCCGGCAGCACGGCCGTAGATGTCGGCTACACCTCGCAGTCACGTGGCAATCGTCTTGTCGTTGATTCCGGTGCATCGCTCCACACGAAAAACTGGAATGTCTCCGGCGCGACATACCACACCTATCTCGGCAGGGCGGAAATACACGATGGAGGCAACGAGATCTTTGTTGGCGACGGTGCCCAATTAAATACCCGCGTCTTTTATCTCTACGGCACCGGCAATACGCTTTCGATTTCCAACGGCACGTTTCGCGCCGTCAAGTACGAAATCCAAGGGACAAACACGTTCCATTTCGCTGGAAGCGCACCGAGGTTGTACCAGACTGGACAAAACGGCTGTTTCTTCCGCGAGAAATGTACCTATTCCTTCGACATTCCGTCAATTGGCTATGTCTCAGCGCCTATGGATCTCTATCCTAGCGCGGCTTTTACGATGACAGACGATTCGATTCTGGAAGTGAATGTTGACGCATACCGCGAGGCTGGCGCGGGGACGGTTCCTCTCATGAAGTTCCGCGGTGGACAGGTCATAACCTTCTCTGATACGCTTCTTTCGCGCTGGAACGGCGAACTGGAGGCAAAGGGCTGCTCGGTTTCATACGATGCAACGGCGCGGACACTCTACCTCAAGGTCAAGAAGAATTCCGGGCTTGTAATTTCCTTCCGGTGAATTATAGGCGAGGGGAGGGCAGATGAATAGGTGTACCGCTGCTGCTCATGCGGCTTGGTTGGCCTTTGCCTGCTTGCCGACGTTTTCAATCGCACATGCCGGGATGGTCCGCGAGGCCGTTCTTGGCCCTGTGCCGTTCTCATGTGACGGCGCGGACGTAGCGACTTTCGCAGTCCAGCCCTTGCCGAATTCGGCGAAGACGGATGTTTGCGTAGCGTGGACGGAGGATGGCCTTTCTGTAAATGCCGACGGCAAGGGCGAGTTTTCGCTGACTGTCATTTCTGACGGTGGCGTGGCAAGGAAGGCGAAAGGGCGGCTCGGCGAAAAGACGCTGATCCCCTGGCGTGACCTGACGGCGGACGAAAGGCCGTTTTCAGGTGCCGTAAAGGCAATCTGGGAATTTTCGTGGGCCGACATCAGCAAGGCAGACTTCGAGGCGATTGGCGGCAAGTACGCGACACCGCTCAGGAATACGTCGATGTCGGTGCTGTGCGCCGAGCCGCAGTTTCGCGTCCAACCGCATTTGCAGAACAATGGGCAATGGGGCGAAATGGTATTTGGGAAAATCTCGCGCAGAGAGGCGGAGGTGCGGAGTGTTTCTGATGGGTTTGTTGTAGATTTTGCCTCGTTAGCCGTTCCGAATGGTAAGTGTGCTGTGGATGGTGGACTTGACGAGTGGAAGGACGCGGAGTTTTCGCGTTTCGCGCTGTTGCCTTGCGCTTTGGGCGGACGATACTCCGGCGAAGTCGCGGCGAGGTTCGACGGCGATGCGCTCTACCTTGCCGTGCGGATGTCCGGAGGCGCCGATTCGCCGCGCAACACCGCTTTCTTCGAGAGCCGGGCTGGATTTTCGGGCGGTGACGCATTTCAGATTCGCATGGCCGACAATGACGGCCACAGCGAAAGTTTCTGCGCATGGTTCGACTCGTCCACCGGCAAGCCGGCATTCACATGCGACAACAGGATGCTTCCGGCGGATGCCGTCCTTGCGGCTGGCGGTGCGCTTGCTTTTGGCAAGTTGCCCGGTGGCTATGCGATGGAAATGAAGCTGCCGTGGGCTGCTGCTGGAATGAAGCCTCCAAGGGCAGGCGAGCGGCGGCGTGCGACATTCCAGCCATGGTGGGGTCCGGTTGGTAGAGAGGTATCTGTCGTGACGGAGCTTTCGCTTGCGGCGCGTCCAGTACAGTCGCTTGCACTCGACTTGCCGCGCGACGGTCGCCTCGCGGCGGGCATTTTCGCGGCGGACGGTTCGCTCGTGAGGCAACTTTGCGTTGGCCGGTTCCTGCCAAAGGGCCGCGCCAAATTCTCGTGGGATGGACGCGACCAGACGGGGAATGTCGTCCCCTCCGGCGACTACACATTGCGCGGAGTCCTGACAGACGAGCTTCAGGAAAAGTACCGCTTCTCGATCATGAATCCCGGCACTCCTCCGTGGCCCACCGCCGACGGCACGGGCGACTGGCTCTCGGACGAAGCGCCGCCGCAAGGCGCCGCGACGGACGGCGACCTCATCTTTCTCGCCACGCCCGGTTGCGAGAAGGGCACGACGGTTCTTGCGCTTGACAGAAACGATAGGCGCGTTTGGGGCTATTCTACGGGTTGCGGATTCTTCCCGCGCTGCGTTTCGCTGTCGTGCGCAGACGGCAAGCTTTACGTGCTGTTCTCTGGTCCAAAGAACTCTACCGGCAAGAAGACCCCATACGACGGCAAGAACGCCATCGGACGCGCCGTTGTCATGTGCTTCGAGGCAAAGACCGGGAAACTCGCCGGATTCTCCGCGAGGTCGCCGCGTGTCGAGCTGCCAGATACATGGCCGTACGTCGAACGCGCAAGCGGAATGTGGAATCTTGCGAAGGAAAAGAAGTTCTCCCCCGCGACCTACATCGGCCAGCCGCGCTACTTCAGCGCGGACGTCGGCGAGCCGGACAACGCCATCGGCCTTGCCGCGCTGGATGGCGTGCTTGCCGTATCGAAGTTTTTTGAGAACCGCATCGACTTCTACGACTGCGAAACGCTTGAAAAGCGCGGAAGCGTTGTAGTGGAAGCGCCGGCTGGGCTTTGCAGGATTGGCGGCAACGCGTTTCTGGCGGTGAGCGGAAAGAACGTGGTGAGGGTGGAAGTGGCCGCAAAGAACGCAAAGATCGCAAAGATTGTTTCGTCTGAACTTGTCGCGCCGGTGGCGCTAACTACGGACGCAGAAGGAAACATCTATGTCAGCGATTGGGCGGGCGAGATGTGCGTGAAGCGCTTCTCCGCGGGCGGCGAGTTCCTCGGCATTGTCGGCAAGCGCGGCGGACGCGCGTGGATAGGAAAATTCGAGAACGGCGGGATGTTGCTGCCGCATGGCCTGGCCGTCCGAGACGGTTCGCTATACGTCGCGGAAGCCGACATGGTGCCCAAGCGCGTCTCCAAGTGGAACGTCGCGACAGGTTCGTTTACCCGCGACTGGATCGGCCCTCGTGCCTACGCTGGCGGAGACTGGCTGTGGCTCGATCCCGATGATGACTCTGTCGTCCACGTCGGCGGCGTTTCAGTGCGCGTAGACTGGGAGAGTGGCGCGTGGCGCGTCCTTTCCACGGATTTCAGGAGAATGGACGATGCCGAGCCATTCACGCAGAACGGCGCAGGGGCCATGAGCTCCGGCGTACGGATTCTTCGGCGCGGCGGAAAGTTGTTCGTAGCGCTATCTCAGTATCGCGGCAAGACTGTGTTCTACCGCAAGGAGGGCGATCGCTTCGTTCCCTGCGCGGCAATCGGGTCCTTTACGGCGGCGATGTCGCGCGACGGTTCGGCCATCGGCGTTTTCGACAGCGACATCGGCCGGCACCTCTACATGGGTCTCAACCCTGGCTGGATGAAGGGGCATCCCGTCTCCAACTGGATTTGGAACGACCTTAACGGCGACGGACTCGCCAGCGCGGACGAAGTGCAGTTCGCCACGGCCGCCGCGCATCGTGCAAATCCAAAGGCGGGAGAGGTTCCGCTGTGGTTTGCGGAATGGGGTCGCGTTCCGGGGCCTGACGGCACGCTTGCCCTTTCTGCGCATACGGCGGACGAAATCATCTACTCGCGGCTTTCTCCGCGCCGCTGGAGCGAATACGGTCCCGTCTTCGACATTGCAGACGAGCAGGTGTTCCTGCGCGAGAAGCGCACGGGCCAGGATGGCGTGAGCGGCGCCTACGTCGACGATGCCGGCAATTTCTACTACTGCGGACGGTACTCCGGCACCCGCGACGCCGGCGTACCGTATGCCGCCCGCTCTTTTGCGCCGGACGGTTCGCCGCGCTGGACGGCTGCTACGCCAAAGGCGCGCGACGCGCTTTCGCTTTCGCTCTCGAACTTCTGCGGAGAGTGGAACGTTCCTGGCGTCGGCAAGGTGCTTGGCGGATGGAACTGGTGGTGGACGCTGAGGCCATATCTCGTCACAGACGACGGGCTTGTGCTTGCAACCGCCTTTGAAGAGACGAACGACGGCCCTCGCGCGATATGGGGCGAATCGCACCAGTTCTTCGTCGAGCGGGGTGGTAGGCGCTACATCGTCAACGGCGGCAACCAGCAGGCGCATTTCGTCGAGCTGCTGGGACTGGACAATGCCGTTCGCATCGAATCGCCGTTCAGCGTGACTGAGGACGACGTCCGCCGCGCCGCCGCCGATACGTCTGCGGAAGGTGCTGCGCCAGCTGCTCCTAAGGACGTGATCTTCGTCCCGTGGGGAGAGATGCGTCCGGTGGCACTTGACGGCGGCAAGGGCCGTGCGGCGAGAATAGGGCTTTCACGCGACGCGACTAACCTCTATGTCTCTGCCGACGTAGACGATTCGACGCCCATGCTCCAGAACGGCGAAGACTGGCAGACGCTTTTCCTTTCTGGCGACTGCGTGGACGTGATGCTTGCGGGCGACGACGCGAAACGGCGCAGTCCGCGCGAGTGCGTCGCCGGCGACAGGAGGCTGCTCTTCAGCATTTTCGGCGGCAATCCGGTCGCCGTCCTCTACGAGCCGGTCACCGAGCCGCGCTCGAAGTCGCCCGTGCAGATGATGGCGACGAGTATCGACTCCGTGCGGCGAATGGAAAGCGCGAAGGTGACGATCCGCCGCCGGGAAGACCGTACGGGCTACGCGCTCGAAGCCGCCGTGCCGCTTGCGGAGCTTGGCGCGATTCCTTCGCGGGGCGACGTGGGCGTGATATTCTCCGGCGCAATAGGCGGAAGAGAACTTAGGCTCTACCACTACAACGGCGACACCGGCATGATCGACGACCTCACCACCGAGGCGACCTTGCAGCCGCACGAGTGGGGACCGCTCGTCGTCGCGTCCGCGCCAAGCCTCTTCACCGGCCCGTGGCGCGAGACGCGCAAGTCCGGCGCGGCGCAGGCGGACGTTTCCGCTCCCGGGCGTCTTAGGGTTGTCGCGCCGAAGGGGGCGACGCGCAAGGCGCCTGCGCATGTTTCTGCCGAGCGGCCTTTCGCCGTGAAAGGCGGCACGGAAATCGACACGCGCTTCCTCTTCCGCGCAACAGGCTTGCAAGGAGGCTCCGAGTCGCGCAAAAAGGCCGGTCTTGGTTATGCCGAGGCGCATTTGGCGCTTGTTTTCTACAACAAGTCCGGCAAGACCTGCGGACGAATCCCGATTGCGAAGTTCGCCGACGATCGCCTCGACTGGCGAGAGGTCCGGGGCATATACGGCTCCGCACCGAAAACGCTTGTCACGCCCAAGGACGCCGTACGCGGCATCGTTAGCCTAAAGTTCTCCTGCTGCGAACCGACCCTCGCGCCGGAGCTTGTGATAGACGGAATGGATGTAATCGACAGGTTTTCTTCCGCCGTGCCGCGGATTGGCACGGCAAGCGGCTTTAACGACTCCGTATACGACTACAAGTCTGACGCTTTCTTCCAAGGGCGCCCCATCGTGAAGGAAATGGCGAAGGAAGGTCTTGAACTACGGCTATACAACGGACCACATGGCACGCCGTGGATGAAGAGCCTGAAGCAGTTCAACGCCATCTGGCTGATGATCGAGCAGGAGCATTCGATCCCATACGATCCAGACGATGTCGGCAGGGCGCTGAAAGAGTATGTCGAGGCAGGCGGCGGACTGGTGATCGACCAGACCGCAGGACGCTATCCTAATTCCAGCGTCGATGCGTTTTGGGACAAGGCGTGTTCGCACTTGGGCATGACGCGCTTCCACGAGGAAGTCGTGGACTTCACGAATCTCTGGGTGGCGACCAAGCACAACTGGATGTTCTATACGACGAACATTGTCCGGCATCCAGTCACGGACGGCGTCCCAGGGCTGTGGTTTCCATGCCGTGGCAACACCGACACGTGGGGCTCTGTTGCGATTGGCTACCCTGAGCCCTGGCAGGTCGTCGTGCGCGGCGAAGCGAATGCGAAAAGCTATCCAAAGCACCCGGGTCTGAACAGGATACAGTATGACAGGCAGGGGCATTACAGCGGCAATGCGCCGCTTGTCGCCGTGCGACAGCTCGGGAAAGGCCGCATCGTGTCCATCGCCATTGCAAAGGACAACTCCGGGTGGATGTTCAATGTCGACAAGTGGCCGAACATAAACGAGCGCGGCGAACATGACGGAAAAAAGAGCGACTTCGTTCGGCTTCACGCGAATGCCATGAAATGGGTTTCCGAGCCGAGCCTTGCAGATCCGTCGTTCGGTGCCGACTTCAAGCCCGTGGAGCCGCCGCCGCTCGCCTACAGTCCGCCCGAATACATCGACAGCTCAAGCGTGGCAATGTCGTATCCGCCGCGTCCGATCGTGTCCGTTCCGGCGGCGACGGGCGTCGTTGGGCTGCACTCTTCTCATTCCGACGGGAAGTCCACTGTGGCCGAGTACGCGACGGCTGCGAAAAGTCTCGGCCTCAACTACATTGTGTTCACCGATCCTCTCGACAAGTTGTCAGAAGACGGCTTGACGGCGCTTCGCCGCGACTGCGAAGCCGTGTCGGACGAAAAGTTCTATGCCTGTCCCGGCGTCGAATATGTGGACAGGATGGACATTCCTTGGGCAGTTTTCCACGACAAGATCGAATATCCAGTCGGGAAGGCGTCCAGGGGCTTTGAGTTGTTCGACGGGGAGCGGGTCCTGCAGCGTGGCCGGTATGGCTTCATGAACAACTATCGCGGAGCCGTTCTCTCCAAGGCGTCGTTCGACCGGACTGGCGCCGAATGGTGCAACCAGCACTGGTTCAATGCGCTTGTGCCGTACGTGCACGAGAGCGGGCACATGGTCGAGGACAATTTTTCGCAGTACCTTTCGCAGTCGAAGTTCCTTCATAGATGCCAGGTCGTGTCCTTTACTCGCGTGCGCTCGGCGGACGAACTTGCGTGGGCGAAGGATGCCGCCGTCACGTGCGCCCGGTCGCTTGCGGACGTGCGAAAGATATTTGCCGCCAAGGGCGGACGGGTTCTCGACGTCGCCGAAGCGGGCAACCAGTTTGTCCGATATGGCGGCGACATCGCCATTTTGCAGTTCGCCACGACCCATGTGCCCGGCACGAACATTCTGCGCATCGACCTCGCGCTGTCTTCGTCTGACGGGCTCTCCGAGATTGCCGTTCACGACGACGACCGTCGCGTGATCGCGCGGTTTGACGGTGGCGGCGCGACGACTTTTTCAAGGACTTTCGACTTTCTCTTCGACAGGCAGAGCCACTTGCTGCTAGTGGCGAAAGACCGCAAAGGCCATCAGGTGTGCAGCAGCCCGAGGTTTTGCTCGCATTACCACGCCGGGGTGATGAGGTGCCTTGACAACATGAACCTTCTGAGCTTCCGTCCGGCGATGATGAACCAGCTCCATTGGGACGGCGACTGCGTCGAGAGCTTCAAGAAGGTCTTTCTCCCCGCGCCGCACTTCCACATGAGCGAGGCCTATGGATGGGAAGAGCTTCAGGTGCCTTCCCATTTGCCAAGGGCGACGCCGTGGAACTATTGGATCCCGGTCGCCCTCAAGGGGGTTGATTTTCCGGGCAATGGGCATTCCGCGTCTGGCCGGACGTCGTTTGCCCTCGATGCGCCGAATGTGGTCGCGATCGTTGACCAGTCTATAGGCGACTGTCGCACGGTGGCTTCCAGATCGGACGTCAATTCGATGTTCAGTAGTGGCTGCGTCCTGGCGAAGGACGGTGAAAACCCGTATTGGCGGCATCGCCGCCGAGTCTATCAATTTGTGGATAGAATCGACACCTACTGGTACTACGCGCACAAACAGCTCAACCCGGGCTATCGCGGCGGGTACGCCATCACGGAAGGGGAGATAGAATTTCTCAAGGATGCAACGCTTGCGTCTCCCGTGCAGCTGTTCAAGCTGACGGCGGCGAATCCGGGCGGCGAGGTGCGCGGCTACAGGTCTGTCGCGGGAAATAGCTTTGGAGTTGGATCGCATGCCGCGCTCGTTTCCAATCCGAATGAATGGTATGGAGTGTTCGGCCTCGGCGAAAACGCCGAAGTCTCGGCGGTGATCGACATGGAAAAAGGGGCGCATCGGCTTCGGGTGCTTGTCGGAAAGGCGGACAGGGCATATGCCGCAGGGACGCGTCTCAAGTACCGCTTTGCAGTCGGCACTTTTGTGGATGATCCGGAGGACAGCGCTTTTCTTGTCCGCTTCGCTTCGATGATGGACGGAAGCGGGTTCCCGGTGGAGATGAAGCGCGGCGCGCTTTCTGGCGTGGACGGGCTTGTCGAGATTTCCGCAGACCGGTACGCTGCAGAGGCGAAGCTCGGGCCCGCGAAATTCATACAGGACTATCCCGTCAGAATCAAGGGACTTGCCGACAACGGATGCGCGATGGCGACGAACGGGAAGGCATGGAAGCCGCTTGCAATGGAGAACGGGCGGGCATACGTTGAATGTGCTCTTGAAGACGGCGATACGTGGTGGTTCGGGAACCTTTTTGTCGCCGACGATCCGGCAGTCCGCTTTTCGAATGTTCCCTCGATGCCCGGACATCCCAAGGCAACGGTGGAAATCTTCAACCCGTCAGATCGCGAGATTGCAGCCACGATACTCGATGTGCGCCAAAACAAGTCATTCAAAATGTCGTTACCGCCAAAGAGCATGACGGTCAGGGATTGCGATTGAGAAAGGAGAATTGTGAAAATGCGTAAGTATGGAATAGCCGTGGCGATGCTCGTGGCGGCGGCGTGGGTTGGGGACGCTTTTGCAGACGAGCCGCAAAACCTGCGCGGCTTTGGTCGAGTGGAGGTGGATGGTTTTAGCCGCAAAGAACGCAAAGATCACAAAGACGGCGTTGTCGAGATTCGCTTTCGGTGCGAGACGGAGAAAAACGCGGAGACTGTCGCGGGCAAGTTCCTGTGGGACCTGAGGCGAGAGCCGGATGTCACCGAAAAGAACGGCGTTCTTTCTCGTCCGGGCGCGGCATTTGCGGTGATGCGCGAAGGAAAAACTACGATTATCTTCGCGGCGGAGTCTCGTAAGACGCTTGATAAGTTTTTTAGCCACAAAGAACACAAAGAGCACAAAGATTCCTCTGCGAACTTTGCGTTCTTTGCGGCTGAAAATAAATTGGCTGAAGCAGATTGCCCGGAATACATGAAGGGCTTTGGCTGGCATCTCTATGGCATGGGCGGCTTTGAGAGCTACCATGAGTGGATGGGCAAGGCTGGGGCGAAGAAGGGTCAGCTGCTCGATCCAACCGACGACTTCGGCTTCCTGCGCGAGATGGGGTGCGGTGAGCCGATGTACTTCGACAACTGGCTCGACACCGAAGGCACGGACTTTGCGACTGGCATCCTTTCGCCGCTCTGGGCGTGGAAGATGCGATATGCGCGGCAAAGCGGCGTCCCGAACGGCTGGCGCGTCTACACCGGCGGCGCCAATGCCGTATTCGGCGTGACGGGCGCAGACCAGGCGCGCCACGCCGCGCACCTCGCGCAGCCCGCGCCGTGGCTTGGGTGCTCGATGGCGCGGCGTTTGCAGTTCGGAGTCTACGACACATTCCACGACGAGGGCTGGAACGGCCTGATGGCTCGTCGAACCTACGACGCGATGATGAAGGTGAACGACGGCAAGGCGCGGGACTGGATGCATCCCGTCGGGGAGATCGGCGGCAACGGTACCGCCCGCTGGCACCACGACTACGGTCCTGCCGCGCAGGAGTCGTGGCGCAAGTGGCTCGGGAAGCACGGCATGGACGAGTCGATTCCGATTCCCGAGTTTGCAACCTTCGCCGGACTAGGCGGAATGGTTCTCGATCTCGCAGGAGACTGGCTTACCCGCCCTGAACACGATTCCCAGCCATCGGACGAAGCATGGTGGAAGAAGCCGCCGGAGGAACGCTATCCCGGCCTCGCGGAGAAGTGGTATGCAGAAGACGCAGACCTTTCGCAATGGGAGAACATCCCGGGAATCCCCGGCACATGGCGTTTCGCCGCGCTCTATCCTGAAAAGCCGGACTCAACAGGACGCAAGGTCGACGGATCCACATGCTCGCGCTGGTTCAGGCGGACATTTCAATGGAACAATTCTGAAAATTCTGCCAAGAAAACCTATCTCTACTTCATGCCGCTCGCGAACGTGCGCCACATTTCCGCGTGGGAACACAAGCCGAACGTCAGGCGCCGCCACCAGATTTTCGTCAATGGACGTAAAGCCGGCGAGGTCGGGATGTCGTGGGGCGCGCTGGACGTCACCGACCTGCTGCGCGAAGGCGAGAACTCCGTCGCAATTCGCCTCTCGGGACTTATCTGGGCGGGGCGGTGCTTCCTTTCGACCGAGGCGCCGGAATCTTATCCTTTCGCCGACCCTGCGAAGAATCGCCTCTGGGCGCTTTGGAACGAGTGGCGCAACGAGTCGCGCGCGAAGTCGGTCGAGATGATCTTCGACGCGATGCGCCAGGCCGATCTCAATGCGCCGATCAAGATGATGGCGCCGCAGACCATCGGGCGGACGCTGGTGCACCGTCTCTGCCGCGACTGGGGCGCATGGGCGCACTTTACGGGCGAGGGCTCGTGGTTCTTCCCGTGGAACAAGAGGTATGGGCGGCTCTGGGGCATTCAAGGAACGAGCGAATTGGCAGGGCCGGAAGACACGACGGAGAAGCTTTGCCGCAGCACGCTGCGTGTCTTCGGCGCCGGGCTCGACGGCCACGAACCGGTGTTTGTGACGCAGACGTATTCGCGCGCCCCCGAACTGCGGAAGTGGTGGCTTGATCGCCGTGAACTCCTCGGACGCATGGGCACATACGACATCGACCTCGGGCATCCGCAGGTGCTGCTCTACCGCCGGTCGAGCATCGCCGATGCATACGACGATTTCCCCGATCCCTATCCCGACGCGCCCAACGCCGTCGGACGCAAGGGGCCGATGGAGTCGCCGTGGGAACACGATTATGGGCGCGGAGCATTGCAGAGCATCGGGCAGTCATTCCTCTACATCGACGACGACGGGCTGACGGCAGGGAAGATGAATCCGTATCCGCTTATCATCGATTGTGCAAACGAGATCATTCCATCTGCCGAGGCCGAGGCGTTGAAGAAGTGGGTGGAGGCGGGCGGCACGTTCGTCGCGCTGCCCTGCACAGGACGCTCCACACCGCCTGAGGATGCTGCGCCCATTCGTGCGCTGCTTGCGGTCGATGGCGCTGTCCGTTCGATTGGCAAGGGGCGCGTCGTTGTGCTTGGCGAGGAATACTGGCGAGGGATAGAGGACGAAAATGGCGTTTGGACGGCGAAGGACGCGAAGCCCTACGAACGTCTTAGTGCGCTGCTCGAAAGCGTTGGCTTTCCCAAGCCGCTTGTGGTCGCGGACGATCCAAAGGTGCAGGTTCAGCCGTACCGCTCGAACAGCGGATTGGACCTTGTGGCGGTCCTGTGCAACTATAATGAAGCCACAAAGATCACAAAGGACACAAAGAAATGGACCGTTGTAACCTTGAGGACGGGTTCTAAACCATGTCGCATTGTCGCATTTACTGGTGAGGATACTATCAATCCTGTTAATCCTGTAAATCCTGTCCAAAAAGACACTGCGTCCTCTGCTTCTCAGCGCCTCTGCGTGAGACATGTCCCCTTTGATTGGGACGAGGCGAGTGGCATTGCGACGGTTCGCATTGCCTTGCCGCCGCAGGAAGTGGCGGTGCTGAACGTCGAGGGCGTCTATACGCCTGGCGAGGCGCTTGCCTACTGGTGGGGCGACCAGCAGCTTAAATGGCAGGAACTAAAGAAGCCGTCTCTTGACCTCGCACCATATCGCAAGGGCGAATGGAAAGACCCTGTGCAGGACTTGAAAGATGGGTGGATTTTAGCCGCAAAGGACGCAAAGGAACGCAAAGGCTCTGCGTCTTTGCGCGAGATACCTTTCGACATCCTCCAATTCTGGGGAGTGCCGGAAGGGAAGGGTGCGACGCTTAAAAAGACGTTCGATGTGGAAGATGCGTCGTGGCTGTCCGATGGCGGGCGTACGTGGCTTGTCTGCGGGCAGCGCTTTGGCACTCGGACCTTCCTGACGGACGCGAGCATCGTTCTCAACGGCGAAAAGGTCGTGGAGGCGAAGGGGAAGGCCGGACGCGGCAAGCGCAACTTTGTGGAAGTCGCCAGCCTTCTCCGCGAGAAGGGCAACGAGCTTGTCGTGGAGATGGCCGACGGGGAGAAATACACTGGACTTCTCGGCACGCTCCACCTCTATCATCGCGAGGCGCCGAAGCAGTCGCTTTCGCTTGCCGGCGAATGGCGCGGCAAGAACGGTGCTTTGCTGAACGTTCCCGGAAATGCGACAATCGAGGACGCTACGAGGGAGGTGACAATTCCCGCGGAGTGGAAAGGTAAATGCCGCGTTCGTCTCTGGATGGAGGGAGATCGCGACGTGCCGCTTGGCGTGCGCATCAATGGAACGCGCTTCGTGAAGGGTCACGACAGCAATTACGCCCCCGTGCGCGACCTCGACATAACGGACTACCTTAAGTTTGGCGAGGTCAACATCATAGCGCTTGGCCACGAATGGAACGCCGGTAAGAAGAAAGTCTCGCTCAAGGACATTCGGCTCGATATCTACGGAGAAACAAAATGAGAATCCTTTGCGGAACAGTTCTGGCGGCGGCGTTGGCTGTTGCCGCGGTTCCTGCGGCCTATTCCGAAATCAAACTCGTGGAGCCCGCCCCTGGCGCGGTTGTTCCCCTGCTGACAGACGCGCAGAAGGCGTATGTGTCGATGGACAGGCAGACGCGCCGCGAGAAATTCGCAGATGCCAAGTTCAGGAGCGACGAGATGGGGCTTCCCGCCGAGAAGATTCCCGGCGTGAAGAGGCCGCGCGAGGCATTTTGGCCGAAGACTGTGCGGCTCGCATGGGAGGCGAAAAACGGCGAGGAGTATCGCATCGTTGTGCGCGACACGGCAAAGGGGACTGTCGTGATTGACGAAAAGGCGAAATGCGGCGAGCTGTATGTTGACAATCTCGAAATCGCCGCGTCGTACGAGTGGACTGTCGAAGGCGACGGCGATTCCGGCAAGGGGACGTTCAAGACCGAGGACAGGGTACCTCGTCTCATCCGCTTTCCTGGCGTTCCGAACGTCCGCGACCTCGGCGGCTACATCGGGTTCGGCGGACGTCGCGCAAGGCAGGGAATGATATTCCGCTCAGCAGGGCTTAACAGCAATGCGCAGGAAATCTACTACACAGCTGACGAGCTTAAGGCGATGGGGAAGCCTACCGACGAGAAAGTCAAAAAGGGTGTGAGCAAAGGGAAGAGCCGCGTCGAGGGTGAGAACGGGGCGTACATACTTGCGCGGTTTGGCATCAAAAGCGACATAGACCTTCGCAGCGACAGGGAATGCTACGGCATGACCGGCTCGCCGCTTGGCGATGCCGTTACTTGGTTCCATTATCCGTCGAGTGCCTATGGCGGGATGCAGGGCAAGTCAGGCAAGGAGGCCTTTGCGAAGGTGTTCAAGGTGTTCCTTGACAAGAAGAACTATCCGATCGACTTCCACTGCATTCTGGGCCGAGACCGCACGGCTGCAGTTGCGTTCATTCTTGGCGCGTTGCTCGGCTACGACGAGAACATCCTGTCCCTCGACTGGGAACTTACGGGATTCAGGAATCGCAGCCCGAATTTCAACCACAAGAACAACTTCGACCACCTTGTTGGCGGCTTCGCAAAGAACTATCCCGCCGACACGATCCAGGAGTCTGTCGAGAAGTATGTACGCGACCTCGGTTTTACCGACGACGACATCGCTAAGTTCCGCTCCATAATGCTCTATGAGGAGGGGAAGAAATGAGAACCATCTGCGGAACAATCCTTGCGGCGATGCTTGCCGCGATGTGTGGCGATTGTGCCGTTGTATGCTCTGAATCAACGGCTCCAACGGTTTCGCGGAAGGAGTACGAGGCCGAGGTGTGTGTGGTCGGTGGCGGGATGGCTGGGATATGTGCGAGTGTCGCGGCGGCGCGGAACGGCGCGAAGGTCGTGCTTGTGCAGGATCGGCCAATGCTCGGCGGCAACGCGTCCAGCGAAATCCGCGTTCCCATATCGAGCGCATATGGCGAGGTTCTGCCGGGCGGCAAGATCCTGGAAAATCGCGAGGGCGGGATAATCGAGGAGATCCGGCTTGAAAACATCTACCGCAACCCGACGTGCAACTGGCATGTCTGGGACCATGTTCTCTGGAACTTCTGCACAAGGGAGCCAAGCCTTACAGTGCTGCTGAATACATCCGTCATGGAGTGTGCGACGAACGGCAACGCGATTGTGTCCGTGACCGGCTGGGATTCGATAAGCTACACGCGCGTTACGGTCAAGGCAAATATCTTCATTGACTGCTCTGGAGATGGAATACTTCGGCTTTCCGGCGCAGCATACATGAAGGGGCGTGAGGGGCGCGGCGATTTCGGCGAGTCGTATGCGTCGGAGGAGGGGAATCTTACGGTGATGGGATCGACACTCATGGTCTTTAGCGAGCCGTCGGGCATTGTGTCTGAAACCGCAGGATCGCCGGAAACGGCCAAAGCGTACAATAGCCCGCAACACAAGTTTGACGGGTCGCGTGACAGTTCTTGGACATGTGGTACGCTGGAATGGGGAGGGGAGACAAACACCATCGAGGCGGCGAGCTACATACGAGACGAACTCTTCAAGTGGTCATACGGACTTTGGGAGAAGGAAAAAGACGTTCTTCATGACGGGCGCGACATGAAAGGGCGCGTTTGGGAGAGGACTTTTGTTTCCTCGATTCCCGGCAAGCGCGAGAGCGTGCGGTTCGTTGGCGACTATATCTTGACGCAGAACGACCTTCTTTCCGAGGGAAGGGCGTTCAAGGACAATATCGGTCACGGAGGCTGGCCAATGGACGACCATTTCTCGGCAGGGATGTTTGCCGAACGGCAGACGACATTCAACAAATGCCCCAAAGTCTATGGCATTCCATATCGCATCCTCTATTCGCGCAATGTCGAAAACCTCATGTTCGCGGGGCGCGACGTGTCCGTCACCCACATGGCGCTTTCGTCAACGAGAGTTCAGGGCACAACCTCTGTGCTGGGTCAGGCCGCAGGGACTGCGGCTGCGATAGCCGTCCGCAGGGGAACGACCCCGCGAGGCGTTTATGAAAAACATCTTGAAGAACTGCAAGACACGCTCCAATGGCAAGACCAGTTTATTCCGTGGCGTGACAGGAAGATAGCCGCGCTTTCCAAGGATGGTGCAATCTCGCACGAGGTACTGCGAGACGGCATGGATCGCATTCGGCTTGACGGCGGGCATGGCGCATGGATAAGACCGGGCGAGATTACGGAATACAGTTTCAAGGGTGAGAAGACGTTTTCCGGCGTCCGTCTCGTGGTTGATACTAACATGAACGACAATCGGTGGCTCGTTTGGTGGATAGGGCCAAGGAAAGCGCGACGGCTTCCGGACGAGATGCCGCGAGACTTTGACGTGCAGATAGGGAAGAGGGAACGGGGAACAGGGAATGGGGAACGGATAGAATGGACGACCGTCAAGGTTGTCCGTGACAATTACCGCCGGTGGCTCGACCTTCGATTTGACTTGCCGATTGCGGGCGATGCCTGCCGCGTCGTCTGGGTTCGTCCGTGGGGCGAGACTACGGAACAAAGGGTGTTCTCTTTTGAGGTGTACTAAATGTGAAAATGCCAATGACAGTCCTGTTGTGCGCGTTGTCGCTCGGTGCGTGTGCGGCCATTGACGGTTTCAATGCCGACGGTCTGCCGTATGCAAGGGACGGATTTGGCGTTCGGCGCAATTTCTACCAGTCTGGGCGGATTTCCGCGAAGGTTGCGGACATCGCCGGGATATTTGAATTGAACTATGTCGGCAAGCAGCCGTTCAGGAACCAGCGGTTCTATTCGTCAAACGAGCAATGCACGTTCTGCCGTTGTCTCGTGCCGCAAGTGCTGATAGACGACAACCCCTACCGTCTGACGTTTGAGAATACCTCCCACTATCCATTTGGGTATTCAAGCGAATGCACGATAGATGGCGTGAAGCTTCGGCATGAACTCGTCCTTGATCGCAACGTCGCGTTTCGCCGCGTGACGGTCATGGAGAATCCGCAGGGGAAGCGCGTTTGTTGCCGGCTTGTCCAGATGAATGCCGGAATGGGACAAGGGGCGAAGTGGAAGATTTGGGGAACAGGAAATGGGGAACGGGGAACGGGATGTCTTGTTGCCGAAGCCACGTTTGAAGGTGGAGCGAAGGTGACAATGGAGATTGGCGCGGCGAATCCAGTTGCATTTCCTTTGAACCGCGATGTTAATCCCAGGGCTTTTCCGAAGAGTGCGGACGGTACGCAGGATTTCCGCTTTGACATGGAGGAATTGGAATCGGGCGACAACCATCTTTTCTGGTGGGTGTTCGACAAGGCGGATGGCGAAGAGTTGGACAATGCGAGAGTTGAACGCGTCTACGCGAATTTCAAGACGTGTTACGCGGAGGATGCGAGGTTCGAGACAGGCGATGCTTTTGTCGACGGATGGCTTGGATATGTTGCGCCCATGAGCGCGGCGTTTGAGGTTGACGGCAAGGGCGCGTTTCGCGCTTCGCCTACTTATTGGGTCTGGGGCTGGGATGCGATGGTTCATGCGGGAACTCTCGCTCTTTGCGGACGCGCCGCCGAGGTCAGACGGATGCTTGCTTTTTTCCGCGACACGGCAGACAGGAAAGCGGGTATCCTTCACCAGTTTGCCACGGACTTTGCCTATCGGGGCGATGGTGCCGCCTCGCCAGGTGATTCCCTTGTGATGCCGCCGTCGGTGCAGCTCTTTTGGGTGATTCTACTGAACGACTACGTCAATGCGACTGGCGATGAAGCGTTCAAGGCGGATTGCATGGACTTTGCGCGGCGGCTTGTTGAAAGTGCAAAGGCGTCTTGCGATCCTTTGGATCGGCTGCCGCACGGCATTGGATGGTACCCGGACAATCCCTATGCCGTCGGGCAGACGAAAAACGACATCGCACTAATCAACTGCGCCGTCTACTGGCAGGGGCTTTGTGCATGGCGCGAATTGTCGGGGGAGGGTGACGAGGACTGCGCTGTTGTCCGGAAGGCCATTCTCGGAAAACTATGGGATGAACGCGAGGGGTATTGGTGCGATTCGTACGATGCCGCAAACGGGGAGGGGCGCGGGCATTACCCGCTTTATGGTTTCTACCATGTATCGGCTTTTGCCCGCGACATGCTTTCACGTCCGCTTGCCGATTACATGAAGTGCGAGTTTTTCATGGGTGACCGTCTTTCGATGTTTGGGAGGAGAACGAAGTCGTGGTCTGCGGACGGCAATCAGCTTGGCGCATATTATCCAGTCACGGATCGGACATATTGGAATCAGCAGAACGCAGCTGGGCGGATTGGCGCGGTCGCAGAATTCCGGCGCATTGTCGCAAGCCACGCCCGCGTCTTGACATATCCTGAAGGACAGACTGCCGATGTAATGAACGGTAATCCGGCGGACTATTCCGACGAGCTTGGCAACAAGCAGTTCTTTGCGGCGAAAGGATGGCTCTCGGATGCACTCGACCTCTGGCTTGGGCTTCGTGTCTCGAAAGACGGAGTTCATTTCCATCCGATGAACGACGGCAAGCCACTTGCCGTGCGCGGGCTTGCGTTTCGCGGCAAAGCGCTCGATATTGAAATGTCTGGCATGGGAACGAATGCTCGGTTCTCGCTCAACGGCGAGCCGCTTGACGGCGGCTTCATTGCGTGGGAGAAACTGCGTGAAGGACGCAATCTGCTTGGCATAAAATTGACAGGAGAAACAAAATGAGATTACTCTGCGGAACAATTCTGGCGGCGGCGGTTGTTCTTGGCGGGAATGCGGCTACTGTCACCGTGTCGCAGGGGAAGGCGGATGCGACAGGGAAGTTTTCCGTCGACGGCGGCGAGCCGGTGACGTTCGACGGGAAGATCGTCCTGCCTGACACGGCGAAGCATGTCGACATATCTCTGGCGGAACATGCGGAGGGGCGCGGCGTCCGTTCGTTCGGCAACTACCACGACAGGACGGACGATGCGCTTAAGTCGCATGGGATGTTCACCAACGAGACAGTTGACGCGGCCTCGACGATTCCAGACCCGAGCGCATTTGTTCGCGATGTTCCGCGTCCGATCTGGGATGGACACGACGATGCGGTAAAGTGCTTCGCCCATTGCCTAGAGGTGACGGGCCGCGACTATTTGCGCGCGCCGGAGCCCGGCAGCGGCTTTACGCGCAATTTCGTCTACACGCCTTTTGGCTCGAAGGTGTTTCTTTGGGGAACGTGCTTCATCACGATGTACGGGCGCTATGCCTCGCACGTCTTTCCGTTCGCGTCGATGC
>Ga0310786_10000866_pt1 | contig 48191 bp, 32 predicted proteins | sample AusTroGonzalo_MG_FD_203881 | JGI IMG/M metagenome (GOLD analysis project Ga0310786, IMG submission 203881) | Bovine rumen microbial communities from tropical cattle in Woodstock, Queensland, Australia - Gonzalo_03 (v2) (version 2) | ecosystem: Host-associated > Mammals > Digestive system >...
TGTCGTCGGCAGATGCGCTTTATGCTTTTGAGGATGGAAGCCTTGTGTTGCGCGGCATGGTGAACGATTTCCTGCCGAATGATACGGCGGCGTTTCTGACGGGCGGCGTGTGGAGCCGCAACAAGAAATCGTTTGGCTTTGGACGGCTTGAAATCAGAGCCAAATTCGATGTGGCGCAAGGTTTTTGGCCTGCCATCTGGATGCTGCCTGCGGTCAACAAGGCCGTGAATTGGCCTTACGGTGGTGAAATTGACATCATGGAGCATTTTAGGGACAATTCTTATATCAATCATACGGTGCACAGCCATTATACTTACAATCTCGGCAAGCGCAACCGACCCTCGCATGTGACCTATCCGAAATACAACGAAGGCGAGTACAACACCTACGGCATGGAGCGTTTTCAGGACAGCCTCGTGTTTTTCGTCAACGGGCGGCGCACGATGAACTATCCGCGTTATCACGATGGCGTTGACGGGCAGTTCCCATTCAGCCAACATAATTTTTACCTAATCCTTGACGCCCAGTTGGGTCGCGACCGTTCGCCTTATATCGATACGGCCCGCCTGCCCGTGGAGCTGTGCGTGGATTATGTGCGTTATTATGAGGTGGACACAAAGACCGATGTCATCCCTGAACCGACAGACTATCAGCAATATACGAGGCAGCGTTTCAAATACAGGAAGATGGTGGTCAATGCCAAGGAAACCTTTGACAATCCTGATGAGTACCACATTATTACCAAGCGTGGCAAGGCCATCGTTTCGGGTAATGTGGTTTGGGCGCAAAGCACCCTCAGGCAACTCATCGGCGAGGACGGCAAGATGGCTAACGTGGATTTCTACGACAGGTCGGCTTGCTCTATCCGTGGCATCAGCCTTGAAAAATTTGACAAAAAAATGACGATCGAAGAGATGAATCGGCTTTTAGACCTGATGGCTTTTTATAAGTTGAACTATTTGAAGTGGAACGACGACGGGGTGCGTTCTGTTGGTGATGTCAGTGTGTTAAGGCAACATGCCCAAGATTTGGGTATCACTATTGTAACTGGCCAAACAAGGACTCCCAATGCCGATTTAGTCGATTTGGAAATGCCCAATGCGAGTCAAATCTTCCTGCAAACGGTTTCAGAGGATGGCGGATGGTTCTATTTGCGAGGGATGGAGGCGGATGACATCGATGCGTTGAGGGCTTTCGCAGAGCGCTATTGGCGGGGCGGCAACGCAGGCGAGGGCATGGTGGAAAACGGCTTGCCCGATGCGCTTTCTACTGCAGGCACCCGCTTGTCCAATTTCATGGAAAAGGTGGCTGTCCACCGCCAACGTTTCCCATATTGATGGTAGAAGACCTGTTATTAATGACAAAGGCCACAACCGTTTGGGTCGTGGCCTTTGTCATGGCTTGTTGTCGGCAAAAGCTTATTTTCTTCCGCCGTAGTTGCCGCTCAAGGTCTCGATGAACGAGTTGGCAGCGGTCTTCATGTTGACGAAGTCGGAGCCAAGTGAGCTGGAGCAGTCGAGTACCAGCATAATCATGGCGCTCTTGTATTCGTCGACGATTTCTGTATTGCCTGAAGGCGTAAATTCGCTATTGCGATCCCACACTTGATTTGATTCCACCCAAATCCATTGTTTCACAAAGTCGGTGCCCATTTGGTTGCCTTGCAAGTCGGTGAGGTTTTGGAAGGAGAATACGTCGAAAATGCCTTCTGACGAAGCCGTGACGTTGGCTCCTGATATGCACTCCAGACCGTGATAGGTGATACCCGTCAACTGGCCTTTGCCGTTGGTGCGGATGTAGGTGCCCTCAATGTAGCATTGTGAGTTGGCAGCATCGTCCACGTTATCGAAAGTGAAGCGAATCAGAGAGTTGGGCTCTTGTGCTGGCAGTTTCAGAGAAACGTTGTAGAACGTGCTTTGGTTGTAAAGCTGTTGCGCAATCTGGGCGAATTTCTCGGAGGCTTCGTTCATGTCGTTCACCTCAAAGACATTGTGCACAGGGTCGCTCGACAGTTTGTTGAGGTTGTTGCGGAAACTCTCGATGTCGCTCACGTCCGAGCCGCGCACACCGATAGAGTAAGCCGAGATGTTTTGTCCGCCGACAAGTTCGTTCATGATACGGTTGTTGACATCGTTGAGGTAGTCGGCACCCGAATTGTAGCCACCCAAAACGTATGAGCCTTGGTCAAGGCCATCGGTGAAGGTCACCACGGAAACGTTGATCAGGTTCTCCGGAATTTTGGCTTTGGAGAGGCTGGTGAGGCCTGTGTTGACGGCGTGGTAGAGGATGGTGCCGTTTTGCATGGCCAAATTGTCAACAAAGTTCTCAAATGTGGTCTTTGTGCTTTGGTTCAAGAGACCGAGCGGCATGGTATACAGTTCGGAGTTGAAACCGACGATGCCCAGATAAAGGCCTTCCTTGGCAGGGGTGTTGTCTTCGGGTTTGTCCTTGTTGCAGCCACTGAAAGCGGTGAGCATGACGGCGAACGCCAAGGTCGCCATGATGATGAGGTGTTTCTTCATATTTTCAGTTTTTAGTTGTTTTCTGTACGATAACGCGAAGTCGCGCAGTAAATTGTTTAGGCTAATGATTTGTTTTGTGAGGCCAAGGCTTGTTTGATGGCTTGGGCCAGTTGGTCGGGGCAGGAAGTGCCTTTGAAGCCACAACGGATGCCTTCCAGTTTGGCAATGACATCTTCGGCTTTCATGCCTTCCACGAGGGTGGCGACGCCTTGCGTGTTGCCGTTGCAGCCGCCGTAGAACTGCACGTTTTTCAAGATGCCGTCCACGATTTCAAACTCGATGGCTTGACTGCAGGTGCCTTGGGTTCGGTAGGTGTATCTCATAAAGTTAGAATTTACTCATAAACTTTTCACTATCAACAACAAACCTCTCGTGGATGCCTTCGCCAACCAGCGTATTGCCCTCGAAGCACTTCACTTCAAAGACCAAGCGGCGGCGGTCCACCTCAACGAGTTCAGCCTCGCAACGGATAGTCGAGCCCACAGGGCTGGCTTTCAGGTGCTTGATGTTGACCGCAATGCCCACGGTGGTATTGCCTTCACCGATTTTGTCGGCCACGGCCTCCAAACAGGTCTTCTCCATTAGGGCAATCATGGCGGGGGTGGCAAACACCTCCAAAGCACCTGAACCGTAGACGGCGGCGGTGTCCTTGTGCTCCACCACGAGTTGCACACTGTGACGGAGTCCTTTCAAACTATCGTATTCCATCAGGCTTGGAAATTCATGGTGATGTTGATGATGACATCAGGATGCAGCGAGCGACCCACGGGGCAACTCTCGGCGGCGGCCCACAGCAGGGCTTTTTGCTTTTCGGTGTATTCCCTCGCGGGGAAGTTGAACACGATATCGATTTGTCCGATGCGGCGCGGGTCGGCGTTCATGGTCTTTTTCACCGTGTAGGTGGTGCCGTCGATGTCGAACTTGTGGCCTTGTGCACTGATGCCCATGATGGTCATCATGCAGCCGGCGAGGGCCGCACAAGCAAGGTCGGTGGGCGAGAAGGCTTCGCCTTTGCCATGGTTGTCGGTAGGGGCATCGGTGAGGATGGTGTTGCCCGACTGCACATGGGTCATCTCGTTGCGGAGATTGCCTTGGTAGGTTCCTTTTATTGTTGCCATATCGTTTGTTTTGTTGTAGAGACGCAATGCTTTGCGTCTCTGTATATGTTATTTTTTGTTTGGGAGACGCAAGGCATTGCGTCTCTACGTGGTTTATAATTGTTCCAAAATCACCCCCGCCAACCGGCTCGTGCCCACGCGGAAGAGGTTCGGGTTGAGCCATTGCTCGCCGAGGATGTTCTTCACCAAATAATAATAGGTGAGGGCATCTTTGGGGGTCTTCATGCCGCCGGCAGGCTTGAAGCCGACCTTCTTGCCTGTGGCCTCGTAGTATTCCTTGATGGTGTCGATCATGATGATGGCGGCGAGGGGTGTGGCGGCTACTGGCACCTTGCCTGTCGAGGTCTTGATGAAGTCGGCGCCCGCGAGGATGGCCAGTTCGCTGGCCTTGCGGATGTTCTGCACGGTCTTCAGTTCGCCCGTTTCCAGGATGACTTTCAGGTGGGCCTTGTTGCCGCAGGTTGCCTTGATGGTCTTGATTTCGTTGAAGACCTCGTCGTAACGACCCGCGAGGAACGTGCCGCGTGAGATAACCATATCCACCTCATCGGCACCTTCGTTGACGCAATACTCCACCTCCTTGACTTTCAGGTCGAAGGGCATTTGACCCGAGGGGAAGCAGCAGGCCACCGTAGCCACACGGATGCCGCTGCCTTCGAGCTGTTGCTTGGCCTGACGGATGAAGGGACTGTAGATGCAGATGGCGGGCACGCTGAGATGTGGCTTTTGTTTCGGGAAAGCCATGGCCTTGTCGCAGAAGTCCTTGATTTTGGCCTCGTTATCGAAGGCTTCCAAGGTCGTGAAGTCGATGCTTTGGAAGATGGTACGCAAGGCTTCCTTTTCGTTGCCTTTTTTCTTCTCTTCGTTGATAATGAGTCTGATGCGCTCGTTCAGCGCCTCTTCGCTATGGTTGTAGGGTCTGAATTTCATGATGGTTTTGTATTTAGGCTTCAAAAATAAGCAATTTTTCAACGTTACAAGTCTTCCAATGAAAATTTCATCCGCCATTTCCACTGGTTTTTGGCATTGGCAGGCACATTGATTTGGTCGTCCATAGGGTTGGTTGACCAATTCTTTTCATCCCTATCTAAAATATCTTGCAAGGGATAGATCAACCATTTTGCTGGGCTGTCCAGGTGCTTGTCCATCACCTTCTTGATGGTCTTTGCCGTGACTTTGCGGTCGTCAAGGTCGAGGCTGTCTAAGAATTGGCGGGTGCGGACGCGGTCTTCGGCCAACCAGCCGCGCAGCGTGGGCATATCGTGGGTGCCAGTGGTGTAGACACAGTTTTCGGGCAGGTCTTCGGTCTGCACGAATTGATGGCCAAAGACCTTGGGCATACGCTGCACTTCAAGGCTCATGATACCTAGTTCTTGTATCACTTCGGGGACGCAAGCGGGAATCATGCCGAGGTCTTCGCCGCAAGCCACCATTTTTGTCGCGTTGACCAAGGTGGGCAACTTCTCCAAGGCTTTTTGCTTCCAAAACTCGTTGTGGCGATGGAAATAAAAGTCCTCATAAATTTGATTAATGGCGTGCTTTTGGTCATTAGAAAGGGCTTGGTAGGCCTTGGTTTTATGCAGTTCGATGCGAGGGATGTATTTGTCTTTCTCGTTCGGGTCGGTGATGAAAAGGGTGTCTACACCTTTTTTCACGTGCTTGCTCTTGACGAAATGGAAGCCTAGTTTTTCAATTTCTTCCACGCTCAAGGGTAGGGCGGGACTGAAATGTCCCAACAAGCCCGACTTGGCCGTTTTTGGGATTTCCCAAATGCGGAAGAAACCAAGGATATGGTCGATACGGTAGGCGTCGAAATAGCGGGCCATCACTTGCAGGCGGCGACGCCACCAGGAATAGTTGTCTTTGGCCATCGCCGTCCAGTTATAGGACGGGAAGCCCCAGTTTTGTCCCTCGGCGGCGAAGTCATCGGGCGGCGCTCCAACTTGTACGTCAAGGTTGAACAACTCAGGATGCGATTTTACATCCACGCCCAAAGGATTCACACCGATAGGAATGTCGCCCTTCAGCAGCAAACCCTTGTCGTGCAAAGCTTTGACCGCCTCGCGCAGTTGCTTGTCGCAGTGGTATTGCAGGAACAGGTGAATTTCCGTGCCGTTTCCGTCGCGATTGGCGCAATATTGGGCGTAGTCGGGCAACCAGTCGGCGTTGTCGTTGTAGAATTGCTGGAAATCTTCGCTGTCTTTCAGCATTTCCCATTGTTGATCGAAAGCGATTTGGAAGTATTTCCATTTGGCTTTCAGCACCTTGGAATAGTCGATGAAGTCGGTTTTGTTGAGCAGGGTTCGTGTCCGTTTGAAGGCTTTTTCACCCATGTCATTCCCTCGGGAATCTATGGGGGAAAAAGCGTTTAGTTGTTCAAGGTTCAGATAAATCGGATTCAGCGCAAACGCCGAAATGGCATTGTATGGATACGAGTCGCGCCAATCGTAATGCGCCGTCGTGTCGTTGATAGGCAGGATTTGGATGATTTTCAGGTCGTTGGCCACGCACCAATCGCCCAATTTTGGCAGGTCGGCAAACTCGCCGATGCCAAAATCATCCTCCGTGCGCAGGCTGAACAGCGGCACGGCCACGCCTTTCATCGTTTGTCGTTCGGTGAGGCCGAACCAATCCCAAACGCGATCCTTGCCTTCGTGCAGGATGCGGTTGGGGCCGTCTTCCCAACGGATTTGGTCGTGTTCGCGGATGAAATATTTGTATTCCGTGGTTTGTAGAGACGCAATGCTTTGCGTCTCTTTATTGGGTCGCATTTGTTTGGGAGACGCAAGGCATTGCGTCTCTACAACGGCGGACCAAATCCCAGGCCCCACATATTGCATAGGCATGGCCTTGTCTATGTTCCAATGGCCTAATTCCGAGGTGTTTCCCGTGAGGAACAATTCCTCACCCCAGCGGCTGTCGTATCGTAATCTGAATAGCGTTTTCATGCCGCAAAGGTAGGGAATTGTCGCTTAAATATGGATTGTTAGTGTGGATTTGCTATTTTTGCACCGAAAAACCTACCGCCATGACCTCTTTCGATTTTTGGAATATCGTCCGCTCCATCCCGAAGACCCTGCGCTTCAATTTTCATTATTTTCCGTTTGCGACGGCTTTGAAGATGCCCGTCGTGGTGTCGCACCGCACGTTTTTGCGCGAGTTGCACGGCAAAGTGGAACTTCCTGAAAAGGTGGAAACGGCGATGATTAAAATCGGTTTTGGCGATGTGGGTCACTACGACCGCAAACGCTCGCGTGGCATCTGGCAGGTGAGCGGCACGGTCAGCTTCGGCGGCAAGGCAAGCATCGGACACGGCTCCAAGCTCTCAGTGCGCGGCGATTTGAAACTCGGCGCGGGTTTCAACATGACGGCAGAAAGCACCATCGTCTGCGCCAAGGAAATCACTTTCGGCGACGATTGCTTGATGGCCTGGGATGTCCTCGTCATGGATACCGACGAACATCCTTTATATAATAAGGAAAACGAGCGCATCAATCCTGACAAGCCCATCATTGTGGGCAATCATGTCTGGATCGGCTGCAAATGCGTGTTGCTGAAAGGCGCAGAAATACCTAACAACACCGTTTTGGCGGCGGGCACACTGCTGAAGTCAGCCTTTACGGGCGAACAACAGGTGATTGGCGGCAATCCGCCGTCAATCCTTAAGCGCGATGTCCGCTGGGAACACTGATTTTTTGTCACAAAACTTACAAAACGCTCAAAACCTTTTTTAACGTGGGCGGCTCCACAACCGTGTCGCCACTGGGAAGCAGCCAGTTGGCGTGCTTCCCAACGACCTCAATAGGTTTTGCTTGTTTTGTTGGTTTTGTGATGAATTACAAAGTGTCGATGACGGTACAGAGATTTTCGAAGATTTGCGGGATTTCGCCTACGCCGTTCACAGGGTGCAGGTTGCCCTTGGCCTCGTAGAAGTCGAGCACGGGGCGCGTCTTGGCCTCGTATTCCACAAAGCGGTGCTTGATGGAGTCGAGGTTGTCGTCGGCGCGACCGCTGGTCTTGCCACGTTCCAACATGCGCTCGATGAGCAGGTTTTCAGGCACTTCGAGGCTTAACACGCCAGACAAGGACATGCCGAATTTCTCCATCATTTTGTCGAGGATTTCGGCTTGTCGCACGGTGCGCGGATAGCCGTCGAAGAGGAAGCCTGCCGAGTCCATGTTCTCGGAGAGTTTCTTCTCGATGATCTTGGCCACGATTTCGTCGGAGACGAGGTTGCCTTGGCTGATGATTTCCTTCACCTGTAAGCCAAGTTCGCTTCCAGCGGCGATTTCCTCACGCAGGATTTCGCCCGTGGAGATGTAAGTCTGGTTGTATTTCTCGCGCAGGAACTGTGATTGGGTTCCTTTGCCTGCCCCGGGAGGGCCAAATAGGATGATGTTTAGCATAACGTTGTTTTTTATTTGTTTGGCTATTGGCTGTTGGCAGCTTTTACCGAGGTGTGAAGTTGTTTCTTCTTTATGCAGCTGCCAAGAGCCAAAAGCCGATTATTCAATGATTTTATAAATATCCGGTAAATTGCGTCCTTGTTGGTCATAATCCAAGCCATAGCCTACGATGAACTCGTTGCCGATGTCCATGCCTTTGTAGTCGATGGGGTAGTCGTATTGGAAGTTGTTGGGCTTGAAAAACAGCGTCGCGATGCGTACGTCGGCGGCTTTCAAGTGCTTGAGTTTCTGAATGGTATATTTCATCGTGTGTCCCGTGTCGACGATGTCTTCCACGATCACCACATGACGGCCTTCGAGGGAGTGGTCCAAGCCGATAAGCTCGCGGACGACGTTAGTGGTTTCTGTGCCGGCGTACGACGACAACTTGACGAAACTGATTTCACAAGGGATGGTCAGTCGCTTGAAAAGCTCAGAGGCAAACATGAAGGCGCCGTTGAGCACCACGAGAAACAATGGGGTCTTGCCGTCCAAGTCGCGGTTGATTTGGTCGGCCACCGCTTGGATGTCGGCTTCGATTTTTTCTTGGGGAATGTACAGCCCAAATTCCTTGTCTAATACTTTTACTGTTTTCATTTTCAAAGGATTGTAGTTGGTTTGCCCGTTTGCTTTAGGCGATACAAATATACAAAATGCTTTCATCGGGTCAACCGCATTGAGAAAAAAACTATTTTTGCCATCAGTACGGCTGCCACATTGTGACAGCCCTACTGAACAACTGAACAACTGAATAACTGATAACTGAACAACTAATATGACCCCAATCGTAAGCATCATCATGGGAAGCACTTCCGATCTTCCCGTTTTAGAAAAAGCCGCCCAGTTCTTTGACGAAATGGCGATTCCCTTTGAAATGAACGCCTTGAGCGCGCACCGCACCCCACAAGAGGTGGAAACCTTTGCCCGCGAAGCCCAAGGTCGCGGCGTTAAAGTCATCATCGCCGCTGCAGGCATGGCCGCCGCCTTGCCTGGCGTGATTGCCGCCAACACCACCTTGCCCGTCATCGGTGTACCCGTAAAAGGTATGCTTGACGGCCTCGACGCGATGTTGTCCATCATCCAGATGCCTCCCGGGATTCCCGTGGCCACGGTAGGTGTGAACGGCGCTCTCAATGCTGCCATCCTCGCTGCCGAAATGTTGGCTTTGGGCGATGCCGAAATAGCCGCCAAAGTCGCCAATTACAAGGAAAACCTGAAAAACAAGATCACTAAGGCCAACGCCGAGCTGAAGGAAGTGAAATACCAATTCAAGACGAATTGATGAAAAGGGTAGAGGCGGCACAAGTGCCGCCTCTACATACAACCAAATCAACTAATCAAAAATGAAGAAAGCGTTTTTGCTTTGATGTTTCATGTTTTTAATTCTGTGGCCTGTCAGCTTTCAGATATTTCAAATTCAAAATTTCCATTTTAAGTTGAATTTTTCCGTTTCAACACCGCAAATATACAACTTGTGAAAGTTTTGTCAAGCAAAATTTTCAAGTATTTTTCATCACGTTTAATAAACGGATGAAAGTCAGCGGAATAAAAATTCAACTTATTTCAATAAATTCCGCTTTATTTTATAAAAAAGTTGTTTTATTCTTGATTTTTCCGCTTTAATCGTCAGTTCCGTGGAAGATAATCTGGCTCAAATTCGCCCTGTCAAATACCCGATTGGCAATGTCAAGAATGTCGTTCGCGGTGACGGCTTCCACCTTGCGGATGATGTCGTCCATGTATTCGATGGGCTCCTTCATGAGGAGGGATCGCGACGCGCTCAACAGCTCGTTCATGCCGCTCTCGTAGCTCAACGCGACTTGTCCGATGAGTTGCTGCTTGGCGTGTTGCAGCTGCATGGTGCCGAGCCGTTGCTGGCACAGTTTGTCCAGTTCTTTGTAAACCAGCCCGATGGCTTTCTCCAACGAGTCGGGGTCGACGGCCATGTAGACATTGATGAGGCCCGTGTCGGAGTAGGCGGTGTATTGCGACTCGATACTGTATGCAAAACCGTACTTCTCGCGGATGTTGAGGCCGAGGCGCGAACTCATCGCCGGACCACCTAACACATTGTTGAGCATCACGATGGGCATACGCAACGGACTGCAAAACTCGGGCGCGAGGCCGCCTATGATGCAGTGGCTCAGGTGGTTCTTGCGTTCCAAGGTGCTGTGTTGCGGGACATAGCTCGTGAAAGGCTCGCGCTTCTTATTAATAAGGTGCGTGGGCTGTTCACCGAAATACTTCATAGCCATCCGCTCAAGTTCCTTGAAAGGGATGTCGCCGATGGAGGCCAAAACCATGGCGTCGGTGCTGTAGTTGTGCGCCATGAAGTCGAGGACATCCTGCTGCTTGAAGCCTTTCACCAAGTCAGTGGTACCCAAGATATTACGCGACAAGGGATGGCCTTTGAACACCATCTCCTCGAACAAGTCGTAAATCTCGTCGGAAGGCGAGTCCAGGTAGGAATTGATTTCGTCGAGGATGACTTCCTTTTCCTTGGCCAGCTCGTTTTCGGGGAAGGTGGAACGGAAGGCGATGTCGGCGAAGAGGTCGAGGCTGCGCTGGTAGTGTTGCTTCAGGAAAGTGGCCTGGATGCAGGTCTCTTCCTTTGTGGTGAACGCGTTGAGGTCGCCGCCCACGTTGTCGAGGCAGCTCAAGATGTGGTACGCCTTGCGGTTTTTGGTGCCTTTGAAGATGGTATGCTCCACAAAATGGGCGAGGCCGTTTTCGTGGGCCAATTCGTCGCGTGTGCCGGTCTCCACCATCAGCACGAGGTGGGCGATTTCGCCTTTTTTCTCCTTATGTATCAGCCTGATTCCGTTAGGAAGTATGGCTTCATTGTATTTGTTTTCCAACATTGCTCTAAAAATGGGCTGCAAAGATACGATAAACGGAAAACATTATTACATTTGCAGCAAAATTCAAATATTTAACCCATGAAAAGATTATTCCTTTCGTTATTATTGGCGATGTTTTGCATAAGTGGCTTTGCCCAAAACGTCATCGACCCGCTGCTGACCGAGGAGATGGGGCGCCGCAGCGACGATGAAAAAATAAAAGTCATCGTCATCATGAAGTCGCACTACGACCGCGCCGAGATGAACCGTCGCGCCGACTACTTCGTCAACCGCGCCGAACGTCGCGAATTTGTGGTCAGCGAGTTGAAGGAGTTCGCTACGGCTACGCAGTACGACCTTCGCCATTCTTTGGCCGAAATGCAGCGCAACGGCCTGACGACAGAGCCTACCATCCTGTGGATGGCCAACGCCCTGTATTTCGACGCGACCAAGGCAGTCATCCTCGACTTGGCGCAACGCAATGACATCGCGATGATAGGCTACGCCATGGAATATAACTGGATTCCCGACGGCGAAGAAGCCAGACCTGTTTCCCCCACGCGTGAAATCACCCAAAATGTGACGCAGGTCCATGCCGACCAAGTGTGGGCGTTGGGCTACACGGGTCAAGGTGTGGTGGTGGCTGTCATTGACACGGGCGTCAACTACAACCACGTCGATTTGGCCGACCACCTTTGGGACGGTGGCACGGAGTTTCCGCACCACGGCTACGATGTGAAAAACCACGATAACGACCCCATGGACGACCACGGTCACGGCTCGCACTGCTCGGGCACCGTCTGTGGCGATGGTTCAGGTGCTTCCCAAACGGGTATGGCTCCCGATGCCACGCTGATGTGCGTCAAGTGCTTGGATAATACTGGCAACGGCGGCGCACAAAGCATCTCCGAAGGTATCCAATGGGCTGTGGAGCATGGTTGCGACATGTTCAGCATGTCACTCGGATTGCCTAATTCGTCCATTCCTGACCGCACTTTGCTGCGCCACACTTGCGAAGCCGCCTTGGATGCGGGCATCGTGGCCGCCATCGCTGCGGGTAATGAAGGCTCCAGCCAGTGGCAATATCCCATCCCGAACAACGTGCGTGTGCCAGGCAGTTGCCCCCCGCCTTATATGGATCCCGTGCAGGGTGAGAATCCTGGCGGACAGACTTGTTCCGTGTGCGTCGGTGCCGTCGACTACAACGACAATGCCGCCTACTTCACTTCACAAGGTCCTGTCACTTGGTCCAACACCGAGTTCGCCGACTATCCCTACAACCCAGGCATTGGCCTTATCCGTCCCGATGTATGCGCCCCTGGTGTTGACATCAAGTCGATTAACTACGAGAGCAATACAGGCTACACGCTGATGAGCGGCACTTCAATGGCTACGCCTTGCGTGGCGGGCTGCATGGCGCTCATGCTGAGCAAAGACATCAACCTGACACCTGAAGAGGTTTGTCGCATCCTTGAGGAAACGGCTGTGCCGCTGTCCGTGGGCAAGAGCAACACTTACGGCTTTGGCCGCGTGGATGTGTTTCAAGCCGTTGAAGCCATCCAACTCGGTGCCATCAAGTACAACACCTACGCCATCAATGACCCCTTGGGCAACAACAACCATCGCCTCAATCAGGGCGAGTCGGTCACCCTGTCGTTGACTTTAGACAACATTACCGACGAGCCGGTAAGCAACGTTTCCGTTGTCCTCTCGACCGAGCACCCCGACATCACCATCACCGATGGCACCGTCGACTTCCCGACCTTTGCTGCCAACGAGACATTGACTGTTGAGGACGCTTTCGCCTTCACGGCTTCGGAAAATGCGCCAGCCAACGAGAGCATCAGGTTCAATATCGAAATCTCCATCAACGGCGAGGTGACGAGTAATTTCTACTTCAACGTTCCCGTCTATGGCTACACGTTGCAATATGGGGGCGGCGTCGTGCTGAACGACGATAATGCTAATGGTCTCCTCAACCCAGGCGAGACCGCCGACCTCCGTATCCTCGTCGACAACATCGGAAACGAACTGGCGCAATCCTTGGTGGGTGTGCTTTCCACTGATTATGAGTTGGTTACGCTGAATGAGACCGAGAAACCTTACGGCACCATCGGCAGTGAGATGATGGGTTTTGCCGACTTTAACCTCACCCTTGACGCTGCTGCTCCCGCCGATTTCGTCATTCCTTTCACGCTCACCCTCACCGATGCCAATGGCCGTGTGACGGTGCTGACGTTCAACTACAGGAACTCTTGCAACATCACCTTCTCGCTCGTCGACTCTTACGGCGACGGCTGGCAGGGCAACTACCTCACGGTGGTTTACTCCGATGGTACGCCCACCGAAAACATGACGGTCGAATCGGGCAGCTCGGCCACCTACGTGCGTGAGGTGGCTTCCAATTCCACTATCTCGCTGACTTGGCACAACGGTTCTTGGACGCAAGAGTGCAGTTTCACCATTACCTATGATGACGGTACGGTCATCTACCAAAACAGCGGCGGTTTCAGCGGCACACAGACCTTCACCATCGACTGCACGGGCGGCGGTGGCGTGCCTCAGTTCTGCGACCCCATCCGCAATCTGGCCTACGAGGTCGTCGACCACGATGTGGTGCTCACTTGGGACGCTCCTGAAAGCGGCACACCTATCTGGTACGAAATCTATCGTGACACCGAATTGCTGGACCTCATAGATGAACTGACTTTCACCGACTCCAACCTTGAGGAAGGCGTTTACAACTACTGCGTCTATGCGGCTTATGACGATTGCCAAGGCGAATTTGTCTGCGCTGAAGTGGAGATTTCCTCCTGCGGTCCTGTTCAAAACCTGGATTACACCCTTGACGACAACCTGATGCTCACGCTCTCATGGGAAGCTCCCGAAGACCCGACAGGATTGGTTGAGTATCAAGTGTATTTGGACGATGAGCTGCTGGGTGCCTTCAATATGACAAACTTTGTTTATTGGATTACGCCTGGTGTTCACGATGTGTATGTGAGAGCTGTCTTTGAAGACTGTGAGAAAGATGTCCACATGACGGTGTGCGTGACAGAGGCTGTTGGTAATCTCACCTATACCAATGTGGGTCATGCTGTCAGCCTTTCGTGGGACGCCCTTGAAGGTGTGAACCAATATGAGGTGTATGTCGATGAAGAATGGGTAACGACTGTTGAGGGAACTTCCTGCACACTTGAAATCGAGGCAAACGCGCCGACCGTTATGGTGAAACCTGTTGTAGAAGACTGTTATGCTTTGGGCGCAAGTATCAATTTGTGCCTGATTGATGCCGTTGAAAACCTGCGTTTCGTCAGTATTGACGAGGAAGGGGTGTTGAATTTCGCTTGGGATGCCGTCGACAATGCCTCCTATTATGTGGTGAACAAGAACGGTGCAACGGCTCAAGTCGAAGGAACCACGGTTTCATTCAAGGGCGAAATTGGCGACAATCAGATCTGCGTGAAGGCACATTCACTCAATGGCTGTGATTCTGAAGAGGTTTGCCTCATGGTAAATGTTTGCAGTATCGTGGATGGTTTCGACTATGCCTTTGTCGGCAATGAGGTGACTTTCTCTTGGGAAGGTTCGGTTGAGAACTACCTCGTTCGCATTGATGAAGATGAAGCCGTTGAGGTGACAGGTGTCACATATATTGCTTCCATCGAGGATGGTTCGCACCAGATTGTCATCATTCCAGTCACCGAGGAATGTGTGGCTTTGTCGGCTATTTATACCTTTGAGGTGAATGGCACCGCTCCTATGATTCGTATTACGGAGGTCCGCGAAGGCTTGATGTCAACGGCTTGGGATGTGCTGTATGGCACTATGGGTTACAATCTCTATCGTGATGGCGAACTGATTGTTGAGCAACTCAATGCTGGCTTGTACAACGATACCGAAATGCTCATCGACGCGGTGCATTGCTACGCTGTACAGGCCATTTTCGAGAAGGGTGTCTCTGCTTTGTCGGAAGAAGCCTGCGCCAATTATTTCACCGGCATGGGCGAGAACGACGGTAAGGTTGCCATCTTCCCCAACCCGACTACCGACAAGGTGAATATCAAATGTGTGGGCATGACGCAAATCGACATCTATTCCATGGATGGTAAGTTGGTGAGAAGCCTGAAGGTGGAAAACGATGCCGTGCAGATAGACGGCCTTGAAAGTGGTATTTATATGCTTCGCATCCTGAAGGGCGATGAGGTCATCGTCCGCAGGGTCGTCAAGCAGTGAGCTTGACTCCCCCTGACCCCCTCTGCAGAGGGGGAAGCGCAAAGCGACGCAAAATACGCGTCCGGTAGGCTTCCCCCTTTGAAAGGGGGGCAGGGGGGATTAAAACACAACTTCCACATACTAAACACGGCAAAACTCCGTTTGAAAACGAAATAGAAAACTATGCATAAACTCATTTTACCTTTGATTCTTTGTTTCGGCTTGTCTTTCAGCGTCTTGGCCCAACAGCCCAAAGACATCATGAAAGAGCCCATCCCGATTGCGATGTTCCAAGCTACCTATGCCTTCCATATTCCCGCTTTCGACTTGAAGAAGGACTACGGCGTGAGCAACACCATTGGCGGCAGTTTTATCTATAAGACCGAGTCGAACTGGCTGTTCACCGCTAATGGCAATTTCATCTTCGGCAACCAGCTGAAGGGTGACCGCATCGACATTTTCGGCGAGGGCATCACCACCGAATATGGCGAGATTACAGGCGGCGCAGGGCTGTATTCCACCTTCGCCATCTACCAACGCGGTATGCATTTCCAGGCCGAGGTTGGCAAGCTGTTTCCGATTTGGCCCAACCCCAACAGCGGCATTTTCGTGCAGGCAGGTGTCGGCTACCTCCGCAACCGCATCAAAATCGACTTCGACCGCAACACCAACAACACGCCATACGTCGTCTACGAGGATTACGAATACGGCTACGACCGTATGCGCGGCGGTCCGGCGTTCCACATTGAGGCAGGCTATCTCTACCTCGGCAACGCCCGTGTTGCCAATTTCTCTGTGTCGTTGGAAGCCACTTATGCCCGCAACCACGACCTTCGCGAGTACGATTTCCGCGTGTTTGACGGCGTCCCCGTGGGCTACAAAGACCTCTCCAAACGTTACAACGACTTCTACTACGGCATCCGCGTGAGTTGGAACATCCCCACCTACCAACGCCAACCCGAAGAGTATTACTATAACTGATTATGCTGATTCTGTTCACCTTAGGCGTCCTGCTTTACACCCTCGGCGTGAGTATTGCGGCTTTGTTTGGCAACCAAAAGGCCAAGCAATGGATTCGTGGACGTTGGCAACAGATGAAAGAGTTCAGGATTAGAAGGAGAAGCAAACTGCCTTTGTCCATCGGCGATGGCGACTGGATATGGTTCCATGCCGCATCGTTGGGCGAGTTTGAGCAAGGGAGACCTGTCATCGAGGCCATCAAAAAGGAGTATCCGCAATACAGGATCCTGCTGTCGTTCTTCTCGCCGTCGGGCTATGAGGTGCGCAAGGACTATCCTTTGGCCGACGAGGTGTTGTATCTGCCTTCCGACACGGCACTCCATGCCAAGCAGTGGCTGCAACGCCATCATTTCGTGGCGGCTTTCTTCATCAAGTACGAGTTTTGGTTCAACTACATGAAAGCCTTGAAAGAGGCTAACATCCCCTTGTTCTACATCTCGCTGATATTCAAGCCTGAATCCTATTTCTTCAAGCCCTATGGCGACTGGTTCCGCAAGCAGCTGCGCAACGTGACCCACTTCTTCGTGCAGGACAAGATGACGGCGGCCTTGTTGCGGGAGTATGGCTTCGACAATTACACCGTTTGTGGCGACACGCGTTTCGACCGTGTGGCCGCCATCGCGCAACAGGCCAAGCCTTTCCCTGACATCGAGAAATTCATCAACGGAAGGAAGTGCATTATCGCGGGCAGCACCTGGCCGCCCGACGAGAAGCTGTTGGCTGCGTTCTATCCGAAACCGCCCGACGACTATTGCCTCATCATCGCGCCACACGACATCTCGGAGAGCCATGTTGCCCAAATCAAGGCAGCGTTCCCCGAGGCAGTGCTATATTCGGAATTAGACTCATGCCAATGTCATACCGAGGCGCAGCCGAGTGTATCTATTGGCAGAAACACTTTAATCATCAACACCATCGGCATCCTTTCCCAACTCTACCAATACGCCCGCTTCGTCTACATCGGCGGCGGTTTCGGTGTCAACATCCACAACATTCAGGAGCCGGTCACCTTTGGCTGCCCCGTGGTGTTCGGGCCCAAGTACACCGACTTCAAGGAAGCCTGCGACTTGGTGAACCTGCAAGGTGCGTTCTCCATCAACGATGCAACCCAGTTGGAGGAAATCTTTACCCGTCTGATGACCGACGAGGCGTTTTTCGCGAAGGCTTCGGAGACTTGCAAAACCTATTTGGCAAGCCAAGTCGGGGCGACGGAAAAAATCATGCAAGGGTTCAAAAACATCCTTTTTTCACAAAAAACGGCCTGATTTTTTGTTTTTATAATTTTATTGTCTATTTTTGACGGCTGATTTCCTGTTGAATTTCAGTCTGATAAAATTGGAGCCTATGCAAGACAAACCCCAACCCAACCCCATGCCGCGCTTGGGTCTTACCCATGGCGACATCAACGGCATCTCGTATGAGATTATCCTCAAGGCTTTCGCCGACGCACGGATTTTGACCTTGCTGACCCCAATTCTTTACGGTCAGTCGAAGGTGCTGTCGTACTACAAGAAGAACTTTGGCATCGAGGATTTCAACTACTCGCTGACCCGCGACGCGCGACAGGCCTGGCCACAGAAATTCAACATCATCAACATCGTCGACCGCGAACTGAAAATCGACCCGGGACAACTGACAGCACTCTCCGCTGAAATGTCGGTCATGTCCATCAAGATGGCGGTGGAAGACTTGCACAGCGAGTATTTAGACGCGCTGATTACGACGCCCTCTTGCCTCTCTGTGGACAGGACGCAAGTCGAGTATATGGCCTCGGTGTTCGGCAATCCTGACATCCTGCGGGTGTTAGTGAGTGATTTCATGCGCATTGCCTTGGCCACCGACGACATGCCGCTGCGCGAGGCTCTCGACAAGATCGACACGGCGCTCATCGTGCGTAAGTTGGAAACCTTATCCAAAGCCTTGAAGACGGATTTCGGCCTCAACGCGCCCAAAATTGCCGTCATGGGACTCAATCCTCATGCGGGCGAGGCGGGCAACAGTGCCGAGAACGACAAGGTGGTGCCTGCCATCGCCGAGGCGCAGAAGCGGGGTGTTTATGCCTTTGGGCCTTTCTCGCCAAGCCGTTTGTTCGTGACGGGAGCCTGGAAGAAATACGATGCGGTGCTCGCCATGACCTACGAGCAGGGCGTTATGCCGTTCAAGTTGTTGTCGGTCAATGGGGCGGCGTATTATTGGGCGGGGTTGCCGGCAGTGTGTACCGCGCCTTTGCACGGCCCAGGCTTCGACATCGCCAACGCCAACGAAGCCTCGCCCGATGCTTTACGAAAAGCCATCTATCTCGCTATGGATATTGTGAATTGCAGGAGACAGTAATTTGTTCCCACTGGGCTTTGCCCCCGCGTCGCTTTGCGCTTCCCCCTCTGTAGAGGGGGTGCCAATCCCCCTTTTAAGGGGGTAGGGGGATTGGCGGGGGAGTCAAGCACCACCTGCAAGCAAAAGCATAGTCCGTTTTTGCTTGGGTGGTTCTTGACTCCCCCCTGCCCCCCTCTACAAAGGGGGAAGCCTACCGGACGAGGGGCCTACCTGGATTCAACAAAAAAAGGAGGCCTAAACCTCCTTTTTTTCGCTTTGTCATTGCAAACGAAGCGTAGCAATCTGCACTACTTACTTCACAATGAACTTCTGCGTGTCGTTACCAGCGCTGATGAAGTAGATGCCGCTGGTGAGGTTGCTGATGTCGAGGGTGTTGACACCGGCCTTGCCTTCCACGGTCAACACAGCTTGACCCATGATGTTGTAGATCGTCATTTCGGCGTTCTTGTTCAGCGTGACACTGAGTTGGTCAACGGCGGGGTTAGGATACACGCTGATGTGGTTGTTGTGCTCAACTTCCTGCACACCCACATTGGCTTCCGGGAAGAGGTCCTTCAGGTCGAAGGTGTAGCCTTGATAATAGTTATCGTCGCCTTGGGTATCATCTCCCATGACAAAAGAACCAGTTTGAGTGTCAGCTTGACAAGCCACGATAAGGTTTTGGCCAATCACAGTAGCTTGAGTATAGACGTGCTCGGTAATACTCAACATGAAGTCATTGGTGATGTGTTTTTGTTGTGACCAGGTATGGCCACCATCGCCAGAATAAGCGGCAAAGAGTTTGAAGTAGTGATTTCCAGCCGGATCAGTATTCTCCTCATCCATGGCACTCCAAACGGCTACCATATCAAAGTCGCTGCTCGGGAGTTTGCAGAGGACAGGCATGGCTACAGCACCGCAGTTGTGTGCACCGTGAAGCGATAAATCTGTGATATTGAACTCCTCCACCGCGTAAGGATCGGGTTCAACTTCACCATCGATCAGAGCTGGTAAGTATCCAATGAATTCGTTCCACATCTCATGCGTGGCTTCATCACCCCAAGCCCACCATGTATCACGGATGTCCTGATGGACATAAGCCGAGTCCATGATGAAGGGTTGGCCAGGAGTAGGAGGCAGGGGATTGGTCGGGTCAACGCCCCATACGGGTGCTGACGTGCCATGGTAAGGCAAGCTTTCGCTCCAGAAAGCAACACCAGCAAGGCTAGGATAGTAGCTGCCCGAAGCAGGCTCGCCAGTTGATCCGTTTAATTCATAAGCAACGCAAAGTTCACCATTGACACCCCATACGCAGGAGGCCCAGCGAGGAAACATGAACCAAGTGTCGAAGGTGGTGTTGATACCGGGATGGTGATAGAACACCTTGCGCTCCCAAGTCTCTCCATTGTCGTAACTATAGCACACCATACCATCGCTCCAAGCGTTGTTGATGACAAAAGCGAGGCAGTTGTCTTCGGTGGTCTCCATCCAGTAACAGACATTGCTGCCCCAGTTTCCACTGACGCCATATTCTTCAGTGAAATATGGAAGAACGACATCTTCCTTGTCCCAGCTTTGACAGTCGGAGGTACGATAATAATAAATGTTGTCGTCAGCACCCGTGGCAAGGACATGGACGATGTCGCGGTTGGGACCTGAGGTCATCACATTAGGCCAAGCGGGGTCGTTGACGGCGCTCATGCGCAGCATGCAGGGAACAGAATTAGGAGTTATGTTGTCCTTGTTTTCAATGATGTAGATGCCGCATTCAGTGGCGGTGTGGGCAGCTACGACGATGCCGTTGTTCTTATAGCGGGCGATGCTGCCAAAGCCGGTCTTTTCATTTTCGACGCGGCCTTCCGACGGAATCCATACATCGTCATTGGAGTCGTAGGTGCCGATGGCTGTACCACGGTCGACGTAGGTGTTATCGCTAGCCCAAGTGAAAGCGAAGTTTACTTTACCGTCGGGCCACACAATGGTGCGAGTGATGGGGCCAGCGTTGGTCTGCCAGTCGTAATAGGTGTAGTCCAGTTCACCATTTGTACGAGTCATGTTGGGTTGGCTCTGCGCGTTGGCGTTCACGTTCATGTTGTCCATTCTGGGAGCCTTCTGCATCGTGGCAACCTTTTGCATGTCTGCAGTTTTCGACATGCTCTTCACTTGCGAGTAACCAGCGACGGTCACCAGCAAAACGAGTGCTAAAGTAAATAACTTCTTCATTTTGAAAGATTTTGGTTAATGATTAGTGGTTTGTTTGTGTTTGTTGTTAAAGAATTTGAAGGGCAAAGATAGTGCTTTTTTGTTAAGTTGGAGGGTTTTTTGGAAATTTTTTCAGTTTTCGGGAACCTCTACTGGGCTTTGCTCCCGCGTCGCTTCGCGCTTCCCCCTCTGTAGAGGGGGGCAGGGGGGAGTCAAGAACCACCCAAGCTAAGACAAGTATACCTGTGCTTTGGGGTGGTGCTTGACTCCCCCGCCAATCCCCCTACCCCCTTAAAAGGGGGATTGGCACCCCCTCTACAGAGGGGGAAGCCTACTGGACGAGGGGCCTGCCGGAGTGTTGCCTATCGGGCTGCTGCCACGGGTCTCGACCCGTGGTTACTGTAGTCGAGCCCCTTCGGGGCTGGGCTCCCACAAGCGTTTCAGTCGCGCAAACAGTTGATGGGAACGACAAAGATTCCATCTTCACGTTGGTAAAGTGGTCCACAGGCGGTTAGAATCATCATAAACGAGGGCGCGGGTTCCGAACTTTTCCCTGTGATTTTTGCTTTCAACCGGTTGAGAGACGAAGCACCTTCTTCGATGAGTTTTTCGCCGCCCAATTTAATTTCCACAGCACCCCAACGACCATCTTCAAGGTGGACAACGGCGTCACATTCAAGTCCTGTGTTGTCGCGATAGTGACGCACTTCGCCGCTGTTCACTTGGGCGTAGATAGAAAGGTCGCGAACAGCAAAGTCTTCGAAGAACAATCCGAGTGAATCCAAGTCGTTCATCAGATCTTCAGGGAAAATGTTTAAGGCGCGGCAGGCTATCGACGTGTCAACGAAGTGCCGTGTGGGTGTGGAGCGTATGGAGGTCTTTGAGCGTATGTTAGGGTTCCATGCCTCGATGTCGGAAATGATGAACAGGTCACCGAGGGCCTCAAGGTAGTCGTCGAAGGTCTTGGCGTCCATGGTGCGTTCGTTGGATTGCCTCACGTCTTCGATGATGGTCTGCTTCGATGCTTCAGAAGAGATATTGCGGGCGTAGCTGCGGAGAATCATTTTCAGAATTTCGGGGCGTTTGTTGCGGAAGTTCTCGTTGTCGCAATCCTCAAAGACAAAAAGGCTGTTATAGTAGTTGCGCGTCACGTCGAGTGAGACTTCCTTGTCGGAAATGACGGAAATGGGCCAGCCTCCTCTGCAAATCAAGAAAGCTACATCTGGAAGCCTGAAGTCTTCATTGCCGTCAAAAGTTTCAAGTTGTTGGCCGTTGAAAAAGCCTCGAAGTGATGCTGTCCCTTTCGACTCGCCTGATTCGAATAATGACATCGGGCGCATCTTCACAGTTACGATGCGGCCTGCTCCCGAATGATGCAACTCCGATTTGTCGACAGGGGTAGAGCTGCCTGTAAGAATGTATTTGCCAAACACATAATCGTCGTCAAGGTCTTCCTTGACGCAATTCCAGATTTCGGGCACAGTTTGCCATTCGTCAATCAGGCGCGGTCGGTCGCCAATGAGCGTTTGTGTGGGGTTAAGCCTTGCCATTCTGATGCGGCTACTGGTGTTCAATCGCAGGAAACTCTTTTGGAAAAGCATGCTTGTGGTCGTCTTACCGCAGAATTTGGGTCCTGCCACGACGACTGCTCCACAGGATTTGAGTGCTCGCTCAATGTCTTTTTCTGCATACCTTTTTATGTACATATTGGATGAATTTTATTATTGATTCGGCTGCAAAAATACAAAATAAAAATCAATTCCCAAGATTTTCAATAATCAATTCCCAAGATTTTCAATTTATGCAAAAAAAGGAGACCCGAAGGCCTCCTTTTTTTGATTGTGTCAAGTAAGTCAACTTACTTCACGATGAACTTCATGGTGTTCTCGAAGCCATTGGCCTTGACGGTCACGAAGTAGATGCCGCTGGCGAAGTCAGCCGTGTTGATGGTAGGCGTGTTCATGCCGGCGTTGATGTTGACGTTGCTTTCCATCACCTTCTGGCCCATGATGTTGAACACGTTGATGCTCATGACGCTGCTCTGCGAGGCGTTTACCTCAATGTTCAGCACATCGGTGGCAGGGTTAGGATAGACGCGCACAGAGGTCATCGGGTTGATGGCATCGTGGTTTTCAGGAACGCTCACAAATTCAGGAGCGGGAACCACTTTGGCAGCGATGATGTCGTTGTTGGAACCTTCAGTCTGCGTGGCATTGGAGCCCCAGTAGAAACCAATTTGGTCATCGGATTGGAAACCGAACCAGAACTCGCCAGGATTGACGGTGTTGGGGACAGAGAAGGTGAAAAGGTTCTCGGATTGTGAGAACAGGAAGTCATCAGTGATGTCGTCCTCAATTTGATGCCAGTAGCCTTCGTCCACATTGCGATAGCTCACGTAGATGCTTCTGTAGTATGCACTCTGGGCTTCGCTAGGACGGCTGCAGTTGGGCGACGAGAAGGCGCAGGCGAGGTTGCCGTAGGGGTCGCATGACAGGGCGGGATGGGCCGAAGCACCATAGACCTTGCTGACATATTCAGAACCTGACATATAGTACATGTCGTTGCTCCATTCAACACCTTCATACATCGGGATGAAGCCGATCCACTTGGTCGAATCGTTCACCATGTGGACATAGCCGGGCTCTTCAGGGATGGGCCACCACAGACGTGCAGCGTGGTGCGGGTTGGGACCAGCAAGGTGCGGGTCGCCTGCGTATTCCGGGTGATAGGTGTCGGCGATGGGAGCCTCTTGGGTGTCGTTCCAGTAGAGGATACCGTCAACGCCACGGCCATAGTAGTACGAGAAAGTTCCGTTTGCAATATTATCTTCGTCGATAATCATCTCAAAAGTGTTGAGAGCAACATGTGCAACGCCGTGGTTGTCAACAACGATAGCACCATTCATGGGTCTGAACAGAGTGTCTTCGTAAACTACATCAGTTTGTCCTTCATAGGGGTCTTGCCAAACTCTTGTTGTTTCCCAAGTCAAACCATCGTCTGTTGACTTGAACATAAAGACACTATTGTGGGTGCAACCTGAATAAAGGAGGGCTACGGTGTGACCATTGGCAGCCATGCAGTAATCGTCAGCAGAGAAGTTGCCAATGTGATAGTCGAGTTCCTCGAGCGGGCCATAACTGATGGTCCAGTTTTCAGCGTCTGTAGAACGCCACATGCAGGTGCGGACGTCGGTTTCGTCCGAGCTGATGGAGTGCTGGAGAGCTGCAACGGCAATGATGACGTCGTGGTTTTCACCGCAGGTGACCACTCTGGGCCAAGTCGGGTATTCAGTGGGGTAAGGATATCCTTCTGGGTAATCCGGCAGGGCACCCTTGTATTCCCATTCGCCTTCGCCAGCCTTTTCTCTGACGAAGCACTGCATGTGGCCATTGCCATGGGCGAGGAGGATTTCACCGTTTTCTTTCCACTGGGCGATGGAGGGCCAACCCGTCTTGAAAGGCTCGACGCGATTCTCGGGCTGGTCTTGCCAATCTTCACCATTGTAGAAGTTGTAACCAGTACCACGGTCAGAAGCCGTTTGGTTGTTCTCGTGCGACATCGTTGCGGTAGTGGCTACCGAACCATCAGGCAGCTGGAACATACGGTTGGCCACGTACTGGTTCGACTGGAGGTCGTAAAAAGTGTACATGGTCCAAGCGCTTTCCAAACCGTCGTACCTGTTGACGACGACGCTCTGTTGTGTTTGAGGAGCGAACTGGGCAGCGGTGTTGCCGACTTCTTTGCCAGCAAATTCCTTCTGGGCCTTGGCCTGGGCTTGACGGAGGTCAGCCTTGGCGACACGTTGTTGTGCGAAAGCACTGAAGCCTAATGCAAGGCTCAACGAAAGTAAAAGTACTTTTTTCATTTTTCGTGTGTTTTTAGTTTAGTTATTGTGTTAGTTAGTTGATGATTGGTCTCTTTTAGAGCCTGCAAATATAGAGAATATTTTTTTATGGGAACAAAAAAAGGAGGCCGCAGCCTCCTTTTTTTTCAAGTAAGTCTAAAATCTTACTTCACGATGAACTTCATGGTGTTCTCAAAGCCGTTGGCCTTGACGGTCACGAAGTAGATGCCGCTGGCGAGGTCAGCCGTGCTGATGGTAGGCGTGTTCATGCCGGCGTTGATGTTGACGTTGCTTTCCATCACCTTCTGGCCCATGATGTTGAACACGTTGATGCTCATGACGCTGCTTTGCGAGGCGTTCACCTCGATGTTCAGCACATCGGTGGCAGGGTTAGGATACACGCGCACGGCAGTCATCGGGTTGATGGCGTCGTGGTTTTCGGGAACGCTCACAAATTCAGGCTCAGGGAGTATCTTGACAGCGACGATGCCATTGTCAGTAGCTTCGTTTTGTGTGGCGTTGCTGCCCCAGTAAAGACCGATCAGGTCATCGGATTGGAAGCCGAACCAGAATTCGCCTGGTTGGGTGGTGTTGTCAACCGAGATAGTGAAAATGTTCTCGGAAAGAGAGTACATGAAATCGTCATTAAGGTCGTCAACAACTTGATGCCAGTAGCCTTCGTCTACATTGCGATAACTCACATAGATGCTTCTCATGTATTGGTTATTCTGGGCATCGTTTTCACGCATGGTGCAAGGCGCTGAATAGGCGCAGGCGATGTTGCCCATCGGGTCGATAGAGAGGGCAGGCATACCGGATTGGCCGCTGCGGAATTTGTAGAAGTAGTCACTCTCACGATAGAACTTGTCGTTTTCGTACTGGATGAGGTTGCCTTGTTCATCCTCATACATGGGAAGGAAGCCAATCCATTTGGTGGAGTCGGCATGCATTTCGACATAGTCAGGGTCATCGGGAATGGGCCACCACAGTCTCAAAGCGTTGTGCGGGTTGCCGTCTTCGGCTTGGATGGGAGCCTCTTGGGTGTCGTTCCAATAGTAGATACCGTCAACGGCTCTGCCGCTATAGGTGGTGTAGGAGTCGCCGAGTTCGTCGTGGACGTACTCGTATGCGCTGATGGCCACGTGAACGACACCATTGTTGTCGATGGCAAGGGCCACATTAGCAGGACCGTACATGGGCTCAGTGAAGACGGAGCACTCGTCTGTTGCCCAATCACAGCCATAATAGGGGTTCTCCCAGATGATGGTCCTTTCCCAAGTCAGACCGTCGTCAGTGGATTTGTACATCACGACGTGGCTCTGGAGGTCATCGGCGTAAATCATAGCAACATTGTGGCCGTTGGCGCTAATGTTGTAAGCGTCAGCGGAGTAGTGACCAGTCTCTTCGCCATCTTGGGCAAGAGGAGAATAGGAGATGGTCCAGTTTTCGGCGTCTTCCGAGCGGAGGTAGACCTGATGGTGCTCGGTAACGGTGCCAGAGTGCTGGAGGTCGGCAATCACGTGGATGATGTTGTGGTTGGCACCCGAAGTGGCTACTCTCGGCCAAGCGGCATCCTCGTTATAAGGATAGCCTTCTGGGAAATTCGGCAGTTCGCCTCTGTAGACCCATTCGCCTTCGCCAGCTTTTTCTCTAGTCCAGCAACGGCAAGGAGTGTGTGAGATCATGATTTCACCGGCTTCGCCCCATTGGGCGATGGTGGGCCAACCTGTTCTCATGCTTTCGATGCGCTCTTCAGGTTGATCGCCCCATTCCTCTGCTTCGGCATTGTAGAAGTTGTAACCCGTGCCACGGTCCGTAGCATTTTGGTCGGGCTCGTGGGATAAGGTTCCAACGATACCGACACTGCCGTTAGGCAGTTGATACATGCGGTTGGAGCACCAGCTGTTCGACTGGAGGTCGTAGTTGGTGACCATAGTTTCCGCGATTTCTTCGTTATCATCTTGTCTGTTGATGACAACGCTCTGGGTGGGTTGGGCAACGAAATTGTAGGAAGGATTGGTGGTTTCGTTACCTACAGCAACCGTCTTGGCATTCACCTTGAACGATTGGACGTCATTCTTTGCGACACGCTGTTGTGCGAAGGCACTGAAGCCCAATGCAAGGCTCAATGAAAGTAAAAGTACCTTTTTCATTTTTCGTGTGTTTTTTAGGTTAGTTATTAGATGAATTGTAAATGTTTCAGCCTGCAAATATAGGCAGTTTTTTTCGTTTGTGGTTGGGTTGTTGCGGTTTTTTTGAAGTTTTTTGCGATTTTTTGAAGTTTTACAAAAATATTGTTGCAAAAGTTGTGCCATAATACAGAGATTATTACTAATTTTACGGCGTCAAAATCAAATCCAACAAGATGAAAAAATTGTTTCTCCCTTTGTTGTTACTCGCCCTTGCAGCGTGTAACACACAACCCAAGGCCGACTACGTTACAGACCCTGCCGCTTGCGTTGACCCCTTCATTGGAACCGGCGGTCACGGCCATACCTTCCCAGGCGCCACGGTGCCTTTCGGCATGGTACAGTTCAGTCCCGACACCCGCATGAACGACTGGGACGGCTGTTCCGGCTACCATACCACCGACCACACCATCCTCGGCTTCAGCACCACCCATTTGAGCGGCACGGGCTGCTCCGACTACGGCGATTTCCGCTTCATGCCCATCGTGGGTGAGGTGTATCTCGACAAAGGCTCGGAAGACAGCACGGGTTACTCCTCGACTTTCCGTCACGAAAACGAAGAGGCCAAGGCGGGCTATTATGCCGTGTTGTTGGACGACTACAACGTGAAAGTCGAGCTCACCACTGGCGACCGCGTCGGTATGATGCGCTGCACCTTCCCCAAGAGCGATAGTGCGCATCTCTTCCTCGACATGGTGGAAGGCGTGAACGACGAGTTCGTGTATGAGGCCAACCTCACGGTGGAAAGCGAGACGGCCATCAGTGGTTTCCGCCGTACCCGCGACTGGGCCAACGAGCAGTACCTCTATTTCTACGCCGAGTTCTCGAAACCGTTCAAGAGCTGTGCCTTATATGATAATGGCGAGAGGGTTGAAGACGCATACGTTGAGAGCGACAAACTGAAAGCTGCATTCGACTTCGACACCGAGGACAATGAGCAAATCGTCATGCGTATCGCCATCTCCGCCGTTGATGTGGCAGGTGCGAAGAACAACCTGAAGGCCGAACTCGCCGAGAACGACTTCGACTTCGATGCCTTGCGCCAAAAGGCCTACGACAAGTGGAACAAGGAACTGAAACGTTACGAGGTGAGCGACCCCAATGCTTCGCACAAGACGGTGTTCTACACGGCGCTCTACCACACGATGATTGCGCCCAACCTTTACAGCGATGCTGACGGTCGCTACCGTGCCCACGACCTGAAGGTGTACAAGTCCGAGAGACCCGTCTATACGGTCTTCTCGCTGTGGGACACCTTCCGCAGCCTGCACCCGCTCTTCAGCCTCATGCAGCGCGAGCGCACCCTCGATTTCATCAACACCTTTATTAATAAGTACGAGACCAACCCACATCACCTGCTGCCCATTTGGGAATTGGCCGCCAACGAGACCTACTGCATGATTGGCAACCACGCCATCCCCGTCATCGCCGACGCCTACTTTGCCGGCATCCGCGACTTTGACACGGAGAAGGCTTTGGAGGCCATGGTCAACTCGTCGAAGATGGATTTCCGCGGCATGGGTGCCTACATGAAATACGGCTACATCCCGATTGAGGCCGAAGGCGAGGCCGTCTCCAAGACTCTCGAATATGCCTACGACGACTGGTGTGTGGCCCGCATGGCCGAGGACATGGGCAAGATGGACATCGCCAACAAGTTCTACACTCGCGCACAGAGTTACAAGAACATCTACAACCCCAAGAACCAGTTCTTCCAAGGTCGCCGCAACGGGGGCTGGATGCAGCCTTTCGACGCTACGCAGGTCAACTTCACGCTGACGGAGGCCAACTCTTACCAATACGGCTTCTTTGTGCCGCAAGACATTAACGGCCACATCGACCTGATGGGCGGCTGGAACGCTTACGAGGCCAAACTTGACGCCCTCTTCAACGCGCCCTCCAACCTGACGGGTCGCGAGCAACCCGACATCACAGGCCTCATCGGACAATATGCTCATGGCAACGAGCCGAGCCATAACACTGTGTATATGTACAACTTCGTCGGACAGCCGACCAAGACCCAAAAATACGTGAAACAGGTGATGGACGACTTCTACACCGACCGTCGCGACGGCTATGCCGGTAACGAGGACTGTGGCCAGATGTCGGCTTGGGGCGTGTTCTCCGCCATGGGCTTCTATCCCGCCACACCCGCTGTGGGTTATTATGTGTTGGGTCTGCCTCGTTTCGAGCGCGTCCGCCTGACTTTCGAGAACGGCAAGCAGTTTGAAGTCATCGCTAGGAACTTGAGCAATCAAAACTGCTATGTGAAGTCTGTCAAACTGAACGGCAAGGCTTTGGAGCGCAGCTTTATCACGGTGGACGAGGTGATGGAAGGCGGCACGTTGGTGTTCACCATGACCGACAAGCCAGATTCCGAATGGGCCACGCAACCCGAGAATTGCCCTGTGGTGCGTATCACGAGCACACCGATTGTCATCGTCCCGACTATCGACGCCAACTCAGACACTTTCTTCGACAGTATCATGGTCGAGATGAAACACCCCATTGAAGGCATGAAGATCTACTACACCTTGAATGGCAATGACCCTACGAAAAAAGGAACGCTATACGAGCATCCGCTGTGTCTGAAAGAGACCACGACGGTGCGCGCTGCCGCCCGTGCTGCGGATGGCAGCTGGAGCAATGTCATTGACGCCGATTATCATCTGATTGACGCGCGCCACACGGTGAAGCTCGAGAACATGTACAGCGAGCAGTATGAAGCTGGCGGCCTCAAGGCCCTCATCGACCACAAACTGGGCACCGACAACTTCCGCACAGGTGCCTGGCAAGGCTACCACGGCGTGGATCTCATCGCCACCGTCGACCTCGGCGTTGCGAAACGCCTCAACCGTCTGGCGGGCAGATTCTTGCAAGACACTTACTCTTGGATTTTCATGCCCCAAGAGGTGGAGTACTACATCAGCAACGACGGCAAGAACTTCCGCAGCGTGGGTAAGGTGAAGGCTCGCGTCACTCCCGATGAAGACGGTCCCTTCGTTGACGAGATGGAGGTGCGCCCGCGCGCCAACGCCCGCTATGTGAAGATGGTGGCCAAGAACCTCGGTGCCTGTCCCGAAGGCCACGTCGGCGCCGGCCAGCCCGCCTGGATTTTCTGTGATGAGTTGGTGATTGAATAGCGCAAAGCGAGTCTTTGAATCCCCCCTGCCCCCTTTGCAAAGGGGGAGTACGCGAAGCGACGTGAGCGCAAAGCGGCAGAAAGTTTGCGTCCGGTAGGTTTCCCCCTTTGAAAGGGGGTGCCCGAAGGGCGGGGGAGTCAAAGACCCGAACTGGAAAAATCTTGAAATTCTAAATCTTGAAATCTTTAAATACAGCTTTATGAAAGAATCTATCGTAATCCTCGCCGGTGGCGGTCCCGCCCCGGGCATCAACACGGTCATCAGCACTGTGGCAAAGACCTTCCTCAAGGACGGTTTCCGCGTCCTCGGTCTCAACGAAGGCTATAAGAACCTCTTCAAGCCCAATCCCGATGTGGTCGAGATGGACTTCCTCTATGCCGACTCAATTCTGAAACGCGGTGGTTCGGCCCTGAAGATGAGCCGCTACAAACCGAAGAATGAGGAGTTCAACACTGAGTTCTTTGTCAAGAATAATATCAAGTTGTTGGTTACGATCGGCGGCGACGACACCGCTTCGACGGCCAACCGCATCTCCAAGTTCTTGGCCAGCAGTGGGTTCCCCATCCAGAACATCCATGTGCCCAAGACCATCGACAACGACCTGCCTTTGCCCGAAGGCAGCCCGACCTTCGGTTACTACTCCGCCAAGGACGCCGCTGTACATTTGGTGCAGACCATCTATGAAGATGCCCGTACCAGCGGCAACTGGTTCGTCATCTCGGCCATGGGTCGCGAGGCCGGTCACTTGGCCTTCGGTATGACTTCGGCTTGCCACTGCCCGATGGTCGTCATCCCCGAGATGTTCAACCATGCGGAAGTCACCTTTGATTCCATCATCAAGTTGGTAGTCAGTTCCATCGTGAAGCGCAAGCTCTTGGGTGTCGAATATGGTGTAGTCATCATCAGCGAGGGCGTGTTCCACTTCATGAGCGACGAGGAAATCGAGAAGTCTGGCGTAGCGTTCACCTACGATGAACACGGTCACCCCGAGCTGGGTAATGTCAGTAAGGCTCACATCTTCAACCTCTTGCTGCAACAAAGACTGAAGGCTTTGGGCATGAACGTGAAGAGCCGTCCCGTTGAAATTGGTTACGGCATCCGTTGCGTGGAGCCCAATGGTTACGACCTGACCTACTGCTCGCTGCTGGGCTACGGCGTGAAGAAGCTCTACGACCAGGGCGTGAGTGGCGCGATGGTTACGGCCAACCCGAAGGGCGAGATTGTGCCGCTGTACCTAAAGGATGTGGAAGACGAAAACGGCAAGATCAAGCCGCGTCTAGTCAATCTGAACGGTCCGAAGGCCGAGCTCATCTTCAACGACGGTTTGCAATACATCATGCCCGCCGACTACGAAGGCGCGAAGGCCTACCTGCCGAATCCCGAAGAGTACGACTTCAAGAAGATTTTGAAGTGGTAAGGGTGATGACTTTGATTTAGAGGGTGGCTGAAAAGTCACCCTCTATTTTTATGTGCGCATCGGTGATGATTACATATTTTGTGTTACACATTTTATGTAACATATTTTGTGTAATCGAAAAAGTTTGTCTATCTTTGCAACATAAATCCTTTCAATTATGGCAGCAAAAGAATATGAATGCAGCGACCCTGTTACTATGGCAAGTGAGCCAAGTGTAGCATATGTGAATAGTAACGTTTTGCCTGGTTGCGTTTCATTTGACCAATTCAAGGAAGCACTAATGAAGTCGGTAGTTGATTACTATGAATAATTATCAACTAAACGTAAGACAAGAAGTGTTTGATGACATTGAGGACATCAGACAATTCATTGTGAGTGTAGGGAGCAAGGATTTGGCTATACAATATACGGAGAATCTTATTGCTGAGATAGAAAAGCTGTCCTATCTTGCTGATAAGATGCAATTGTCGAGATGGAAAGTAGCGAAAAAGTATCATCCACAAGCACGTCGACTCATAACCAAGAACCGTAAATGGAGCATCATCTATCATATCCAAGGTGAATTTGTGGTGGTGGATAAGATAATTCCATCTTCGATGATGATAAAATAGCAGGGATTTCCCAAAAATCATAGGGACAAAAATCTGTCCCTATAGATTTATCATTGCTGAAAACCAATACTTTACAATCGGACAACCAAAAATCATAGGGACAAAATCTGGAGGCTCCCCGAAAACCTCTTGACAAGCGTTTTTTCTGTATATTTTTGCGACAGAAAAATACTTGCCTATGAATACAAAAGTAAAATCCCTAATCCTCTTGGCCGTCGCCCTGGGCGCGATGATGACCGCCTGTGACACGCCGGAAAAACGCTACGAGCGTGCGCGTACCTTGTATGAAGAAGGCACCGAACTGCGCAGCCAACGCCTCTCGGAAGAAGCCGCCGAGCACTTCCTCCAAGCCCTCGATCTCCTTGGTGCGGACGAAAAAGACGAAAAGACCGTCCTCCTCGAAGGCCAACTGAAAGACAACCTCGGCGCGATGTACAACAAGCACGGCCTCTTTGAGGATGCCCTCACGATGCACCGCGAAGCCATCGAGAGTTTCCGTCAGGTGAACGATTCTGCTAAAGTGATGACCGCCATGCGCAACTGTGGCCGTGTGGCGAAGTCGTTGGAGCAGTTCAACTCGGCCAAACGTTACTACGACACGGCTTTCAGTATCGCCACCTTAATCAATGACGAGGCCATGCAGAACGACCTCTACCTTGAGATGGGCCGCGACTACTACCTGCCTACGGGCAACTTCCCCAAGGCCATCGAGTGCGTGACCCGTGCCATGCAGGGCGGACTGGAAGGCAACGACCTCGACATCGCCGAAATGACCCTCGGCGTGTTGTATTACTACACCAACGACTACGAAACGGCCAAAACCCACCTCAATGCCGCCCTGCGCAGTGAAAGGGCAGGGGTGAGAATGTCGGTCTATCAAACATTGTATGCCATCGCCTACAACGAAGGCAACTACCAGCTGGCCACCGACTACCAAGACCAGTTCACGCAGAGCCTGTTGCAGGTGGAGAAGGAACATGACAGCGATAACCTGCAACGCCTCAAGGCGGAATACGAGTTGAAAGCCCAAAAGAGCGAAATGGAGCTTCTGCTCCGCAATCGCAGCCTGAAGCTTTGGCTCATCATCGCCGCAGCGGTGATTGTGATACTCTTCATCACGATGATGGTGAGGAAAAAAGTGAGTGACCACAAAATTGCCGTAGCGCAGTTCCAAAGTCAGGTGGAGCGCGACCAGAACCGCATCCACGAGCTGGTGAGCGACATGGAGAACCTCATCCGCACCAACGACGACCTGCGCCGCGACCATCAGACGCTCTCGCAAAAAGACCTGCTGATGACCAGCAAAATCATGGGGCGCAACAAGATTTACGCCACCGCGCAAAGCCTCGGCGAGCAAGTGACTGCCGACTCGATGAGCTTCGACCTCACCGACACCGACTGGGCCGACTTCATCAGCCTCACGGATTTGGTCTACGACGGCTTCTCGCAGCGCCTGCTCGAACTCTATCCCAAACTCAGCAAATGGGACGTGCGCATCTGCTGCCTTTCCAAGAACGGCTTCTCCAACCAGGTGATTTCCATCCTCTTGGACACACAGACCGACTCTTACTATAAGCGCAAGACCCGCATCAAACAGATGAAGATGAACCTCGGTGAGGACACGCGGAGTTTTGAGGAAATCGTCAATGCTGTTTAATCACAAAACATTCAAAACAATGCAAAACCTCAAAGATAATCATATAGCGGCTCCACAACCGTGTCGCCGCTCGGGAAGCAGCCAGTTGGCGTGCTTCCCCCAACCAAAAAATGGTTTTGTGGGTTTTGCTTGTTTTGTGACAAAAAAATGAAATCAAATAATTAACAATCAAATAATTAGAACAATGAAAAAGTTATCATTAATCATCATGGCCTTGGTTGCCATCCATTTCAGTGCCTTTGCACAAACCAACTTTGACTTCTCGGCAGTTTGTGCGTCAGGACAGACACTTTATTACACAATTACCGATGCCGATGCCCATGAAGTGGCATTAGTGCCTCCAACACATGGCGGCTGGGGAAGTTATCCTCGTCCACAGGGAGATGTCATTTTTCCCGAAACTGTTGAACACGACGGTGCTACTTACAACATCGTAGCCATTGCCGACAGTGCTTTTTATAATTGTAGTGGCATTACCGGCAGCTTGATCCTGCCTGACAACATTCGTGCCATCGGTAGGGTGGCTTTCTATGGTTGCTCTGGCGTTACGGGTTCCCTGACGCTTCCACAAAACCTTGAAACACTGGGATGGGGCGCGTTTTGGTGGCTTGAGTATATGACGGGCCCCATCACGATTCCCGAAGGCGTTACAAGAATTGAAGAAAACACTTTTTTTGCGAACCGCCGTATTACAAGCTATACCATCCCAGCTTCAGTGACTTACATTGCTCAACGGGGCTTAGGCAGTGGTTTTAGATTGGAATCCATAATCGTTGATGAGGACAACCCCAGTTATTATGTAGAGGGCAACGCTTTGATTGAACGTGATTCGAAAATCTTGATTCTTGGCACGAAAAACACAATCATTCCTGATGATGTGGTAGAGATTGGAATTGCTGCTTTTCATTTTGCGTCGTATGCACAAAATTCGCAACCCCTTGTCATTCCGAATTCAGTCAAGAGAATCAATGATGCTGCTTTTCATGTCGCTTGCTTCCCCTCAATCTCGTTGCCCGATTCATTGATCTATATTGGCAATTCTGCGTTCGTAGGAGGAGATAATACAATAGTTCAATCTAATCTTCCCCAAACGCTAACCCATATTGGTAGCTTAGCTTTCGGTAATTGTCGGTTCGTTGACGGTGGCGTGTCCATTCCGGAAGGTATTGATACTATTGCTCCCAAAACTTTTCATAGTAGCCATATTACGAGCGTGTCCATACCGACCACTGTCGTGAGCATAGGCGAGAAAGCTTTCTACGATTGTGATGAACTCCAAAGTATCACTTGCTATAATAGTATTCCTCCTACGTTGGACGCCACATCTTTCCAAGGTGTCGACAGAGACATCCCTGTTTACATTCCAAATGGAAGTCTTGAAAACTATACCTTTGCTTACTATTGGGAGGATTTCACCAATTTCATAGAAATGACGGATGGCCCGGCCTTAAATTCCGAATGGTACTACGAAATCGAAAACGAGAATGGAACCATCACCTACCAACATCTCGAATGTGCTGCTGACACTACCATCAGCCATAAGGATGTGCAAATCATCATCCGCACGAACACCTTATATGATAAAACTGAGCATACCGAAGTGACACGTGAATATGTGTATGAGGAAAACGGCGTTTTGTATTGGTGGAACAAGGATTTGCAGGAATTCACCGTGCTTTACAATTATAATGCTGAAGAGGGCGACGAATGGGAAATAATGGTGGGTACAGAGCGTATCACCTTGCATGTCGATGAGGTGAGCGAGTATGTCTATTATGATGTTCCATTTAGGTCTTTGACGGTGAGCGACGAAGACAATCTGTTCAGTGGTACCATCGTTTGTGGCGTTGGCCATCTGACCAGTTTCTTCCCTGAAAGGCTTATGCAAAGAAGTGGAAACTATGGGGTGAATGGTATTCGTTGCTACTGGCAAAGCCAAGTCTTGGTTTTCAAACTGGGCGATAGGGATTGCGACGAGATTTATGAGCAATACCACGAAGGCATAGACGAACTGGCTGATGATGTATTCTCTATCTATCCTAACCCAACCCACGGCATCTTCGTTGTAGAGACGCAATGCTTTGCGTCTCAACCTACCGAATACCGCATCACCAACCTGATGGGCCAAACCCTGATGTCAGGTACCATCACTGCCGAAACCCAGCAGATGGATGTCACCAACCTGCCCGCTGGCATGTATTTCATCACGGTGGGCGAGGGGACACGAAAATTTGTGGTGGATTAACCTTGTAGGGACACACCGCGTGTGTCCGCCAACGCAACCAACGGACGCATGCGATGCGTCCCTACAAATCTGTCACACCGTGGCAGCCGCCTATGCAGCCATGACAACAAACGGCTGCCGTGGTACGACAGCCCTACAACCCGAAACAAATAGATAAATAACAATCAAAAACATACGACAATGAAAAGATTAGTATTAACCTTAGCAATTTTGGCTGGCTTCGCGATGCGCGCCTTGGCCTATGATTTTCAATCGGGGAATCTGCTGTACGATATCATCAGCACCAACCCGCCTCATGTGAGCGTTTATGGTCATGTGGATGGCGAAAATGCACAAGGAGAACTTGACATTCCTTCTGCTGTGACCTATGAGGGTGTGACCTACACGGTGACAGAGATCGGCGAATGGGCTTTCAAGAATTGTGCGGGTCTGACTGGCCAATTTACGATTCCTTCAACTATCGACACCATTCAGAAGGCGGCTTTCTATGGCTGCTCGGGTTTTACTGGCACCCTTGATTTGTCCTTTTCGACGGCGGTGTTCAAAGAGCATGTGTTCAGGGAATGTAGCGGATTCACGGAACTCATTTTGCCCTTATTCATTTCGGAGATACCCAAAGGCTTGTTCGGCGGATGTAGTGGTTTGACGGGAACACTTTCCCTTCCTGAGACGGTGGAAATTATCGGGGAAGGTGCGTTTGCCCGATGCACTGGCTATACAGGTTTGGTTCTTCCGAGTGGCTTGAGGGAAATTCGGGAACAGGCTTTTGCGGGCTGTACAGGGTTTACTGGTAACTTGGTCTTCCCCGAAACCGTGACTCATATCAAATACGAAGCTTTTGGCCATTGCTCTGGTTTCTCGGGTGATCTTATCATTCCCAATTCGGTGGTTGAACTGGGAAACACGCAAAACAGCGACTATTATATCAATCCGGAACCTTATTCGACTTTTGAAGATTGCTTCGACCATCTCGTGCTTTCGCAATCGTTGGACACTATTGGCCCTCGTTGCTTTGCCGGTTGTAGTCGACTGACTGGCGACCTCGTGATGCCCGAGGGACTAAAAGCGGTGTTTTCATACGCATTTGAAGGCTGCACAGGTCTCACTGGGTTGACCTTGAACGATTCATTAGCCATCATTGGTCCGTATGCGTTTAGTGGTTGCAATGGTATCCAGGGTACAGTGACCTTCCCCGAGAACATCAGTATCGGACATGACGCTTTTGAGTGGTGTGAAGGAATAGAAGCCTTGGTCTTGCCACATAACATGTATTTTACAGATAACTCCTCCTTAAGAGGATATGTATTTGTTGGCTGCACAGGCCTTACCGAACTTGACATTCCCGAGGGTTGGACACGTACCGAGCAATCGAACTTTGCCATGTGCAGCAACTTGCAAACTGTCCATCTACCCGAAAGCCTGACGGCCATCGATGGGAGTTCCTTTAGTGAATGTACTAGCCTTTCGGAAATCAACATTCCCGACGGTGTCACTGAGATTGGCAATAGTGCGTTTTCAAGATGCAGCAGCCTCACGCATATCGAACTGCCTGCTGGCTTGAGAACACTTGGAGGATTGGCGTTTGCCGATTGCACAAGCCTTTTCGGTGAATTGGTCATCCCCGATATGGTGCAGCGCATCGATTTGTATACTTTCCGTTCCGACTCTCTTCTCACCCGCGTCGTCTTGGGTGACTCCATCAATTGGATTGCCGAACCTGCTTTTGAGGACACTGAATTGGATTCTTTGGTCATCAAGGCCATGACTCCGCCCGAGTTAAGGCGAATGACGACCCAAGGTGCTTGGCATTTTCCTGCCGACATTCCCATCATCGTCCCCTGCGGCACATTGGAAGCCTATCAAAACGCCGAAGGCTGGAGCGACTTCACCAACATCAAGGAAGACTGTGGCAGCGGCTTGGTCGGTTTCAGCGGTGCGGAATGGTATTACGAAATCCAAAACATAAATGGCAGCATTACCTACCAACATCTGGAATATGCCGCCGACACTACCGTCAACCATAAGGACGTGCAGATTATCATCCGCACCAATACGCTCTACGACAAAGATGCACACACCGAAGTGACTCGCGAATACATTTATGAGGAGGACAATGTAGTGTATTGGTGGAACAAAGATTTGCAGGACTTCACCGTGCTTTACAATCTCGATGCCCAGCCCGGCGACAGTTGGGTCATTAAGGTGGGCACGGAACAAATCACGATGCAGGTGGACGCAGTGGATTTGTATTACTATGATGGCAGGCTGTTCCGAATGTTGCGTGTGAGCGACAATGAAGACCTCTTCAGCGGCGTTATCGTGTGCGGCATCGGCCACCTCACCAGTTTCTTCCCCGAAAGGCTGATGAATAGAGGAAAGAACTACCGTGTGGAAGGTATGCGTTGCTACTGGCGCGACGGCGAATTGTTCTTCAAATATGGCGAAGAGGACTGCGACGCGGTGTACAAGGATTACCATTTCGGCCTCAACGAACAGAAGGAAACCGTTTTCGCGGTCTATCCTAACCCAACACACAACGTTCTCGTCGTAGAGACGCAATGCTTTGCGTCTCAACCCATCGCAACCGAATATCGCATCACCAACCTGATGGGCCAAACCCTGATGTCAGGCCAAATCACCGCCGAAACCCAACAAATTGATGTCACCAACCTGCCCCAAGGCATGTATTTCATTACGGTGGGCGACGCGACGCGGAAATTTGTGGTACGGTAATTGTAACTTTTGAATTGTTTAACCTAAATCGTAGCGTTATGAAAACAACACGAAACTTAATAACTATCTCTGCTTTGGCGATATTGGTTTTGTTTGCAACAAGTTGCAAGAAAGACTCGCTTGTGAGTGTCATTACCCATTCACCAACAGAAATCACCACTACCACGGCTTTATGCGGCGGAGAATTCACCTTCGCGACGGATGAGATTGGCCCATTTACGGTGGGCGTATGTTGGAGCACCTCCCCTAAGCCCACACACAACGATCAGCGTGTCACCTATCCTTATCAACAAGAGCCTTTTGTAATCAATCAAGCCAATCCTTGGGAATGTGTCATTTCTGGACTCCAGCCGAACACCCAATATTATGTCCGCGCCTTTGTTCATCCTTCACATGATAATTCCAATTGGGGAACTGGCTACTATTATGGGGACCAGGTGACTTTCACCACGTCTGGCAATGGTGAAAGTGGTGACGTCATGGACGGAGCTGTCAAAGGATTGTTCTCGGTGAGCGAAAACGACAAGGTTTATTTCTCAAAAGGCAACCTTCAATACCAAGTATCAAGCAACACTTGGAGATTTGCCGAAAACCAGTGGGATTGTGTGGGTAACGGAAACAGCAACATTTCTTCGTCCTATAGTGGTTGGATTGACCTCTTTGGTTGGGCCACCAGCGGCTATTATTACGATGGGACTTGCCACTATCCTTGGACTTGTTTACCGACAGGTGGATACGTTGCTTACGGGGACCACTATGCCGATCTTGACGACGAAACGGGCGAAGCTGATTGGGGTTATAACGCCATCAGCAATGGCGGCAATAGGATAGGCCAATGGCGCACATTGTTGGAAGATGAATGGGAATATTTGGTTTGCACGCGCAACACAGTTTCTGGCATCCGCTTTGCCAAGGGTACCGTTAATGGTGTGAATGGTGTGATTTTGCTTCCCGACGGCTGGAACAGTTCAGTTTACGGATTGAGGAACACCAACGATGAAACCTCAGCCTCCTATGGTGACAATGTGATTTCCGACGAAACTTGGATATCGGTGCTGGAGCCTGCCGGAGCTGTTTTCCTGCCTGCAGCGGGCAAGCGAGAAAACCTAACCGTTTACTATGCCAATGTAGAAGGAGGCTATTGGTCTTCAAGCGGGAGCAGTGTGGAGGGCTTCCTTGGCCATCATGATCTTGCTGGTTGTCTTGAATTTGGAAACACGCGGCTCTATTTTAACTCAGAGAGCCGTTCCAATGGATATTCCGTCCGTCTCGTACACGATAAGTAGGTCTCGAACCGGTTCGATGGGATGTATTTCATCACAATTGGAAACAATGGTATGTTTTTTGTAGTAATCAGCCATATTGCGCAAAAGTTCATCGTGCAATAATTCATGATGACCTGCGTTAAGAAAACAAATTGAAAACTAGTTACTAACCAAAATTTTTCAATCATGAAAAAAGTAATGTTATCGATTGTCATGTTGTTCATGGCAATGAGCGTGTTCGCTCAAGAACAAGAGTCCAAGGTCCGCGTTCCCAGCGGCTATCAAGGATTCCTGGAGTATGGCAACACTTGGACCGTGTTCGACAAGGAAATGCCCAACACTTTAGGCTTGTCGACGACCCACGGCTTCTATTTCAACGGCCACATTTATGCTGGTGTCGGTATTGGCTTTGACGCTTGCCGAGATCTTACGCTTGTCCCCATCTATGGCAACGTGCGCTATGTGTTTTCCAACAAATCGGTCGTGAGTCCTTTCTTGAGCCTGCGTTTGGGTTCCTACATCTCCGAGAATGTGGGTGCCTATGGCGACCTCGCCTTTGGCGTGCGTTTTGCCTCGAAGCGCGACTTCGCCATCAGTATGATGGTGGCTGGCACTTACTACGACAAAGTCAAATATCATTATTCGTACTGCGATGAAACTGGACATTATTCTCAAGGAGAACATGCTTTGAGCCCTGCTGGTGTCGCACTGCGCATCGGCATCGAGTGGTAAAACCTACCTTGTAAACAACAAACGCCCGAGAAGTGATTCTTGGGCGTTTTTGTTTTACTTCTTCAACGTAATCCTAAACGTAGTGCCTTGTCCCACCACCGATGACTTGACAAAGATTTTGCCCTTGTGGTAGTCTTCGATGATACGGCGGGCGAGGCTCAAGCCCATGCCCCAGCCGCGTTTCTTGCTGGTGTAGCCCGGGTTGAACACCTGCTTGATCTTCGACTTCGGGATGCCCTTGCCTGTGTCGCTGATGTCGATGTGGATGTGGTCGCTGTCGTTGATGAGGTCGACAGTGATTTTGCCGTGGTCGCCCATGGCATCGATGGCGTTTTTGGTCACGTTTTCCAACACCCAACGGAACAGTGAGGGAATCAGCGGAATCACTAGTTCGCCCTCGGGTAGGTTGATTTCAAACTCGAACTTCTTGGAGAAGCGTTTTTGCAAGTAGTCCATCGTGTCGTGGATGTGGTAGATGACGTCGGCAGGTTCCAGCACGGGGATGGAACCAATCTTTGAGAAGCGGTCGGTGACGATTTGCAGCCGCTCGATGTCTTTCTCCATCTCGTGAGTGCCCACGAAAGGCTCTTCCTGCATCTTCAGCAGCTCAATCCAGCCCATCAGCGACGAGAGTGGTGTACCAAGTTGGTGCGCGGTCTCCTTGGCCATGCCTGCCCACACACGGTTTTGCTCCGAGCGGCGTGCCGAACTGAACAGCAAGTAAGCTATGATGAGGAACAAGGCAAACACAACCATCTGAATCATAGGATAATACCGCATTTGTTGCACAAGGTCGGAGGTGCGGTAGAAGACGGTAGCCTTGCCCGTGTTCATGAACTCGATTTGTAGCGGGTCGTTTTCGCTACTCATGATAGCCAGTTGCTGCTTGACATAGTTGGTGTCTTGCATCATCAGGCTGTCGAGGTTGCCGTAGCTCAAGATTTTGCTTTGGTCTTCGTTGGTGATGATGACGGGCGCGCCCACCGAGTTGAGCGTGATTTCTTCCATGAAGTGGTCAATCATGCTCTCCAAAACGGCCTTCAACTCGGTGTAAATCAGCGACTCGTTGTAGTGTAGCCACTGCACGGAACCATAGCCTGGGTCGATTTTGATGGGCGCGAATTTGGTGTAATAGTGTTTCATCTCGCTGTCGAAGACCTTCTTGCCTTCTTGGTTGGGGGGCAGGTTGCTGGAGAAGATGATGTTGTCCTTTGTGTCGGTAATGACTAATGGGATGCTAATGTTGTTGCGGATGATGTCGAGGTAGATGGCAGTGTTCTCGTTGGTCGAGATGTCAATGACGCGGCGGTAGGCGTTGGCCAATAAGTCTACGCGCAGCTGTTCCTGTTCGCTCACCTTGTTGAAGAACTCTTCCGTCGACTGCATCATCACCGCATGTTGCTCCATGGCAGCGGCCCACATCTTCACCTGTCGCGTCTCCTGCTCGGCGATGGACTTGACGAGGCGGTTGGTGTACCACAGCGAAGCCGCAATGAGGACCAAGGCGACGGCAGCCAAGGCCCATTTCCAGCGGGCTTTATTTGTGTATAGTTTGTCTTTCACGTTATTATAACGAGATTCTGGCCGAAATAGTATCAGATTTTCTTCCTCATTCGAGCCACAGGAATACCCAGTTGCTCACGATATTTCGCCACGGTCCGGCGGGCGATGGGGTAGCCTTTGTCCTTGAGGATGAGCATGAGCTGTTCGTCGGTCATGGGCTTGGCTTTGTCTTCGTTTTCCACGCAGTCCTTGAGGATTTTCTTGATCTCTCGGGTCGACACCTCTTCGCCTTCCTCGTTGGTAATGCCTTCGCTGAAGAAGAACTTGAGCAGGTGGGTGCCGTAAGGTGTCTGCACGTATTTGCTGTTAGCCACGCGCGAGATGGTGGAGATGTCCAAGCCTACCTTGTCGGCCACGTCCTTCAAAATCATGGGCTTGAGTTTGGTCTCGTCGCCCGTGAGGAAATACTCCTCTTGGAGGTCGACGATGGCCTTCATGGTGATGTAGAGCGTGTTCTGCCTTTGGTTGAGGGCGTCGATGAACCATTTGGCTGCGTCGATTTTCTGTTTCACGAATTGTGCGGCTTCCTGCATGCTGCGGGTGTCCTTGCTCTTTGAGAAGTCCTCCAGCATCTTGATGTACTGTTTGCTGATGTGCAGTTCGGGAGCGTTGCGACCGTCCAAAGACAGGTCAATCTTGCCGTCCCTGACGAAAACGAAAAAGTCGGGCGTGATGTAGTGGATGTTCTTGGTTCCCGTGCTGGAGGCATCGGCGGGTTTGGGGTTGAGTTTCAGGATTTCGTCCAAGGCGGGTTTCAGTTCGCGGTTGCTGACTTCCAACTTCTTGGCGATGCGGTCGTAGTGCTTCTTGGTGAACTCTTCAAAGCAGTCTTTGATGATGCGGATGGAGAGGCTGTAGTCGTAGTAGAGGCTCTCTTCCTGCAAGCGTTGTAGTTGGATGAGCAGACATTCCTGCAGGTCGCGGGCGGCGATGCCAGGCGGGTCGAGTTGCTGCACGATGGCCAGCACCTTGGCCACTTCCTCTTCGGTGGTCTCCACGTTCATCGTGAACAGCATGTCGTCGACGATGTTGGGGATGGGTCGACTCAAATAGCCGTTATCGTCGAGGTTGCCGATGATGTATTCCCCGATTTCAAGTTGTTCGTCGGTGAGGTCGTGGTAAGCTAATTGTTGGTTCAGGTAGTCTTGGAAGGTCTCCTCGTTGACGATGGGCGACTCGTAGGGGTCGTCGTCGCTGCTGTAGTTGTTGGTTTGCAGTTTGTAGGAGTAGTCATCGAGGTCTTCCTCGGGCAGGTAGTCGTTGATGTCGAATTCGTCGTCCTTGTTGAAGTCGACCTCATCGTCGTTGTAGTCGTCGTTTTCGCCGTTGTCAGTGTCGTCAACGGTTGGCTCGTTGTCGTCATAGTCGTTCTCGTGGGAGTCCTCCAAGGCGGGGTTGATTTCCATCTCCTCCTTGATGCGCTGTTCGAGTTCGATTAATGGCAACTGCAACAGCTTCATCAGCTGAATCTGCTGCGGCGAGAGTTTCAGTTCCTGCCGCTGGGTTTGAGTCAATCGTTGATTCGGCATTTTCGTTGTAGAGACGCAATGCTTTGCGTCTCAATAATTTATGTTAATACAAACAATTTTTCGGTGTTCTCGGGAACGGAATCACATCACGGATATTGCCCATGCCGGTGATGAAGAGCATCAGGCGTTCGAAGCCGAGGCCATAGCCAGAGTGAGGCACAGAGCCGAAGCGGCGGCTGTCTAAGTACCAGTTCATGCTTTCTTCTGGGATACCGACTTCGTGCATACGGTCAAGGAGTTTGTTGATGTCGGTCTCACGCTCGCTGCCGCCGATGATTTCGCCGATGCCAGGGAAGAGCACGTCCATGGCGCGGACGGTCTTGCCGTCTTCGTTTTGCTTCATGTAGAAGGCCTTGATTTCCTTCGGGTAGTCGGTCAGGATGACGGGCTTCTTGAAGTGCTTCTCGACGAGGTAACGCTCGTGTTCGGATTGCAGGTCAACGCCCCAGCCGTCAACAGGATACTGGAACTTGCCTTTCTTGTTGTAGTTGCAGTTGTGCAGGATGTCGATGGCCTCGGTGTAGGTCACGCGGGCAAACTCATGCTCGAGCACAAAGTGCAGCTTGCTGATGAGCTCCATGGACTTCTCTTCCTCTTTCTTGCCCTTCTCTTCATCTTGCAGGCGCTTGCTGAGGAACTGGAGGTCGTCCATATTGTTGTCTAAAGCGTACTGAATCAAGTATTTCAGCATCTCCTCGGCGAGGTCCATGTTGTCGTTGATGTCGTAGAAGGCCATCTCAGGCTCAATCATCCAGAACTCGGCCAGGTGGCGCGTGGTGTTGGAGTTTTCGGCGCGGAAGGTCGGGCCAAAGGTGTAAATCTTACCCAATGCCGTGGCCGCCAACTCGCCTTCGAGCTGTCCCGAAACGGTGAGGTTGGTCGACTTGCCGAAGAAGTCTTGTTTATAGTCGATGTTGCCTTGCTCATCGCGAGGGATGTTGTTGAGGTCCAAAGTGGTCACCTGGAACATCTCGCCGGCACCTTCGGCGTCAGAGGCGGTGATGAGCGGCGTGTGGATGTTGTAAAAGCCTCTCTCGGTGAAGAACTTATGGATGCCGAACACCATGGCATGGCGCAGACGCATGACGGCGCCAAAGGTGTTGGTGCGGAAGCGCAGGTGGGCGATGTCGCGCAGGAACTCCAAGGAGTGTTTCTTGGGTTGCAGCGGGTATTCGTCGGGGTTGGCGGGACCGAACAGCCCAATTTCCTTTACAGAAAGTTCGACGGCCTGACCGCTACCCATCGAGGCGACCAAAACACCCTTGGCCCACAGCGACGCACCAGCGTGCATGAGTGCCAGTTTTTCTTCGGGAATGACATTCAGGTCGATGACCAATTGCAGGTTGTTGATAGTCGAGCCGTCGTTGAGGGCGATAAAGGCCACGTTTTTGCTGCCGCGCTTGTTGCGCACCCAGCCCATCACGGTAATCTCATTGTCAGAGGCTTGCATCTGCAAGGCTTGCTTGATTTCTACTCTTTTCATTGTATGTTGTTTTCTTTTGTTACCTTGTATAAATAATGTGCAAAGAAACGAAAAAAATCGCTATGGTCAGCTAAAAATGCCGTATATTTGCCCTCATTATGGCGAACACTTACACACAATTATATACGCACATCGTTTTTCATACGAAAATCACAGGCATTACCATGCGTGATGAGGATTTGGAACGCGTATTCCAATATATTGGTGGTATTATCCGTGAAGAAGGGGCAATTCCCTTTGCCGTAGGTGGGGTGGAGGATCATATCCACATTTTGACGACTTTGCCGAAAACAGTCGCGTTAGCGGATTTTGTGCGTGCCATCAAAGCGAAAAGCAGCAAATGGTTGAAAACTGTGGATTCGTATTATGATGTCTTTCAATGGCAGGAAGGTTATGGAGCGTTTAGTGTCAGCCCGTCGTTGATGGAACGGACGAAAAAATACATTTTCACCCAGGCTGAACATCATAATACAAAAACCTATCGTGAAGAATATGGTGAAACGCTAAAAGCGTATGGGATTAATTATGACGAACGTTATGCATTTTGTGATTGATTATGTGGCTTCCTGTCACCCCTACGGGGTTCATCGGAATTTTTGGTTTCGTTTGTCGGCAGGGGTTGCATTGCATTTCACCCCTGCCTATTGTCCAGCGTTCCTACGGGACTTGGCCTCATCGTGAAAACAACTGAATATGAATAGTATACAACATAGCCCCGTAGGGGCGCAGGACATTAAGCAGGTGGTGGAGCGCAGCGTAACCCCTGCTTTCACACACACAGCCACCCCCATCATCATCGCTGGCCCCTGCAGCGTAGAAAGCGAGCCCCAAATCATAGCCACAGCCCAAGCCTTAGCCCATATCCCTGAGGTGAAGCTGCTACGCGGCGGCATCTGGAAGCCCCGCACCCGCCCCGACGCCTTCGAGGGCAGGGGAGAGCAAGGACTCGTTTGGCTCCGTGAGGCGAAGCACGAAACAGGTCTACCTATCATCACCGAGGTGGCCACACCCGCTCATGTCGAATTGGCCCTGAAATACGACATCGATGCGCTGTGGATAGGTGCCAGAACAGTCGTTAATCCATTTTCGGTGCAGCAGTTGGCCGATGCCTTGAGCGGAACGGACATCCCCGTGTTCATCAAGAACCCTGTCTCACCCGACTTGAACCTCTGGTTAGGTGCCTTCGAGCGTTTCCAAAAGGCGGGCGTGAAGCAGCTGGCCGCCATCCATCGCGGCTTCTCGTACTACAAGGAAACGCCATACCGCAACTACCCCATGTGGGAAATCCCCATTGAACTCACGCGAAAATTGAACGTGCCGCTCCTCACCGATGTCAGCCATATCTGCGGCAACCGTGAGTTGTTGCAAGCCACGGCGCAGAGGGCCCTCGACCTCGCCACCGACGGCTTGATGATAGAGTGTCACATCCATCCCGACCAGGCCCTGACGGATGGCAAGCAGCAAATCACGCCAGAGGAACTGAAGCAGTTGTTAGCCAATCTGAACTTTCGTAGCAAACAAACAGGCAACGTCGAGCGCGACCTCGCTGGACTTCGTGGCGAAATCGACGACATCGACAGCGAGCTGTTGCAACTGTTGGCGCGTCGCATGGAGGTCAGTGCGCAGATTGGGGAATACAAGAAAAACCACAATGTGACGGTAGTGCAGATGGACCGTTGGAAAAAAATCCTTGACGACCATGTGTCGGTAGGTGAAGCGATGGGTCTGTCGCCTATATTAATTAATAAGGTGTTCGAAGCCATCCACCAGGAGTCCATTGAGCGGCAGACACGCGTCATGGAAGACTGACAAAGCCCGCTCCCGAAGGGCAGGCTTCGTCAAGGGTATGCACAAAATGAGGTAGTATTACGATTACGCTGCAAAAGTAGCCCTACCCGAAAAACCTCGCAAGGAATTCCGTCTCCACTTTTTCAACATTTTTCAACAAGTGTGATGTAATCGATTGAGTATCAATTATAAATGGTCAATTTATTTCCGTCATACTGCGTGTGGTACTGGATGAGCGGATACACCACCGTGCCCTCGGTGGGGAAGTTGGGAATCATGTCAAACGCTTCGTTGACAATGATTTGTCCGTTCAGGATATTATAGTAGGCGTTGTTGCAATGGTCGACCACGTACGGAAATTCGACCACGAGGCGCGTCGTGTTGCCCTGGCTGTCGGTGCAGGCATTGGGCTCGTTGGGTGGCAGGCGGTCGTAGGCGAGAAATTCATTCTGGCTTTGGCGATAGATGATGATGCCTCGGCTCGTACTCTCCACCTCCGAAGTGACGTAAATCCATCCGCTGGTGAAGTTAATCTCCTGATACTGAAGTGTATTAGGGTAAATCGAGAAGGAGAACGGCGTTGACGGCCGGTTGGGGTTCTCGGGATATTTCTGGCAGCCCTGCAAGCCCGTCAGAAACGCTATTAATATTAATAGGTGTAAAATGCGTGTTTTCATGATGACAAAGTAACGCAAAAATCCCTTTTCAAGTATGACATCGGCGAAAAATTGTTACATTTGCAGTCAAAATATCGGATATGAAACGGAAATATACCATCATTGTATGCCTATTGAGCCTCATTTTGCTCCTCACTTCATGCGCTTCCAACCGTTCGCGGGCTCAGCGCAAAGCCGATCGGCAGATGGAAAAAATGGAGAAACAGTCGAAAAAGCAGTTTGAGGAGGCCAAGTCGGCGCACTACAAACACCAGGCAAAAAAGACCAAAAGGATGATCCAAAAAGACAAAAGGCGCGCCGAACGGATGCGTCGTAGGCAGCGGAGCAATCCCTTTTTCTCCTAGTTCAAACCTGTTTTATCCCAATTCAAGTGGAAAAATTCATGTTTTTTGCCTCTTTTTTGTCATGGGTCGAAAAAAATCGAAAAAAAGTACAAAATTTCTCATTTCTATAAATAGTTATATATCAAAATGTTGAGTTGTATTTCAGGATTTTCTAGAAGAAAAAAACGCCGAAAATGAATTTTTTTCTTGCGTACTTTCCAAGAAGGTTGTAATTTTGACGACTTTTAATGCACTAACTATAGCACTAAATGAAGTATAGTATTACATAAAATTACAAGGTATGTTTAAAAATTTAC
>Ga0310786_10000867_pt1 | contig 48187 bp, 35 predicted proteins | sample AusTroGonzalo_MG_FD_203881 | JGI IMG/M metagenome (GOLD analysis project Ga0310786, IMG submission 203881) | Bovine rumen microbial communities from tropical cattle in Woodstock, Queensland, Australia - Gonzalo_03 (v2) (version 2) | ecosystem: Host-associated > Mammals > Digestive system >...
ATTCACATACCGGTCATGGGGATTTGCTACACGGCGGATACCCCGATTCGTGTGGCGCACTTTGGCATCACTTCCGTGATTTCGCTTGTGGACGACGGCCTCCTCGAAGAATACCGCATGGCTTATGCAGAAAGGCTCGGGCTTGACTTGGGCTCTCCGCAGACGACTCGCATTGGGCGTATCCGTTCGTACCTGGATTTTGTGGCGGACGAAGTGGATCGCAAGTTCACGAGGCTTTGCGCTGAACGTTTTGACGGTGGTAGCGACAAGGACCGTTACTTTTTGATGCTCCCGCTGGATTCCAGGCTCCGTGTGGAATACGATGGCGTTTTTGCGAAGACGGGACTTTCGCGAATTGCGGCCGAGGCGGCTCTTACCGAAAAGATGCAACCGGGCGAAATCCAGGCGAACATCATGGTGGGCCTCAATCACGACGAGGCGGCGTTCGATGCGGTGCGCGGTTTTGCGGCTTCTAAGGTCAAGGGATCGCTTGTGCTGAGTGCAGGCGTGAATCTTGCCGTCTTTGAAGAAATTGCAAAATGCAAGGACTTTTACAGGACTCGCGATAAGGCTCCGACGAAGAAGATTATCTTGAAGGTTTCGGATTACCGCTCGGCGCTTGTGCAGGGGCGGTACTTGGCAAAGAAGGGGCTGGAAGTTTACGAGTATCGCATTGAGTCGGGCGTGAACTGCGGTGGCCATGCGTTCTTTGAATCCAAGAAGTTGCTCTTGGATGTCGTGCAGGAGTTTGTCGAAAAACGCAAGGAATTGTTTGATGCGACTTGCGGGATGATTGCGAAGTTTGCGCAGTCCGTTGCCGGAACTGCCGCGCAGTTCGCAGGTTCGAATGCGACGGTTCAGGGAATTGTCCCGCCGAGTGCGCCGGCGCGGATTACCGCGCAGGGTGGCCTTTGTACTCCCGAAGATATCGAAAAAGTCATGTCGCTTGGAATCGATGGCGTGGGCGTCGGAACGCCGTTCTTGCTTGTGCCTCAAGCGACAAGCATGGACAAAGCCACCCGCCGCATGCTTGCGGCTGCGGCGCCCGAAGACGTCTACATCAGCCATGCGTCTCCGCTCGGGATTCCGTTTGTGAATTTAAGGACTTCGACGGCGGCGGAACTTTGCCGCAAAAAAGTCGAAGAGTTTTTTGCGCCCGAAGGCGAAAAGTCCGGGGCTCCGGAATTGAAGCCGGGATTCCCGTGTCGCCAGCATTACCTTTGTCAAAAGATAGCGCGTTTTGACCACCCCGTGTGCAGGGCCTCCCGCGAGTACGTGATGCAGCATTTGGCAGAAATCGACCGGATGGAAGCTGATGAAATTGCGGAGGTCCGCGATGCGACCGATAGAATCCAAGGTAAAAATGCAATGAATGCCATGGAAAATTCACTGGATCCTTCACGCGTCGCGTTCAGGATGATGGAGGGCGAAATTCGTGAGAAATATAATGCGCTCCGTCGTGAAACGTTAGAACGCGAGTGCATCTGCCGATTCCTCGGAAATGCTGGCCGCGAAGAAATCCATGAGAAGAGCCCCTCGCTCCATTATCAGCCGGAATGCGTTGCTGTCGCTCGAGGTTCACAGCCGGCCCGCGTCTGCGAGCCGGTCACGATCTGCCCGAATCCCGACATCGGCTATTTCGACCGTGAATACACGTTGTTCGAGATGATGCGCCACCTGTACGGCACAGGACCGTGCCTGACGCCCAAAGACAAGCCAAGCGCATTTGAAATAGAAGAACGACTTTTGTCGCGAAACGTGTAAAGAGATCCTTCGACTTCGCTCAGGATGACAAAGTATTTCGAGAAATAATGGATCCTATCGCCGTTGGTTCCAGAATGACTTTCTCTCGTCTTTCGTCTATAGCCGCGTAGCGGCGTTCTTTCGTCTAATCTGCGAAGCCGATGCGCGCCTGGAAATGGCATTGCGTCATGTCGTCGGCATTCATCCCGAAGAAGTAGGCGTGGTGGTTCGTGTTCTTGAACCTCACGATGTTCACTTTTCCGCCCAGTGGAATCTGCGTAATGTAATTTATCTGTATTGAACGGATTCGGCGAGTCTTGATTTCTTGCGGATCCAAAGCGTCCATGACCCATTCCACATAGCGGCAATGGTTCACGTGCCTATTCATATCAAGATCACTATACTTAGCGGTTTCCTGCGCGATGACCTTCGGTTCTAATTGCGGGTCCAGAATGTCCATCATCTCGGGGAGTGCGTTTTTCCCAGGAATGAGCGGAATCGGGTACGGCGAGTTGGCCGGGTTTTCGGCCTTGCCGGTTTTCATGTTCACGAGCAACCACGAAGACGTTGCCTGCGCGATGGAGTGCCCCTGCGCGTCGAGAATGGAATAGTCCTTGAGGCAGACTTTGTCCTTGATAATGTCCTTTGCCCACGTCGAAATCGAAAGCTTCTCGCCCCAGACGGGGTGGTGGAGTAAGCGGATCTTCAGTCGCGTAATGACCGTGGTGTAGCCCGCCTTCATCATCTTCCAGATGCCAAAGCCGTTCTGCTCGGCGTCTGCGATGGCCGTTTCTTCCATGAAGAGGAATAAGTTCGAAAGTTTGAGTCGGCTGTGGTGGTCGCAGTCCGAGAAACGAACTTCAAAGTTTTTGGTCGTGACTTCCGGTTCCATGGTTTCCTCGCGTGGTTGTTTGATTTTCGCTCTGCTTTCGGGCTTCCCGAAAAAACAGCGTTTGATAAAAATGTATAATTTTTCTTGTATGAACGATTTTCAATTTCGCCCTAGTTTTATTCAGCTTCCCGCTTATCATTCTTTCGAGGGGTCTTTGTGCTTGCCAGGCTCAAAGAGTATCACCAATCGAGTTTTTTTGATTTCTGCACTTGCCGAAGGGACAACGACGCTCAAGAACCTGCTCAAGAGCGACGATACCCGTTACATGGGCGAGGCTTTGAAGCAGCTGGGTGTCAAGATTGATTTTTCGGATGATTATACCAACGCTGTCGTCGAAGGTCATGGCAAGCCGTTTGATGGTCCGAGTCCTGCAATCGAACTGTTCCTTGGAAATGCGGGCACGGCAATGCGCTCCCTGACGGCGGCTCTTACGCTGGGCTGGGGCAAGTTCATTTTGCGTGGCGAAGAACGCATGAGCGAACGTCCGATCCGCGACCTCGTGGATGCGCTCCGCACGCTCGGTGCCGACATCAAGTATCTGGAATCCGATGGATACCCGCCGGTCCGCATCAAGGCCGATGGACTGGAAGGCGGCGACGTCAGCGTTCGCGGTAACATTTCGAGCCAGTACCTCACGGCGCTCTTGATTTGCGCTCCGTACTGCAAGGCTCCGCTCCACATCCACGTGGAAGGTGAACTGATTTCTGCGCCGTACATTGAACTCACGCTCGATGTGATGAAGCGCTTTGGCATCGATGTGCGTCATGACGGCCTTACGGACTTCTATGTGTCGCAGGGCTGCTACAAGTCCCCCGGAACGTTCTTTGTCGAAGGCGACGCCAGTTCGGCAAGCTATCCGCTTGCTGCCGCTGCGATTGGCAAGGGCAAGGTGCGCGTGGTCGGCGTCGGTAGCGAAAGCCACCAGGGTGACGTCGGTTTTGCGAAGGTCCTCGAAAAGATGGGGGCAAAGATTACGATCGGTCCGGACTGGATGGAATGCGACGGCCGCGGCTGCGAACTCAAGGGACTCGACATGAACTTGAATGACATCCCGGATGCAGCGATGACGGTCTCCGTGCTTGCGCTTTTTGCAAAGGGCAGGACCACAATCCGTGGCATTGGCAGCTGGCGTGTCAAGGAAACCGACCGCATTGCCGCTATTTCGGCGGAACTCCAGAAGGTGGGCGCCCGCGTGGTGGCCGACATGGATTCGATTACGATTGATCCGCCCGAACAGTTGCAGCCGGCAACGATTGAAACGTATAACGACCACCGCATGGCCATGTGCTTTAGCCTTGTGTCGCTCGGTGGCGTCCCGATGAAGATTCTCGATCCTGCGTGTGTGAACAAGACTTATCCCCATTTCTTTGAAGACTTCGGAAGACTTGCCCAATGATAAAATCCCTGAAAAAAATTGCGTGTCTTATTGGCCTCACTCTAGGCTTTGCCGCTACACAGTCCGTGGCGACGGACTCGCTTTCTATTTGGGTAATGGATAATGGTCTTGGTTCAAAGATTGCGGTAAACCGCCTAGCGAAAAAGTTCTACCGCGAAACGGGTACGCCGGTGAAGGTCACGTCGTTAACGTGGAACGAAGCGTTCGACAGGATTTCCCGCATATTCGCCGATTCGAATGCGCATGCGCCTGACGTGATCCAGCTGGGTTCGACCTGGGTCCCGCATTTTGCGGCGGCGGGTTGTGTTCGACCGATTGACTACTTGATGGAAGAAATTGACTCGGCTCGTTTTTTGGGCGAAGGCCTCCGCAGTGCGCATATCTCGGGGCATCCGGAGTTTTATGCGGTGCCGTGGTTCATCGATGTCCGCGGATTCTTTGTCAACGAGCGCTTGTGGCAAAAACTTGGATTTGAAGATTCTGACGTCGAGTCGTATCCGCAGTTCCTAGGCGTGATGAAGACGATTGCACGTGCCGACCTCGTGACGGCAAAAGGTGTCAAAGTCACTCCGTTTGCGCTCCCGGGCAAGGACGACTGGTCTGGGCAACAGTACATGGCCCCGTTTATCTGGAGCCATGGCGGCGATTTTATTGTACCGTCGGATAGCGGATACCGCAGTGCGCTTTTGGATTCGAACACGCTTGTCGGTCTTTCGCTCTACGCAAAAATCATGGGCGACCCGCACATGGCGCCTTATAGCTTGTCCGAGAACTCTTCGGATAATGCCAATGGTTTTGTCCGCTCGGAACGCGTGTTCCACTACGGAACTTCTGAACTGATCAAGCAGCTGGATTATCCTGAAAAGTCGGGTGGCCTTGCCAATTCCTCGATTGCAAGGGATGGCATCAAGGTTTTGAGTTTGCCTGCGGGCCCGAACGGTAAGTCTTCATTTATGGGCGGTAGCCATTTGGCCTTGGGCAACAAGAAGGATTCGTCCAAGTATGCGCTTGCGGAACGTTTGCTGATCTACATGCTCCGTGCCGACAACATCGATGCGTATTCCCGCCAGGTCGGATTCTTGCCTGCCGACAGGAGCATCTTGAACATTTGGAATCGCGATGCTCGTTATTCTAAGATTGTGGGCTCTTTGGAACATTGCCGCAGTTTCCCGAACATCCCGGAATGGGGCGAAGTCGAAAAGGTTCTGGTCAGCTTGTCGAACGGGATGGGGGATCTTTTCTCCAAGACGGGGCACCAGAAAAAGCGTAGTGCGCTTTTGGCCAAGATGGTGTATGACGCTCATGTCAAGGTCAATGCGGTTCTTGGGTATTCTGAATCGCTCAATGAACCGGAAATGTTGCACCGAATCCAACATTTCTTCTTGCAGGAACATAAGGAAGTTTATCCGAAAAATTCGACAGACTTCATTAGCCGTGAAGAAGTGGCGACCGTCGATGAATTTGCCTATCGAGTGATTTCGCTCAAATTTTTGGGTATTGTTGTTGCTGGGATTTTGGTGGTTTGTGTTGTTATCGTTATTTGCTATCGGAAAAGAAAGAAAAATTAAATCCCGCTCATGAATAGTTTGTTTAAAACCGTATCGCGCCTAGTGCCGTTCGTTGTTGCTCCGTTGTTTGCTCACGTCAATGTGGCTTCGTTCAAGAGCTACGTTGATTCGATTGTCCCTGGGGCGAATTTTGGAATGGCTCTCCGTTCCCTCAAGATGGGTAAAGAAATCGGGAACGTGAATGGCGATGAGTATTTTACCCCGGCAAGTACGCTCAAGACTTTGACGACGGCAACGGCGATTCATTATTTGCCGCTTGATTATGAACCGAAAACCGAAGTGACGGTGTTTGGCGACATCAAGAGAAAAACGCTCACGGGTTCGCTTAAGATTCGTGGTGAAGGTGACCCGAATATTTCTGCACGCTATTATGACGATCCGTTCCATGTGCTGAACGCAATGGTGGATTCTATCCGTGCGCTGGGTATCGATACGATTGTCGGCAATATTGAGCTGGATACGAGTTACTATAAGGGCCCGTGGAAGCCGGAAAACTGGCGCTCGAACTATTACGATTCTTGGTACGGTGCTGAAATTGCCCCGCTCGGTTTTAATGACAACTGCGTGACGGTCCGTTTTTGGCCCGGTTATTTCCATGGCGATACGGCGGTAGTTTCTGTTGTGCCGGATGTGGGTTACGTTAAGGTCGTGAACCACTTGAAAACGGTGGCCGGGAAAAAGAAAAAATGGGTTTATTCCATTGATCCCAACAAGTCCGTGATTACGCTTGGCGGCACTATCGGCGAATATGTCGATTCTGCAAGCATGGTGCTTCCGATTCGCAATCCGATTGGTTACTTTAAGGCGGCATTCTTGTATGCGCTAAAGAATCGCGGCATCGTCTTTAAAGAAGGTAAGCCGGGTCAGTCCAAGACGGAATTGAAAAAGTTTGCCGTCTCTGCAGCGCCTCTCCTCAGTATCCTCGACGAGATCAATCAGCGTAGCCAGAATTTCCATGCCGAAACACTGTTGCGCAATCTCGGTGCAAAAGTGAAAGGCGATGGCAGCGTCGATGGCGGTAGAGTTGTCGAAAGCATGTTCCTTGCGGACATGGGCCTTGATCCGGATGATTTTGAAGTGTTCGATGGCAGCGGACTTTCTCCGGACAATAAGGTGAAGCCGTCTTCGGTCGCGAAGCTGCTTGCTAAAATGGCTCGCCACCCTAAGGGTGAATTCTACATCAACAGTCTCGCAAGTCCTGGTGTGGGCTCCGGTGCAAAGCGCATGCAGAATCTTGATGCTACGTGGCTGACTCGATTCAAGACGGGCTACATTGCTGGCGTTCACGGCTTGGTCGGTTACATCAATACGATGGACGGCGATACGCTTGTCGCGACGATGTACCTCAACGGAAACTGCGATGCTGCCGATTTGCGTGGCCGCGACATTCTCGATACGCTTTGGCTGCGCCTCATCAACTACACGAACAACAATTACAAGTCTTTGTTGCAGATGAAGTCGCTGTGGCTTGACGCTCAGAACGTTTCGGGATTGAACAAGCGCCTGGACCATTTTTCGAAGGCTTTGATCGGTACTCCTTATAAGCTTGGCCCGATGGGCGAAGGCCATTTGGATGCCGTCGAAGATAAACCGTTAGTTTATTTAGATTCTGTGGATTGCGTGACGTACCTGGAGCACGTTACGGCCCTTGCGATGGCCAAGAGTGAAAAGTCTTTGTACAAGCAACTCCAGCGCCTCCGCTACAAGGGCGGCAAGGTCAGTTTTTTGACCCGCAAGCATTACCTGTTGAACGACTGGATTGGCGAAGGAAAATACGCAAAAATCGTTCCGATGGAAGGCGAAGTCTCGGTAACGCGTACGATGCCCAAGACCGAATTCTTCAAGAATCATCATGTGAAGTACACAGGGAAGGATACTCCGCTCAAGATCAGTTATGTGCCGTTGGACAAGGCGATTGCGGATGCGAAAAAAGTGTATAAGGGTACCATGAAGGTGCTTGGTTTAGGCATTGTCGGAAGTTCCGATAACATTGACTTTACGCATACGGGTTTCGTGATTTATACGCCGGGCCAAAAGCCCGTTCTGCGCCATGCCTCCTCGCAAAAGAAGCAAGTTGTAGAAGTCCCGCTAGCCGATTACCTCGCCACCCGCAAAGTCCCTGGCGTTGCCTTCTTCAAGTTTATACAGCACTAATTAGACGAGAGAAGAGAGACGAAAGATGAGAGATGCAACGGAGTTGATATATGAAATTCGGCTCTTTAGAATCATAGTTGAATTAGGTTCGTAGAAACAGAATCTAGTAAAAAATGAATTGACGGCTTTGCCGTCCCTCTCGTCACTCGTCTATAGCCACGAAGTGGCGTTCTTTCGTCTATAATAACGAATTCAGCGCAACGATGGCGGTAAGGCTATGCTCGCTCCCGTCCGACTCAAAGACGGTCCAGGCGTCCGGCGCCCAGCCGTAGGCGTTCATCGTGAGTTCGTTGCCCATCGCGATTTCGGCGGCCTCGATTTCTTCCCACTTGATGTAGCCTGCGGGTGCCTTGTAGTAGCGCAACATGCCGATGCTCTCCATCATTTCGGGGTAGTTGTCCACGAGTTCGTAAACGCAGTCCTTGTAGCTCTTGCCGTTCACGCGGACGACCTGGTACGTTCGGTTGTCCTGAAGAAACTTCGAAAGGTCACCGTGGTGCATCTCGATCTTCGCATCCTTGCTAAAGAACGTCGTGAGTTCGCGAAAAACGTCCGAATCTTCTTCGATAAGCGGGGAAAGTTTCTTGATGAGCGACTTGATATCTTCAAGCATGCTAAAAAAATAAGAAAAGTCCAAGTTGTCACTCCTCTCTCGTCTTTCGTCTGTAGCCGCGTAGCGGCGTTCTTTCGTCTAGCCTGCGGCTCCGCCCCTAATTTCCCTTATTTTTCTATTTCCTGACCCCTAACCCCTACCCCCTTTTTATATCTTTATGGCGAAAAAGGGCTCCAAGGAAGTACCTTGGGGCAACCGTTTCGATTGTCAAAGAATTAAAACGAAGGAATTATGGCAAATCGTGTTGTTATCGGCTCCCAGTGGGGCGACGAAGGAAAAGCCAAGGTTGTTGATTTCTTAACGCTCGATGCAGACGTCATCGTGCGTTTCCAGGGCGGCGCTAACGCCGGCCATACCGTGGAAGTGGGCGACAAGAAGTTCGTCTTCCACTTGATTCCCTCGGGCATTATGCACCCGGACAAGATTTGCGTCATCGGTAACGGCGTCGTGCTTGACCCGATCCAGACATTGAACGAAATTGCAGACCTCCACACGAAGGGCATCAACCCGGAAGGTCGTCTGTTCATCGCTAACAACGCACACGTCGTGCTCCCGTACCACTCCACCTTGGACAAGGCCAAGGAAAAGAAGGCCGGCAAGGCTGCTATCGGTACTACGGGTCGCGGTATCGGTCCGTGCTACAGCGACAAGGTGAACCGCATTGGCGTGCGCGTGGGTGACCTCATGGACGAACGCGAACTCCGTCCGCGTGTCGAAGCTATGGCCAAGGTTCACAACGAAGAATTCAAGGTGATGTACGATGTTCCGGAAATCGATCCGGAAGTGGTCATCAAGGACTACCTCGAACTCGGTCAGAAGATCAAGCCGTTCGTCGCCGACGTGAGCGAAATGCTCTTCAAGGCCGTCAAGGAAGGCAAGCGCCTCGTGTTCGAAGGTGCTCAGGGCACGATCCTCGACGTTGACCAGGGGACTTACCCGTTCGTGACCTCCAGCAACACTGTTGCCGGTTACGCAAGCTGCGGCGCAGGCATTGGCCCCACGGCTATCGACCAGGTTGTCGGTGTCGTGAAGGCTTACACCACCCGCGTGGGTAACGGTCCGTTCCCGACCGAACTTTTGGACGAAACGGGCGACACGCTCCGCAAGATCGGTAACGAATACGGTGCAACGACTGGTCGTAACCGCCGCTGCGGTTGGTTCGACGCTCCGGTGGTCCGCAAGGCTGCCGTGGTCAACGGTCTTACTCACCTCGCCATCACCAAGCTCGACGTGCTCGATACTTTCGACACGATCAAGATCTGCACTCACTACGAATGCGACGGCGAAAAGATTGAAAACTTCCCGAACCAGCTTTCCAAGGTCGGACGTTGCGTGCCGGTTTACGAAGAAATGCCGGGCTGGAAGTGCGATACCACCAAGTGCCGCAAGCTCGAAGAATTGCCTGCTAACGCTCGCAAGTACCTCGAACGCATGGCAGAACTTGTTGGCGTGAAGATCGGTATGATCTCTATCGGTGCAAAGCGCGATCAGAGCATCATCGTCGATTTGGACTAAATAAGAAAAAAGGGAAGATAGAATGGACGCGACCACTTTCGATTTGCTGAAGGGTGTTGAACTCTTCTCGGAGCTCAACGAAGAACAGTTGGAAATGATTGCCAATTTGGTAATCGTCAAGAACTACAATCGTGATGAAACGGTGGTCCTCGAAGGTGATGACTCGGTACAGGCCTTGTACCTCATTGCCACGGGTTCCGTGCAGGTCTACATGACTGGTGTCGACGGTCGCGAAACCATTTTGTCGTTCCTGGAACGCGGGGACTTTTTCGGGGAAATGTCGCTGATTGACGGCGAACCCCGGTCCGCCTCCGTCCGCACGGTGTCTGACGCTAAACTGCTTGTCATTCCCCGTGATTCTTTCCTCAGCTTGATCCGCAAGTCTCCCGAAATCTCGATGGGACTCTTGAGCGAACTCTGCAAGAGACTCCGCAAGGCGAACAAGCAAATCGGTTCGCTCTCTACGATGTCCGTTTCTGGACGCGTGGCAGGAACTCTTCTCAACTTGATGCAGGAACGAGGTGTCCGAGTCCATACGGACAACGGAACAATGGTAACTGTTATCCACAACCGTCCGACGCAGCAGCAACTTGCTGACATGTCGGGAACGACTCGCGAAACGGTGAGCCGCATTTGCTCTTTGCTGGTAAGGACAAACGCTATTGCGATGACCGGCAAGGATATCGTCATTTTTGACGAAGACGTGCTTCAGGAAAAAGCCACTAAAGGTTAATACTGGTAAAGTTTGTTATGAATATTTTGAAGTCGATTTGGAATGTCGTAAAGTCGATTTGGAACAAAGTCAAAAAGACTTCCGTTTTCAAAGCTTTTGTTATTTGGGTAGCCGTAGTTATTGCGCTTGTCTTTATGGTCGATAAGCTTTTGATGCCTGCTTTTGCAGGGGCTTTCGCAAAGACGGGCGTGGTCCCGAGCTTGGAAGGCCTTTCGCAAGAGGCTGCCGAATCGGCTTTGACTTCTGCTGGCTTCAAGTTTGAATGGGTCGATGAAGGCCGCTACAGTTCCCAGGTGCCTGCGGGCATGGTGCTTGTGCAAATGCCGAAGGCCGGACGTACAGCAAAGATTGGCCGCACGGTCAAACTCACCAAGAGCCTTGGCCTCCGCAAGGTCATTATCCCGGATCTGCGTGGCAAGAGCCAGAATCAGGCCGACATTTCTCTTGCCCGTGCAGGTCTTGTGCAGGGCGAGGTCGTCAAGGGCGCTCACCAGAGCATTCCGCGCGGTGTCGTGATCCGCACCATCCCGATGGCTGGCGATACGGTCCGCGTTGGCGATACGGTGAAGGTCGTGATTTCTGCCGGCATGACGACGGGTCGCACTCTGCTCCCGGACTTCAGCGGCATCCTCATGGACGAAGTTTATCCGCGAATGGATAGGCTCGGATTCAAGGTGGGCCGCATCAAGCGTCAAAAGAGCGAAGACGGCGCTCGTCCTGGTTCTGTGATTGAAACTTCTCCGAAGTTCGGCGACTACTTGAAGCCGGGTGCGAGAGTTGACTTTATTATTGCGGACTAAGGTGTATTGATGCGTCATGTGTTTTTTACATGGGTGCTGTGTTTGGGAATGGCGACTTTGTGCGCCTGCAGTTCTGCGCCTGCAAAAAACAAGGATGATGCAAATCCAAAAACTCTGACCGCAGCGGATTCCGCCTTGATCAAGAAGGTGGTCGAAAATCATGAGGCTAAGCCCAAGGTCGAAGTGGACCTGGATGCCGCCCATGAGTTCTACATTCTCGCCAAGAACATGGAATTGCGCGGTGATGCCCGCCAGGCGGATTTCTTTTTTAAGCAGGCTTACAAGGCAGACCCGACGAGCCGTTACTTGGCTTTTGGCGTAGCCGAACGTTTGGCCCGCGCTGGCGAAGATTCCCTTGCTCTTGTTGAAGCGAAAAAGGCTGTTTCTCTTAAAGGCAAGCGCAATGCTTCCCAGTACGCCTTGCTGGCGCGTCTTTACGTCAAGACGGGCGATGTCGATTCTTGCCGCAAGTATTTTGTGATGGGGCTTGATTCCTCGCGCTATCAGGACATGGGCCTCCTTTACGATTACAGCTTGTTCCTCGAAGCCATGCGCGACGAAAAGGAGCTGGTCCGTATTTATGACTTGCTTTTGCCGAAGGTCAATTACATTTCGACATTGTTCCAGCGCCAGCTTTCGCTTTTGCTAGACATGGGCCGTGACTCTGCGGTCGTAGACCTTTTTGGAAAAGCTCACGAAGCGACCGGCGATAAGCAGATGCTCTTGCAGCAGGTACGCGGGCTTATTGCGATGAAGCGTTACAAGGAAGCGATTGCTATCGTGGACACGCTCTCTAGCGCCAAGAACGAAGACGAGGAAATGGTCATCATGACGCTCCCGTACATGAGCGGGGACAGCGCCTACGCCTTTGCCCGTAAAAAGTATTATGACGATGGCGTCAGGACTCCGGCCGTGCTTTGCTTTATTGGCCAGTACGAATACGATGTGGGCAAGCACGATAGCGCCAAGGTCCATTTGCTCGAATCCGTGGGCAAGCTCCAGGGCCAGCCGAAGTATGCAAACCGCGGCTACCTTGGACTCGTGAACATCTTTGCCAGCGAACGCAATTTCGCCGAAGCCATCAAGTACGCCGAAAAGTCCGATTCCGTGTCGAATGGCGATACGAGAATGCTGCTTGCATCCGTGTATGCGCTTGCCGACAAGTACGACAAGGCTTTCCCGCTGCTCGATTCGCTCATGAACTTCTGGGAAACGTGGAAGCCCCTCCCCGGTGTTGTGGATTCTACGAACCTTGCTCAGTTGAAGAACGAAGCGCAAATCAAGTATTTGCAGGTGTTGGACATTTATTCGAGAGCGTTGATTAGCGAGGCTCTTGATATCGAAAAGAATGTCCGTGCGGATTCTGCTAAAAAGGCTCGTGCTGTCGCGAATCGCGAAAAAGCGGAAGTCATGCTCGAAAAGTTCTTTGCGACCGACTCGACGTATATCCGCGTGCGCCTTTCGATGGCCATGAACCTCGAACGCCTCAAGCGTTACGACGAATCTTTCCGCCAGTTCGAATTCCTTAGAAAGCAGACCTCGTTCTCGCCGCGCGAGATGGCATCGACATTGAACTATTACGGTTATTCGATGATCGAACTGAACCGCTCTCCTGCCGAAGTGGAAAAGGGCTACAAGCTTGTGCTCGATGCGCTTGTGCTCGAACAGAACGGTGATGCGAAGGATGCTTACCTAGATTCCAAGGCCTGGGGCTTGTACCGTCTGGGCCGCTTTGAAGAAGCCTATCAGGTGATGCAGCTGATCGATCACAACAAGATGAACCGTGATGACGTGTTCTGGGAACACATGGGTGCCATTCAAGAAGCTCTCGGCTTGACGAAAGAAGCCCGTAAGTCCTACAAGATGTTGCGCAAGCTGAATCCGAAGTCCCCTGCGGTCATAAAGTTCTTTGGTAAAAAGAAGTAGGTTCCTATGTGCTGGCCCATGGCTAAATACGGTGCCTTTGTACGGGGAATCTTTGTTCTGTTGATGCTGTCCTTCGTGTTGACGGGCTGTGTCGGCGGCAAGCAAGCGACGGCCCCGATTCCGGCGGTTACCGAAGCTCCGGCCGATAGCCTAAAAGCTAAGTTTTCAATCACCATTTTTTCTCAGGACGGAAAGTCGCAAGACTTGGACGCTGTGCTGTTTTCTGTACCGAACAAGCGTTACCGCATGGAATTGACAGGGGCGTTAGGCATTGGTGTTGCCTCGCTGTTGTGGCTTGAAGAAGGCTGGCAGATGGTGTTCCCGACCGAAAAGATGTACATGAAGGGCGCCGGTTACATGGTCGGTCTCTTTAACGATCCGTCGATTCCGCTAGTCCATATCCATCAGGTGGCGGGACTTTTTAACGGGAAGGTGTTGCCCGAAAAACTCGAAGAAGTCTCGTCGCGCGATTCCCTCGGGGCGGATTCTCTTGTCGTGAAAATTCATGAGGCCCGCGATCCTCTGACACGTCATTATACGTACGCCGAAAAGAACGGCGAAGTGCTGTGGCTCAAGACTCTTGGGCGCGACGGCAAGGACGAAGTGCTTGTTATTGACGAGTACAAGGACTTCAGCGGGACTAAAGTTCCGTCTAGAATTTCATTTATTCGTGATGAATCCGTGTTCCTTGAAATCCATGTCAGGAAGGTTCAGCACGGAAAACCGTTCGGTTCAGGCACCTGGCGCCTGAATATCCCGAGAAGTTACCAGCAGATATAAGATGGCGTCCCTCGGCTCCCTTGCCATTTTGGGCATAATTGGGATTCTCGCTAAATCTTAACCATTTTCTGCTGTCAACGGCTAACCGTGTAGAGCCGACTTTTATAAATTATAATCATGAAGTTGAATGCTACGATCTTTGCATTGTTATTAGGCGTATTCTCCATGGCCCATGCCGTGGATACGTTGGATGTTTATGTGCTGCGAGTGCAGTTCAAGAAAGAATCCCCGGACAATTCCCTCACGACGGGAACGGGGTGGTTCGATTCCGATACGGCTTCGTTCAAGTTGGATCCGGCTGGAAAGCGCGGGAGCGTTCCGTACTGGAAAAAGCACTTGGATTTTGCCAATGCCTATTACCAGGCGGCAAGTGGTGGTAAACTTTTTATCAAGGTGAGCGTGTTCCCCAAAAACGGGGCCGCTTACGAACTGGACTCTCCGATAATTGATTACAATCGCACCCAGAGGATGGAAGGCGAAAAGGCGGCCGAATACGATGAGGCCCGTAGCCGCGATTACTTGCGTTTTGTCTACGACGCTGTGATGAAGGTGCATAGTTCCAAGGATTCTCCGTTTAAAGAGCCGCTTCCGGAATCTTCAAATACCAGACGCGTGTTCATGATTGCCCATGCCGGTGCTAGCAGCCTTGTGGATGGCGGTAGCATGGGAACGAGGGGCGCGAATACTCCGGGCGACTTTTTTGACGTTTATGTTTCAAGAGATGCGTGGATCTATTTGCCCGATTCCCTTGCAGGGGTCGTCATTGCAAAGGATTCCTTGCACAACGGCCTTGTGTTGAAGGATGCGGCTATTGATACGCTCAAGAGCATCATGGTCGTGAGTGAAACGGCATCGCAGGATGGGCTCAACTGGGGTATCAACGGTATTGTTGTCAACCAGATCGGGCGTGAATTGGGCTTGCCGAACACGTACGATGCCTCAAAGGGAATTTCTCGCTTGGGCTATTTTGATATGATGGACTTTGCAGGTTACAATGCCGGTAACGGATTTTTCCCGGTGTTGCCTGCGGCTTGGGAACGTGCCTACATGGGTTGGTCGAGAGTCCAGGAAGTGCGCCCCACGGCGGGTCATCCGGTGACGGTTGATATTGCAGCTGCGGGTACTGGCAAGGGTACTGAAATTGTGATGGTCCCGCTCAATGCGAGTGAATACCTTTTGATTGAAAACCGCCAACGTTCCTGGAATGACGACGGAACGGTGGAAGTCGTTGTTGGCGAAGCTGACGAAAGTTCCGATGTCACGACGAAGGTCCTTCCCGTCGATAGCGTGAACACGGTATTCGAAGACAGCGTTTGCGTGACGGATAGCGGTACTAAGAAAGTCAAATGCTCCGTGAACAAGAAAAAGGCAAAGGGCCTTATTGTGGATGTAAGTTCGTTTGACGCATGGCTCCCTGCAAGTGGTATTGCCGTGTGGAAGGTGAACGATTGGTATTTGCGTGAAACGCTCCAGTATGGAATTGCAAACTATTGGGGTGGCAACAATTTACGTGACCACCAGTTTGGACTTTCGCTTGTCGAAGCCGACGGAATCTTGAGTATCGGCAAGACGTTCAAGAACGCGCTTAACGAAGATACATACGATTATGGTAGCGGTGCAGACTTGCTGCCGCACAAGCGCTTTGCAAACAAGGATACGAGCAAGAAGTTCGAAACGGTAAAGACGATCGAGCCTACGGGTTATGCGAACACGATGACGACGCAGGGCGGCTACACCGGAATCAAGATTTCTGTAGAAGTTCCGAAGAAAGCCCGCAAAGAAAAGACGTCGAATGCGTTCATGGGCGATAGCGTCGTGAACTATGCGGCTCAAGTCATCCGCGTGACGATCAGCGTTGACGACGGGAGCATCGAAGGAAGCAAGTTCCCGCGCAATATCGGTCTTGCCAGCGCTGTGCGTGGTGCGGTGTTCGTGGACAATCCGGATAACGATGGCGAAAAGATTTTGGTCGTGGGTGCCGAAGACGGAACGCTTCAGGCGTTTAGCGCCTTGGGAGATACCCTGTTCATGTCCGATACGGTCATGACGCAAAAAACGCTCTCTCGTGATGACGCCGAACAAGAAGTTCCCTTGTACCGCTTGAGCCAAAGCTATGGTCCGCTTGTCGGGCTTGCGAGCGACGGCAAGGATGTGTTCAGCTTGCATGAACGTGCCTTGGTCCGCACCAGATTCTCGTTGGGCATTCCGCAGACGGATGTCATCAAGATTTCAGGCAAGGGATTGGCCGGTCCGGTCATCTACAACGATGTTATTTGGTATGCGACGGATTCCGAAGTGGCGCATGCCCGCAATAATAAAGATGGTAGCTTCAAATGGGGCGGCAGCACTGGCTTTGGTAGTTATTTTATTCCGCAAGACATAGCGGTATGCTTGGATGGAAAAGACTCGGATAAAGACCGCCTTGTAGTTGTTGGCGAAGATGGCCTTTGGTTCTGGCAGAATATACGTCAGGAAACTGTTGATTTCGCAGGTTCGACTGCAGAATCAGGCAGTGTCGGTATCGGGCGTCCTATAAACAAGTCTGTGTATGAAAAGGAACGCTTCAAGGTGGCCTGCACGGACATTGACCGAAACGGTGACAACAACCCGATTCTTTTGGGCAGCCACGGACATGTCAATGCATTTACCTTGGACGGGCAAGATACGCTGTGGGCTAGAGTGTATAAGCGCGGATCCCGCGGTACGAGCGACCTCAAAAATGAAAATTCCGGAATGGCCATCGGTGATGTGAACGGTGACGGCTACCCTGAAATCGTGTTCCTGGGCGATAACCTTGTGTATGCGCTGGACCGTTATGGCATGCCGATAGACGGTTTCCCGATAACGATCAATCGCGGTACTGCGGTTGCGGCTTTCCACAGCGATCCTTTGCTTGTGGATGTGACGGGCGACGACGTTCCCGAAATTCTTGTGCCGAGTAACGATGGCCTGGTTTATGCCTATACGGGCAAGGGCAAGCGTGTGACGAATGGATTCCCGATTGCGGCAGGCAGTTATGAAATGAAGGATTCCTTGCAGCAGGCCGTTCCGATGAGCATCTTTGTGACGGATGCCATCAAGTCGTCGTCGGGCCCGGAACTCTATGCCTTGCATCGCAATAATTTGTCTGCGTTCCGCTTGTACAAGGCCAACGGATCCGCTGTAAAGTCTTCGGCCGCATGGACGCTCCCTGCCAGTGGAAACGAACGCTTGGGATTCTTTGATGCTTCTAAGCTTGGTGATGTCGGCAAAGAAACCGCAAAGGACGAAATTACGGACTTCTTTATCTTCCCGAATCCGATCCGTGGTGGAATTGCAAAGGCTCGTTTCGAGATTGGCAACAAGGCGAAAACCGCATGGCTCGAACTTTATGACATCACTGGACTTTGCGTGTTCAAGACGAAAATGGATGAACCGATGAAGGGACGTAACCAGTTCGAACACCTCGACTTGCGTAACCTCGGTAGCGACATCTACACGGCTCGTCTCAAGGTCAAGTTCGAAAGCGGTAAGACCAAGCAAAAGCTCTACCGCGTTGGCGTTGTCCGTTAAGATTTTGCAAGGGGAAAATTGATGAAGTCCTTGAAACTTATTTTGCTGAGCTTGCCGCTTGTGTTTGCAGCGTGTACAGCGACTGGCGATCCAGTTGAAGGGACTCCTATTTCTTCTGGCAATATCGGGCCTTCAAACCCCGGTGCGAAATCCTCGTCGAGTTCGCTTGATTTAGGGGATTCCTCGGTGTTGGATCTGTTCGACTGGGCCAAAGTCCCTGCGTCGTCCATCACGCGAGGCGCCAATTCTTTTGGCGTCAATGCGTTCTCGATGGCGACAACCGAAGTGACTCAGAAGGTCTATAAGCTAGTGATGCGCGGACTCCCGAAACAGTCCAAGGAAGGCGACGATAGACCGGTCTCGAATGTGAATTGGTATCGAGCCGTCCTGTTCTGCAATGCGTTCTCGAAGCTTGCGGGGCTTGATACGGCTTACGTCTATAAGTCCATCGCGGCAGATTCTACGTTAGTCGGTTTACAGATAGACTATTCTGCCATTTCTGTCCGTCTCCCGACTGAAAACGAATGGGAAATTGCAGCCCACGCTGGAACGACAACGACTTATTACTGGGATGCCGATGTGGCGTCCAAGTACGCCTATTATGGACAAAGTGCTGGCCCTGGCCAAGTCGCTACAAAGCTGCCGAATGCTTATGGCCTTTACGACATGGCCGGTAATGTTGCCGAATGGGTCAACGATTGGTATGACGCTTATCCCAAAAACAAGAGCAACAACTATACGGGCCCGAACAAAGGCGAATATCGTGTTGTTCGTGGTGGCGGTTGGTCGGACAAGGTAACCGCCTTGGCCCCGAAGGAACGCGAAAAACTGGAACCTTCGCATTCCAAGGCGACTCTTGGCTTTAGACTGCTCTATTCTACGGGATTTTAAATCCCGCCTCCGTTGTCTTGTTTGAAATTTTTTAGATTTTTAGCATGAAGTATGCCTATGTGCTAGCCGCATTGCTTTGCGGATTTTTTGTGGGATGTTCCGATGAAAAGCCGGAGCCGCTGCCAGATTTACCCCCTGTGGAAATCCCGGCGGACGTTTATGGCTTTTATTCTGGCCGTATGCCCTGTGATGATTGCAAACAGCGTGGCTTGGACATGGATTTGTTCCAGGACGGCACCGCCAAGGTCGTAGAGACGATCGTGAAAGATTCCGTTCACGTCGATACGTTACGCGGAACATTTACGTTTGCCGATAGCGTCGTGAACGTAAGCCTCTCGGACAATTCTATCCACTGGGCATTCAAGCGTGATAGGGTGGGGAATCTCGCCTTTATGAAGCTTGGAAAAGTTTATCGCGACGCGGATGGCATGAAGGCCGTGATGGTTCGCTTTTATAAAAAATTAAAGAAGTGATGACGGGAGATTATGTTTACTGCACTCATTGCTGATGACGAACCTCTTGCCCGCGTGCGTATGCGGTCCTTGCTCGAAGCGTATTCGGGCGAGATTGAAATTTTAGGCGAAGCTTCTTCTGGGGCGCAGACCATCCAGAAAATCCACGAGCTCGATCCGGATGTCGTTTTCTTGGACATCCAGATGCCCGACATGGATGCTTTCGAAGTCCTAAAATCGCTGAACGAAGATGATATCCCGTTGATCGTGTTTACGACGGCCTACGATAATTTTGCACTTCGCGCCTACGAAGAAAATGTCGTGGACTATCTCTTGAAGCCGATTGACCCGGAACGTTTGCAAGCGACGATGGCGAAACTCCGCAAGCGTATGCCGCACGAAGGTGGACTTGGCGTACCGGCCGATTTTTCGTGGGACAAGTTCAAGGAATTGATGTGTACTCGTTCGCTTTACATGCAGCGCTTGCAGGTGAAGCTCCCGGATCGCATTCTGCTGGTGAACATGGACGAAGTCATCCGCTTCCAGAGCGAAGAAAAGTACACGACTGCCTACACGACCACGTCGCAGTACGTTATCGACCTTACGCTTGTCGAACTTGAAAAGCGCTTGGACCCGCAACAGTTCGTCCGCGTCCATCGCGCGCACTTGGTGGCGATTGACTACATCTCGGAAATCAGAAAGACGGAAAGTGGCCACCTGTGTGTTGTTTTGCGCGATAAGAACAAGACGCAGATTACCGTGAGCCGCAATTTTGTGAAAACAGTGAAGAGCCTGTAATTGGGAGTTTTGATGGAACAGACACCTCCGAAAAAAACAATAAAGACGTATTTGAAATCGTTTACGCGCGAAATCATTGTGCCGGTTATACTCGCGCTGATTGTCATCCAGTATGTGATTCAGGCATTCCAGATCCCGAGCGGTTCCATGGAAGATTCTCTCAAGACGGGAGACTTTTTGCTGGGCCTCAAGTTTACTTATGGTTCGCCGATCCCGTTCTCGAATCAGAAGTTCCCGGGCTATGCCGAACCGAAGCATGGCGATGTTGTCATCTTCCGTTATCCGGGCGAACCGGAATATCCTGATAACAATCCCAAGCGCTACACGCACTTATTCAATGCGCTTATGCTGGGCAACTATTACTGGGATCACGCTCCCGAAAACGGTCAGCCGCATATCGTGCATTATGCCGATGGCCCGAAGGATTACATCAAGCGTTGTGTCGCTGTGAGTGGCGATACCGTCGCTGTGCATGGCGGCAAGCTCTTCTTGAACGGCAAGCGTCAGGATTCGCTCCCGGCATTTGGCAAGTGGACCGCTAGCGTCCGCACTTATTCGCCGAGAGACGAAGTCGAGGAATTCGTAGTACCGTCTGTGGGCGATACGCTCTATGTGGATTCCCTCCCGATGATCAAGCTTTGGTGGCTGCGTTCACTCGTGGCTCAAGAAAATCCGGATTCGTCCGTAAGGCTTGAACTTTCGCTTTTGCGCAACGGTCGTGAAAACAACAATTACGTTTTCAATGATTTCAGATTCCCGGTCGAGAACGATCGTGGTCTCGTGTTGAATGCGATGCTTTCTAGAAACCAGGCCGTTATTCAACAGCGCTTGACGCTTGGCGACACGTTGTCCGGTTCGATGCCGTTCAGCTATTTCAGGGAACTGGCAAAGATCGGATTTTTGCCGATGCTGGATCCGCATGATCCGGATTTGAATCGCGGCTTTACTCGTCCGGTGAGCTATACTTCGTTCGAAGGCTCGATCCTTCAGGATCTCGAAGGCAATGTGAATCGCTTGAACATGGTTCAGGCTCCGGCTCCAGAAACCGAAGATTCCCTTGCTCCGGCTCCTGAAAAGAACCATTTTGAAATCCAGAGAAATCTCTACGTCGGTTCCGAAAAGATTGACCGTTACGTGGTGAAGTATCCGCAGTTCTTTATGATGGGCGATAACCGCGACAATTCTGCCGACTCCCGTTATTGGGGACTTGTCTCGCTCCGCAATATTCGCGCCAAGGCCTTTGTCATTTACTTCTCGTTTGAAAACGATGACCAGAAGTTCTCTCTTGGAAACCCGTTCACCTGGTGGCGCATCCCGTTCCGTATCCGTTATACCCGCATAGGAAAAGTTATCGACTTTATTGAGTAGTCATGAAGTTTTCGAAGGTTGCATATTTCTTTGCTAGCGTACTCCTCGTCGCCTGTGCGACGCAGGTCGCACCGTCCGGCGGTCCCGAAGACAAGCTCCCGCCGCGCGTTGCTGCAATGTACCCGGCGCCGAATACTGCAAACCATCCGAATGAACTTTATGTGAAACTCGAATTCGACGAATGGATCAACGCTTCGGTTCCCCGTGGTGCCGTTTCCATTTCTCCTCCGATTGAAAAAAAGTTAAAGGTCGAAGCTCACGGGAAAACTCTTGAAGTTTACTCTCGCGCGGTCCTTGATACAGGAACGACATATACGGTCACGTTTGCCGGTGGCATCAAGGATTTGCATGGAAACGCTTTGGCAAAGCCGTTCCAGGTGGTGTTCTCGACGGGCGCTTATATCGACTCGTTGACACTTTTTGGTCACGTGATGGTCTCGGATTCCCTCGTGAAGAAAAAGGCATACCCGAGTGTTGGCCTTTTCTTGATGGGGCCGGATCGTGAATCGAAACGCTACCTCGAAAAGTATCGTGATACGACGACGCATGTTCTGGATTCGATCCCGATGCTCACCAAGGAAAATCCGATTTACTTGACGCTTGCCGATAGCATTGGAAACTTCTCGTTTACGGGCCTCAAGGCGGGCCGTTACCGTGTTGTCGCGTTTGTCGATGGCAATGGCAACCACAAGATAGAACCGTCTTCTGAACTCGCGGGCGTCTGGATTTCGGACTTGCTCTTGGATGAATCGACGAAGGACACGTTGTGGATTCCGTTGGCGGACCAAGATACGACCTTGATGGAAATGGACAATCTGACACAGCCGTTTGCGAATGTGCTCGAGGCGAACTTTACGCGCCGTGTGTATTTTGATTCGGCATTTGCAGATACGTCCAACTGTTACCTTTCTTCGGCGGATGGCGATACGCTTTATCCGCGACTGGTCTATCTCGGATCGACGAGTGCTCCTCGTTTTTACTTTGATCCGAAACCGAAAAACGAGGTCTTGTACAAGTTTACTTGCAGTAAAGCGAAGGATTCTCTTTCTCGTGCTTTGGATACGGCAAGGAATTTTGCTGAAATCGAATGGAAGGAAATGGCCTCGGATACGTTCCCTCCGAAAATCCAGGCCGCTTCTATTTGGGGCAAGACCAAGAACGCTTTCCCGCATGATTCTTTGGTGGTGCTCTATAACAAGCCCGTCATTGATTCCCTGGAAGACATGTTCTTTATCGTCGAAGGCAAGGATACGGCTCAGGTCGAAGTTCAGCAGATGGATCCGGTTCGTTTCGTGGTACGTCGCGGAAAACCTTGGGAAACCGATTCCAAGTTCAGCCTGCTGCGTGGCTACCGCGATACGACTTTGGCGAAGGCCGACAGCAATGGCGTCCGCGATACCGTCATCCAGACAAAGTACGAATCCAAGTTGACTTTCGAATCTATTTCCAAGCTTAAACTTGCTTCTCTTACGGGTAGAATCCCCGGTGCAAGGACCGGTGACTTTGTTCGTCTAAAGTCTGTGGAAACGGGCAAGTTTGCTTATGCGGAATGTTCTCCCCGAGGCTTGTTCTCTTTTGACGGTCTTGTTGAGGGCGGTTACATTATTGATTATTATTACGCTGGAGAGAGCTTCGACAGGCCTGATGGCGGTTCGTTGCATCCCTTCCGTTTCGGTTCTGCTTGGCGTTCTGCGCTTGATACGTTAAAGATCAAGAGTGGTGCGAATGATTTAGAAAAACTGATGCCGTTCTTGCCGGCATTGCGATAAAGGATGGAAAAGATGGATAAAATTCCTGCATTTGTGGCGCTTGACTTGGAAACGACAGGCCTTGATTTCGAAAAAGACGAAATCATCGAGGCTGCTCTCGTTCGTTTCGAAAATGGGGAACCGAAAGAAAATCTCGATTTCTTGGTGAAGCCCTCTACTGCAGAACTGAGGCCGTTTATCGAAACGCTGACAGGGATCAGCAAGGCCGATATCGAAGCGGCTCCGGACTTTGCGACGGTGGCCGGGCAGATTTGCTCGTTCATTGGCGACCTTCCGATCGTGGCGCACAACGCCCTCTTTGATTCCAAGTTTTTAAAGCAGACTTTTTCCAAGGTCGGGATTTCTTATGACACGCACGTGTTCTGGGATTCCCTCACGCTTTCCCGCATTGCTTTCCAGAACGTTCCGAATCATCGCCTCGATACGCTTGTCGCAGAACTCGGCATTGAACGCAGCCGCGCCCACCGTGCGCTTCCCGATGCTGATGCCTGCGGACGTTTGTTCGTGAAGGCTCTCGAAAAGATTTCTGCGATGGACCCGTGGCTATTCGAAGCGCTTTCTAAGGTTTCTGAAGGCTCCAGCTACGAATCGCTTTTTGCAACGAAGTCCGAATCTCTTGCGGCTCCGAAGTACGCCCTTCCGGCTGCTCCCGCTGTAGAAGCATTGCCCAAGTCCAGGGCTCCACGCGTGAGCGAGTTCTTTAAGGAAGGTGGCTTTGTTTCGTTTGTCGTCGAAAACTACAAGCCGCGCCATAACCAGCAGGACTTCGCCTCTGTCATGGAACGCAACATGTACAAGGGTGGCCTCTGCGTGCTCGAAGCTCCGACCGGTTCGGGCAAGACGCTTTCGTACTTGATTACCGCAGCGAACAAGGCCATTACGGGTGAACGCGTGTTGATCAGTACGGCGACCCGCACTTTGCAGGAACAGCTCTGGACCGAATCGATTCCGCAGATTGCAAAGATTTATAACGGCGAACTTCGTCCGGCCATTTTGAAGGGCCGCGACAATTACCTTTGCCTCCGCAAGTTCGAAGAACTGCTGATGCACTCGCAGAAGCTCCTTTCTATTGAAGAACGCGATTCGTTCATGGCGCTCATCCCGTGGGTGCTCACGACTGAAACGGGCGACATCAATGATTGCAATTCGTTCAGCCAGGGCCGCAATCGTGTGCTTTGGTCCAAGCTTTCGAGCAGCGCTTCTTCGTGCCTCGGCGAAAAGTGCCCGCATCGCGACCATTGCCCGGCCCTCATTGCCAAGCGCAAGGCCATGAACGCCAACATGGTGCTCGTGAACCATTCGCTCTTCCTTGCTGACTTGCAACTCGATTTTGCATTGCTCCCGTCTTACGAACACATCGTATTCGACGAAGCACACCGCTTGCCCGAAATCAGTAACCAGACGTTTGGCCGTTCGATTTCGTTCTTCGGTTTCCGTAACATCGTCAAGACGCTTGAGCCTTCCAAGGCCGGTGGCGACGGCCTCATTGCCGAAATCGCAAGCCGCCTCCCTGCCGAACGCCCGGAACTCCATGAACTCTGTGACAAGCTTTCCGAATCACTTGCCGAAGCCGAAAAGGCTCTGCACCGCTTCTTCATGAAGATCGGTAAAAAGCTTGCCAAGCAGAAGAACGGCCGCAACGGATTTACCTATGTGAACGGCATCCAGGCCGAATACGATGCCGATCCGTCTACCTTCTTGGAACAGTATTCAAGCGCCCGCACGATTGCCGAAAAGCTCTGTGCCGATGCCGCTAACGTCGATTCTATCAAGGGCGTGCTCAATGATTTGGAAGGGCGCATGTCCGATGTCGCCCGCTTTATCTCGGACTTTGAATTTGTTACGAAGGCCGGCCGTGCGGATTGGGTGTTCTACATGGAAGAACCGTTCAACCCGCATACCATCAAGCTGCATGCGCTACCGCTCCATTCCGGTAGCATCTGGAAAGAAAAGTTCTATCCGTGGATCAAGTCCGCAACGTTTACCTCGGCAACGCTTTCTGTACAGGCCGACCTCACGTACTATCTGCAAAAGATGGGCATGGATACGCTCCGCGTCAAGCAGCCGTTCGTCCGCATTTACACAGAACAGTCCGACGTGAACGAACGCCGTTCCGTGATGATTGCCAAGTATTTGCCGAAGCCCTCGACTCCGGAATATGGCGAAGCGCTGAACGAAACGCTCTTGAAGGTGCTCCCGACGATCGAAGAAAATACGATGGTGCTCTTTACGAGTGTTGCAACGATGATGAGCGCCCAGGCCGCCCTTGCCCCGGCATTTGCCGAACGCAACAAGCTTTTGCTGTGCCAGCACGTCGACGGCTCTTTGGACGGTCTCGTAGCGATGTTCCGCAAGGAACGTGGCGCTTGCCTCCTCGGCTGCCAAAGCTTGTGGGAAGGTGTGGACTTCCCGGGTGATGCGCTCAAGTTGCTCGTCATCACGAAGCTCCCGTTCCCGAACCCGAGCGATCCGCTTGTCGCTGGCCTCTCGAACGAGATGAAGGCTGCCAACAAGAACTTCTTCAAGGATTACTTTATCCCCGAAGCCTACATGGAACTTCGTCAGGGAATGGGTCGCCTCCTCCGTTCGGATTCCGATTCCGGAAAGGTTCTCATCCTCGACAACCGCGTGATCCTCGAACGCTACGGCAAGACGTTCTCTCGCATCTGGAACTTCAAGCACCGTGTCGCCGGCTCCGCCGATGACATCCTCCGCTTCGTGAAGTAGCGTGTCATGCCCGCCATCGTGCGGGCATCTCTTTTTTTAGCGGAATTTGCCGTTTTTAGCCGTTTTTCCCCTGTTCACTAAAGCAGGTTGTAAGCCGGACCATTTTTTATTATATTTGGCTTCCTGTTTTAAGGTGGATAATGTTTGATTTAAGTTCTTTTTTTGATGGAATGTCCAAGCCCTTGCTTCGTAACGCCCATGCCAAGGCGTTCGGCAAAAAGGGACTTTTGAATAATGCCCTCATCCAGTCTGAAACCTTGTCGTACTATTCCGACAAGGAGCGTGTGGCGGGACTATTTTCCAAGATGGAAATGTGGCAGCGCCGTTGCCTGAACTTGATTTATCATAGCGGTTCCAGAGGCCTTGCCTTTAACGAACTTCGCCTCACGGTTCCTGTAAGCAAAAGCCGTGAACTCCAGACCTTCTTGCTCTCGATGTGCCGCGAATATGTCTTGTGGCGCTCTTTTGTGGGTGGAACCCCGATTTACACAGGCTTTAGCGATTTTGTCGACTGCTTTGAAATTGCTCCGGAAGGCGAAATCGATACGACGTCTCCGCTGATCTCGTACCAGAACCTTTTGGATTGGCATATTTGCATTGTTCTTGCAAACGCCAAGAAGAAGCAGCTCCGCATCAACACCAACGGAACGCTCCACCGTCGTGGCCGCCAGATTTGCGCGGAAATGTTCACGTCGGCCAATCGCGTTTCCGAAAAGACGAGCGAAAGCGAAATCTCGCTCATCTTCAGTTTCCTTGTTCAGAACGGCTGGCTCGAACGTGAAAATTCGTTCTTGCTCCCGTCCGCTTCTGCCATAGACTTTATTCACAAGAACGGTTTCCGTCTCCATCAAGATGTTATCACGTGGTGGATCAAGGAACGCTTCCACGGCGACCGCGACTTGTGCGCACGCCTCCTCCGTTGCCTGGGCGATGGCCTTTCGGCTACGGATGCCGCCCTCCTCTTCTGGGTGATGGATCCGTCTTTCCGCATTCAAGAAAAGAGCAAGGTCTTGCCTTGGGAATTCTTGCCGCGTCCGCTTTGCGAACTCTGGATCTTGGGCCTCGTCGATTTCCGCATGGCTCAAGGAAAGATTACGGCTGTAGTGCTTAGCCAGTCGGGCAAGGATTGGCTCGAAACGTCTATCGCGTCTATTCCCGAAGCGAACCTCACGGCACTCCCGAACTTTGATATGGTCGTTTCGACGGGTATGGCTCCTCGTGTGCTTTACTCCCTCGCTTGCCTTGCGAAGGTCAAGAACGACGAAACGTTCCTCTGCTTTACGCTTGAAAAAGAAACTTATGTGGCGGGCCTCAAGAGTGGCTTCCCGGAATCCGAAGTGGAAAATCTCCGCAACTGGATCAAGCCTCCCGAGAACGTTGCTTCGACGCTTGCCGAATGGAACGCTTCGTTCTATGGCGCCAAGGTCCGCACGGCTCGACTCCTGAAGGTCGAAAGTGCCGAAGTGCTGAGCGAACTTTCCCGCTTCCCGCAGTTCATGGAATGCACCGAAGAATACATCCCGGGTTACGGCTTTATTCTTGATCCTGAAAAGGAATCGAGAGCATTCGAAATTCTCGAAAACTACGGCTTCTTCCCGTACGCAGGGGAATCGACGGAAAACCGTACGCCGGCATCGACCGACGAATGGCGCGCCGAATTCTCGATTGCATGGCCCGAATCCAAGAAGGTCGATTACGAACTTAAGGACGAAGCCGATGAAGCTTCTGCCCAGGCGACGATGGACTCTACCAAGTACGGTAGCATTTATCAGAAGCTGAGCACGTTCGATCTCGTGAAGGTTCTGCGCTATGCGAAGACGGTCGGCACTCCGCTTGCCGCAAAGATCATGGACAAGACCAAGCGCAACGCCAAGCTCGAAGAAAAGATGTTCTACGTGCATGCGCTCCATTTGGCCAAGTCTCCGTCGATGGTCGAAATCCAGGAAAGCGGCAAGGAAGAACGCTTCTCGCTGGACCTCTCCTTCATTCAGGAAATCAAGGTCCTGAGCAAAAAAGCCATCGCCCCCCAAGGGTAAGTTTTGCGATGTCATCCTGGAACCCTGAAAGGACGATAGGAACCATAATGGTAGCTTGTGAACGCCCCCGCCCTCCGCGAGGGCGTTTTCTTTCGTCTCTCGTCTTTCGTCTCTCGTCTAAATTTCTATCATTCCTTCAATGAAACTTGTTCGCATCCTATTCCTTGTGAACGCCCTTGTCGCGTTTGCGTTCGGAGCCTCCTCGACTATGGAAAACCTATTGTTCAACGGCCGTTGGTCCCATGCCAATGGTATAAGCCGTGCCAGTGCGCCTGCCGCATCCATCACGTTCAATGCCAAAGCCTCTGCCATTACGGCGACCATCGAAGGTCATTCCCGCTGGCGCCTGGATCGCGACGGCAAGCAGATCGATCAGTTCGAAGTCGGCTCGAAGGAAGTCCATACGACTAAGGTCCAAGACGACGGTTCGTTCCACAAGTATCGCCTCATCAAGATTAGCGAAAGCGGCACGCCCGAAATCAAGTTCTATGGCATTTCCGTCGAAGGTGAATTTGGCGCCGCTCCTCAAAAGTCTTCGCGCCGTATCGAGTTCATCGGGGATTCCTTTACCGTGGGCTACGGCTGCGAAGGTTCCTCGGCCGAAGATGCTCCCGAATTCGACAAGACGAACGCTTCCAAGAGTTACGCTTACCTCCTCGCGAACGGTTTTGGCGCCGACTATCAGGTGAATGCCTTCAGCGGCCGCGGTCTCGTACGCAATTACGACAACATCGTTCCGGATTGGACGCTCGAACGCCTTTACGATTACACCGTAATGGGCTCCGTCACTGAATATGCCAAACCCGAACGCTGGAATTTTGAAAACTTCCACCCGCAAGTCATTGTACTTTTTATCGGAATTAACGATTTTCAAGGCAATCCTCCGTATGCGGATAAGGGAAAGTTTAAAAAAGTCTATGTTAATTTTCTTACAAAGCTCCGCAAGGCCCATCCTGGCGTAAAGTTCTTGCTTGTTTCGACAAAAGTCTGGCCTAATGACGACCTCGGTTCTACCATAAAGGCCATTTACGATGAACAAATGGCTGCCGGATTCAACGACATCGAATATAAACACGTCTTTACATCGAATGTTGGGCTGCACGGGCACCCCGATACGCACTCTCAAGAGGAGCTGGCAAGCACTTTGAGGCCCATAATAGCTCGGCTTGGACGATGGCTTTCGAGATAATTTTAGATACCAAAAGACCTTTTTTGTATATTTAAATCCAGCCGTTATTATTGGAATATGTGATTATGTCGACTCAGGTTATGCGAAAAGTATATACCCTTTTCAGGATGAACTTCCTGATCGTTGTGCTTTTGATGGTTACCGTCATAGCCATGTTTGCCTATAGGCATTTTCTGGACGACATCTACGACATCAATCTCGGCGAGTATCCTTATGTAGTCGCTAGCGCAGACTCCGTTGACGGTGGTACTTCGGCGATTGCGATGGTGCGTACCGATAGTTCCGTTCTTATTGAATACGAACTTCGCGAAGGCTACGCTTACCCGTATGTGGGCATCAAGATTTATCTCGGCGACGGCAAGACGGCAGGCCGTGACCTTTCCAAGTTCGACAGTATCTTCGTGTGGCTCAAGCCGCGTAACGAAGGTTCCGTCCGTTTGTACATGCGCGGTTACGACAGCTTGCTCTACCGCAAGAACGACGAAACTTCTCTCAAGTTTAACGAAATCGAATTTACCCCGATCAAGGAATCTTACCCGGCCGTGTTCGTGCCGCAAGAATTCCGCGTGGCTGGCTGGTGGGTTTCCCAGAACGAAATCAACGTCCACAAGGCCCGAGTCGATCTCTCGAACATTCCGCTGATCGAAATCCAGACTGGAACGAACGCTCCGCTGGGTTACGGTGGTTGGGAAATCAAGGGGCTCCGCTTCAAGGGTAAAAAGATTTCTCAGGTGGACCTCGTGACGACGCTAGTCGCTCTCTGGTTCGTGACCTTCTTTATCATCTTGATCATCAGATTCTTTGACTACAGCCGTGAACGTGCGGCCAACAAGAAAAAGCAGGAAGAGCTCAAGAAGAACCTCCGCGCTCTCGAAATCGAGAAGAGCGAGTACGAACGCTCCAGTAAGGAAGACCCGCTTACCGGCTGCCTCAACCGTGCCGGCTTCAGTGGTGTTCTCCTCCGCGAACAGGAAAAGCTCAGCCGCACCGGCAATCCTGTGTCGTTCATGATTTTCGACATTGACCACTTCAAGGACGTCAACGATACTTACGGCCATCTCGTCGGTGACGAGGTCCTCGTGAACCTCGCCAAGCTCGTGCAGAGCATGATCCGCAATACCGATTCCCTCGTGCGTTGGGGCGGCGAAGAATTCGTGATCCTCAGTGACGAAACGAGTATCCAGAATGCGGCGTTCCTTGCCGAAAAGCTCCGTAAGGCGATCGAATCGACGACGCTCATTACGCAGCAGCAGGTGACTTGCTCCTTCGGCGTGACCGAAATGGTTCCGGGTGAAGATCCGAAGTCGCTCATTGCCCGTGCCGACAAGGCGCTCTACACTTCGAAGGAAGGCGGGCGCAACCGCGTGACGGTGGCAACGTTCAGAAGGAATCGTTAAGGATTTTTGGAATGAAACGCTTTTCGCTTGCTTTTGCTAGTGGTATTGCTTTAAGTCTTGTAACGGCGGTCGTCGTGACCTCTTGCTCGAAGCATCCGGAAGTGGACGACTTCAAGCAGATCCAGTTGCATTGGAATGCTCTTGACGAAGCGGCGGAAAGCTCGGAACTTAAAGACAACTGTGTGATAGAAATCACATCGAAGGTCATGCGCGACCCGATCGTGACGAAGTCCAAGCTTGTCGAAATTTCTTACGAGGTGGCTTACCGCCTTGACGAAAATGGCGCTCTTGCCTTTGATGGCCGCTGTAGCGACACGCGTTTCGCCGATTTGACGGAATGTTCGTGGCAGGCGACCTGTGGTGACGGTTCGGTTTCTGTTGTAAAATTCCACAACGAACGATAAAGCCGTGCCCTAACCTATTGAACCTTATAAAGATATCTTTATACAGGTTCAAACCGCCCGTACTGCCTTGTTTGGATGAGGAAAGGGAAGTTGTCATTTTTGCAGTACACGGTGCGGTCTGATGTGAGGATTTTCTGTGAAGCCGATTTTTGAATACACTGATTATCGCGAATGGATTAGAGACGCTTTTGAAGATTTTAAAAAGCGTAAGACGGTCATATCCTGGCGATACATGGCGATGAAACTCGGTGCGGATCCGGGAAACCTCCTGCGCATTTCCCAGGGCAAGATTCACCTGGCCGTAAACTTCATCAAGCCCATGGCGGAGTTCTTTGAACTTGACGAAAAGGAAGCCGCCTACTGGACAGAACTTGTTTACTTTGGTCGTGCCAAGAGCGATCAGGAAGCGCTTAACCATTACGAAAAGATGCAGGCCCTCAAGGGGATTCCCCTGAAGCGATTGGCCAAAAAAGAGCTCGAATTTTACCGTCATTGGTACTATAACGCTATCCGTTCTGTTATCGGTATTTGTAATTTTAAAGATGATTATGAAGGTCTCGCAGAATGCTGCACGCCGCAAATCACGGTGGAACAGGCGAAGGACGCTGTCAAGCTTTTGCACGACCTGAACATGATTTCTGTGGATAAGGACGGGTACTGGAAGGTGAATGACACGTTTGTGAGCACCGGTGGCAACTGGAGATCCGAAGCGGTTCGGACATTCCAGAAAGAGACGATTCGCCTTGCGGGTGAATCGCTTGAACGCCATGCGCCGCCACTTCGTGATATCAGCACTGTGACCATGACGTTCAACATGAACGACATTCAGCTTATCCGCGAAAAGATCAAGGAATTCCGTTCTGACTTGCTGCGCTTGTCGCAAGACGGGACGGGTGACGATACGGTGTTCCAGTTGAACGTTCAACTGTTCCCGCTTGCGTTTACCAAGAAGTTGCAGGAGAAGTCAAAATGAAAAGGCTAGCCTGTTTAATTTCAGCATTCTTGCTTTGGAATTGCTCGGATGAAGTTGCCGGTGGTCCCGGCAGCGAGACGACGAACGGTATTGCCTATGTGGGCGATGACGTCGTTGCGTCGTATGCAAGCATTGCCATCCGTAGCGTTGACCGCACGGCTTCCGTTGACAGCGCGACGAATGCGCTTGTGAATGCGGACTTCTATGCCGATGCCAATGGACGCTTTACTTTTGAAACGCCGAAGGGCGATTATCGCTTGACAATTGTGCATGGTGGTTCTGCCTTTACGATGCTTTATTCCGGTGAGGACGAAGTCAAACTTGATACGGTAAAACTCCAGCCGACCGCATCTCTCGGTGGCATTGCCGATGTCCCGGAAAGTTGCGACTATGTCTGGGTTGGTGTGCGCGGTATGGATGTGCTTGTTCGCTCCGATTCGATGGGACGTTTCCAGTTGTCGCAGTTGCCGTCGAACGATTCGTTGCAGGTGTACTTCTTGCGCGGTGACGACAATACCGTTTACGATGATTTGTCTGTAAAGCTTACTCCGAATGAAGTTGAAATCATTGACCTGCAACCGGAAAAGCCGGATTCCTTGGCGGATAAGGTCAAGTTTGTCGCAGTCGTTAATGGCGAGGCGGTTCCGTTTGCATCTCTTGCTATCCGCAAGTCCGATAAGCGTGCCGATACGCTCCGCGTGAGCAATGTCGTTGCCGAAGCCGATGCCTACGCCAATCAGGACGGCGTGTTCGCAATCGATTCTTTGGAAGCGGGGGAGTACCGTTTGACGGTGACGACTTCGGGCGCCGCTTATTCCAAGGTGCTTACGGCAAAGCAAATTGCCGCTCTCGATACGGTGGAACTCCAGGAAACGGCGAACTACATGAGCCGTGTCACGCTTTATGCTGGCGACAGTTATGCGTGGGTGGGCGTCTATGGCTTGGATGTCTTGACGAAGACTAACGAAGAGGGCATGTTCTCGCTCCCGATGCTCCCGACGACCGATTCGCTTGAGTATTACGTTCTCGATAAGAAAGATACTTTGTATGTAACTAAGCGAATCGCACCTTCGGAAGGCTCTGCGGACTTTGACTATCCTTTTGTCGTATTGCAGGATTTCGAAAAGGATACTTCGAACTGGTACTTTAATGTAGATGCCATTGGCTCCAAGGTCTTGTCCAAGACGATTGAAAAGGATAGTGACCGCAAGTCGAAGGTGTTCCACGGCAAGTACAGCTTGGTGGCGACGAATAATTTTGATGCCTGGGTGGTGACGGGTTCTATGCTCCGTGCCGACGGCTTTAATCTTTCTTCGCTCGATTCCATTTCGTTCTATGCGAAGGGTTCGGGCCAAATTCGCGTGTCGCTTGAAAAATGGGATTCTCTTGCTGAAGTGACGGGAACCTCGCTGAAGGCCGCATCGGAATGGAAGGATTTGAGTTCTTCCAAGTGGACGCGTTTTGTCGTTAAGACCGAGGACTTGTGCTACAATTCCAGTGATGAAAAGAGCTGCTATACGACGTGGAACTCGCTGAAGGACGCTGTTCGCCAGCTGCACTTCTTCGTCCGCAACGGAACGGAATTCTATCTGGACGATATAGTGCTCTACGGCGCCCTTTTCTAGGATTTAAAAACCATATTATTAGAATTAGCCTAGTTTTTACAAATAAATTATTTTTTAATCCTGCTTGGTAATAAGCGGGATTTTTTTCATTTTATAATGTATAGGGATGTCGTTTAGAGAAAAAAGCGTCGGCCAAGGATGGGGAGGGTGCAGGGAGGGGCCCGTGCGGCCTTCGCAACTCCGAGCTGGGGCCCCGCCCGCGTGATAAACTTCTTAAATTAAAGATTTAAAACTCTAGTTTTGGAGGTACACCCTTTTAAGTCTGCTTTGAATTAAGTATCTTTGTATACATGCAGTCTATTGAATCAGAAGCAAAAATTGCTCAGGAATATCTTGCCCGCATCGCAAAGGATGCCGAGGCGAAGTTTGATGAACATCTCCCCCCTGTAAAGGACCGTCCGTGCCGTTTGCACGAGGCTATGCGTTACTCCATGTTCGCAGGCGGCAAGCGCTTGCGTCCGGGCCTTGCAAAGGCCGCGTTCGACATGTTTGGCGGCAAGGGTGACAAGATCTGGCTTGCGACGAGCGCCCTCGAAATGCTCCACACGTTCAGCCTTATCCACGACGACCTTCCGTGCGTCGATAACGACGACTACCGCCGTGGTAAGCTCACGAGCCACAAGAAGTTTGGCGAATCCACTGCCGTGATGGCAGGCGACGCCCTCTGCATCCACGCTTTTGAGATGATGGGCAAGACCGGTAACGCGAAGGCCATCGAAGTCCTCGCACACTTGCTCGGCACTTACGGCATGATCGGTGGCGAAATGACCGATATCGAATGCGAAGGCAAGACGGTCGACCTCGAAATTGTCGATTACATTCACTACCACAAGACCGCAGCCCTCATTGAAGCTGCTTTGCTGGTGGGTGCCATGCTTGCCGATGCAAGCGAGAGTGACATGGAAATCATCCGCAACTACGGCCGCTCCATCGGGCTTGCCTTCCAGATTGTGGACGATATCCTGGACATTGTTTCTACGACCGAAGAACTGGGCAAGGATGCCGGTTCCGATATCGAAAAGGGCAAGGCCACTTACCCGTCCATCGTGGGTCTCGAAAAGTCTAGGGAACGTGCTAGGGAACTCTATGAGGAATCCATCAAGGCTTTGGATGGCCTGAAGTGCGATACCTCCATCCTCCGTTCCATTGCGGCATACATCATTACCCGAGTGAAATAAATGGAACTGAAAGACGTAAAGTCGCCTCAAGACTTGAAGCATTGCTCCATCGACGAGCTTTACCACCTGGCTTCGCAGGTTCGCGAAACCATTATCGGTCAGGTGTCCAAGCATGGGGGTCATTTGGCTTCGAGTCTTGGCGTCGTTGAACTGACTCTTGCGCTTCATTACGTGTTCAACGCACCGGACGATAAGATTGTCTGGGACGTAGGGCACCAGGCGTACGTGCACAAGTTATTGACCGGCCGTTACGACCGTTTTGATACCTTGCGCCAGCAGGGCGGTATTTCCGGATTCCTGAAGAGGAAGGAAAGCGTTTACGACTGCTTTGGGGCGGGGCATGCGACGACGTCGATTTCGGCGGCGCTTGGCTTTGCCGTTGCCCGCGACAATTTTAACCGCAACAACAATGTGGTCGCTGTCATTGGAGACGGTTCCATGACGGGCGGTATGGCTTACGAAGCGCTCAACAACGTGGGCGCCTCCAAGCAGAACATGACCATCATCCTGAACGATAACAGGATGAGCATTGCGCCGAACGTTGGCGGCTTTAGCAAGTACTTGAACCGCGTGATCTCGGATCCGGTTTACAACAAGATGCGTTCCGACCTGGATCGCTTGATGAATCGTTTGCCGGGCATTCTGGGTTCCCGCTTCCGCGACCTCTTCTTGCAGGTCGAGAATGCGGCTAAGAACGCCGTGAAGCCGGGACGTTTCTTCGAGGACTTGGGCATCCGTTATTTCGGACCGATCAACGGTCACGACATCAACGAACTCGTGATGATCCTTGAACGCGTCAAGCACCAGCAGGGCCCGTGCCTTGTGCATGTGCTTACCGAAAAGGGCCGTGGCTTTACGGCTGCCGAAAAGAATCCGACAAAGTATCACGGTTGCAGTGCGTTTGACCCCGAAAGCGGACTCCCGCTTGCTCCGGGCAATCCGAACCCGTCTTTGACGAGCGTGTTCGGCAACACTTTGCTTGAACTTGCCAAGAAGGACAAGCGCATCATGGGTATCACGGCCGCCATGCCTACGGGCTGCGGTATGGATATCGTGATGAAGGAACTCCCGGAACGCGTGATTGACGTGGGCATTGCCGAAGAGCATGCCGTGACGTTTGCCGCAGGTCTTGCCTGCGAAGGCGTCGTCCCGGTTGTCGCGATTTACTCGTCGTTCATGCAGCGTGCCTACGACCAGATTATCCACGACATCGCCTTGCAGAACTTGCATGTGGTGCTTGTGCTTGACCGTGCCGGCCTTGTCGGCGCTGACGGCCCGACGCACCATGGCGCATTCGATTTGTCGTTCTTGCGTACGGTTCCTGGCATTACCATCATGGCTCCTTCCAACGAAAACGAATTGCGCGATATGATGATTGCCGCAATCGACATGGAAGGCGTGGTGGCGATCCGCTATCCGAGAGGCACTGCGCTCGAAGCAGAACTCAAGCCTTCGGAAGGGCCGTTCGATTATAAAAGCCCAAAGATTCTTGAGAAGGGCTCCGGCATACTCCTTCTGGGCGCCGGCTTCATGACAAATGAACTCAAGAAAACAGCCTCCGTGCTTCGTGAAAACGGATACAACCCGACGCTTGTGGATGCCCGTTTTATTAAGCCGCTCGACCAGGAATGCTACCGTTCGTTGTTCGACAGCCACAATGTCATTGTGACCCTGGAAGACAACACGCTCGTGGGTGGCTATGGTTCAGCCATTGCGGAACTTTTGTCCGACCTCGGCTATACGGACAAGAAACTGTACCGGTTTGGTCTTCCGGACAGGTTCGTTGAACAGGGAGAAATCAAAGCTCTCTACAAGATCTTAGAAATTGACGGGGAATCCGTCGCCAAACAGTTGATGGAAAAACTATGAGTGAAGAAGAAAACAAACCGAAGCGCACTGTAAGAATGACGCTTGACCGTAAATTTGGAGTTAGCGAAGCTCCTGAACGCCGCCCTCGTCGTAACGATGACGATCGTGGTTCCTTTGGCGACAAGCCCTTTGGCCGTGGCGATCGTGGTGACCGTCGTTTTGACCGTGACCGCGGTGACCGCCGCTTTGACCGTGGCGAACGCCGTTTCGATCGCGACCGTGATGACAACCGCGAAGACCGTCCGTTCAACCGTGACGAACGCCGTGGTGGTGGCCGCTTTGATCGCGACCGTCGTCCGCGCCGCTTTGGCGACAAGCCGTTTAACCGTGGCCCGCGCCGTGATGGCGCCATGAACGCTCCGGTTTACCGCCAGCGTCCGGAACAGAAGGAAGCCATTGACGAAAACTTGGACGAAGCCGCACTCGAAGCACGCGCCGCCCAGATCGAAACGGTTGAAGATTCCATGGCTACTCCGCCTTGGTTCAAGCGCCTCATCGCCTGCACGACCGAAAAGGGTCGCGAACGCGAAGGCAAGTTCCTTGGTGAAGGTGTTCACGTTGTCGAAGAACTCGTGAAGCACCACCGTGAACTCGTGATTTCTGTTTACGTTGTCGAAGGCTTTGAAAATGAAGAACTCATCGAAGCTATCAACGAAGCCGAAATTACGCTCCACACTCTTAACGAAGAACAGATGAAGCGTCTCTCTTCGACGATGACGACGCAGGGCATCATTGCTTACTGCAACATCGCGAGCAAGAAGCCGGTCTACGAAACGAGCCGCAGCGTGCTTACGCTTGTGGACGCCGTGCAGGATCCGGGTAACCTCGGTACGCTCTTCCGCACGAGCCTCGGTTTCAATTCTTCGGGCATGATTCTCGGTCGTGGTACCGTGAGCCCGTTCAACCCGAAGGTTGTGCGCGGTTCCTCGGGCACGTTCCTCCGTGTTCCGTTTGAATTCGACGTGGATCTCGTGGACCAGATCAATTTCCTCCGCAGCAAGGGTTACACCATCATCGCTACGGATTTGCATGCCAAGCAGTCCCTCCGCCAGATTCCGGCCCACAAGCTCCGCAAGATGGCATTCCTCGTGGGTAACGAAGGTGCCGGTACGAACCCGTACTTCATCGAACTCGCCGACGAAACGGTAAAGATCCCGATGAGTAGCGAACTTGAATCTCTGAACGTGGCGGTTGCACACGGTATTCTCTCTTACGAAGCCGCCCAGATTCAGGAGGAATTGAAGTAATGACGTGCTTCTACGATCGCCTTGAACAGCGTATTGCAAAGTGCGGTAACCCGGTCTGCATGGGCATGGATCCTGTGCTCAAGCTCATCCCGCTCGAAGGGACTCCCGAAGACCGCATCAAGCGCTTCTATTCCGACATCTTGGAATGCTGCCTCAAGCGTAACGTGCAGCCCGCCGTCGTGAAGCCGAATAGCGCTTATTACGAATGCGTGAGCGTGCAGTCGATGCTCGTTTTGCAGCAGCTCATTGCCGATTACAGAAGCGCTGGCATCCCGGTGATTCTCGATGCCAAGCGCGGTGACATTGGCAAGTCCAGTGCCGCCTACGCCAACGCCGCTTACGACGTTTACCGTGCCGATGCCGTGACCGTCTCTCCGTGGATGGGTGCCGATTCCGTCGGTCCGTTCATCCGCGAAAATAGCGAGAACGGTGCCTACGTGCTCCTCCGCACGAGCAACAAGGGCGCTCATGACTTCCAGGACCTTCCGATCCGCGACGCAGCAGAAGCATTCTACAGTGTTGCAGACAAGATTGTGGAATGGGATGCCGGTAAGGGCTACCTCGGTGCTGTTGTCGGTGCTACCAATCCGGGCGAACTTGAAAACATCACTCGCTACATGTCCCAGGAAAAGAAGTACGAGATTCCGTTCCTCATTCCGGGCGTGTCCATTCCGGGTGTTCCGGGCGGTCAGGGCGGTGATGCCAAGACGGTGCTCAATGCTATCGCTAACGGTGGCGGCAAGCGCAAGTTCCATGTGCTCAACTCGAGCAGTGGTCTTAACTTTGCATGGCAGCGTAACGATACGCCGGCCAACTATGCAAACGACTGCGTAGACGCCCTCGAAAAGCTCGCCGAAGCCTGCCAGCTGTAACCATGCGCTTTCTTGCTGCTATAATCTTTTCTATCGCCATTATCGCAGTGGCCTTCCATTACGCGAAGCCGCTGCCTGGCACGAACTTTGACGAATCCTTCTTGCCGAAGGCTTCGTCTGTTCGTTATGTAGCAGCAGGGCATGATGCATCGGTTGCGGGGCTCTTCTGGATCAAGGGCCTCACGGAACTTGGCGAAAGCTACCTCACGGGTAAGGAATATGCGTATCTAGGTCATGTCGCCGAACTCTCGACGAGCCTGGATTCGCTGTTCTTCACGCCGTATTATTTTGTCGGTGGCGTGACTCCGATTGATGCTCCCGACACTTCTGATTTTTCTGTATTGCGTAGGGCGACTCGTGTTTATCCTGAACACTGGCGCCTTTCGCTTTATTACGCACTGCGCCTTGCTCGCGGACCGTATCCCAACAGGACCGAAGCCGCTAACGTGATGCGCAAGTATTTCGATAGCCCGGATTCTACGATTCCGGACCATATCCGCACGATTTACCGCAGCTTTGAACTCGACTCCATGCAGACCGAGACCGCGCTTGAGACAATCCTCAACGACGTGATGCAGCCGCGCTTCAAGAAATTCCGTGCAAGCTTTTATACGAAGATTCTCAAGCTTTTGGGTTACAAGGGCTTGATTGCTGATTACAACAAGGATGAAAATTACCAGAAGGTCAAGACGCTTATCGATACCATGGTCGAAGGCCGAATCCATCCTGCAATCGTTTACCGCGAACTCCTCGCCATGAAGAAAGTCGAGGAAGTTGTTGCCGACACGACGGCCGCTGACACTACTGCAGCTGTTGTTGAAACAGCCGCGGAAACTGCCGCGGATTCAACTGCTAAACAGTAATTTTCCCGCTGTCACCCCGGTCTCTGTGCCGGTGTCGCCTTTTTTAATTTGTCATCCTGAGCGAAGTCGAAGGATCTCAGGGTCACCTTTTTAACTTAGCGTCCGCATCTCTCTGCGTTTTTCGGCAGGCCCATTAGCTCGAATGCCGTCTTGCAGCGACCGAACAGTTCCTTGGATTCTGTCGGATTTACCTTGCAGGCAAGCTTTGCGCGGTGGTAAAGAATGTTGGCTGTCGTGTAGGGCGTGTTTGCATCGACGGACTTTGATTCCGCCTTGATGTAAAACTTGTTGGCATCGCCCTGGTTTAACAAGTCCGCCATGCGGGCCTGAGTCCAGTAGTAAATCCCCGTGTCGTCATCGATGCGCTTGTCGACCATCTTGAGGGCTTGATTTGCTTTTTCTTCGTTGCGCACGCCGGCGTAGGCAATGGCGCATTCCGAATAGAGCGATCCCTGCAGCTGGTCGTCGATTCTGTCAAGTTCGTCTTCATTGACGTCCTCGCAGAGTGCGACTGCATCGCTGTACTTTTCAGTTTCGTTTTTCAAGTACGTTTTTGCCTTGACAAGCATAATGCGTGTCGGGCGGTCCAAACCATCGCTTTTGACGTGATTCAACAGCGAATCCGCCATTTCAAAATCGAGACTCATGGTGCGGATTTGGCCCATGGCGATAAAGATGCGGCTTTCGGCGTTCAGGTTCGCTTCTTTGCGGCTTGCGATGAGGGCGCGCTCCAACTGCGAATAGCCTTTGGAGAATTTACCGGCTTTAAAGGACTTTTGCGCACGGGCGGCGAGTTGCCCCGATTCCGACGCAAAGGACGTGGCAATCCCGCACAAGGCAAAGCAAAGGGCAAGTTTAATTGCGTTTCGCATTACCATAGCGTCTCCACGACAAAGGGTACAGAATCGTGCTTAGGAATGTTGCTGCGGAAGAGCCACATCTTAGAAATACCGGACATCAAGTCGTCGGCGTTCTGCAACGTCGATTCTGTTGTATTCATAAAGTCTTGCAATCCGACTGTGACTGTGCCGAAGTCCGTGACGAGATTGTCTACGCGTCCGACGGTCGAATCCATGGAATTGAGGAGCGACGTCACCTGGTTCGGGAGCGGTTTGAGTTCTTCGAGCAAGTTGCCTACGTTGTCTGTGACTTCGTTGGCGCGGCTCAGCAATGTCGGAACGCTTGTCTTCATGGAATCCAGCAGGAACGAGGTCTTCTTTAGCACGTTCTTGCCAACGTATGTGATATCGTCGAGGCGGTACAACTGGCGGTTTAAGTTGTCGTAAAGTGTACGGGAACCAAATAACGCACCCATGGTCGTTCCGGTATCGAGGGCCATCGCTATAAGGGTGTCGGCGGCATCGATGAGGCTGTTCACACGTCCCAAAATCTGGTCTGCTTTTTCAAGAACGGTTTCGATATCTTGAGCCTTGCCGGCTTTAAGGGTGTCGCCGTTTTGCAGAGTCCTGCTTCCTCGGCCTTTTGAAATGTCGATGTTGATGACACGTGCCGAAATCATGTTCTGGTCACGGATGGCATAGACAATGGCACTGTCGGTAATCAGGTCTTGGTACTTTTGTTCGATGGAAAATTCCATACGGACGCCCTTGCCGTCGGGGTGGATTTTCGTTTCGGTAATCTGTCCGACGTCCACACCGCTAATCTGTACGCGAGTTCCTTTTTTAAGACCGAGCGCTTTTTCGAATGTACTGTAAAGTTTATACTCGTTGGCCTGGATGATACGGTCATTGAGATGGTGGTAGAGCGCTAGCCCAAAAATCATGAGGGCAACAGTGCTCAATATGCCGACCAGGAGGCCGGACATTTCCATCCAGTTGATTTGTTTAATCCTTTGAAATGCCATTGTTTTCGAGAAATATAAATAGATTATATTGTCAAATTGAAAATAATTGATTTTTTTCGAGGAAATATGGATTTTTTTGAATTTTTAAATACAGCAGTGACTCCATACCACACGGTGGATTGCCTGAAGTCGTATTTCGAAGAGAATTCCTTTGCCGATTTTGGTTCAGGAGATGGACTTGATCCTCGAAAATCATATTTCGTATGCTGCGGGGCGTCCATTATCGCCTTCCGCATGCCGAAAAATTTTAGCGCGCAGTCGCGGTTCAGGATTGCGATTGCCCATACGGACTTTCCGACGTTGAAGATTTCTCCGAATCCGGATGATGCTCGTGCGGGGGTATGCACGCTCCACACGGAAGTCTACGGTTCGCCGTTATATACGAGCTGGCTGGATCGAGACCTTGGCTATGCCGGTGCGCTTGCCTACGTGGATGCGTCCGATCCGAAGACGCTCAATACAAAGCTGTTCTGTGGCAAAAAACTTTTCAGGATTCCGCAGTTGGCGGTTCACCTGAATCGTAACGTGAATCAGGACGGTCTAAAACTCAATCCACAAATTGACTTTAACGCTCTTTGGAGTGGCGCCTCTGAATCAGACAAAAACTTGTTCGTGGCGGCGCTCGAAAAGGAACTCCCCGAAGGCGCTCGTCTGATCGATTTTGACGTGCAGCTTTTTGATGCCCAGCCTGCAAACTGTGGCGGGTTTAACGACGAGTGGATTTATTCCGGACGTCTCGACAACTTGAGCAGCTGTCATGCCATTGCCGAAGCAATCGTTGACGCCAAGTCTTGCGAAAACGATTTCTTGGTGGCCTGCTTCTTCAACAATGAAGAAGTCGGTTCCACGACACGCGAAGGTGCCGCCGGGAACTTCTTGAAGTCTGTTTTGGAATCTATTTCCGTTCAGAATGACAATTTTATTCTCTCGTCTCTCGACTCTCGTCTCTCCTCTAGTTTAGCTTTGTCCATCGACATGGCCCATGCCGAACACCCGAACCACATCGAAAAGCACGAACCGAATCACGCACCGTTGTTGGGCAAGGGCATTGTACTCAAGACGAATTCCCAAAAGCGCTATGCCAGCGACTTGATGAGTTCTGCCAATCTGCGTTTGCTTTGTGAGCAGGCCGGTATTCCGCTACAGGTCTTTATCACACGCAACGACATGCCTTGCGGCTCGACCGTGGGCCCGACGATTTCGGCCAACCTCGGCATCCCGACGGTAGACATTGGAGAGCCGATGCTCAGCATGCACAGCATCCGCGAAATGATGTCTGCTAAAGATCACGAAGACATGATCAAGCTTGTCTCGACGTTCTTTGGTGGTAGAAACTAGCCAAGGGCTGGTTTACGATTAGGCTGAACGGGGAATACTTGATCGCTAAATGGATGATGGCGATCAAGGCTATTGAAAATATCGTCATTGCAATGGCGAATAGAATGAACTGCATGTCGCTTGCCGGTAGTGCTTGAACTTGCATCCACCAGCCCGGGCAGATCTTGTACCTGAATAGCGGGAAGGCAAGGACTTGGTGGAACGGCAATAATGCAAGGTTTATTTCGACCGGTTTGGCTAGAATCGGGTTTGTAATCCCGCGGCATATCAAGATGAATCCGAGTGAGCCGATAATGGCGTTTGGAAGTACAATGTGGTAAGGTGCGTAAATGCTGAAGAACATTTCCAAATGCCGATGCGTGATTCCGTAAACGTATTGGCTTATAAAGTAAGTCGCCGTCATCAAGGCGGCTCCAATGAGGAATGCCACTATGCGGTTCTTTGTAACTAGGTTATAGAATCCAGAAAGGCTTTTATGCCGGAACGCAAATCCGGTATATGTAAAGATCGTTCCGAACAAAGCGGTGTCAAAGTTCCAGACCATGGGGGTGGGGACTTTGGTGAGCTTGTTGTATATAATGCCGAGTCCAAGAACAAGGAGTGATAAAATTCCCATAATGGAGAGGCGTCCCTTAGCAAGCTTGTGGAACCCGAAAAGAATGAGGTCCGTGAAAAAGAGAACGGGCAAGAACCAAATGGCGAATTTCCTGAATTGGTTGATGGTTGCAATAAAGCTATTCAATACAAAGTTATCCGGGATAGGAAGATTGATCAACCATTTGATAAAAACTTCGAGGAAAATACAGATAAATCCAAGTCCGAACATGGGGATGATATAGCGTTTGAGCTTTTTGACAAGAAAGTCGCCGAAAGTCTGGTTTTCGACCTTTAACGTCATGCCGTTTAAAACAAAGAATACAGGCAGATGAAACGAAAAGACTAGAGTGACGAAATTACATTCCTTAATTCCGTGAGTGAATACAACCAAAATCATGGCGAGGAATTTGGCGACGTCAATATATTCGATTCTTTTAGGCTTCATTTGGAATTATTTTGCAAGTGTAAAAAAATAGTTTCTTAAAATAATACTAACTTTTCATTGTAAACAAAGTGAAGTGTTATGATAAGAAAGATTAAATCGCGTCTTCCGGCGCGTAAATCCTTGCTTGGCCAGTTTATTCGGTACTTGGTAACGGGTGGACTTGCCTTTGTGGTAGATTTTGGGCTTTTTGCTCTTTGCCTTTACAAATTTGAATGGCATTATTTGCTTGCGAATTTTGTAGGACTGGTTGCCGGGCTTGTTCTGAATTACATCTTGAGTATTGTTTGGGTGTTTTCGGAATGCAAGCGTGTCCTTGAACAAAAGAAGACTGCCGAGTTCGGTATTTTTGCCGTTGTCGGTTTTGCGGGGGTCGGCATCAATCAGTTGCTCATGTACTTGATGGTGGGAACCCTTGAATGGAATGAGATGCTTTCAAAAATGATAGCAGCTATCTTGGTTTTGATGTGGAATTTTGGTGCCCGAAAGCTGATGCTTTTCAGGGAACAAAAAGTTGCCTAAAATTTTAAGACTATAGGAAGGATTAAATGACTACTGAAAAGGTTTTCAAGAAAACGGCTGTGATTGCGGGTGCAGGTCCTGCTGGGCTTACCGCAGCGCTCGAACTTTTGCGCACGACAGACGTGAAGCCTATTATTTTTGAAGCAGAAGATGTTATTGGCGGTATTTCGCGTACGGCCCGTTACAACGGCAACCGCATGGATATTGGTGGTCACCGTTTCTTTAGCAAGAGCGATACTGTGATGGACTGGTGGCAGGGGATTTTGCCGCTCCAGGGGGCTGCCTCGAAGGATGATATTGCCATTGGACGTACGGTCCCGTTGACGCAGGGCGGTCCGGATCCTGAAAAGACGGATTACGTGATGCTTTGCCGTAGCCGCCTTTCGCGAATCCTTTTTTTGCGCAAGCTGTTTGACTATCCGGTAAGCCTGAACGGGGATACGATCCGCAACCTTGGCTTGTGGCGTATGTTCAAGATCGGCATGAGTTACCTCAATGTGCAACTGCTCCCCGCCCGCAAGGAAAAGAGTCTCGAAGACTTTATGATCAACCGCTTTGGCGTTGAACTTTACCGCACGTTTTTCCGCGACTACACCGAAAAGGTGTGGGGCGTTCCGTGCAGCAAGATTAGCCCCGACTGGGGTGGACAGCGCATCAAGGGCCTTTCGATTACCAAGACGGTGATCCATGCACTCAAGCAAATTTTTGCAGGCAAGAAAAAGGATACCGGTGCTGCAAACGGTTCTGATATCCGCCAGAAGGATACCGAAACTAGCCTTATCGGTCAGTTCCTTTACCCGAAATTCGGCCCTGGTCAGCTCTGGGAAACGGTTGCAGAAAAGATTCTGGAACTGGGTGGCGAAATCCGCATGAACACCAAGGTCGTGGGCGTGAACCGCGATGAAAGCGGAAAGCGCGTCATGAGCGTCTTTGTGGATAACGGTCGCTTTACGGAAAACGTCTCGTGCGATTACTTCCTTTCGACGATGCCGGTGAAGGAACTTGTAACGGCTATGGATAACGCCAAGAATCCGGTCCCTGCCGAAGTCAAGCGCGTTGCTGATGGCCTTGTCTACCGTGACTTCATTACCGTTGGCCTTCTTTTGGATAAACTTGAAATCAAGAACCCGGCAAAGCCGGGAACGCCCGAAAGCAAGCTCAAGTTCGTGGCGGACAACTGGATTTACGTGCAGGAATCCGACGTGAAGCTCGGCCGCATCCAGATTTTTAACAACTGGAGCCCTTACCTTGTTGCAGACCCCGAAAAGGTTTGGATTGGCCTCGAATACTTTGCGACCGAAGGCGACGAAATGTGGCGCATGCCCGATGACGAATTCATCAAGTTTGCGATTGCCGAACTCGACAAGATCGATGTGGCGAAGCCGCAGTCCGTGCGCGATTCCGTCGTATTCCACATCAAGAAGGCTTACCCCGCCTACTTTGGCACCTATGGTGAATTCAATAAGATTCGTGAATACGTAGACCCGGTGGAAAACATGTTCCTCATGGGCCGCAATGGCATGCATAAGTACAATAACATGGACCACAGCATGCTTTCTGCTATGGAAGTCGTCAAGTGCATCCGCGAAAATACAACGGACAAGACCGCACTCTGGAACGTCAATAGCGAAGAAGATTATCACGAAGGAAAGAAGTAAGAGAAATGAAGCTGTTTAAAGCCCCCGAATTATATTGTACGATACTTTTTATTGTAAGTGTTGTTTTAGTTATCCTTTCCCAAGCGAGAGTTGATAACGTTCGAGTGATTCGGGGTGGAGATTCAAAAGATGTGACGTTGCCTTTTGCCGAAATGATGGACAAGGGCGAAACCTTCAATGTGGAATTTGATATCAAGAGTTTATGGGATAATTATGAATTGCGGATTATTCCCGATGATTGTGCAGAACTCGTGATGGTCAATGATTCGACAGTCCCCGTGGATAAAATTAGTGGTCGTTGTGACTACGGAAAGGGCTTTATCCTCAAGGATAGTGCCTTGGCTCCTTTCAAAAATGGGAGCGTGACGCATTATTCGATTAAGGTCTTGAATCACGGTGGCAACGCCGGTTTGAATCTCATGGTGCTCTCAAAGGCGGCAATCGTCAAATTCTTTGAATATGCGTCGATTGGATTTCTGGCTTTGCTTTGTGCCCTTATTGCAAGAAGGCTCAAGCTTGGCTGGAAAATCATCGTGATTCTCTTTGTCGGTGTTGCTTTAAGGGCGTTCATCTTTGCTCATTTGCCCTATACTTCTTTTTCAAACGATGTGGATGGCCACGTGGCGTATGTAAAGTTCATCGTTGACAATCATTCGATTCCTGGTGTCGACGATTGCTGGACTTGTTACCATCCGCCTGTTTATTACGTCTCGTCGGTTCCGTCGTATTTGGCGTCAAAAGCGATAGGCGTGTCGTCGGCATCCGGCTTGCAGGCATACAGCTTGCTGCTGTCTATCTTGACTCTGTTCTTGGGTGTCTTTTTCTTCAAGAGCTTCCTTTCTGGAAGGAGCCTGAACTTATCGATTCTTTTATGGACCTTCTGGCCGTTGATGCTTCTTGTCGCACCGCGCATTGGCAATGACCAAATGTTCTACATGCTTCATATGCTTTGCTTGTGGGGCGGCGTGAATTACTTGAACAAGGGCCATGGAAAGTATTTGATTGTGACGGTTCTTGCCTCGGCGCTTGCGTTCTGGACAAAGTCTACCGGTATCGTGTCTTTTGGAATGACATTCCTGTTTGCCGTTTGCGGCTTTGTTCAAAATGCCCGAAGCTTGCGACCGACCAAATCGGAATGTGTTGCATGGCTGATGTTCGTTTTGGTGATTGCGCTTGTTATTGTCCAGAAGTTGCTGGGCGGTAGTGACTTGGTCGGCAATTCTAGCGGACTCCATTCTGCTTTGAAAGTTGGAAACGAAGCCTTCAACTACATCTATTTTGACTTGCAGTCGTTTGTGATCAATCCGTTTACAAGCGCATGGAACGATGATTTGGGACGTCAGTATTTCTGGAATTATATGTTCAAGACATCATTGTTTGGTGAATTTAACATCAGTCCGAATAGTCTGTTCCGCAATCTTGCGGTCTTTATAAGCGTGTTCTTCCTAGGCCTTTTGGTTTATGCGCTCCGCGGTTTTTGGAAAGAAAAACTACAGACCATCCATTGGCTCTTGATTATACAGGGTGTTGCCTTTGTTGCGGCATTGATGTTCCTTCGCATCAAACATCCTTATGCTTGCAGCAATGATTTTAGATATATCGCTCCGGCTATCGTAAGCTTTATTCCGTTTGTGTCGATTGGCGTTCTGCAGAAAGACGCCTCGGTAAAATGGAAAACTTTGGGTTACGCCCTAATTTTGGGATTTGTCTTGTGTTCGGCGATTTTGTATATTCTCGCTGTATAGAAAATTTATGAGGCTTGGGTTTGTGTCATCCTGAGCGAAACAAAGAGAAGCCGAAGGATCTGAATGCGTTTTTTTGCTTTTTTGATGTTTTTTTTAGTGGCTGGTGCGTTCGCGCGCCCCATCAACGATGGCAATAAGCTGTATGCAGCCGGAGACTATGCCGGTGCGCTTGAAAAATATATGAAGGCCCGTGAGGCGGAACCCGCGAATCCGATGTTGTTCTACAATATTGGAACGTGCCAGTACAAGCTCGGGAATTTCGAAGAAGCGAAGAAAGAACTCGAAAGTGCCGTGCGCATGCCCGATAAAGCGATGGCGGCAAAGGCGGCTTTCAATTTGGCGAACACGCATTTCCGCGTAGGCGAAAAGGCGAGCGAACCGAGTGCCCGTATTGCGGCCTGGCGTGAATCCGTCGGCTATTTAAAGAAGGCCATCGACCTCGACAACGACTTTGAAAATGCAAAGAAGAACGTCGAAATCGTCCAGCGCAAGCTCAAGGAAGAACTCGACAAGCAGAAAGAGAACAAGGACCAGAATCAAGACCAGAACGATCAAAAGCAACCGCCTCTGAGCGAAAAAGCAAAGCAGGTTCTTGCCCGTGCGCTTCAGCTCTGCAAAGATGGCAAGTATGCCGAAGGCAAGCAGATGCTCGAAAACTTGATTGCCGAAGATGAGACCGCCGGTCAGCTGA